>Ga0137409_10006490_pt1 | contig 12157 bp, 3 predicted proteins | sample CZODoug1_16funga_FD_122059 | JGI IMG/M metagenome (GOLD analysis project Ga0137409, IMG submission 122059) | Vadose zone soil fungal communities from Angelo Coast Range Reserve, California, USA - CZODoug1_16fungal (Hybrid Assembly) | ecosystem: Environmental > Terrestrial > Soil > Vadose zone... | reverse complement strand
AGCGCCGCTCGGGCCGACTCCTTCATGACGTCGCCCAGCTGACCGGTGAGCACGAGCTCACCCTTGCCGCGCATCACGCTCGCCTCGACGAACATGATGTCGCCGCCGACCGGGGTGTAGTACATCCCCGTCGCCACGCCGACCTGGTCCTCGCGCTCCTTGTGCTCGGGATGGACCTTGGGGCGCCCGATCAGGTCGTTCACGTCCTTGGCGTCGACCGCGATGCGCTCCACCTCGCCGCCGGCGATTTGGCGCGCGACCTTGCGCCCGAGCTTCCCGATCTCACGCTCGAGCTGGCGGACGCCAGCCTCCCGCGTGTAGCTCGTGATGATCTCGCTCAGCGCAGCGTCCGTGACCGTGAGCTGCTCCGGGGTCAGGCCGTTCTCTCGCACCTGCCGCGGAACCAGATAGCGCTTCGCGATCTCTAGCTTTTCACGCTCGGTATAGCCGGCGAACGTCACCGTCTCGAGGCGGTCGAGCAGCGGGCCTGGGATGCTTTGCAGGAAGTTCGCGGTCGCGACGAACAGCACTTCCGACAGATCGAACGGCACGCCCAGGTAGTGATCCGTGAACGAGTCGTTCTGCGCCGGGTCGAGCACCTCGAGCAGCGCGGCAGCCGGGTCGCCCTGGAAGGAGACGCCCAGCTTGTCGAGCTCGTCGAGCAGGAACACCGGGTTCTTGGCACCGGCCTGCTTCATGCCCTGGATGATGCGGCCCGGCATGGCGCCGACGTACGTGCGCCGGTGGCCCCGGATGTCCGCCTCGTCGCGGGCGCCGCCGAGCGAAATGCGCACGTACGGCCGCCCCATGGCGCGCGCGATCGACTTGGCGATCGAGGTCTTGCCTACGCCCGGGGGACCCACGAACAACAGGACCTGACCCCGCGCCTGCTTGTCGTCCTCGTTGCCCTGCGCCGCTTCGGCGGGCGAGCGCTGGCGCAGCTGGCGCACAGCCAGGAACTCGAGGACCTGATCCTTCACGTCCTTAAGGCCGTAGTGGTCCTGCTCGAGGATCTCCGCGGCCCGTTTCAAGTCGAGCGATTCCTCCGCCCGCTTGTTCCACGGCAATTCCGCCATGGTCTCCAGGTAGGTGCGGATCACCTGGCCTTCCATCGAGTCGCGGTTGGCCCGCTCCAGCCGGGCGAGCTCGCGGTCGACTTCCTTACGCGCGGCCTCGGGGAGCTCGAGCGTTTCGAACCGCTTCCGCAGGTCCTCCACCTCGGTCCCTTCGTCGCCTTCGCCGAGCTCCTTGCGGATCGCTTTCATCTGCTCCCGCAGGAACATCTCGCGCTGGCGCTCGCCCAGCTCTTCCTGGACCTGAGACTTGATGTGCTCCTGGGCATCGAGCACGCCGATCTGCCGCTGGACGTGAATGAGAACACGGCGCAGCCGCTCCTCCACGGACAGCGTCTCGAGGAGCCCCTGGCGCTCCGCCGGCTGGATTTCGAGGTACCCGGACACGAGATCGGCGAGCCGGCCGGGGTCCGACACCTCTTCCAGGACCTGGCGCACGACGTCCTCGGGGAGTCCCGATTTCTGGCCCAGTTCCGCGGCACGCTCGCGCGCCTCACGGTGCAGGCCGACGAACGCCGGATCGGCGGCGTTCAGGGGCGGCATGTCGTCGACCTCATGGACGACGGCCTCGAGGTAGCGACCGTTGTCGGTATAGTGCAATGCGGTGCCCCGACGTTCGCCGTGCAACAGCAGCTGCACGCCACCGAGGCCGCGCTGGATCTGGCTGATCTTGGCGATTGTCCCCGTCGTGTACAGCACTTCGGGGCTGACCGTGTCGACGTTCTCGCGCTGCGCGACGGCAAAGATGAGACGGGAGTCGCTCTTCAACGCCGCTTCGATAGCGCGCAACGTCGCCGGCCGTCCGGCGCCGACCGGCGTCGAGACACCTGGAAACAACACCACCTCCCGCAGTGGAAGCACGGGGAGCGTCAGTCGTTCAGACATGGGCATCAACTCTTCTGATGAGGGTAAGCATACGCGTGGTTCGCACGGGCTTAAGCATCGTCCGTGCCACCAACCAAACGCTGCGCTGAGCACGCGCGTTCCGCCGAGCGGCGGCCAATAAGGCAGACGCTGCCGAATAGCCACCGCGCGAGCGCCAAGCCGGCGGCCGAACGTAAGTCAAAAGCCGCTTACAGGTTGCACGCTCGTCGCCCCGCGGCTAATCTATCGGCGCGCCTTTCACGCGAAGGCCGATGAACGCTGCAGACAAGGCACTCGCCACCCGCCTGAGCCAAGCGCTCGGCAACTCCTACACGCTCGAAGGCGAGATCGGCCGGGGCGGGATGGGCGTCGTTTTCAATGCCCGCGACGAGCGTTTGAAGCGCCAGGTGGCCGTCAAAGTGCTCCCGCCGGAACTCGCGTTCCGAGAGGAGATCCGGCTGCGCTTCGTGCGCGAGGCCGAGACGGCGGCGCGGCTGTCCCACCCGCATATCGTGCCGATCCACTCCGTCGGCGAAAGCCCCGACGGGCTGGTCTACTTCGTGATGGCCTTTGTGGACGGCGAATCGCTGGGCGCGAAGCTCAAGCGGCGCGGTCGGCTGCCGCCTGAGGAGGCGCGACGGATCATGCAGGAGACCGCCGACGCGCTGGGAGCCGCGCACGCGTTCGGGATCATCCATCGCGACGTGAAGCCCGACAACATATTGCTCGAGGGAAGCCGCGGCCGCGTCGTCGTCACGGACTTCGGGATCGCAAAGGCCCTGTCCTCGACGACGGGCGGCGCGACGCTCACCGCGACCGGAGTGGCGATCGGCACGCCGCACTACATGAGCCCGGAGCAGGCCGCGGGAGACCGCGAGATCGACGGGCGGTCGGATATCTACAGCCTAGGTGTGGTGGCTTACCAGATGCTCGCGGGCGAGCTGCCGTTCCAAGCCCCCACCGTCCCCGGGATCCTGATGAAACACATCACGGAGCGAGCGCCGCTGATCACCGATCGGCGGCCGGAGGTGCCCGAGGATCTTGCGGCCTGCGTGATGCGGTCGCTCGAGAAGGATCCTGAGGACCGTTGGCCGACAGCGGACGCACTGCGGCGCGCGCTCGAGGCCCGGAGCGCCACCATGCACAGGGCACGCCGCTCGAGCGGCCCCTCCCCGTCGCGCGGGACACGAGCGCCACCCCCGTCCGCGCCGTCCTTGCCCCGGGGGGCGGGAGGACGGGCGCTCGATGAGCGGGCGCGGCGGCTCGACCGGATGCGCGACCGGCCGACGCTCGCGCCCAGCGGCGAGCCCGAGATCGTGCGCGAGCTGCGGAGCCGGTTCGTCACCTGGGCCTCGGTATGCGGGTCGCTCTTCATCATCGACATTGCCACGGGGAACCACGCGCCGAGCTGGTCGCTCTTCGTCGCGGCGATCTGGGGTGGCACGGTGCTTGTGCCGCGCTACATCCGGCTGTGGCACGCCGGGTATTCGTGGCGCGACGTGTTCGCCCGGCCACCGGCGTCCGACGCGATCGAAGCGCGCCTCGCGGCGGGCGGGAGCCGTCCGGTCGAGCTGCCGCGCGCCACCACCGACGAGTTCGGCGGTCACGCCGAGCCGATCCAACAGGCGCGCAGCGATCGCAAGGCCATCCTGCGCATCGTCGACCGTCTCCCCAAGTCGGAGCGGAAGCTGCTGCCCGACGTGGTGGCGACGGCAGACGCGCTGCTGAATAGGGCGGAAGAACTGGCCCGAACCCTGCACGCCATGAGCGGGACCGTGGACCGCGGCGCCCTGGCCCGCCTGGAGGAAAAGATCCAGGCGACCAAGCATCAGGGCGACCCCGGGCTGACACGACGGGCGCGCGAGGGGGACAGCCCGGAACGGGACCGCCAGGTGGGCCTGCTCGAGCGCCAGCGCCAGGCGCTCACGGATCTGCTGACCAGGCGTCAACTGGTCGCGGATCAGCTCGAGTCGTGCGTGCTGGCGATGCAGAACGTCCGGTTCGATCTGCTGCGCCTCCGCTCCGCTGGTGTAGCGGTGGCCCTCGATGATCTCACCCGAGCCACGCAACAGGCCCGCGCGCTGTCGCGCGATGTCGACCACGTCATCGCGGCGGCGGGAGAGATCAAGAGCGTGCTGGGCGAGCAAACCGGCCCCTAAGGCTTGTCTCCCGCACGGCAACGCGCCAGACGATCAGCGGCATCGGACGGCTCGATCCCAAACTCCGCCAAGGTCAAGAACTGCGTGGCGGCGTCCGTACATCGACCGTCGCGTAACGCCACGACCGCCCGGAACTCGTACAGCACCGGCCATCCGGGGCGCGCGCCGACCGCAGCGGCCAGCACGCTGTCGGCGAGCGATGGAGGCGCCTCAAAGGCGAAAGACCGGAGGGCCTGACGCAGGGCGCCCGCCGGGAACGGGTGACGGTACGTGCCGCGGCCGCCCGCCAGCGCGGCGCGCAGCTCCGCGACCGCGTCACGCCACCGCCCGGCGCGCGCCGCGAGCGCCCCCAGGCCCGCCCGCGCCTGCGCGGTGTCCCCGCCCCGCACGACGACCTCGCTGAGCAGCGCCGCGCGCCGGCGATCCTCCCTCCGATGCTCCGCCAGCTCGGCCGCGAACAGCAGCGCCTCCGGGTGACGCGAGCGCGCGAGCAGTCGGGGCATGACGCTGTCCGCGAACGTGGTGTCGCCCGCCGTGAACCGCGCCCGCGCCAGGCGCACGGTCCACACCGGGTCGGCGGGCTGCGCGCGGTGCGCGGCTTCGAGCACGGCGACGTGTATGGACGGCACGCGCGGGGCGGTCATCCCGCGTGCCAGCAACACCGCCGAGCCCCCGGGCGACTCGCCTGCCCCCGTCCCGATGGCGAGCAGTGAGTCGAAGACGTGCTGATCCCACAACGGATCGAGAAACCGGCGCGCCGCGACGAATTCGAGCTTGGGCCGATCGTCGCGGTGTACGAGCGTCCCGCGGGCGGCGAGCAGCGCGGCACCGGGCTCGCCGAGCAACCGGCGTCCGAAGTGATCGCCCACGGAGTCGATGCCGAGCCACTCCCGGCTCAGAGCACCAATCGCCGTCGTAGGAGCGAGCAATCGCCCGAGCCAGGCGCGGTCGTACCGCAGCGGCCGGCTCGAGGCCACGATCTGGAGATCCAGGGTGGTTGAAAACCAGACTTCCACGTGCGGGAAGACCTGGCGGAGGTTGCGGACGATTCCGGCAACGACCGACAACGGTAGCTGGTACAACTGGAGCCACTGGCAGAAGACGCCGTCGTCGGCGAGGCGCGCCCGTACAATCCGGAAATACTCGGGTGTATACAGCGTCGCGACGCCCGCGACCCAGGGGTTGGAGGGCTCCGAGACGACGATGTCGAATTGCTCGCGGCGCAGCTGCAGGGCGCTCCGGGCGTCGTCGACCACGGCCTGCACGACGGGGCGCGCGAGTACGGCGTCGTTCACCCCGGTGAAGTACTGGCCCATGTGCAGGACCGCGGGCTCGATCTCCACCACTCGCACCCGCTGTATGCCCGGAACGTCCGCGAGCACGCGGGCCGTCACGCCGCTCCCGAAGCCGATCACCAGCGCGGAGGCGGGATCCGGCCGCGCGGCGACTGCCGTCAGCCCGGCCATGATCTCGGTATTCATGTCGGCCTGATCGGACGCGTCCACTTTGCCGTTCACACGGAGCGTGCGGCCGCTCAGGGCCTCCCACACGCTCACCGTGGCGTTCCGGCCATCGCGGAACGCGAGCTGGCGGGCGCCGCGATGCTCCAGGAAAGCCCGGCGGGCATTGGCATCCATCAGCTGGCGGCCGTAGATGGTCGGGCCGAGGTCGATCAGCCGGGTGCTCCACCCGGACGCCCCCAGCGCGACGCCCAGGGTCACGATCGCGAGGGCGGCAGCAACGAGCACCCGCCGTCGCGCGGGACGGTGCTCGCCCGGGCCTGCGGCGCCGCCCGCGGCGAGCCGCGCCAACACCAGCGCTGCGACGGCGTTGACCACAAGGCCGACGCGGAGCGTCGTTTCGGTGCCGAGCGCCACCACGAGGACGAAGCCGGTCAGGGCCGCTCCGGCGATGCTGCCCAACGTATTGAACGCGTACGCCGTTCCCACGTCGGCGGCGCGGGCTGCGTCCCGGGGGGCCGCGAGGTCGGCCAAGAGGGGGAAGCTGAGGCCCATCCCAATCGCCGGGATCAGCACGACCGCGCCCACGGCCAGGCCCAACAGGAGCAGGCGGGTGCCGGCACCGAACTCGACGTGCCCGAAGACCACGATCACGTACAGCGGCAGGACGGCAAAAAAGAGGAGGATGAGCGCCGCGCCAGCGCCGGTGATCCCTTGAGCGAGGGCCGCATCGGCGAGCGTGGCGCGCCGGGCAGCGCCGCGGCGGGCCACGAGACCGCTACCGAGCCCGATTCCCAGCAGAAACACAAGCAGCACCAGCGTGAACGCGTATGTTGAGCCGCCGACCACCATCACCAGCACTCGGGTCCACGCAATCTCATCGAGCAGCGAAGCGAAAGCGGTCAGGGCGAGCAGCGCGAAGGCGACGTAGCGGAGCCGTCGTGGCGCGGAGGAGGCGAGGGCGCCTGGCATCGCCCCGGCCGGCCCTTGCGCAGGCCCCTCGGCCGCCGGTCCGGCCATTGGGCCCATCGAGCGAGCGAGGGCGATGGCGCCCACCCCCAACACGAGATTGACGGCGGCCGTCCCCCACAGGCTCAACCGGATGCCGACGTGCTCGATCAAGAAGAAGCCCGCCAGCGCCGTGCCGGCCATGGCGCCGATGGTGTTGAGCCCGTACAGCAGCGCGAGCGACTGCTTCAGCTGACCACGGTCGGCACCCATGAACGCACCGGTGAGCACCGGGAGGGTGCCGCCCATGAGGGTGGTGGGAACGAGGAGCACGAGCGCGGCGAGCCCAAACCGCAGCGCCACGCTGGCGGCCTCGCCGAGCGGAAGCGACCCGGCAATCCCGAGGTAGAGTCGATGCGCGACCCCGAGCACGAGTGGGGAGATCAGCCCGAAGGCGGCGATGGCGATCTCCAGCACACCGTACAGCGCGGCCGGCCGGGGATGGCGGTCCGCGCGGCGCCCGAAGAGCCATGCACCCAGCCCCAGGCCGCCCATGTAGGCGGTTACGACAGTCGTCACCGACTGGATGGTCGAGCCGAAGGTCTGGTAGAGCACCCGGACCCACAACAGCTCGTAGACCAGACCAGTGGCTCCAGACAGGAAAAACAGCAGTGCGTAACCACGGGCCGCCGCGCTGGGACGCGAGAACGACGATAGGCGCACGAGCCTCCTTATCAAGGATCAACCATGTCGAGAGCGCTTCGCCGTACCTGGGGAGAGCCAGCGCTAATGAGTTGCCTCCCGCGTACGCCGGCATTCGCTCACGAGGGCGGGTGCCTCCCGGCGCTCGATCCCGAAGTCGAGTAGCACCAGGAATTGCTCCGCCGCCACGTCGCAGCGGCCCCCGCGCAGCGCGCTGACGGCGCGGAGCCCGTGCAGCAGGAACCAGCCATCCCACCGTGCTGTGGCGGTCGCGAGCAAGCTCTCCGCGACCGCGGGCGGGCCGTCGATGGCGAACGGCGTCAACGCCGCCGACAGCCAATTCCGGGGATACGGATGGCGCAGCGTATTTTGCGCGGTACGGAGCGCCGTGCGGATGTGGCCGGCTGATTCCGCCCAGCGTTGGGCGCGGGCCGCGAGGGCGCCCAGCGCGGCGCTCGCCTCGGCCGAGTCCGAGCCCGCCGCGAGCGCGCCAGCGAGGAGGGACTGAGCGCGCCGGCCCTGCCCGCGCTGGGCGGCCACGAGTCCGCTCAGGAGCCACGCCTCGGGATTACGGCCGGGTCGCTGCAGACGGGGCAGCGCGGAGTCGGCGAACGCGGTGTCTCCCAAGTTGAGCAGGATCGCCGCCGTCGCCGTGGTCCAGCGGGGATCGTCCGGGTGAGCTCGCCGGGCCGCATCCACGTACCGCAGACCGCTAGCATCGCCCCGGCGCACGGTGAGCGCGCGCGCGAACGGCAGCAGCGATGTGTTGTCAATGGTCGCGGTGGCGGCGCGGATGGCTGCCAAGGAGTCGAGCACCCCGGCCGTCCCAACGGGGTCGAGGAAACGCCGTGCCGCGACGAACTCGAGGCGCGGGAGGTCATCGCGGTGCACGATGCCGGGGCCCTCGATCAGCTTCGCGACGCCCGCTTCCCCGAGCAGGAAGTGCCCGAGATACTCCTCCGGTCGGTCCACACCGAGGTATTCGAGCCCCAGCGCAGCCAGCGCACCCGCCGGACCGACCAGACGGGCAATCCAGGCGGGATCGTACGTGAGCGGTCGCTCCGACGCGACGACCAGGACGTCGCCCGGCGAACCGAACCAGAGGTGGACGTGGGGAAACACCGCCTTGACGTTCCGGACCACGCCTGCGACCACCGGGAGCGGCACCTGATAGAGTTGAACCCATTGGCAGAACACGCCCCCGTCCGCGAGACGGCTGCGGGCAATGCGGAAGAACTCGACCGTGTACAGCGTGGCGACGCCGGCCAGCCATGGATTACTCGGCTCCGACACGATGACGTCGTAACGCGTGGGATCGAGCTGCAGCGCGCTGCGGGCGTCATCCACCGCGATCGAGACGTTAGGACGGAAGCTGGCGCTGTCGTTGACGTGCAGGAAAAAGCGACTCATGGAGAGCACCGCCGGCTCGATCTCGACCACGTGCACGCGCTGCATGCCGGGCACCTGTGCGAGGGCCCGGGCCGTGACGCCGCTGCCGTAGCCGACCAGGAACGCCGTCTTGGGATCGGGACGCGCCGCCACGGGGGCGAGGCCGGCGAGGATCTGCGTGTCCATGTCGCCGTAGTCCGACGCGTCAGACTTGCCGTTCACCTTGAGCGAGCGCCCCGAGACACCCTCCCACACCGACACGGTAGCATTCCAACCCTCCCGATACGCGAGCTGGCGCGTGCCGCGGTGCGTGAGGAATGCCTCCAAGGTGGGCTTGTCCATGTGGCCGCGCGCGTAGATGCTGGGGCCCAAGTCGATGAGCCGCGTGCCCCAGCGCGGGGCGGCCAGCGCCACGACCAGGGCGAGGGTCGCCAGGGAGCCGGCGCCCAGCACGCGCCATCGCAGGGCGCGGTGCTCGGCCGAGCCTTCCGCGACGCCACGCGCCGCAAGTGCCGCAAGCCCGAGCGCCGCCAGCACGTTGACGCCCAAACCGAGGCGCAACGTCACATCGGTCCCGAGTGTTATCAGGAGCACGAACCCGGTGAGCACCGCCCCGAGAATGCTGCCCAGCGTGTTGAGCGCATAGGCGCGGCCCACATCGGCGCCGCGAGCCGCGCCGGGCGGCGCGACGAGGTCGGTCAGGAGCGGGAAGGTCATTCCCATGCCGATCGCCGGAACCAGCACCACCCCGCCCACGGCGAGGCCCATCGCCAACAAGCGCTCGATGGCGTTGAGCGACTGCGCCTGGAAGACGGCAACGATATAGCGGGGCAGGGCGCAGAAGACGACCAACAGCCGGCCCGCCCCCACGGCCGTGATGGCCTGCGCCAGCGCCGCACGCGCCGCGGTCTCGCTCGGCGCGACGCTGCGGTGAGCCACGATACGGCTCCCGATCCCGATTCCCAAGAGGAAGACGAGCAGCACGAGCGTAAACGCGTACGTCGAGCCGCCGACGATCATGACCAGAACCCGGGTCCACGCGATTTCGTCGAGTAGCGAGGCGAAGGCGGTCAACCCCAGCAGGACCAGGCCAACCGAACGGAGCAGGCGGGGGGTCGGCAGCCGTGCCGCGTCCACCGGACCGTCCCCGCTCGGGGGGAGGGGGGCGAGCGGCCGGGCCACGGCCAGGGCGGCGACGCCGAGCGCCAGGTTGAGCAGCGCCGTGCCCCACAAGCTCGCCCGGATCCCCGCGTACTCGATGAGGAAGAATCCGGCGAGCGCCGTCCCCGCGACGGCCCCGAGGGTGTTCAGCCCGTACAAGAGCCCTACGGCGCGCGGCAGCTCACCCCGGTCACTGGCCATGAACGCGCGGGTGAGGACAGGCAGAGTGCCCCCCATGAGCGTGGTGGGAACGAGGAGCACCAGCGCCGCCAGGCCGAAGCGCAGCGCCATGCTCGCGCCCCCGCCCAGCTGGAGCGCACCCGCCGCCCCGAGGTACAGCCGATGCACCAACGCCAGGACGAAGGGCGAGACGGCCCCGAATGCCCCGATGGCGAGCTCGAGCCACCCATATAGGGCGGCGGGTCGGGGATGCCGGTCCACCCGGCGTCCCAACAACCATGCCCCGAGCCCGAGGCCGCCCATGTAGGCGGCCACCACCGTCGTCACCGATTGGATAGTCGAGCCGAACGTCTGATAGAGGACCCGGACCCAGAGGAGCTCATACACGAGCCCCGTCGCTCCGGACAAAAAGAAGAGAAGACTGTACGCGCGGACCGCGCTAAAACGCATGCAGGTCGCGCATGGCCCGCGAGAGATCTTCCACCTGTGGCAGGATGAAATCCTCGAGCCTGGGTGCGTAGCCGACGAACGTGTCGGTCGAGGCCACTCGCTTCACGGGCGCGTCCAGCCACGGGAAGCACTCGTCGGCGATGCGGGCGGCGATCTCGGCGCCGTAACCCCACGACTGCGAATCCTCGTACGCAACCAGCACCTTGTTCGTCTTGATCACCGACGCCCTGATCGCTTCCCAATCCACGGGCGAGAGCGTGCGCAGATCGATCACCTCGACGCTCACCCCGTCGCGCTCCTCGAGCTCCTTTGCGGCCACGAGCGAGCGCTGCACCACGGCCCCGTAGGTCACGACGGTGAGGTCGCGGCCCGCCCGCACCACCTTCGCCTTGCCCAACGGGATCATGAAGTTCGGCCCGGGGTTGGGCGCCTTGTTGTACGTCTGGCGGTAGAGGTGCTTGTGCTCGAGGAACAGCACGGGGTCGTCACACCGAATGGCGGTGCGCAGCAGGCCGTTGGCGTCGAGCGCGGTGCTGGGACACACGACGCGGAGCCCTGGGACGGCCGTGAACACCACGGCGCCCGTCTGGGAATGATAGATCGAGCCGCCCTTGAGATAGCCCCCGTAGGTGACGCGCACCACGACGGGGGCCGAGAACGCGTTGCTGGAGCGCCACCGCAAGGTGGCCAGCTCGTTGCGCAGCTGGTGATAGGCAGGCCAGATGTAGTCGAAGAATTGAATCTCGACCACCGGTTTCAGGCCGCGGGTGGCGAGGCCGATGGCCCGGCCCACGATGTTCGCTTCCGCGAGCGGTGAGTTGTAGACCCGATCGCTCCCGAACTGTCGCTGCAGCCCCCAGGTGACCTTGAAGACGCCACCCTTGCCCTTCACGTGGTCCAGGTGCTGCTCGCGACTGGCGTCCGCCACGTCCTCGCCGAACACCACGATGCGCGGATCACGCGCCATTTCATCCTTCATGCAGGCGTTCAGCAGGTCCACCATCGTGGTGGGATCGCCTCCGAACCGCGGGTCGTCCTCCGTGTCGAACTGTTCGGACGTGGGATCGACGTCGGGCGAATACACGTACAGCAGGGCCGTCTCCGGCTCCGGCTGGGGCGAGGCCAGCGCCATGTCGGCGGCGACGCCGACTTCCTCATCCACCTGACGCTTGATGGCCTCGATCTCCGCTTCGGCAGCCACGCCGTCGGCGATGAGCCGCTTGGGGAACAAGGTGAGGCAATCGCGGCGCGCCTCCTCCTCCCGCTCCTTGGGCGGCTTGTACAGCACTTCGTCGTCCGAGAGCGAGTGCGAGTAAGGCCTGGTCACGTGCGCATGCACCAGCGCGGGCCCCTTGCGTTGGCGGACGTACTCCGAGGCTCGCAGCAGCACGTCGTAGGAGGCGACCGGATCGCAGCCGTCGACTTCCTCGACCAAGAGGCCCGGGAAGTTCCGCACGAGCTTCGACACCGAGCCGCCCGCCGTCTGAACCTCCACGGGGACCGAGATCGCGTACTTGTTGTCCTCGATGAGGAACAACACGGGCAGCCTCAGGTTGCTGGCGGTGTTGAGCGCCTCCCAGAACTCCCCTTCGCTCGTCGTGCCGTCCCCCGCGGACACGTACACGAGCTCGTCGCCATGTATCGGCTTTTCCGCGATCGCGTCGATTCGGTTGTAGCGGAGCCATGCCTCGGCACAGCCCACGGCCTGGAGCAGCTGCGTGCCGGTGGGGCTCGACTGACTGACGATGTTGAGCGCCTTGTGGCCCCAGTG
>Ga0137409_10006489_pt1 | contig 12163 bp, 7 predicted proteins | sample CZODoug1_16funga_FD_122059 | JGI IMG/M metagenome (GOLD analysis project Ga0137409, IMG submission 122059) | Vadose zone soil fungal communities from Angelo Coast Range Reserve, California, USA - CZODoug1_16fungal (Hybrid Assembly) | ecosystem: Environmental > Terrestrial > Soil > Vadose zone... | reverse complement strand
TACAGGAAGTTGTCGCCGTCGGGGTAGTCGGCCCACCAGTCGAGCATCGCCATGTCGGCTTCGCCCTTGCGGGCGGTTTCGCGCATGCTCGACGCGTCGCGAGCGACGACTTCCACACGAATGCCCACGGCGCCGAGCTGAGCCTGAATGGCTTGAGCCACTCGCCCCTGCTCGACGTTCGTCCCCGAGCGCCACAGCTGGACCGCGAAACCGTTCGGGAATCCGGCCTCGGCCAGGAGGCGCCGAGCCTGCGCGGTGTCGTAGGCGTAGCCGGGGCGGGTCGTGTCGCCTCCCCCCAAGGAAGGCGGGATCGCGCCCCGGGCCGCGATGCCACGGCCGTTCCAGACGGTCCGCAGGATTTCCGGAACGTTGACGGCGTGATTGATGGCGCGCCGTACGCGAGCGTCGCGCAGGGGCCCGCGCCGGTTGTTGAGGGCGACGTAGATGGCCCGCAGCGCGGGCTTCCGCTGCAGCCACTCAGGGTGGTCATGCTCCCATTTGGCGGTCTCGCCGAACGGGATCTCGGCCACCGAGATCCGTGCGGCGAGGAACTCCGCGCCCCGGGTAAAGGGCTCGGGAATGATGCGCACTGTGAGCGATTCGGCCTGGGGAGCGCCGCCCCAGTAGCTCGGGTTGCGCGAGAACTGCAGTTCGTCGTCGTGCCGCCACGCGGCGAAGCGCCAGGGCCCCGTGCCCACGGGATGCTGGCCGAAGTCGGCGGCCACAGGTGTCGGCACGACCGCGGCGACCGGCATAGCCAGGAACTTGGGGAAGACGGCGAGGGGCTCGGTGAGCGTGAACGCGACGGCCGTGTCGCCCAGCACCTCGATTCCCGCTCCGCTGGGATCGGCGATCGGCTGGAGGGGCCAAACGCGCCCGCCTCTGGTGGCGGGGTCCAACACCCTGAGGATCGAGCGCTTCACATCGGCCGCCACGACGGTCCGTCCGTCGTGGAACTTCACTCCCGGCCTGAGGTGGAAGACGTATCTCTGACCGTTGCGCTCGGCCCGCCAGCGGTCGGCGAGGCCTGGCAGCAGACGGCCATTGGGATCGAACTGGGTCAGTCCATCGAACAACAGCGTCACCATCTCGCCGGTGGGGACGTCGGTCGAGAGCGCCGGATCGAGCGAGCGGGGGTCGTAGGTCTCGTAGTAGACCAAACCCTTCCCCGCCTCGCCACCACAGGCGAGGAGCAGGCACACGAACAGCATGCTCGCGGTGTCGAAAAGGTTGACAGTGCGGTGCAAGTGACGCAACATACGGGACTTGGCAAACCTCGTCAATTGCGCTGCGCTTCATGTCTTGTGCTCGTCGCTCTCCTGGCGGCGTCGTCCGCTCTCTCCGCCCAGAATCAGGAGCGGCAGGGGCGGATCGTGCGGCGCTTGGCGTTTGATGGGAACCGCGCCCTCGACGACTACACGCTAAGCACCGCAATCGCGACGACGAGCTCGAGTTGGTTCGCGACCAATCCGTTCGTCCGCTGGCTCGGGTTGGGTGAGAAACGGTATCTGGATGAACTCGAATTCCGGCGCGACGTCGTGCGGCTCCTCCTCTTGTACCGCCAGAGCGGCTACATGACCGCGGTCGTGGACACCAGCCTGATCCGCACGACCAAAGACGCCTACATCACCTTCCGAATCCACGAAGGCGAGCCAGTTCGCGTCGCGCGGCTGGAGCTGCGCGGACTCGAAGGCATCACCGATACGCTGCCGTTGCGCCGCGCCCTTCCTCTTCAGGTCGGCGACCCGTTCAATCGCTTTCTCTTGCAGGCGTCCGCGGACACGATCGTCACGCGTCTGCGGAACGGCGGCTATCCCTACGCCGAGGTGTTGCGGAACTTCGATTCGGAGGCGGGGGCCCTGAGGGCGGAGGTGACGCTCGAGGCGGTCCCGGGGCCTCTCATGCGCGTAGGCGAGGTGGCCATTCAGGGTCTCAACAAGGTCGACACGGCGACCGTGCGGGGGATGCTGTCGGTCCACCCGGGCGATCGCTTCCGCCAGGAGGCGCTGTACCAGAGCCAGCGCGGCCTGTACGGAACGGGCGTGTTCCGCTCCGCCAATGTGGTCCTGGTGGACTCGCTCGGCGCAAGCGATTCGACGGTGCGAGTGCTCGTGGAGGTTCAGGAGGGACCACGCCATCGGCTGCGCTTCGGCGGCGGCTACGGCAGCCTTGACTGCCTCCGGGCCCAGACGGGGTGGACCGCCAATGACTTTTTCGGCGGCGCCCGCACCCTCGACCTCTCGGCGCGGCTGTCGAAGATCGGCGGCAGAACACCGCCGCAAACCTCGGGGCTCAACCTGTGCCGGCCGTTTTTCACGGACAGCCTCTGGCCGGACAGTGTGAACTACACCCTCGGCGCCACGCTGCGGCAGCCCGTGTTCATTTCGCGCGCTCATACAGCGACAATCGGGTTGTTCGCGGAGAAGCGCTCGGAAGCGCAGATCTACACGCGCATAGCGGTGGGCGCGAACCTCGATGTCACGATCAACGCGCGGCGCCAGATCCCCGTGACGATCGGGTACGGCTATTCGGTGGGGAAGACCGTAGCGGCGGCGGCCGTGTACTGCAGCGTGTTCAGGCTGTGCGATTCCACCAGCCGGGCTTTCCTCAGCGACACGCGGTCGTTCGGCGCCATCACCGTGACGGCGGTCCGCGACCGGGTGAACAACCCGCTCGACCCCTCCGAGGGGAGCCTGGCGACGGGGACGTTCCTGTACGCCTCCCGCATCGTCGGGTCCGACGCGTCGTACGAGTTCAATCGCGCCGAATTCGAGATCGCGAAGTACTACCCGATTGGGCGGCGGACCGTGTTCGCCTGGCGGATACGCAGCGGGACGATCCTGCCGCAGAAGATCACGCTCTCCGGCCAGCGGGTCGGCTATGTGCCCCCCGACCAACGGTTCTACGGGGGCGGTCCGAATTCGGTGCGCGGCTATGGACGCAACGGCTTGGGCCCACAGGTCTACATCACGACCGACACAAACCAGGTCGACACGACCGTGGCGGGGGGAAAGATCTTCTCGAACGTGGTCGCCGCGCCTACCGGCGGCAATTCCGCCTTCGTCTTGAACGCCGAGCTGCGGTTTCCGTCGCCGCTGTTCGCGAACCGCATGCGGCTTGGATTGTTCGTGGACGTCGGGCAGGTGTGGGAGCGCGGCGACGAGCTGTTGGCCATTCAAGGCGTGCGCGTGACGCCCGGCGCCGGCGTGCGCTTCACCACGCCGCTCGGGCCCGTGCGTGTCGATGTCGCCTACAACGGCTACGGCGCGGAGCGTGGGCCCCTCTTGCTGCAAACGGGTGACTCGATCGTGCAAATCCGTCCCGATTACCCGCCTGCCGACCCCCGGAAGTCGTTCTGGAAGCGGCTCGTGCTGCAGCTCGCCGTGGGACAGGCGTTCTGATGTTCCGGCGCTCGCTCGGGGTCGCGCTCTGGTCGCTGGTCGGGCTCCTGGCCTGCTTCCTCGGCGCGCTCAACGGCCTCGTGGGCACGCGCGCGGGGCGCTCGCTCCTCGCCCGCATCGCCAGCAACGCCGTCGAACGCGCCGTCTCGGGCTCGATCGAGGTTGGCGATGTCAGCGGCTCGCTCATCTCCGGCGTCGTCCTCACGAACGTGAAACTGTTCGACGCGGACACGTCGCTCGTCGCCTCGCTGCCGCGAGTCGAGCTCAGCTACAACCCGATCGATTTCGTCGCGGGTCGCGTGGTGCTGTTCGAGGTGACGCTCGACCATCCCATCTTCAACATCGTCGAGCACGCAAACAGGAAGATCAATCTCGAAGAGCTGCTGCGCCTCGACGTGAAGGACTCAGGCCCCAAGGGGCCGCGGGCGCTGGTGTTGCTCCGCAACGTACGCATCACGGACGGCACCGTGAACCTGCGGTTGCAGGATCGCGTCTCGGCCGGTGACTCGCTGCTGGAGATCGACCCGCTCGGGATCGACGGCCGGCGCCGCATCCGGCGCTTCGAGCACTTCGACGCGCGGCTCGCGGCGCTGCGCATCTCCGCGCCGCGGGAGCGCGGCATCCGCATCGACATCACGCGACTCGCGTTCCAGAGCAGCGACCCACACCTCACGCTGGCAGACGCCGCCGGCCGCATCACGATCACGGGCGACACGCTCGACGCCGACTTGATACGCGTGCGGTTCCCGGGCTCGCAATTCAGCGCGCGGGGGCGGGTGAGCTGGCCGCGCGGGCCCATCCTCTGGGACCTCGCGCTGCGGGCGGACTCGGCGACGCTCACCGACATCGCGTTCGTCGATCCACGCTTTCCCGCCGGCGCGGTGCTGCGCGGTGGCGTCGCGTTGCGCTCGCACGGCCCCCGCGTCCTCGAGATCAAGCTCGACCCTCTCGACCTCAGCTACGGAGGCGGGACCGTCACCGGCAAGGTGACGGCGTTCAGCGCCGCCGACACCGGGATCGTCGCGGTGCGCCAGGGAGACCTCGTCTCGAACGATCTCTCCCTCGAGCTCGTCCGGCCCTTCCTCCACACGTTGCCGTTCGCGGGCCGGCTGACGGGCCACACCATCGTCGATGGCCCCACGGGCGCGCTCAAGCTCGAGACCGATTGGGCCTTCCGCGATTCGATGGTGGCCGGCTGGCCGACCACGCGGATCAAGGGCAAGGGCGAAGTCGACATCGCCGGTGCCGATCTCGGTTTCCGGCCGTTCGAGCTGGACGCCGCGACCATCGACATGGGTACGGCACGCCGGCTCGAGCCCGGGATGGCGCTGGCGGGCGAGCTCGACGCCGTGGGGACGCTGACCGGCACGCTGCACAACGTGCACTTCAGCGGCACGTTGCGGCACCGCGATCACGACCGGCCCGTGAGCGTCGTGCGCGGAGTGGTGACGCTCGACAGCCGCACCGACACCCTCGGGGTGACGGCCGATGTGACAACCGACTCGCTCTCGCTCGACGGCCTGCGCGGCAGCTTCCCGAGCCTGCCGCTGCGCGGCTCGCTTGCCGGGTCGGTTCGGCTGAACGGCAACGTCGCGGGGCTCGAGACCCACGCCGACCTGGCGATGAGCGGCGGCGAAGGCGGCAGCGTCCGCGGCGATGGCTTCTTGGTTCTCGGCATCCCCGGGTACGGCGTGCGGGACTTCACGCTGCGCGCGCACGACGTGAACCTGCAGCGCTGGCTTGCAAATCAGGGTCCCCCGTCACGACTCAGCCTTACGGTCTCGGGGAGCGTGTTGGGCGACAGCGTCAACCCACCCGTGGGCGGGCTCACCGTGGCGCTGGCGCCGTCGTTCTTTGCGGGGAGCGTGGTGGACTCGGGCGCGGCGAGAATCCGGTTCGGGGACGGCCGCCTCTACGTCGAGTCGCTCCTCCTTCAACAACCGGGGCTCCTGACGCGCGGCTCGGGGTCGCTGGGATGGAAGCGCCCCTCTCGCGGGTCGCTCTCGCTCGACATCAACGCGGACAGTCTCAGCGTGCTCGACTCGCTCGCGACTTGGATCGCCGGTCCGGGCCTGGTAGGTCCGACGCCCGCCGAGGCGCTCAGAGGCTCTGCGCGGGCGCTCCTGACCCTCGACGGGTCGCTCGACTCGATCGCCGTGGAGGGCAGGGCCACCGCCACCGATCTCAGGTGGCGCGGCTGGCGAGTGCCGGCGGGGCGCGGGCACGCGACATACGAGCCCGGCGTAGCGTCGATCTTCGCGGTCGAGGCGACGATCGACTCGCTGGGCTACGGCCGTCTGGGCTTCGGCGCCGCCGAGGCGCGCGCGCGTGGGACGCGGGATTCGCTCACCTGGTTCGCGCGGTCCCGCGTCGGCGATCTCGGCGCCTTCCTGGCCGGCGGGCGGTACTCGAGGAGCCCCTCGGCAGAGCGCGTCGGGGTCGATTCGCTCGCGGTGCTGCTCCCGGGGGGCGCGTGGTTCCTGGAGCGGCCCGTCCAGGTCACCATCGGCGACTCGGCGGTCGCGCTCGACACGCTGTCCTTAAAGAGTGCGGCGGGCACAGGACGCCTCGTGCTGAACGGGCAAATCGCCCGCCACGGACGCGCCGATGCCCGCGTGTATCTCGAGACCTTCCCCCTCGCGGGTGTCTATGCGCTGCTGCAGCGCGACACGCTGGGCGTCGGGGGGGCCGTGACCGCTACCGTCGCTCTGGGCGGTACGCGCGCGAATCCGACCTACAACGGGTCGTTCGCACTTTCCGACGGAGCGTTCGGCGCCTTCCGCGCGCCGTTCATGGACGGCACCATCGCCTATCAGAACCGCCGCCTCGACGGCGAAATGCATTTGTGGCGCTCAGGCCAGCAGATCCTGAACGTCACGGCGCGGCTGCCGCTCGACCTCGCCTTGACCGACGTGAAACAGCGCCAGCTGCTCGACACCCTGTCGATCCAGGCGCGCGCCGACAGTGTGGATCTCACGGTCCTCGAGGCGGTGACGCCGCTGCTGCGCCAGGTGCAGGGCGTGTTCGATGCCGACCTGGGTGTCGGCGGGACGTGGGATGCGCCGCAGCTGCGCGGCGGACTCGAAATCACCGGGGCCGCCGCCACGATTCCAGCCTTGAACGTGCGGTACGAAGACATCGGCGGGCGGCTGGTGCTGCGCGGGGACACGATTCGTCTGGACGGACTGTCGGTGCGCAGCGACAAAGGCCGGGCCGAGGTGACCGGGTACCTGCGCCTCGATCGGCTCACGAAGCCCGTGCTCGACCTGAACATCGCGGCCACCGAGTTCAAAGCGCTGGACTTGAAGGGGTACCTCACGGTCACGGCGAGCGGACAGTTGAAGATCGGGGGTCCCGTGTTCGGCGCGACGCTGACGGGCCGCGGCACCGTCACCCAGGGCGTCCTGCACTTCGCCGATCTCGTCAACAAACGTGTCGTGAACCTCGACGAGCCGTGGGTGCAGGACCTGATCGACACGTCGCTGATCCGTACGCAACGCCTCGGCCCCGAGTTCGAAAGCGTCTTCCTCGACAGCCTGCGCATCCAGGGCTTGCAGCTCACGATGGGCAGCGACGTCTGGCTGCGATCGACGGAAGCGAACATCCAGCTGCAGGGCGGGGTGACGGTCAACAAGGTGCGGGGCAACTATCTGATGAGCGGTACGCTGCAGGCGCCGCGCGGCACCTACCGGTTGGTGGTGGGCCCCGTGTCGCGCGAATTCGTCGTGAATCAGGGGACGGTGCGCTACTTCGGGACCCCCGATCTCGACGCCGAGCTCGACATCGAAGCGCGGCACATCGTGCATCCGGTGCCGAGTCCCACGGCCCGCACCTCCGACGACAAGACGATCATCGCCCATATCCGCGGGACGTTGCTCGTGCCGCGCCTCACCCTCCAGTCGGAAGGCGAGCAGCTGTCGCAGAGCGAGATCATCTCGTACCTCATGTTTGGCCGGCCCAGCGTCGAGCTGGCGGGAGGGCAGGGGGCGCTGATGCGCAGCACCGCCGCGAGTCTGGTGGCGGGAGAAGTGGAGCGCACCGTGGTCTCCGACCTGGGCGTGCCGCTCGACTACTTCGAGTTCCGTCCGGGCACCGACTCCCTCGCCCGCACGCAGTTCGCGGCGGGGTGGCAGATCGGCGACAAGACCTTCCTGGTGCTCAACGCCGGGTTCTGCCAGCGCCAGCAGGTCAACTTCGGCAACACGCTGGGCGCCAGTCTCCAGTACCGCATCAGTCCCGAGTGGCGTACGGAGGCGAGTTTCGAGCCGATGCGGAGTTGCACTACCACGCCGATCCAGCAGCAGGGGGCGAACGCTCAGCGCCAGGTCGGCGTCGATCTGTTCTGGGAGCGGCGATACGAGTGACGCGCGCCCTGGTCGTCACCAACCCCGCCGCCGCCCGCACCGACGCGCGCGCCGTCACGGCCATCCGCGAAACGCTGCGGGGCGGCGGCTGGGACGTCGAGGTCCTGGCGACGCTCGGGCCGCGCGATGCGCGCCGCTTCGCCGAGGAAGCGCGCGACCAAAAGTTCGACGTGATCGTCTCGTACGGCGGCGACGGGACCGCGATGCAGATCGCCGCCGCGATCGTCGGGACCGGGATTCCGCTCGGGCTGGTGCCCGGCGGAACGGGTAATCTGCTCGCCGGCAACCTGCGCCTGCCGCGCAACGCCGCCAAGGCGGCGCGCGCGCTGCTCACCGCACGCCCCCACGCGATCGACATCGGCGTCTCCGAGCGCGCGGATGGCCGTCACTACTTCGCGGTGGCATCGGGGACGGGGTTCGATGCGCAGCTGATGGCCGACACGGGCGCCGCTGCCAAACGGCGCTGGAAATTCGCGGCGTACGTGGCGCACGCGGTCGCCAAACTGAGCAAAGTCCACAGCGTGCGGCATCGCATCACCGTGGACGGCGCGGCGCACGAGGTCGGCGCCGCGATGCTGCTGGTGCTCAACTGCGGTGAGCTGATCCCGCCCTTCGTCCGGCTCGGCAAGAATATCCAGCCGGACGACGGCTGGCTCGACGTGGTGGCGCTGCACGCCGACGGCGTCGCGCAGAGCGTGGCGGCCGTGTGGGACTTGTTCCGCGGCTCCGCCAACGGCGCTGGGCGCGTGTGGTGGGGCCGAGGGCGCACGATCAAGGTGGAGGTCGTCTCGGATCGGCCGCGCCCGGTGCAGCTCGACGGCGAGCTCGTGGGCGACACGCCGTTCGAGATAAAGCTGCTGCCGGGCGCCCTGCAGGTGCTCGTCGATCCGGCGGGCGCCTGGAAAGGATCGCGGCATGGGTGACACCCTGCTGCTGGTCGACGACGACCAGAGCGTCCTGCGCGCGATCGGAGACTACTTCGAGCGCCTTGGGTACGAGGTGCTGCGCGAGGCGACCGGCGACACGGGCGTCGAGACGTTCAAGCGCGTGCACCCCGACGTCGTCATCCTCGATCTGAACCTCCCCGACGCGAGCGGGCTGGTAGTGCTCGAGCGCCTGCGCCGCGAGAACGGCGCCGTCATCCTGCTCACCGGCGCGGGCGACATCCAGACGGCGGTGCGCGCCATGCAGCTGGGCGCCGAAAACTTTCTCACCAAGCCGGTCGACATGAATCACCTCGCGGCCGCGACGGCGCGCGTCGCGGAGAAGGTGCGGCTGTCGCGCCAGAATGCGCGGCTGCGCTCGCGCGATGGCGAAAACGAAGGCCTCGCGTCCCTGGGGGTGTCGCCGGCGATGCGCGAGATGGCGAGGCAGGTGGAGCTGCTCGCGGCGAGCGAACGCTCGACGGTGCTGTTGCAAGGCGAGAGCGGGACGGGCAAGGGTTGGGTGGCGCGCGTCATCCATCATTTGTCGCCGCGGGGGCAGGGACCGTTCGTCGAGGTCAACTGCGGCGGCCTCTCGGCGACGTTCCTCGACTCCGAAATGTTCGGCCACGAGAAGGGCGCCTACACCGACGCCAAGGAGCGGAAGCTCGGGCTCTTCGAGCTGGCCGATCGCGGCACCATCTTCCTCGACGAAATCGGCGAGCTGGCGCCCGAGCTGCAGCCCAAGCTGCTGAAGGTCCTCGAGACGAAGAAATTCCGGCGTCTGGGCGGTACGCGCGAGCTGGCGGTGGACGTGCGACTCGTCGCGGCGACGAATCGCGATCTCGTGAGCGAGGTCGAGTCGGGACGCTTCCGCGAAGACCTGTACTACCGGCTCAACGTCATGCCGCTCACGATGCCGCCGGTGCGCGAGCGGTCCCGTGAGGACCGGCTCGCGTTGCTCGTGCGCCTCCTCAGCGACTTGAAGCCACAGCTGCCGGGATGCCCGGCGGAGTGCTCGTCCGACGCGCTCGACCGGCTCGTCGCGGCGCCGTGGCCGGGGAACGTGCGGGAGATGCGCAACGTTCTCGAACGCGCCATGATTCTGGCCCGGGGCCAGGCGGCGATCGGGCTCGAGCACCTGCCCGCCGATCTACGGCAGAAGGGCAAGGGCAAGGGGGACGGGGCAGGGACGGTAGGGGGCGACGGCCGCCATCAGGCGCAGTCGCTGTCGGACATCGAACGGCAGCACATCGAGCGGACGTTACGCCATCACGAGGGGAATCGTACCCGGGCGGCCCTGGAGCTCGGGATTTCGCGCGCCACGTTAATCAATAAGATTAAGCTCTACAGCCTGAACCTCTGAGGCTTCTCATGGAAAAGCCGAAGCTCAAAGAGCACGATGGAATGACCTGCCGCTCCTGCGGGAATGAGGAGCGGGCCTCGGAGGGCTACCCCTGCGCTGACTGCGGCACCTTCATTTGTTTGATTTGCATGTTCCGGGGGGTCACGCGCTGCAAGGCGTGTGAAGCGAAAGCTACTTCTGCCGCCGCCGCACCTCCGCCGACACCTCCTCCGGCGTAGTATCCAGCTCCGACGCCAGCCGTTTGACGGCTTCGTCGGCACCCGCCCAATCCTTCGCCGCCGCCAGCGCGTCGAGCGCGATCTCCTCGATCGACGCCGTGCGCTCTTCCAGCTCCCGCGTCCGCACCGCCACCTCACGCGCCAACCATTGCTCCAGCTGGCGGCGGTCCAGCTCCAGCTGCCGCTGCCGCAGCGCGTGCTGCAGCGACATTTCCAGCTCATCGAGGTCGACCGGCTTGATGAGGTAGTCGTAGGCGCCGAGCTTGAGACACTCGATCGCCGTGCGCGGCTCGTCGATCGCGGTGAGCATGATGACGGCCAGGTCGGGATCCTGCGCCAGGACTTTGGGCAGCAGCTCGACGCCACTGGTCTCTGGCATGCGGATGTCGCACAGCATCGTCTGCGGGTGATCGCTGGCGAGCCGCGCCAGCGCCTCGGTCGCGTTGGCCGCGACGGCAACCTGATAGCCCAGGCGCGTGAGGAACCGCTCCAGCGCTTTGCGGATGCCCTCTTCGTCGTCCACCACGAGGACGGTGGTGCGCTCGGTGCCGGGTTCCGCCGGGGGGTTCGTCATGGCCGTGAACGTTACGCGGACTCCACAACGCCAGCAAGCCGAGGTATCTTCGCGCGTCAATGACCACGCGCACGAGTCTCACCGCCGTCCCCGGTATCACTGTGGGACACGCGAACGTACCGGCCCACGGCACGGGCTGCACCGTCGTCCTCGGTCCCGAATCGGGTTTGCGCGCCGCGGTGGCGCTGCGGGGGCGCGCCACCGGCACGCGCGAAATCGATCCACTCAGCCCGCGCCATCTGGTCGAACGCATCGACGCCATCTTGTTCACGGGCGGCTCGGCGTACGGGCTCGGTGCCGCCGACGGCGTGATGCGGTGGCTGCGCGAGCGCGGCCGCGGGCTCCCCGTCGGGACGCTCGGCACCATTCCGATCGTGCCGACGGCCGTGATCTTCGACCTCGGCAATGCGGGGAAGCCGTTGGGATGGCCCGGCCCCGATGACGGCTATCGCGCCTGTGAGGCCGCCGGCGAGGAGTTCGCGGAAGGCGCGATCGGCGTCGGCATCGGCGCCACCGTCGGGAAGGCCGCGGGGATCGACAAGATGTGGCCCGCGGGCCTCGGCACCTGGGCGGAGCGCGCCGGCGACGTTGTCGTGGGTGTGCTGGCCGTGCTGAACGCCGTGGGCGACGTGCGCGACGCGCGCGGCGAGATCATCGCCGGCGCGCGCGGCCCCGACGGCAAGTTCATCGACTCGATGCGCTTCCTGGCGAACGGCGGCGCCCCCTTTGGCGACCCCGAGCGCCTGACGCGTAACACGACCCTCGCCGTCATTGCGACGAACGCCGACATCGATCGCGTGCAGCTCGAGGCCCTCGCCCAGGCGGGCAGCGACGCGCTCGCGCGGCGCATCACGCCGTACGGGACGCTCTATGACGGAGACGTCGTGTTCGCCGTGAGCACCGCGGCGGTGCCGGCCAAGTCGGCGCTGCAGGTCGAGGCGCTCGCGGCCCTGGCAGTGCCGATGGCGGTCGAGCGGGCCGTGCGACGTGCATAAGACCGAGCACCTCGAGCGCGCGATAGACGACATCCGGCGCAAATGGGTGCCCGATGCGCGCCTGGGCGTCTTCAATGTCACGATCGACGACAAGAAGATCGCCGGGGTGACATCCGATCGGCCGGCGCTCGAGGCGCTGCGCAAATTCGCGAAGGAAGGTGGGTTTGCTGAAGAGGTGCGACTCCTCCCCGACCGCGCGCCCGACGTCGCCGCGGTGGTCACGGCTGCCCTCGCGCCCCTGCTCGGCGACACGCGGCTCGATGCCGCGCGCGTGAGCGAAGCGCTGCACGGCGAGCGCCTCGACATTCTCGAGCGGCAAAAT
>Ga0137409_10006488_pt1 | contig 12163 bp, 10 predicted proteins | sample CZODoug1_16funga_FD_122059 | JGI IMG/M metagenome (GOLD analysis project Ga0137409, IMG submission 122059) | Vadose zone soil fungal communities from Angelo Coast Range Reserve, California, USA - CZODoug1_16fungal (Hybrid Assembly) | ecosystem: Environmental > Terrestrial > Soil > Vadose zone... | reverse complement strand
GTCGGCATGACCGAGAACCAGGACAGCCTTGCGATCGTCAAGTCGGTGATTTCCCTGGCGCATTCGCTGAGGCTCAAGGTGGTTGCGGAGGGCGTCGAAACCGAAGAGCAGGCTGCGCTGCTTCTGAAGCTGGGCTGCGACGAGATGCAGGGTTACCTGTTCAGCCCGCCGGTGCCGCCCGCCAAGGTCCCCGAACTTCTTTCCCGGAAGAAGAGCGCCGTTGTCCGCCCGGCCCGCCGCCGTTGACGCGGATTCCGTCCGGCCCCTCTTTCTTGGTGAGGACGCGGGTGAGCGCCTGCAGACCTGCTTTCGACAAACTATAGGCGCACAATCCGACAGGTAGTCGCGCTGCTACGTGCTAGGGTTGGGTGTTAATGGGATACATGAGCAGCGTCGCCCGCAATCCGGGATGATTGTCGGTGAGTTCCAACACGCCCCCGTGGAGCTTTGCTACGGCGGCCACAAGGCTGAGCCCCAGCCCCACGCCGGGCGTGCCACGACTCGCATCGCCGCGGTAGAAGCGCTCGGTTACTTTAGGCTTCTCATCGTCGGGGATGCCGGGGCCGTCGTCCGCGACGGCGACTTCATTGGTCCCATCCGACCGTTCTACCGCCTGAACCGTGATCGTGCCTTTCTCCTGCGCAAACTTGAGCGCATTGTCGATGAGGTTTCCAATCGCCTGCGCGAGCAGCAGAGGATCCCCGGCCACGGCAAGCTCGCTTGAGGATGTAAAGGTGAGCGTGATCCCTTTGATCTCCGCGACAGGCTGATAGAATTCTGCGGCCTCGCTCGCGATTTTGGCCAGGTCTACTTGAACGAAGCCTGAGCGGCGCGCGCCGGTATCGATCTCCGCGAGGCGCAGCAGGGCGTTGAAGATTCCGATTACCCGATCCACGTCGGCGACCGCGGTTTCGATTTCGGCGAAGGTTTCACCAGGGGAAGGCCGGGTCACGGACAGCTCCTCCAGTCGGGAGCGAAGTTCCGCCAGCGGCGTGCGCAGGTCATGCGCAATCGCGTTCGAAACATTTCTAACGCCATGCACGAGTTGCTCGATCTGTTCGAGCATGCGATTGACCGTTTGTGCGAGCATGTCTAGTTCATCGCGCCCTCCATTCGTTGGCAGACGGCGGGACAAGTCTCCCTCGACGATGGCAGAAGCTGTCTGACTGATGCCGTTTACCTCGGAAAGAAGAACACGTCGAATCTGCCACCCGCCAAAAACGCCGAGCAGCACGATGGTGCCCGATGCGCCCGCGAGCCCGTACCAGAAGAGAGATTCCAGGTCCCTGAATCTAGTAATGTCACGCCCGACCAAAAGGTTATACCCACCAGGGAGTGTCGAGCCCATCAATACTGCTTGAATGGACGAACCGCCCAGATTGATTGTCAGCGTGTACGTGCCGGACGATTTGGGAACCGCGGGCGGCCAAGCAGGCAGATTGCCTGCGATGCGCAATAGCGAATCATCTGTGAACAGTACGAGTCTCCCAGTGGCCAGCCGTCTTCCCACTTCTGCCTCGATCGCACTTGCGAGGGCATCGGGGCCATCCTCCTGAAAAATATCCTCCATTCTTTGCGAATCCTCGTGAAGAGACGCGATCCTGGCTGTATCGATGTTGTGACGCCAGGCAAACAAGAGTGGTGTCGCAAACAAGGCGAGTACTGCGATGCCCAGTACGATGTAACCGAGACCGAGGTTGCGAGCTGAAAAGCGCAGCAACCTAATCATCCGCAGTCAACATATAGCCGGCATTGCGGATGGTGCGGAGCAACGGCCGCTCCGAACCCGCATCGATCTTCTGACGCAGCTTGCTCACGTGGACGTCGATAACGTTTGTGCGGGGATCGAAATGATAGTCCCAGACATTCTCGAGCAACATGGTCCTCGTGACCACCTGATTCGCGTGCCGCATCAAGTACTCGAGAAGCTTGAACTCACGGGGTTGAAGGGTCACGGTCTTTCCGCCACGCGTGACCTTGCGCGAGACGAGATTGACGTGTAAGTCGTCCACCACCAACGTGGTTTCGACCTTGCTCTCCTGCGAGCGTCTGACGAGCGCGTCGAGCCGCGCCAGCAGCTCGCCCAACGCGAAGGGCTTGACGAGGTAGTCGTCACCGCCACTCTGAAGGCCGCGGATGCGATCGTCCACATCGGCAAGGGCACTCAGGATCAGGATCGGGGTCTTGTTGCCATCCTTGCGCAGCGCTGCGATTATGCCGAGGCCATCGATATCGCCCGGCAGCATGCGATCCATGATAATCACGTCGTAAGGCTCGCTGGCGGCGAGGAACATGCCATCGCGCCCGTTATCTGCGTGATCCACGGTATGTCCCGCCTCGACCAATCCTTTCTTCACAAAGCGGGCTACACGCTCGTTGTCCTCTACGAACAGGATTTTCATGACACTTTCACCTTCTCGGATCCGGTATGCGATCAAAAGGCGATCTTAGCTGATCCGGGAACGGGTCGGATGCATGGATCCGCGGTGTCTCGTTCTAATCACGTTGCCGAAAAGCACGCCAAGACAACCGACCAGTAGCACGATGCCGGCAGCAACGGGCACATGCGGAGCGAACACTGCAACGAGTGCTGTTACCGCAACGACGCCGACGATTGCCAGCGCCAGCCAGCCATCGTCGACGAACAACGCCAGCAATTCGGTAAAGCCCCGCATGAGAGCCGTCACGGCGTGGCCTCGCCCACCGGCCGGCGCAGGAACGCCACAGCGATGAGCGCCACCGTCAGAAACAGCGCCGCAAATCCGAGGATGGCGAGGTCCTGGCCTGGCCAGGGCACGCCAAGTCCTTCGCCCGTCCAGAACACACCGAACGCCGACAGCATCACACCAACCGCGAATTTGAGCGTGTTTTCAGGAACCCGGGCGAGCGGACGCCGTAGGACGAAACCGATGGCGATTACAAGGGCACAGGCTGCAAGCGCGCCGATGCTCGCAGGACCCACGAGGCCACGGCCGGCGCCGACGGCAATAACGATAAACACGACCTCGATGCCTTCAAGAAGCACCGCCTTGAAACACGCCAGTCCAGCGAACCAGTCGAAGCGTTTTTCACGGCTGCGAACCTGCTCGCGCAAGGCCGTCGTTTCGGTCGCGAAAGTTCTGCTTTCATCATGGTGTGGAAGGACACTCGCCGCACGCAGGATCGCCTTTCGCAGCCAACGCATGCCGAACAGCAACAACAGTATGCCAATGACGAGTTGGAGCCCGAACAAGGGAACGAGATTGAGGAAGGGGCCGAGCACGATCACGATAAGCGCAAGCAACGCAAGACCGGCGAAGGCGCCCAATCCTGCCGGGCGCCAGCCGCGGACAGTGGCGACGGCGAGCACGATGGTGAGTGCTTCGACTGCTTCGACAAGCGCACCGAGGAAGGCCGCCGAGATGGCTGGCGCGGCGGTAGCCCACTGCATCATGGACGCTCCCTATGTGAATTGAGTGGCATCGGAAGTCAGAACCTCAATCGGTTTTCTTGTGCAATGAAAAGCGCCTTCTCTCCAGGGAAGCAACGGGCGGCAGAACGATCGCCAGTGCGAGCAGGGCAAGCCCTGTGGGCAGAGCGAGCGACCACAGTCCTATGGTGACCTCGCACACCGCGCCGAGGCCGCAGCCGACGGCGAAGCCTGCGATCGCCCGCGCGGTACGCTTCGCCCGGGTACGCGCCCCGGCCATGTTGTCAGGATCGCGCCCGAGCAGGACTTCGGCAATGTCCATGGTGAAGCGGGTAACGTTGCCCGTCATCACCGCCGTGGGCGGTGCCCCGGCCAGCGAAATCTGCACCAGTGCATTCTGCACCGCCATCGCCGAAACGCCGAACATGCCCGCGAGAATGGCGCTAGTGGAGGTCGTGTCCAGGCGTGGACCGGCAGCGATGGAAAGCGCTAAAAAACCGGCGAGAAGCAGGAACTGCAGGAGAAGCATGGGGCGCAGCGTAGCGAGCCCGATCGATTCGAGGCCGACGGCCAGCAGTCTCGTCAGACCGACTGCCACAATGAAGACCGGGACCGACAATATTTGCGCGACCTCCGCTGTGCCGCCGTTTGCGATGTGTGCGGCCAGGATCGCCAGATTGCCGGTGATGTGGGCGGTGAACAAGCCACCAAGCCCGAGGAAGCCGATGATGTCCGTACTTCCGGCGATGACGCTGAGCACGCCGGGAAGCCATTCCGTGCCGAGTGAACCGGCGACGGGCGCGGCGCCGTCAGTCGTCGGAGTGGCCTTTGGATTCAATGCAAACATTTACGACCTCTTCCCGGTGTCGTGGCCAATGCATTGCGCGGCCACGTGCACCTTGAAGAGAAAGCAGGCCCGTTGCCGTAGCAATGGACCTGAAACCGAACACCCCGCGGGAGGTCTGGAGTATTCGGCAGGGGACTCGCATTCCACCGAGAAGAGGGGATGCTCGCGCGCAGCCATGCTTATCGGTCAGACGCATGCATCGGTGCGCCAGCCGCAACAGTGTCGGCCGGCCGCGGTTCATCGCCGGTCGTCTGGATCCAGCCGCCGCCGAGCGCGCGATAGAGATCCACGAGGTTCGTGAGGCGCTGCAGCCGCGTGCTGACGAGCGTGAGTTGCGCGTCGTAGAGGCCGGTCTGCGCCGTGAGCACCGTGAGATAGTTGTCGACGCCGTTTCGATAGCGGAAGGTGGAAAGGTCGAACGCCCGCTGCTGCGCCGCCGTGTAGCGTTCGGTCGCTGCGACCTGGTCGTCGAAGGTGCCGCGAGCCGCGAGCCCGTTCGCGACCTCGCTGAACGCCGTCTGGATCGCCTTCTCGTATTGCGCGATGCCGATGTCCTTCTGGATCTTCACGACGTCGAGCTCCGCCTTCAGCTGCCCGGCATTGAAGATCGGGACGGTGAGCGAAGGGATGATCGACCAGAACGAGCTGCCCGCGCCGAACAATCCGGAGAGGGCCGCGCTGCCGGTTCCGAGCGTGCCGGTCAGGCTGATGGTTGGAAAGAATGCCGCGCGCGCGGCGCCGATGTTCGCGTTCTCCGATAGCAGGAGGGCCTCCGCCTGGAGAATGTCGGGACGGCGCGTCAGCAAGTCGGACGGCAAGCCTTCCGGAATGTCGGCGAGGATCTGCTGGACGTCCAGCTGCACCGCCTGCGGCAGGTCAGCGGGCAACGGCTGGCCGATGAGCAGCACGAGCCCGTTCTCCGCCTGTGCCCGGCCGCGCACTTGGGCCGCGTAGTTCGCGTTCGCCAGCTCGACCACGGTCCGCGCCTGCTGCACCGCGAGCTCGGTGCCGGTGCCGGTGTCGAATTGCAGCTTCACGATGTCATAGGAGGCCTTCGCTGTCACCGTGGTCCGCTGCGTCACCTGCATCTGCTCGTCGAATGCGAGCAGCGTGAGGTATTGATCGGCGACCTGCGAGACGAGCAGGATCTCCGCGGCCTGCCGTGCGTATGCCGAGGCGAAGTACTGCTGCAGCGCGGCGTCGCTGAGGCTCCTCAGCCGGCCGAAGAAATCGATCTCCCACGACGCTTGGACGCCGACCTCGTAGGTCTGGGCCGTGGCGGCGGATCCGCTTGAGGAGATTCCGGCCGGTGTACGGGTTCGGGACGCGTCGGCGAATCCCCCAACCTGCGGGTAGAGCGCCGCGCGTTGAATCCGGTATTGCGCGCGAACCTGCTCGACATTCAGCACGGCCACGCGCAGGTCGCGGTTGTTGGCGAGCGCGATCTCCACGAGCCGCTGCAGGCGCGCATCGCGCAGGAAGTCGCGCCAGCCGATGTCGCCCGCGGGGAGCGTGGTGCCGCCCTGCACGGATTTGTACGCCGCGCCCGAAGGGTAGGTCCCCGCGACGGGCGCGGCGGGCCGGTCGTAGCGAGGCTGCAACGAGCAGCCCGAGATCAAAGCGAGCACCAGGCCCGCCAGTGCGGCACGATGCGCCCTCATGTCAATCTCCCGATGCCGGCGCCGGAGCGGCCGGGGGGCAGCAGCTTCCCGCGTGCGAGCTGGACGATCGAGCCGATCGCGATCGATCCGATCACGGCGTTCGCCACGGCGAAGAGAATCGGCGCGAGAGATGCGGCTGCGCCGCCCACGCCGCGCTCCGCCAAATGTTCCGCGGCCAGCGACAAGGCGCCCACGCCGAACGTGAACGCCCAGTACGACGGCGCGAATGGCTGCTGCCGTATCCAGGGCAGGAGCCGCAGCAGGATCAACCCCTGCAGAAGTGCGTAGCCGAAAAGCATCTGCGCCAGGAGACCGGGATCGCCGTCCGTCACGCTCAGGTAGGCGACGAGCCCGACGGCGGGTGGAGCGAGCTGGATGCCGAGCGTAGGGCGCAACGGGACGGCGAGCGCGTCGGCGACGAGCAAGCGATGAAGAATCACGGACTCGAGCGCGAGCCACGCGAAGAGTCCCGCACCGAAGAACAGCTGACCCCATGCGGTCCACCCCAGGGCACCGGCGGCGGTCGCGACGACGAAGTTTCCAGCGACCGCGGGGAGATACAACACCGGCGTGGTGGTGGAGGGATCGCGGCCCCCTTTCCACAATCCGCCATGGCGCCAGACCGAGAAGGCGACGGTCCCCGCGGCGCCGAGGGTGAAGAAGACGATCGCGGTCGCGCGGGAATAGGGGAGCGCTGCGATCGAGACGAGCAGCGTCGAAACCGGCGCCAGGCCGATGAAGCAGCACTGGATCGGATGGGCCGCTTCGGCGAGGGCTTCGTCCCGGTGCCACACCCACTTGGCGGCGTACATCGCCGCGAGCAATCCCCAGATGCCGGCGCCGAGAAGCATGATGGCCTCACCGATGCCGCGCGGCAGGTTCCACAGGCCGGCGGCGACGCGCCAGTCGTTTCCCAGGGCCATCACGCCCAATACGATCCCGAAGAAGGACGCCGGGAAGGTTTTTGCGAAGCGCCCCATGTCAATTTCCCGGCGCCATTGCGGCCACCGGCTCGCGCTTCGAGCGCCCGCCGAGCTTGCGGCTCACGACCTCGAAGAACATCGGCACGAGCAGCGGGCCGAGGAAAGTCGCGGCCAGCATCCCGCCGATCACGGCGATGCCGATCTCGTTCTGGCTCGCCGAGCCGGCGCCGCTCGCGAGGGCGAGCGGAAGCACGCCGAGGAGAAACGCCATGGAGGTCATCAGGATCGGCCGCATCCGCAGCTTCGCGGCCTCGACCGCGGCCTCGAGCGCGGAGCGGCCCTGCTCGTGCAGCTCGCGCGCGAACTCCACGATGAGGATGGCGTTCTTGGCCCCCAGCCCGATCGTGGTAAGCACCGCGACCTGGAAATAGACGCCGTTCGGAACTCCCAGCAGCGTGGCCGCGAGGAGCGCGCCCAACACGCCGATCGGGACCACGAGGATCACGGAGATCGGGATCGACCAGCTCTCGTAGAGCGCGGCGAGGCTGAGGAAGACCACGAGCATCGAGAGCGCGTAGAGGTACGGCGCCTGCGATCCCGCCTGCTGCTGCTGCAGCGAGATGCCGGTCCATTCGAAGCCGATGCCCGACGGCAGCTGTTTCGCGAGCGCTTCCATAGCGAGCATCGCCTGCCCCGCGCTCTTGCCCGGCGCGGCCTGGCCCTGGATCTCCATGGCGGCGACACCGTTGTATCGCTGCAGCTGCGGCGGGCCGTAAGTCCAGCTGCCAGTGGCGAAGGAGGAGAACGGCACCATCACGCCCTTCGAGTTGCGCACGTAGAGGCGGTCCAGGTCCTCGGGATTCATCCGGAACTGCGCGTCGGCCTGCACGTACACCTTCTTGATGCGGTTATCGGTGTCGAGGAAGTTGTTCACGTAACGCGAGCCCCACGCGTACGAGAAGGTCTGGTCGATGTCGCTCAGGGCCACGCCGAGGACGCTGGCCTTCTCGCGGTCCACGTCGATGCGGAAGGTCGGGTTGTCGACGACGCCGCTGAATCGCACCTGGGCGAGGCTCGGGTCCTTGGCCGCCAGGGCGAGCAGCTGGTTCTTCGCCTTGAGGAGCGCGTCATAGCCCAATCCGGCGCGGTCCTCCAGCTCGAAGTCGAAGCCCGAGGAGGTGCCCAGCCCGCGGATCGCCGGCGGGTTCACGGGGGTGATGATCGCGTCCTTGTAGCTCGCGAAATGCGCCGCTGTGCGCGAGATCACTGCCTGCACCGTCTGGTCCTTCGAGCGCTGTGCCCAATCCTTGAGGTGGGCGTAGACCATGCCCTGGCTCTGCCCGCGACCGGCGAAGTTGTTGCCGTTGATGATGAAGGCGCCATCGACGGCTGCGGTTTCCTGCTTGAGCAGGTACTGCGAGACGTCATCGAGCACGACGCCGGTGCGCTGCTGCGTGGCGCCCGGCGGCGTCTGTACCTGGACGAAGAAATAGCCCTGGTCCTCGTTCGGCACGAACGAGGTGGGCAGCCGCACGAAGAGCAGGCCCACGGCGGCCACGATCGCGGCGTAGATGGCGAAAGCCCATACCGACCGCGCGACCACCCCGCGCACGCCGCTGACATAACGGTCGCGTCCCTGCTCGAAGACGCGGTTGAACCACCCGAAGAATCCGTGGCGCACGGCATGCTCGCGGTCCGGCGCCTTGAGGAGCGTCGCGCAGAGCGCGGGCGTGAGCGTGAGCGCCACGAATACGGACAGCAGCATCGCCGCGACGATGGTGAGCGAGAACTGGCGGTAGATGGCTCCCACCGTGCCGCTGGACATGGCCACCGGCACGAACACCGCCGACAGCACCATCGCCACGCCGACCAGCGCGCCGGTGATCTGGCTCATCGCCTTCTCGGTCGCCTCCTTCGGGCCCAGCTTCTCCTCGCTCATCACGCGCTCGACGTTCTCCACCACGACGATGGCGTCGTCGACGAGGAGACCGATCGCCAGCACCAGGCCGAACATCGAAAGGGTATTGATGGTGAAGCCCACCGCGGCCATGAGCCCGAAGGTGCCGAGCAGTACCACCGGCACTGCGATCGCGGGAATGAGCGTGGCCCGCCAGTTCTGCAGGAAGAGGAACATCACCAGGACCACGAGCGCGATCCCCTCGAGGAGCGTCTTCACCACCTCCTGGATCGAGATCTTGATGAACGGCGTCACGTCGTTCGGGTACACGTCCTTCAGCCCGTGCGGAAAGTAGGGCCTCAGCTCCGCGACCTTGGCGCGAACGGCGTTGGCCGTGTCGAGGGCGTTGGCGCCGGTCGCGAGCTGGATTCCGATCGCGGAAGCGGGAACGCCGTTGTACTTGTTGTCGATGATGAAGCTCTCCGCTCCGAGTGCGATACGGGCCACGTCGCGAAGGCGAACCTGGGAGCCGTCGGGCAGGGCCTTGAGCACGATCGCGCCGAACTGCTCGGGCGTGCCGAGCAGCGTCGCTTCCGTGATCGTCGCGGTGAGCTGCTGGTTGGCGACCGCCGGCGTGCCGCCCAGCTGTCCTCCGGAAATCTGCACGTTCTGGGCGAGCAGCGCCGCGCTCACGTCAAGCGGCGTCAGTGCGTAGTTGTTCAGCTTGTTCAGGTCCAGCCAGATGCGCATCGCGTACTGGGTCCCGTTCACGTTGAGGTTGCCGACGCCGTTGATACGGCTGATGGGATCCTGGATGTGCGAGACCACGTAGTTGGCGATGTCGAACTTCGTCATGCTGTTGTCGGTGGAGATGAAGCCCACGAACATCAGGAACGCGTTGGTGGATTTGGTCACGCGCACGCCCGACTGCTGTACCTGCGCGGGGAGCAGCGGCACGGCGAGCTGCAGCTTGTTCTGCACCTGCACCTGTGCGATGTCGGGATTCGTGCCGGGCGCGAAGGTGAGGGTCGTGGTGGACTGGCCGGTGTCGTCGCTCACGGACGACATGTAGATCAGATTATCGATGCCGCTCATCTGCTGCTCGATCACCTGCACGACCACGTTGTTGACGGTGTTGGCCGAGGCGCCCGGGTAGGTCGTGCTGATCTGCACGGTGGGCGGCGCGATGGGCGGGTATTGGTCGATGGGCAACTGCGTGATGGAAATCGCGCCCGCCAGCATGATGATGAGCGCAATGACGATCGCGAAGATCGGCCGGTTGATGAAGAACTTGGCCATGTTCAGTTCGGCGCGACAGGGGGGGGCACCGATGCCACGGGCGCCGGCGCTGGGCTGGCGACGTCGACGGCTCGAACGGCGGTTCCCGGTTGCACTTTCTGCACCCCGGACACGATGACTTTATCGCCGTCGTTCAGGCCGTCCTCCACCACCCAATCGGTGCCGGACGTGCGGGTGGCCTGGATCGCGCGCAGCGACACCTTGTTGTCCGCGCCGACGACGAGCGCCGTGGCCTTGCCACTCGCGTCACGGGTTACGCCGACTTGCGGGACGAGAACGACGTTGTCGTTGAACCCCTGGTCGATGCGTGCACGGACGAACATGCCCGGCAACAGTACGGCTTTCGGGTTGGGGAACAGCGCGCGCACGGTCACCGAGCCGGTGCCCGGATCCACGGTGACGTCGGTGAATTGCAAGGACCCCGCAAGCGGATATTGAGTGCCGTCCTCGAGGAGGAGCGTCACCTTGGCCTGGCCCGGGCCGGTCAGCTTCAGCCTTCCGCTCGCGACGTCGCGGCGCAGCTGCAGGCCCTGCACGCTGGATTGGTTGAGGTCGACGTAGATCGGGTCGAGCTGCTGCACGGTCGCGAGCAGCGTCGCGGCGCTCGCCTGCACGAAGGCGCCCTGGGTCACCGCCGAAGGGCCGATGCGTCCCGTGATGGGCGACACCACACTCGTGTAGCCGAGATTGATTTGCGCGGTCTGGACCGCGGCCTTTCCGGTGGCGACATCGGCGGCCGCCTGCCCCTGCGCCGCGACCGCGTTGTCGTAGTCCTGCTTGGCGACGCCGTTGCCGGCGAGAAGGATCTTGTAGCGCTCCACCAGCACGTTGGCCGCGGCGAGCGTGGCTTGCGCGCGTGCCAGCATCGCCTCGGCGCTCGCGAGCGCCGCGCGGTAGGGCGCCGGATCGATCTGGTATAGCAGCTGGTTCGCGTTTACGTCTGCGCCTTCCGTGAAAGGCCGGGAGAGGATGATGCCGTCGACTCGGGCACGGACCTGTGCAACGAGGTGCGCGGAAGTGCGTCCCGGCAGTTCCGTGGTTACAGGAACACTTGCACGATGGACCGTCACCACGCTAACTTCCGGAGGTTGCGAAGCGGGCGGTGCTTGACTTGCTTCGCTGCAGGCCACAAGCGCAATTGCAGCCAGCGTTGCAAAGAGACAGGTAGATCGCAGCGATGCCCTGGGCAAATGCATGAACAGGGTCTTTTCAGTTACGCGCATCGCCGCCGGGGTCGCCGGAAACGAGTCACCGCGACTCAGAGGCTGGTAGCTCTGCGATGTGTTGACACGCCTTTCACGCAAGTCCGACATGTTTTGTCCCCATTTCCATCCGCGTTCGGTAGCGGTATTGAGGCAACACTATGCATGCCGGAGGGTTGGCCAGGCATTGGCGGATCATTAAGTCCCGTTAATCTCCGGAAGGAAGCGCTAGATGTGATAGTGTGCCCATCGTGCATACGTGTTGCCGACAGATTGTCGCCATCGCAGTCATCCTCCTGTTAGTTCAGTCCTTTGTCGTGCCATGCGTGCACGCCCGCGTTGTTGATCAGGATGTCGAGCCGCCCGAATTTCTCCACTACGGCCTTGATCAAACTTTTGGCATACGCCGGATCGGCCTGGTCGGCTTCGAACGCGGCAGCACGCACGCCGAGGCTCTCCAATTCCCGCACGATACCGTTGGTGTTGTCAGTGGACGCCGTATAGCTGATTGCGACATGCGCGCCTTCGCGTGCAAGCCGCCTTGCAATCGCGGCACCAATGCCGCGCGAACCGCCGGTGACCAGCGCCACTTTGCCATTGAGAGGTTTTGCCGAGGCTTCAGAATTCATAATGACACCTACTATATGTGTGGGTTGAGGGACGGTGTCCGTTTGCGATTCAGATCTGGGCGATGCCGCCATCTACGAACAATTCGATGCCGGTGATGTAGCTGCTGTCGTCAGACGCCAGGAAGGAAACCATGATGGGCACACCAATGAATCCGTTGATCGAGTTTGAACTGCGGCATACGACCTCCCCGATAAATACGGCAGGCCGGTGCAGACCAGCATTGGCAAAAAGCCGCGACGCATGTGTCATCCGCAGCTATTCAGAATTTCACGTATTCGATTTTGTACGGCTTCGC
>Ga0137409_10006487_pt1 | contig 12165 bp, 14 predicted proteins | sample CZODoug1_16funga_FD_122059 | JGI IMG/M metagenome (GOLD analysis project Ga0137409, IMG submission 122059) | Vadose zone soil fungal communities from Angelo Coast Range Reserve, California, USA - CZODoug1_16fungal (Hybrid Assembly) | ecosystem: Environmental > Terrestrial > Soil > Vadose zone... | reverse complement strand
CGGAGAACGCGCCACACCTAATTCCAACCAACTTCCGGACGGCACCTTTCGCATGAACTGCCCTTTCACATAAATACGAGAAGGAGCCCCATTCCGACCAAGGTGTATATGCCTGTCATAGCTACGCCGAGACAAACATTGGACATGACGTTCTCAGACTCGGAAAGGAACTTGCTGCGCACTGGAACTTGCCGACGCTGTCACCGCCCCAAATGGGATCACGCGGGGACCGGGGAGTCGTTCCGGGCCAAATGTACAAAAGTGTACTCTTAAGGTGGGGCGGCCCTACTTCGGCGTCTGTAGGTCGCGCGACGCCGCCCATTCGTTAACCCGGCGCCGCGGCAAGTTTTTGGGCCGCTTGAATGCCGCGAGCCGGAATAGGCCAAACATCACGATGGTGGGGATGAAGACGGCTCCAACCGCCAAAGCCAATAGGTCGTCCCACATGGCAGCACCCGGGTTTGTCGCCCCGGGGTAAACTCGGTCAGGCGGGGCCGGGTTCCCAAATCCAAATCAGGCCACTGCGAAATTCAAATTAGGCCACTAAGGGTTAAAGTAGGCCAGCGCCCAGGACCCCGTGGGAACAGATCGGGAAACCGGAACATCTCCTGACCCCGTTACGGGCCGCCCGCTCTGATCGGATGTCCGTTCTGAAAGCGCCAATTTTCGCCCTCACGAGCCCACGCTGGAAGGGCGATAGGGTGTGCATTGCATCACGGCACGGTCTCCGCTAGAGCAGCCGTAAATTTTAGGGGTAGACACATGTCATATGCCTATAAGTTGAATGAAGACGTTCGCCACCAGCCCCAAGGGCCACAAGGTCGTGCCGCCAATGATCCACCAATGATTTACACCATCGTTCAGCGTATGCCCATTGAGGCAGACGGACGTCTCAGATACCGCATCAAGAGCAAATCAGAGAATATTGAGCGAGTAGTTACGGAAGATCAGCTTTCGTATTCACAGTGATTTAACACGCTTGGGTAGGAGTCTAGTCGTGCTGAATGATCGAGAAAATATCCTGAGCGCGCTCCGCGAGAAGCCGCTCAAAGTCTACGAAGTCATAAAACGCGCGAATGTCGCGAGTGAGGAAGCTTGCCAATCCCTCCTGTTGAAAATGCGAGACGAAGGTTTGGTGAAGTTCGATATCCACAAAGGACGATGGCTCATCGGATGATTCGCGAAATTGCGGCGCCCGTCTAGCGCTGATCAGAGAAGACTTGCTGCGCATTCCTAGCCGCTGAAAGCGGACACACGACGCAATGACGTCGGTGACGTCGACGTTTTCTTGAGCGCGTTGCGCTGCAATTTCGCGTATCATCCGATGAGCCATCGCCCTTTGTGGATATCGAACTTCACCGACCCTTCGTCCCGCATTTTCAGCAGCAGCGACTGGCAAGCTTCTTCATTTGCAATATTGGCGCGTTTCATGACCTCGTAGACCTTGAGCGGCTTCTCGCGCAGCGCATTCAGGATATTCTCGCGATCGTTCAGCATGATTATTCCCGCTCTAACCAATTCCCTGGCGGTCACCTCTAGATGAGCCGGCTAGATCATGACGAGTTTGATCTCGCCATCTTCGCGATCTGAAAGGATACCGCCTGCGGCCCCTCGCTGATCTCCTGTTCGGTGGGTTTCGCAACTTTCCGCATCCGCTTTCCCCTATGAAACCATGAGCCACATCGTTGAGACCGACATCAATCGCCGCGACGTGTTTTGTATCTTGCAGGACGATATGATCGGCGGGCGACCAGCTAGGACTGATCCTTCTTGGCCTTCGCGGGGCGTTTCGGCGTTTCGTCCGCGCTGGATTGCGTATTGCGGACGGCCTCGGCCAGCATCTGGCGCAGCTCCGCCTTCGTCTTCGGCGGTTGCCGCGCAATCGATGCCTGCCATTGAGCCATGATTCCCTATATGGGGATGCGTGAGCAAGAATTAAACCCCCGGAATCACTGGCCAAAGCTCGAAATGTACCGATTTGCGCAAGAAATCACCGAGAAAGTGGCAGCAGCCCGGCCTTTGCGATCACCGGCGCCGCTTCGGACGAGGTGAGGAAGCGAATCAGTGCGCGAGCCGCATCGGGCTCCCGGACCGTGCTTGTGAGCGCGCCGGCGAAAGAAAAACCCGGCTGCAACTCGGCGGGAATCGTGCCGACGAAGCTAACGCCGGCAACATGGATCAGCTCGCTGACCTGCTGGAAACCGATCTCCGCCTCGCCGCGCGCCACGACGGCCGCCACCGGCTCCCCTGACGGCGGTCCCCTCACCTTGCGGCTCTTGCCCGCTACCTGGTCGACTATGCCCAGTTTCGTATAGAGCGTCGTCGACAGGTAGATGCCGCTCGCGCTGTCCGAGTACGCGATCGATTTTGCGTTCAGCAGTGCGCGCTTGAACGCGTCGACGCTGCCGATGTCCGGTTTCTCGGCGCCGGCGCGCACGACCATGCCGATCTGCGAGCGCGCGAGGTCGACCTTGCTGCCGGCCCGTACCAGTCCCTGGCGAGCGAGATCGTCGATCGACGCTCCGACCATGATCACCACATCGGCGGGCTCGCCTCGCTTGAGACGGCTGGGAATGGCTTCCGGGGAATCCCCGAGCGACGGGCCGCGCGTCGTGACGAGGCGGTGGCCGCTGCTCCGCTCGAATGCCGGCACCAGCTCGGAATAAGCCTGGTAAAACCCGGCGGAGATCATCACGTGCACGTCGGCCGCGGGCGCCGCACCGGTGATCAACAGCGCTGCCACTCCCACCAGACCGGAAGACCATCGAGCCAACGATTCCTGTTTCACGAGATTCCTCCTGTCATCGGATTTCTTCTGCTGGTCGCGGCTCGGCGAAGCTTGCCAAAATAGTCTGGCGGCATCCCTCAGCGGACCGGCTGCGTGCGGTCCACAGCCGTGCCGCGCAGGATCACCGACGAGATCCGTCGCGTGTTGGTGATGTTGTCCAGAGGGTTTGCATCGAGCACGATGAAGTCGGCACTCATGCCCGCTTCCAGCGTGCCCGAATCGGTCATCCCCACGAACCCGGCCGAGTTGCGCGTCGCCGCCACGATGACCTGTATCGGCGTCATTCCGGCGATGACCATGTCCTCCATCTCCTCGTGCGCACCCCACGGCCGGTTGCCGTCGGTTCCGAGCGTTATACGCACGCCCGCCGCATTCAGCTTCGCCAGATTGCGGGCCTGAATCCCGTAGAAGGCCTGGGCCTTCGGATCGTCTTTGTTGGCCTCCACGATCTTTGCGAAGTCGGCGGCCGGAAGGCCTGGCCGCAGCCAACCCCAGTCCTTCTTCACCCCGCGATCCGGGAGATTGGGTGTCAGGGTAAGGTACGGACGCGCCTTGAACATGGACACCGTCTCGTCGTCGATGTCTTTGTCGCGAACGCCGTGCGCGAAGGCGTCGAGCCCGGCGCGCATGAGGCCCTTCGCATCGTCCATGTGAAAGATGTGCGCAATGACCCGCAGCCCGCGATTGTGCGCCTCGTCGATGATGGCGGCATATTGCGCTGAAGTCACCTTCTCGACTTTGCCCTCGCGCTCGTCGACCCAGACTTTGATGATGTCAGCCCTGTGCGCGGCGTTCTGCTGAACCGCCTTGCGGGCTTCCGCCTCACCGTTGATCTGGAACGTCGGGCGATTTGGTTCGATTCTGGTGATGCCCTTTCCCGCGCTGAAAAAGCGCGCGGCGCCGGGGATTGGCTCGTTGCGCATGCCGAGAAGCTCAAAGCCGTCCAGGCCAAGGCTCAGGGCGGCACTGACGCCGAAATAAGCGCGCCGTTTCAAGTCCCGCATGAGCCCGTCGCGAGTCGTGCTGAGATGGGTGTGGGTGTCGACGATCATCGGCATCACGGTCTTGCCGGCGAGGCTCACGCGCGTCGCACCGGCGGGTACGCGAACGTCGGTTGCCGGGCCGACCTGCGCGATTCTTGCGCCCTCCACGACCACTGTCGCGTTCTCAATCACGCGTCCGTCGCCGACGATCAACCGCGCTCCTTCGTACGCGGTAACGGACTGCGCGGACGCCGGCCTTGCGAATCCGACAAGGAAACCAAGGGTAACAACCGCCGCAACCGCGGCCACATTCATTCGGTGCATGGGAACCTCCTCCATGAAATATGCGCTCTAACGTTCGCGCCCGCTTCGTGATACGAGCCATCAAAAGCCGTCCAAGGACTGCTCATCCAAGGCCACCAGGCCGAGTTCTTTGCCAACACGTTCGACCTCGGAACGCTCGCAGCGAGACATAGTAATCATTCGGACTTGCCCGTCGGCCTCTACCATTAGCTGAAACTCCGCTGGACCTCCGGAGCCAAACCAAGCGGAGATGCTTGTGACGCCTGGCACGTCCGGACCTGCCTGCCAGCGCACGGACGGAAAAAGGCGGCTGATTGAGGCTTTGACATCGGCAGCCGCACCGATAGTGTCCGACATTGCGCTTTCAGCGAGAGCTTCGAGACTTCCACCAGGTTTCCCTTTTACCAGCATGTAGTCGTAGCTCATGGTCTGTCCTTTTGATGGCTAACGTCCCGGTTCAGCGGGGGCGCGCTGACCTTCGAGCCTTGGCACTTTATCTCTCACCATCCGCTGCAACCGGTTGTCAGGCGACTGGCACAACATTGCGTACGAGTACATCTTCAGGGCCATCGACTTCGTCAACGTGTGCGCCGACGCGGACAAACCCTAAGCCTGCCACGAGGGCCAACGAAGGCCCGTTGCTGGGACTGATCGTAACCACGAAGCTGGTCACGTCGTGCACATCACGAGCCCATTGCATCAGAGCCAATGAGGCTTCGCGAGCATAACCCCTGCGCCGATGCGGCGGGAAAATGGTGAACCCGAATTCAGCGCCTCCGGGACTCCACGGCTCGAGATAGTCTGCTCCTGGCGAGGTGTGAAATCCGATGTGACCGACCATTTCGTGGCTGCTCCGCAGGCCAATCGCTCGAAGTAACCACGGCTGCAACGTCGGCTCCGATTCCAGTTGCCCAAGCCGCAACGCCAAAACATCTCGAATATCCGGCCATGTCCTCGGCAGGGTGAGCCCGACATGTCTTTCTGCCTCGATAAGGTCACCGCTAAGCGACGCGCGCAGGAAGGCCGGAGTCATTGGAATCAGATCGAGCCGGTTGGTTCGAATGGCAATCGTCACCGGTGTCGCCTAACGTTTTGCGTCACCCGCACGCGTCACCACGCGTGTCGGGGTGGACGCGACGGTTAGCCGAGTATTTCACTGCCAACCGGTAGCATTGATGCTGGAAAGCGGAAAATCGGTGACCAATGAAATATCTCCCGCGGGCCCGACAATCGCTAGCGCGATAGATGTGGCAACAGGTCCAGAAACTGACGTTTCGCCACGGCGCACAACGTACAGCTTCCCGACCCCCGTCTGACCGCGTAGAACAATAAATCCACCGACACGTCTGGTTTTATCTCCCATGGTGGGAGTGAACTGGACTAGCGGTCCGTCCGATTCAAATACCCGGCCTAGGACAGTTGTGTACCGCTCCACATAGTCGCCTGGAAGAAGTTGCCACTCCAGACTGATTCCTAGAGGACCACGCTTCTCGATAATTATCACCGGCTTCGATATGCTGATACGTTGCCCCGATTGAACAGGCTCGAACGTTTGCCTCGGCATCTTGCTTTCGCAGCCGCAAATAGCCACGAAAATGGTCAACAATGCGATTTTTCTCACAGCGATCCCCTTTTGCGAGAATTCCCATTTTGAGTCGACTGGCCAACGTAATATATACCGACCGTGCAAGGTTACCGCCATGTCATACCGCCACAGAGATTCGATGAGCCGCAAGCTGCGCGCGATGCGCGATGCCCGCGAGCGCAGGCGACTTGAAGGCTCCGAGCCGCCCTCACCCCGCGACCTAAAATTCCCTCGGGTCCGCGCCCCTGAAACTCACTCCTTGCGAACCCAGGTCTGGGAGCGCCCGAGGAGCGGTATGCCGATGTACCCGCGAACTTCGAGTTTGCGCCCGTCATCGAGCAGCGCGATGCGGCATTTGTACACTTGCCCCTCGTCGGGGTCCAATATCCGGCCGGTCGAATAGCCGTCTCCCGATCGCCGCACGCCGCGGAGGATGGTCATCCCCACGACCGGCTTGTCCTTCAGCTCGCCTTCGCACAGGTTGCACAATGGATGCGGATCCGGCCGGGGCGGAGAAAACACGGCGACGACCGTGCCGATGTACTCGCCGTCGACTTCCACGACGCGCACCAGACCGGCGGGTTGCCCCGTCTTGTCGCTCACGGTCTGCCACAGCCCCGCGGGAGTCGATGCCTGGCCCCAGGCCGGACCGCACCCGACCAGAGCGAGTACGAAGAGGTGCCTCAGCAAGGTGGAGCGCACGAAATCAGTCAAAAGCGCATCGGGCACGGACTGCATCTTATGTTAATTTTGCTCCCCTGCGCATCCCCGGCTGAGGTCATATGCTCGAGTGGCTCCTGAAACCCGGCAAGAAGGCGGTCGCGTCCCCGGCGGGCCCGCCCCCGGGGACCTCGGAGAAGATCGGCCTGGCTCTGCAGCACCACCACGCGGGGCGCCTGGCGCAGGCCGAAGCCCTCTACCGCGAGGTGCTGGCGCTCGATCCACAGAACATCGATGCTCTGCATTTTCTGGGGGTGATCGCCCATCAGCAGGGCAGGCACGGGCAGGCCGAGGAGCTGATCTCGCGCGCGCTGCTGCGCGATAGCTCCAACGCTCCGGCCTACAGCAACCTGGGCAACGCGCTGGAGGCACAAGGCAAGCTCCAGGAGGCCATCGACTGCTACCAGCGGGCGCTGGCGCTGGCGCCGGACTACGTGGACGCGCTGGTGAATCTGGGCGCCGCGTTCAGGGTGCAGGGCGAACTGGAACGGGCCGTCGCCTGCTATCAGAAGGCGCTCGAGCTCAAACCGGATTTTCCTGCGGCGCGTAACAATCTTGCCATTGCCCTCATAGGACAGAGGCGGACGGACGAAGCTCTGGAAAATTACCGGCGCGCACTCCAGCTGAGACCGGATTCGGCGGAACTGAAATTCGGACTTTCCATGGCCAAGTTGCTCCTCGGAGACTATGAATCCGGGCTCGCGTTATACGAAAGTCGCCTGGAAAAGGGTGCGTTTGCACACGGCGCCCTGCAGACGCGCCTGGAAGACCTTCGCGAGTTGCCGCGCTGGCAAGGGGAACCGGGAGCTGGCCGCGATTTGCTCGTTTGGACCGATGAGGGACTGGGCGACGCGCTGATGATGATGCGCTACTTCCCGATGATGAAGGATTTTGGATTCCGGAAAGTGGTCGTCTGGTGCGAGGACGCCTTGGTTCGAATCATGCAAAGCCTCCCGGGAGTGGACGAAGTAGTGTCGAAAGGCCAGCCGGTGAAGGTCAACTGCCATTTCCCCATGACGAGCTTGCCATTCTTGTTCCGCACCCGGGTCGACACGATTCCGAACAGGATTCCCTATCTGCCGGTTCCCGAGGATCTCAAGCGGAAATGGGCCGATCGGCTCGCCGCGGCCAAGCGGCCGCGAGTGGGACTGGTGTGGGCGGGACGCAAAGACTACCCCAAGGACGCGCTGCGAAGTGTCCGGCTGGAAAAATTCCTTCCCCTGCTCGATATTGCCGGAATTGACTTCTTCAGCCTTCAAAAAGGCGAGGCGTCGGGGCAAATCGAGGAAACGGGATTCAAGCTGATCGATCGCATGGGTGAATGCGGCGATCTTCTCGAGACCTCCGCGCTCGTTGCAAACCTCGATCTCGTCGTCAGCGTCGACACGGCGATGGTGCACCTCACCGGCGCGCTCGGAAAACCGCTTTGGCTCCTGAACCGGTTCGAGAGCGAATGGCGGTGGATGCTGGATCGTGAGGATTCGCCGTGGTATCCGACGATAAGAATATTCAACCAGCCCAGGGGCAGCGACTGGAATGACGTGCTGGCGGATGTAGCTTCGGCCCTGAGATCACGCTTCAGTCCAGTGCCCGCAAAGCCAGCTTAGCGCGTCAATCGAAAAGCGCGTCAGGCACGTAGACGTGCCCGTCGAAGATGCGCCGCGCGGTTCGCACGAACGAAGCGCGCTCGACCACCGGCGCCGCCCCCGAGCGCGTGGTGACCAGGTCCACCTCGATGTGACCCGAAGGATGTTCGATGCTGAGCACGCCGCCGGAAAATCCTTTCGGCTCGACGTAGCGGCTCGCGACGGTTCCGGGAAGGACCGCGGCGGTGCCGACGGCGAGCGCGCCGGTCACTGCGTGCGAGCTGTGGCAGGCGTGCGGCGTGAAGTAGCGCGACGCGATGTTCCCGCCGTGCGCCGGGCGCGAGACCAGCACGGGCTTCGGCACGACCAGGCGTGAAACGTCCCCCATCCCCATGCGCCTGCCGGCTTCGAGCCGCAGTGCCTCGATTCTTTTCAACATCGCCTTGTCCGCATCCAGCTCCTGCGGCGTTTCGCGCCCGGTCTTTCCGAACGCTTCGGCGGCCATGATCATCACCGGCATGGCCATGTCCACGCAGCTCGCCTCGATCCCGTCGATCCGGTCCAGGGCGTTTCCGGTCGGCAGCAGCTTCCCCGTCACGGCGCCGAGCGCATCGAGAAAGGTCAGCTTGATCGGCGCCGCCGCCTCGGTGACGCCGTCGATGCGCGTATCACCCGCATACTCGACCTGCCCTCCGGGAGTCTGTATCACTGCTTCGATCAGCGTCTGAGTATTGACGTTGTGGATGCGCACGGTCGTGGTGGGATTCTGCGGGCGAACCAGGCCGGCCTCGATCGCGAACGGGCCGACGCCCGCGAGCATGTTGCCGCAGTTGGGCTTGGTATCGACGAACGCCTCGGTGACCGAGACCTGCGCGAACAGGTAATCCACGTCGGCACCCTCGCGCTGCGAGCGGCTGACGATCGCGACCTTGCTCGTCAGGGTATTCGATCCCCCGATGCCGTCGACCTGCAGCGAATGCGGGGAGCCCATGACGCTGAGCAGGACGGCGTCGCGCCGCCCGGGATCCGCCGGCAGGTCCGACGCGAGGAAGTAAGGGCCCCGCGAAGTGCCGCCGCGCATAAGCACACAAGGTATCTTGCGCTGCATGTTCAGGTGCCCGTCAGCTTGTATGCCGCGCGCCGGAACGAGGAATAGGGGCTAACATGGCGATGTTTACGGAGTCGGGCCTTCGTTCGAGTCTATGATCGTACCTCATTGGATCGACATCATGCCAAAAGCCGGCTTTAGCCTTGCTCTCCTCGCGCTCGCGGCGACCCTTGCCGCATGCGTAGATCTCACCGCCGTCACAAGCGGAATGCCGGCGCAGCAGGTCCAGGCAAAGCTCGGCGCGCCGGAGACGGTCAGGAAGAACTCCGACGGATCGGAGGTCTGGGAATATCCGGGAGGGCCGCTCGGGAGGCAGACCTACATGGTGACCTTCGGATCCGACCGCGCCGTCCGGGAGGCCCACCAGGTGTTGAGCGAGGAATATTTTTCGAAGGTGCACGCGGGAATGTCCAAAGACGAAGTGCGGCGGCTGCTCGGCAAGCCCGGGGAGATCATGGTGTTCGGCGCGCGCGACGAAGAGGTGTGGACCTGGCGCTACCAGCAGCAGAATCCGATGTTCTTCAACGTGCTCTTCGACCGGACCGCAGGGACGGTCAGAACCACGCAGCGGCTCGAGGAAATCCTCTGGATGGATCACGACTGCTGCTGAAGCGATCGGGGGAGTCATGAACACGATATTTTCCCGTTGCCTCGCGCTGCTGCTCCCCGCCCTGTTGGCGGCGTGCGCGAGCTTTTCCGCCGTCAATCCGGGCGCTTCCGCCCGGGAGGTCGAAACTCTCATGGGCGCGCCCGCGAACGTCTGGAAAAACGCCGACGGCTCCGAGGTCTGGGAATATCCGCGCGGGCCGTTCGGGGTCGAAACCTACATGGTGACGCTGGGGCCGGACCGCGCCGTGCGGGAAGTCCACCAGGTGCTGAGCAATGAATACATCTCCAAGCTGCACGTCGGAATGTCCCGCGACGAAGTGCGCCGGCTGCTCGGCAGGCCGAGGGACATCGGTTTCTCGGGACTCAACGACGAGGAGATCTGGTCCTGGCGCTATCGCGAAGCCCGGGTGCGCAACATGGAGCTCTACGTCCAGTTCGACAGGCCCAGCGGGGCGCTCAAGAGCATTTCGCGGTTCCAGATAGATACGAGCGACGGCAAGCGCCAGTAGTCGCCCGAACCTTCCAGGCGCGTTTCGCTTCATGATCGCAGCGCTTCACCGCGCCGCCGCCCTGCTCGCCCTCGCCCTCCTCGCGGCCGGGTGCGCGAATTTCTCCGCCATATCCCCCGGGGATTCCGCGACTACGGTCGAGGCGCGCGTCGGCCCGCCCGGCGCCGTGTGGAAAAACGCAGACGGCTCCGAGGTCTGGGAGTACCCGCAGGGGTTCTACGCAGTGCAGACTTTCATGGTCGCGTTGGATTCCGACCACGTCGTGCGCGAGGTCCGCGAGGTGCTCAACGAGACCTATTTCTCCAGGATCCGGCCGGGTATGTCCCGCGAAGATGTTCGCCGCCTGATCGGAAAACCGAGGGAGATCTGGTACTTCCCCGCTCGCGATGAGGAGACCTGGACTTGGCGCTATTACGATATCACCTACAGGTTCTTCAACGTGCTCTTCGATCGTTCCGAGGGCACGGTCAGAACCACGCTGCGGCTCGATGAAGTTTTCCTGCCGGGGCGCGGCAGGCACTGATCGTCTTCGCTCATGAGCGTTTTTCCTGCTCGTATTCCTTCATCGCCTCGCGGGCGAGCCTGAACGCCTCGACTCCCGCGGGCATCCCGCAGTACACCGCCACCTGAAGCAGGACCTCGCGGATCTCTTCGCGGGTGCAGCCGTTGGTGAGCGCGCCCTTCGTGTGGGCCTTGAATTCGTGGGGGCGGTTCAACGCCGACAGCATCGCCAGATTGATCAGGCTTCGCATCTTGCGCGGCATTTGCGGCCGCGCCCACAACCAGCCCCAGCAAGATTGGGTCACCAGCTCCTGCATCGGCATATTGAAATCGTCCGCACTGGCGAGGTTGCGCTCGACGTATTCGGCGCCGAGGACCTCCTTGCGCACGGCGAGCCCCTTGTCCCACAGTTCCTTCGACATTGCTCGTTCCTTTCGGTTGATTTCGCGCGAGGGGTCAGGCGAGCGTATGGTTCAACTCGCCGATCTCCTCGATCCACAGCTTCACGGCGTCGCCGGCTTTCAGGAACCGGCCCCGTCCCATGCCCACGCCCGCCGGCGTGCCGGTGAGCACGAGATCGCCCGGGCGCAGCGTCACGCGCGAGGACAGCATCGCGATCTGCTCGGCGGTATCGAAGATCAGCTTGCTCGTGTGGGAGTCCTGCATCAGCTCGCCGTTTACCCACAGCTTGATACCGAGCTGGTGGGGATCGCGAATGTCACCGGCCGGGACAATCCAGGGGCCGAGCGGGCAGGAGCCGTCGAAGCATTTCTGGCTGACCCAGTCGTAGTGGAAGGGCGAAGTCGGCGGGTTCTTGTCGCGCCTCATCGCGTCGCGCGCCGAAAGATCGTTCGCGATGGTGTAGCCGGCGACGCAGCCCAGCGCCTTCTCCGCCGGCACGTTTTTCGCTGTCGTGCCGATCACGGCCGCGAGCTCGACCTCCCAGTCCACTTTCTGCGAGTACGCAGGCAGTTTGACCGTCGTGCCGGGGCCTACCACCGAGCTCCGGGAAGTCTTTACGAAGTGCCAGGGCTTCTCGCCCAGGTCCTTCATCGTCGGCCCCGGCTCCTTGCCCTGCGCGCGCGCCATCTCGGCCATGTGATCGGTGTAGTTGGCGCCCGCGCAATAGATGTTGCCCGGATAGAGCACCGGCGCGAGCAGCTTCGCGCGCTTGAGCGGCAAGCCTTTCGCCTTGCTCTTTCCCGCCGCGATGCGCTTCGCGCCGGCGGCGAAGGCGCGATGCGCCCTGCCCCAGTCCTGCAGCGCGCCGAGGACCGAGGACCACGCCGGCTGGCCGGCGAGGCGGGCCGCGTCGTAGATTTGCTCGCCCACGAGAATTCCGGCGCGCGCCTCCCGCCCGGATTGATAGCTCAGCAACTTGTAGCTCATTCGCTTCCCTTTTCTGCTCTACGAAAAAGCGCGTTTCATGCGCTTGATCCAGTCCTCGAACGCGACCATCTGGTCGGTGAGGAA
>Ga0137409_10006486_pt1 | contig 12166 bp, 9 predicted proteins | sample CZODoug1_16funga_FD_122059 | JGI IMG/M metagenome (GOLD analysis project Ga0137409, IMG submission 122059) | Vadose zone soil fungal communities from Angelo Coast Range Reserve, California, USA - CZODoug1_16fungal (Hybrid Assembly) | ecosystem: Environmental > Terrestrial > Soil > Vadose zone... | reverse complement strand
TTCGGTTCATCGCTCTGTGGAACGGCAGCGGCGGAGACGGACGCGGAGGAACAGCACACATGTACGACGAAGTGAAGAGTCGAACAGGCCGAGTTACGTGGCTGGATACTCGGCAGCTGTGGTAAAGAACAAAGCGGTGAGATGCCGCTTCTGCGGCTGCGATCTCGCGACAGGGCGCTGGGAAGCTCCGCATTCCCGTTCATAACTCAAGGGTCGCTAACCGTACTTTCGATATCAATCGTCCCGATAAGCTTATATTCCCCCGGCCGCAATACGTGACACGAGGTCCACGCGATCAACGACGCCTTCGAGTTGACCGTTCCGGATAAGCACCACGTAGCGCTCTTTGCCACGCATCAGATCGGCGTAGGGGAACAGTCCTCCATCCCCGGCGGAGCGTTCCAGAACGCTGCCTTCATTGCGGACCCCGAGCTCAAGTAACGAGCGAATACTCAGATCTCGCTTAATCGCGTGCTCGCCCATTTCAGCGAAATTAGTGTAAACAGCGCTAGGGTAAGACTCAATGATGGCGTTGACGTCGTCCCGCTTGCCGTTGTCGGACGCATATCGCCTGCTGGTAAGGTAGGCCGCTTCAAACCTTGGCTCGAACTTAGTCAGCGCCCGCCGGATCTCAACTGGCGCGGCGACAACTGGAACACGTCCGGCGGCGTCCAAGATCAGGAATTGCTTGATCTCTGTAAAGTCTGACGCAAGTGCCGCGGCCAAGTGCAGCCGGGAGTCCCACCAGACCGTCGGTTCGATGCGAATTGCAAGGAACTCTGTATCCCCGAGCTGCGCAAACCGATTCTTGATGTCTGCAAACATGGACGGTCCCATTTCGGCGACCACTTGAAGATCCCGAAGGACATCAACCCCTTTCAGTCGTTTCGTCGATTCGCTCTGGATGATGCTGGTCAGGACCTGCTTGGCGAGATCGTCGGGCGACCCAAAATGAGCGACCCAGCGTTCCGAGCTCAGCCGATTGCGGAGATCGCGAATTCGGGCGCCGGCGTCGGTGGAATTCTCGGCGTCTCGCAGCGAACTCTTCCACGGAAAGTCGTCTGCCAACAGGAAGATTAGTCGAGGCTTCTGCTGTGCCGCGAGATACTCCAGCTCAGTGATTGATTGGCCTTTTGGATTGTCGTCGTTGGGGATATGACCGTATCGCCATGCGAAAATACCGACGTAAATGTCGCAATTTGCCACGTCTGCTTCGCACGCGGACTTTGGGCGATCGTCGCGCGCACCATATTTCTCCATCAATTCGACACTGTAGCCGCATCGGCGCAGACAGTCCGTCACGGCGGCCCGATGATCGCGCAGATCTTCTGACGTCGACGAAAGGTAGATAGAAGTCATAATGATGCGGTGCCTGGTTCTGAACGAACGGCCAATCGAAACCGCATTAAGACTGAGCCGACGATTGTCTTTTAGCCCAAATGCCATCGCCTGACAATAGGAGTTTTCGATGAATCGACCAAGCATGAGCTTGGCAAATAGGCAGCGGTCGCTCGCTTCGCCAGTTCCGCCTAGATTTGGCCTGCCCACGATTGGCCCGCTCAGTGCTTCTTCCCATTTGCCAAATCAAGCGCAAATTTCTGGCGGTCCTCTGGAGATTGCAGCCATAGGAAAGGGCATCAGGTCAATGTGGCTTTGCAGCAAGAACATTGTCCCAATATCGAGACTTCTGCCTGCGCCGAATGGTCGGCCGTGCATCAGCTATCCCGGCGCTTTGAAATCAACCTGTTGGCGCGTCCCAGCAGCAGGAACAGTGGGTCAAACAGTACGAGGTGAATCTTGAAGCCTATCGCAATCACCGCGGCTCCCAGGCTACGTAGCCAGATACCGCGAAACGTTTCGCGATAGCGAATGATACGCACGAGGTGTGGAAATACGAGCGAGAGTCCGAGTACCGCGAGAAAGATACCGAGAGTCCGCACGGTCAGAAGCGACGTGTTCTGATAGACATACCAGAGGCGAAACAGGCCAGCCAGAGCGCTGACCAGTACCGCGAATGCGAGGACGGTGAGCGGCCGACAGAGGATCCACAGTTTTCCAGCACTCAGGCGGCCTACATGCAGCTGTGCTGTCAATTGATCGAATCCCGGCCCGGGTCCCAACAGCGGCTCGATTCGCAGGAAGCGCCATGCGGGAGAGGTCAGCGGCTTGGCCGCCGGATCGGCCGCGGCGGCCATCTCCAACTGCGAGGCGAGGTCCGGAATCTGTTGCAAGTCGAGCGCCGCCTGCCTATATCCGCTGACCATCAGGGCAAATGCTTCCACTTCCGTGAATGAATCGAGGTCAGTGCGGATCGCGGACAGCAGACGCTGAACGGACTTCTGGAGCCCGTAGCGGGTCAGTACACCGCGCCGTGCAGCCGGCAGCACTTCGTCGGACGCCTCGTACGGGTCCTGGCATTCCCGCCAATCCACGGGATCCGCGTCCAGGTCCTTCCGCAAATGCAGAAACATCAATCCTCTCAGCAGCCCTGAGCGCCGCCGCGCAGCGAGTTCCTGAAACTGCGCTTGCCGGACCCGGGCCATGGAGAGACTAAATGAGCGCAGCGGCACTCCGAGGCGTCCGTTGGTGGGAACGTCCTGAGCTTCCATCTGGCCACTCGCGTCACTGACGATCATGATCGTGCAGTCCTGCTCGAGGAGGCTCGCGATACCCTGATTGTCATAGACACCTCCGTCCACCAGCCGCACTGTCTTGCCGTCATACAGGTCGTTTAGCACCAGGGGTTCGAACAGTCCGGGCACACAGGAGGAGGCAGCAACAGCCTCACCCAACCGGAAGTGCTGATAATCCGGTGGTGCGAACGGCCTGCGGTACCAACTGGACCACTTGTCTTGAAGCCGAGGTGCCTCCCAGTGATACATCCGCCGCAGCCTGTAGTTGCCACCAATCTCGGCGTCGAGCCGGCCGGGCGGCTCGCCCATCCAGGACGCCGTGAACTGCCAGTTGTGTCCCGTGTTTAGCGTGGTCGCATTCAGAACCAGGATGGGCACCTTTGCGGTGCGGCGCCAGTTGTCGTACTTTGGCTTGAACTCGGTGCTTTCATCCTTCGGCCTGACGAGCAGGTCGTGAAGATATCGAGGTTGATCGCCTCGTCCGTCCTGCACCAGCGCGTACAGTAGTGCTTCGTACAACTGACCCAGACGGCGCGTTGTCGTGTAGCCCGTTTGCAGCAGGACACGCAGATTGGCCAAGATGCTGCCGAAAGTTCTGCTGCGAATATTGGTCTGAATACCCGCAAGAAAATCGCGTTCGAGCTTCATGACCAGAGCGATGTAGTCTTCCCGCTCGATCCTGCACTCAGCCTTGAGCTCGAGCAGGCGCTTGACTTCCAGGTAGTAGTGAGCACCGACGATCGACCCGCCTGATACACAGGAGAGCACCTCAATGTGGCGCAGTACATCGCGCTCTGCAAGGTAAGCTAGCACGCCAATATGAAAGAGCGATGCCCTGAATCCGCCGCCCGATAGAGCAAGCCCGATCTTTCCGAGGAAGGCCCGGTCCAGACCCGGAGCGTTCTTGCCGAGATATTCCCGCAGAGCCTCTCTGGCCCCTTTGCTAAACTCGCCTGCTGTGATCGTGCGGGCGACTTCCGATTCCGGAAACGCGCGCATGCGCTCCGCCAGGTCTGCCTGGAGCCTGCAAAGCGACGCCAGCTGTGTAATCGTGGATTCAAATTCCCACGCGTTCAGGATCTCGACCGGAGCGTTCTGGTGTGGGACGTTCTTGACCCGGTTGAAATTTCGAAGCGCCTGCAGGCCATCTGCAAATCTTCCCAACCCGAAAAGGGCCTCGGCCAGCGTCGCACCGAACCACCATTCCTGTTCCAGCCATTGCCTCCCCGGAGCGGACGGGAGCTGTGGTAGAAGATCGACAAGGCGTGTGCGTATCTCACGGGCCTTGTGCCAAAGCTGATCCGCCAAAGTCCAGCCGTCTCCTGCTTCGCGGGCCTCAACCGCTTCCTCCCGGGCCAGCAGGTCAAGTACATACGCCGCGTTAATTCCCGTATATCCACAATCCAATTCGGGGCCGAGAGCGTATCCTCTTAGATAGTAGTCCCGTGACCGCACCAGATCGGCTCGCTGCCCCTCTACCTGCCAACGACGTTTGAAGACGGCGCCTCGCAATCCGAAGGACTCCTGCTGCTCTGGCTCAGACATTTTGAAGAGATCTACTTCATCGAGTATCTCAAGCGCACGCGCAAAGCGGTCGGCGGCGCTGAGGTCGGGATCCTTGTACGTGCACAGTGCATGACGTTGTCCGACTGTGGCGGGGGACTTATTCAGTCCCTCGTAGTCACCGTTGTTGCGAATGCGGCCAAAAAGCTTTCGGGCATAGCCGAACTCGTTGCAGTTCTTGAGTCGTTCCGCAAGGGCAAATGTCACCGGCACACTCTCGACGGTGCCTCGCAATATGGATTCGGCCCGATCGATGTCCCGCTTACGGGAATGCGCATTTGAATCCATCCCATTGTCCGACGTCGTTGACATCACGTCTTCTCCCTGCATTGAATCCGGCTCCGCTCGTGCTAACGCGGTCAAGGTTTCGATGATATCGTTGAGATGGGAATTAAATCGGCTCGAGGCCAAGCCCGCCGCAAACGTAAGCGCAGACAGCCCCACCGATGAGATCGAATGCGCCGATGCGCCGGGCGCGATCAAAGTTGCGCGCAGGATCAAGTAAGACACGACACCCAACACGGCTCCGACCGCCGGGCGCAGTAGGTACCATCGTACCCATGCAGCCGTCAGCGTATGCACTTCAGGGTGGGAGACAATGGAGTACGCCGCCTGCAGGGCGCCACCCAACCCGCCGGCACCTGCGGCCAGCAGCATGAGCCGGACCTCATAGCTCATAGTGATCGACACTGCCAGCGAGGTCATCGGCAATGCAATGCTATCGCTGCCGCCAGGCCAAATAGCGACCGTGAAGAGAGCCAAAATGAGCACGACTGCCGCGACGAAGAACTCCAGCGCTATACCTCCCCAAGCTGCGACTGGCCTCGTCGGTTGCTCGACGGTTAGATCCTCTGCTCCTGGCACCGGAAGCGGCTCCGCCACCACCGCGATGTGGCGCTCTAAAATCTGAGTCGTTTCGTCTGCGAACCCGACGTGTGCCACTACATCGAAAGAACTGTAAGCGGTTGCCTTAATCCCCCAAGTATCGCTGTGCGTTGAATTGTTCTCTCTAGCCGGGCTGTCCTCCCGTCGCGACGCTCGTCGCAAGGGTTCGCTGAAAGTCGGACCAAGGTCAAATTCGACGCTCGCAATCCGATCGCTGTCCGCTCTGTCGGCGACGATGAATAGCCACAGTTCCCGGCGGATGCCATCCGACTTCTCGTTCCGGAAATCGATCGACAGTTTCATGACTTAGGGGAGCAGCCTGAGGTCCACTTGCGCGAAAGGTTGCGAATGCGCGGTGAGTGCGGAGGTCCATTGCACACCCTCCACCTCAATCTGGATCTGCGCCTGGGTTCCAGGCCTGAATCCAATGAGCTTGGTGAATAGGCCGCCACCTTCAGCAAATATCCGCGCATCTGCCTGGCGTTCTTCCCGATTCTCGTGGACGATGGTGTACTTGCAAACCACCTTGCTTTTGTACACGTTGTTTTCAATAGCCTGCACGAGGGATTGTGGTCCGAGCCTGATCTTGACCTCTCCCGCGCTCCAGGTGCGCAAATGCCGTACGAGAGCCGCGAGCAGCTCATCGCGGCCCCTCCTGTCATACGGTAGAATCTGTAACTGTTTGGCAATGCCAGCGACCGGACGTACGCCTTTCTCGACGACTTGAATGCAGTCTTTCGCTTGACCGATGGCCACGTTGATTTCTTGGCGCACATAATCGCTCGCCTCGTATCCGGAACCGCGCGAGCGGCGCTTGCCGCGGCGCAGCAAGAAAGCAATGACTGCATCCGAGCTGGCAATACGATTGAGAATCTCACTGTCGATGAACTTACCCGAGATTTCCCTCCCGTCGACGACGGTGATGCCAAGATTCCCCAGCATTGGAATTACCAGTTACGGTACCCACAATTCCTCCGGCAGATAACCGAAGCTCACGAAAATCCGCATGTCGTCATGCTCAGATCCGCTTGATTACAATTAACGACTAGTGGGCAACCCTGTACCTTCAGCAGTCCAGAAGCGGTTTGAGCGATTCGTGCGTTAGACGCCGAGACAGCCCGGTCCGCCGTGAATCCCCGAAGCCATCTGATGTCCGATCCCAATGGGACGTCCTTGTTTGTACTGGCCGCCGATCGGAATGATACTGCCGATTCTGCTCTCGGACAAAGGGATGGCGCTGCACAACAACAAGCTCTCGCTCAATTCTGGTGCGTCGAGGCCCAAAGTTGCGCAGCACTGCCGAGGGCGGAGGTGGCGGCGGTTGGGAAATTACCATAGGAGCGCAGTGTGAACGTGATGCTTTCGTATCGGAGCACTGACGCCGCATTTGTTGCGCGACTCGCGGACTATCTGCGGACCCGCGGCATAAATCCATGGATAGACACGGAGGGAATCCGTCCTGGGAGCAGATGGAGGGATGCACTCCTGGAAGAGCTCCGAATCTGCGATGCCTGCGTCGTGGTGTTGTCGCCGCAGTATCTGGCCAGTGAGCATTGTCGAATGGAAATCTTCGTTGCCAGAAGCTTCGGCCGGCGAATCCTTCCGATCATGGTTGAAGACTGTTTTCAGACTCTGCGCGAGCATGAGGAGACCAAGGGGTTGGAGGATATATTCATGGTGCGCATGTTTCGCCTCAGCATGGTCGGGCTGCCAATCAAGGCCGAAGATGCCCTGCGTCGGCTCGGCGACGTGCTCCTTCACCCGTCCGAAGAGCTGCAAATTCAGCCTTCCGTCTACATCTCATATTCGACTGCCGACGGCGAATTTGCCACAGAGTTGGCAAGGAGCTTGGCTAAGAGGAACATCCCAACATGGATTGCGACGCTCGGCGTCCGAATTGGCGAGAATTGGCGTGACGCACAGGTGCGGGCAATGATGCAAGCGTCGGCTCACGTTGTTGTGCTCGACGAGGCCATGGTTCGACAGCCGGTTTTACGGACTGAGATATTGCTGGCGGAAGCTCGCGGGCTGGACGTATTCACTATACTTCCCCCGAGATTGACGGACCAGCCGCAAAAGATCGTCGATTTGATTGCCAGCCTTAACAACTCGGATCAAACTTATCGCAGACTCGCAGAGATTCAGCATTTCTCGTGTTCCGAAGGGGTGGAACTGGCATGCCAAAATCTTTCCACGACGCTGACCAAATACGTGCAAAGACCATGAGCTGTGCCGGTTTGCCTCGAAGATCTGAGGTTGGACGACTTATTTTACTATTGGCGGACACGAAAGCGGCTGTGATGCAGATCGTAGAGCAAACCAAACGAGGACACTCGCCGCCCTGGGCGTGCCGCGTAGTTCTGAAGTATGAACCGCACATCCGATTTAGGACATATTTAAGCGAGCGCCTCGATTAGCTTGAACTAGCTTTGCCCTTGTTTGATGTCAATGCGCGCATCACCATCTGCGTGTCTGCGTCATCGAGTCGATGCGGCCCAAACCAGCGCACTCCATTGTCAGATTTGTAGAATTTTTCTAGGACTTGGAACAACTCATTCCAAAAAAAATAGCGACGCTCATCTCCATCAGAAGCCTCTAGAACAAGCGAATATTCCGGTCGCCAAGATTCCCTCTTCTTGAATTCTGATGTGTCGATATGGTTTCGAACGAACAGGTCGAGTTCGTCAGGCTCTTTGAGTTTAACGGCGGCAATTGCGGCATCCCTCTGATGGCTGACCGCCTCCAGTGCCGCTGCAGACGCCGGATGTGGCACGGCGTCGAGCGGGACGTTCAAATACTTATCTTCAAGTTGTTTGATTGCGGCGTCGAAATAGTCATTTGAACAGACGTTCGGCAAATGGAGGCCATTGTAGCGGCTGAGCGGTGCTAGAAGGCCGGTCAACTGACTCTTAACTTCCGGTGAGGAGAAGGTAAATCCGTCGACAAGCAATGGGACAATGTTGCGCCGCGTCTTCAAGGCTTCCGCGATTTCCCGACGAAGCCAGTCGTCTGGCTCCGAGCAGCGCAGCAGAGCCTTGGGTGTGAGGATAAGAATAAAATGCGCCCTGGCCCGAATGTTCTCCAGGATTGCGATCTCGAATGAACCCGCGCCCAAGCCGTCGAAGTCAAAAAATACGTCGTAGCCGCGAGCGGTCAAAGTGCGGAACAGAAGAAGTGCCCACAGACCATCGGTTCGCCGGTAGCTTAGAAACACAGTCTTCTGCATCCGTTCCATTGACGTGTATCTCGGTTCTGCTGGCTCGGAACATAGGATACTGCGCGCCTCGGTCGCCGTCACTCTGGTGTCGTCCCAGGACGCGCGCTGGAACAATCGATGATCCGCATCTGGGTGCCCGCAGCCTTTACCATTGCGTTGCGCGTGGTCGCGCAGCCGGGCGGAGCAGCAGACCGTGAGACCTTGAGCGTTCCGCCACCGGATACCCGGTCAGCCATACCTTCGTGTGGCGGAAAGCGGTACACTTTCTACCGGAGGCGCCCCTAACGCTGACGCTGCAATGGATGCGCAATGAAAGTATTCGTTGGGTATGGATACAACGCCCGCGACCAGTGGATTGAGGAACAGGTTTTTCCGATTCTCAATTCAATGGGCTTTTCAGTAGTTAACGGGAAGGACTTGCACGGGCAACTCCTGGCGCCTGGTGTGCGGGTGCGCATTGAGCAAGCCGATGCTGCAGTAGGCTTCCTGACGCTGCGTGAGCCGCCGAATAATAGCGAATTCAATTCCCACATCTGGGTCCGTGGCGAACTTGTGTCCGCCGATACGCTTCGAAAGCCGATTGTGCCGACGTTGGTTGCAGGGGAGCAGTGTGAATCCATGGGAGCGCGGAAACCGGTGGGTGCTCGAGATGGCCCGCACCAGCGGGGCGATCAAGGTCACGCTGATTGCGCTGTGGGATGGCAAGCCCACCGCAGGTCCTCCGGGGGGTACGGCGCATATGGTCGACATCGCGCGGAATGCAAGCGACGTGGATGTGCGCTGCATCGATGCAACCCAGCTGGTTGGATGATGCGGGCCCTTGTACACGCACGAACTATGCCTGCTGCTGGCGCGTCCCAATGCATCGCAGACTGAACTTCCACGGTTCGCCGTCCGATGAGCAAATCATCATCAATTACTCCTAAATATCTTGGACAAAAAAACTTTATGTTGCGGTCGCGTCGGGGAAGCGGGAAAGCTGGGTCGCCGCTCCGAGGCTGGAATTCCCGCCTAATCGTCTCGAATTGTCGCTACCGTCCTCCACAGCGCCCTGTGATCGGGTGGGAATGGGTGAATCTTGGCACTGATGCCCACCGCCTCGTGCGGCGCGAGCGTGTCAAGGCGCCGCCGTGTCAGAGACCGCGTTGCGAAGGCGGCAAGTGCGAGGCTCGCCGAAGAGCGTGTCGAGACGGGGTCCGAGTCGGAAATCCAGTCGAAAATCTCGTCCGCGGGCACGAGTTGCTTTTGCTCTGCACCGAGGGATGCAACCACATCCGCGAGCAGCCATTTTAAATACGCGCGATAGGCGGAGTTGCTATCCGGCAAATCGCCCAGAAGATCCGGCGTTTTTTTTGCTTTGAGCGAATCCAGCAGGAGCGTCGCGGAGGTGGGTCCGCTGTGGTTGGCGATCAGGCGCCATAGCGGATTGCCAATGACCTTCGAGCGATTGTTCATCAGCCGATCAGATATGCGGTCCCGCGGCGGCACCTGACTCGCATCCAAAACGATCAAAACGTCGCGCGCCCCCAGACACTCGCTGAGGGTGCGAAGGGGAGAGTCGGGTTTGAGATCGGGTAGCACTTGCGCGATCTGATCCCAATCGAAAGTGTCAACGCGCTTCAGCAATGCAACCAACCGTGCCGCTGCTTCCGGCTGGTTCAGCGTACTCCAGACACGCTGGGGATCCGCGCTATTGAGGTAGTCGACTGCAGCGACCAGCTTTGCCGCGGACGTGGGCCGGGCGAGTTCGGAGACTGCGGCGTCGACGAGGCGGGAGTCTGCGGTTCTCAACGCTCCCGCCATCGGCCACAGCAATGGCCGATCACTTTCGGACATGCGCGGCAGAATTATTGCCGTGAACCTGCGCTGCTGGTCTTCGTTTAGTTGACCGGCTGCGCTCATGACTTCCTGCAACCCGCTGCCTGCGCTAAGAGGACCCGCGGCGGGGAGCAGACGCAGGACGGCATCAAGATCCGACGCCAGTCCGATCACCTTCACCGCGCCTGGGTCGGAGTCGAGATGACTCTCGATGCATTGGAGGCCCGTTTTCCCGCCGCGTAATGCCAAGGCTCTGTAGAACGAAGCGCGGTTCGACTCCAAGGCCGGAACGGAGCGGCAGACTTCCGCCACGATTTTGGACGACAACGTCCGCTCAGTCGTCGTGAGCAGGTCGAGCAGATAGTCGCGGCGCTCCGAGAGCCGGGTGTCGATGCTGTCCACCAGCGGGGCCGGCAAATGTTCGAAGAGGTCGAGGAATCTGCCGGAATCAAGCTGCGCGAGCAAGGCTGCGAAGGCTCGATCGAAGTCTGCCTGCTCCATCTCGAAAATTGCGCCGGAGAGGCGCCGATCGAGAAGTCGCCGGATCCAATCGCGATGCGCATCCCAGTCGTACCGCGGCAGGTGAGCCAGAAGGCGCAGGTACGCGCTCTGTACGATGGAATCATTCGGAGCGAAAGCGGTACCAGACAGCCCGGACGCTTCGGCAACCGAACGCTTCGCAATGCGAAGCGCGATCCGATCCGGCTCACCTGTCTGCAATGCGGGAAGCGCATCGAGCAACGCAGCGCGCTCGCTGAATCCAAAGCTGACGCTGCCAACGGCATGTCGATTTGCGAGGGTCAGCAGCGCTGCACGCGAGGCGTCAGGCGGCGATCGGGCCAGGAACTCGATCAGCTTGCTCTCAATCTCGTTGAAGTCCTTATCGGCGAGCAGGGCAAGGAGGGCGGGTTCGATGGCCCGCCAATCTTCATTCGAAATCCGCTCCCGGTTGGCGAACGTCAGAAGCACGCCAAGAGAACTCGGCGGTGGCTTGCCGGGTTGCCGCATCCAGCGCACTAGCACTGCGTTGGCCATGTTCGCACACGTTGCAGGATCCATCTGGCAGCCGAAGTCCGGGTCGAGCTCACGCGCTTCCTTTCCCAGCCGGCCGTTCCGTAATGCGTCGAGCGCAATGATCGATACCGAGAAGTCATTGCGCTCCTTGACGTCGTTGATGATGCTGGCCGCTATATAAGTTGCCATCCCGATGGAACGATCCTCGTTCAGCCAAGAGATGACCTCGGAGGCGGGCGCGTACACGATGAAATCGCGCATCTCGGGCGGGTTTTGTGCCTCCGCCGCGTGCGCTGCGAGCGTTGCCAGCTGCCGCGCCGCTTTCCAGTCGGCCGCAAGCGCAACGAGGGCTCGCCTGCGGGCCGCATCGCCCTCGCGTCTGAGATCAGGATCCTCCGCGAGTCGCTGGCGCGCATAGGTGGACAATGCCGAGTATTCAAATGGTCGAAGCTGCTCCTCCTTCCAGGTAAACGGGTCGAATCCCTCTTCGAGCAAGGACTGCATGAGTCGTGCCGCGGCAAGCGACTGCGCTGCATCGTAGATCCGGTCTCGCGTCAGCCCGCGCGAAGCCAACAGCCAGCGTCCGTTCGTCCGCCACGTTGCGATGGCGGTCGAGTATTCCCGCCCGCGGAGAAGGTGCCTCAAGTGAGCGTACGTGACCGCATCGGCCGTGACATATGCCAAAAGCGCTATAACCGCGAACCCGATACCGGCGATCTTGAGCGTCCGGACGCTCCGCCGGATCCGGTTCTTCCACTGCCACCATCCATTGATGACGTGCGTGAGATGCTCCTGCAGCCGGCTTCTGAAGATGTCGGCGTTCGCAGCCTCGCTGAACAGGAATCCTCGCGAAGTTAGATTCTTGCGAAACGAAGCGACTTCCGCAGAGGCCGTCTCCGGCGGACCCAGGAAGTAGAAGGCCACTTCGGCCGGTAGCCCGCCCAGGCGTTTCCGGGCCAATGCCGTTTCGAATTCCTCGACGGTTCCGCTTGGGTATCGGGGCGTTGGCGTTCAAGGCCGGCGGCGTATCCGGGAT
>Ga0137409_10006484_pt1 | contig 12168 bp, 5 predicted proteins | sample CZODoug1_16funga_FD_122059 | JGI IMG/M metagenome (GOLD analysis project Ga0137409, IMG submission 122059) | Vadose zone soil fungal communities from Angelo Coast Range Reserve, California, USA - CZODoug1_16fungal (Hybrid Assembly) | ecosystem: Environmental > Terrestrial > Soil > Vadose zone... | reverse complement strand
GGCTGCCTGCCAAGCGCCCTCGGGGCGCGCGTTCGCATCTCTGGCGGAAAGTTGACCGTGACCGACGGGCCTTTCACGGAGGCCAAGGAAGTAATCGGCGGCTTCGCCATCCTCCAGGCAAACTCGAAGGCGGAGGCCGTCGAAATGACCAAGAGATTCCTCGAGGTTGCCGGTGAGGGTGAGTGCGAGCTTCGCCAGGTATACGAGGCGCCGCAAGCACACTGCGCCGCGACGGTCTGACCGGGGTGCGTAGGTAGCCTTGCACTGGCGGCCTGAAGGTGGTGATATCGGTGGCTCTGACTGCCACCGACATACATCGCGCGATTGACGCCGTCTGGAGAATCGAATCGCCCAGGCTCATCGGCGGCCTCGTGCGAATCGTGCGCGATGTAAGTCTTGCCGAGGATCTCGCCCAGGACGCGCTCGTTGCCGCGCTCCAGCAGTGGCAGGAGTCGGGCATCCCGGAGAACCCGGGTGCCTGGCTCATGGCCGCCGCCAAGCATCGCGCCATTGATCTTTTTCGCCGCAGCAAGCTCCTCGAGCGCAAGCACGAGGAGCTTGGTCGTGAGCTGGATGGCCGGCAGGAGGCACTCGTGCCGGATTTCGAAACCGCGCTCGACGATGACATCGGTGACGACCTGCTGCGCCTTGTGTTCATCTCCTGTCATCCGGTTCTCTCGCCTGAAGGGCGCGTTGCACTCACCCTACGCTTGCTGGGTGGACTGACTACCGAAGAGATTGCGCGTGCGTTCCTGATGCCAGAGCCAACGGTGGCCCAGCGAATCGTGCGTGCCAAGCGAACCCTCGCCGAGAAGCGCGTCCCCTTCGAGGTTCCGCGCGGAGACGAGCGCGCTGCTCGTCTGTCGTCGGTGCTGGAGGTCCTCTACCTGATTTTCAATGAAGGCTACTCAGCAACCGCCGGGGACGACTGGATGCGAGCTGGGCTCTGCGAGGAGGCGCTGCGTTTGGGGCGCATCCTGGCGGAGCTCGCGCCGCAGGAGCCGGAAGTCCACGGCCTGGTGGCGCTGATGGAGATTCAGGCGTCGCGCTCACACGCGCGCATTGGCCCGTCGGGAGAGCCCATCTTACTGCTCGAACAAAACCGCGCGCTCTGGGACCAGCTCCTCATCCGCCGCGGTCTGGCGGCGCTTGAGCGTGCCGGGAAGATCGGAGACAGCCGGGGGCCGTATGCACTCCAAGCTGCGATTGCAGCCTGCCATGCCCGCGCGCGCACGGCGGAGGAAACAGACTGGGCGCGAATCGTGGCGCTCTACGGGGAGCTGGCCAAGCTCGTGCCATCTCCAGTTGTGGAGCTGAATCGGGCGGTGGCAGTCGCAATGGCATCTGGTCCGGCAGCGGGGCTGGAGCTGGTTGACGCGCTGACCGCCGAGCCGTCGCTCCAGGCGTATCACCTGTTGCCGAGCGTGCGCGGGGACCTGCTGGCAAAAATCGGACGCACGGATGAGGCTCGAGCGGAGTTCGAGCGCGCGGCTGCGTTGACGCGCAACACACGCGAGCGGGAGTTGCTGCTGAATCGCGCGCGGACCTGCGCAGAGGGTTCCCGCGGCGCCGACGACAAAAGCGACGCGTGATGATCAGCGAGACTTCAATTCCTGAAGAGAGGGGATGGAGACGGCAGTGGTGAGGGCGCGCTCGGGCAGCGGCTTTTTTTGCTGAAGCGTTTGGACAAGCATCTCGATGGCCTGGCCGGAGTTGGGAGGTACGTAGATGGTGGCGGCGAGAAGGCCGCTGCGCACCCAAGACTGGCCGGTCTTGGGCAAACCGTCGCAACCGGTGAACGGCAGCTTGAGCCAGCGTTCTTGTTCCGACTCGTTGAGTTCCTGAAAGGCTTTGCGCGCTCCGATGGCCATGGAATCATCCTGGGCGCCGACGACATCGATAGCTGCTTTTTGGGAAGTGCTGAGCTTGAGCCAAGAGCGGACCGAGCGCTGCGCGCTTTCTTCGGTCCACTGCCCTTTCAGGAGAGTTACATGGATATTGGAAGGTTTGGTTTCCTGCATGCCGAGGGTGCGTTCCTTGGCCGCCGAATTCTCCGTGGGTCCCTGAATATAAAGAAGGCCGCCGCCTTTGGGAAGCAGCGCAGCAAACTGGCGGCCCTGAATGCGGCCGATCTCGACATGATCCGAGGTAACCACGAAGACCGGGGTGGACGAGAGCTTGCGGAGTTCAGGAATGTAACTGGCGTCGCGGTTGAGAACGGCCCAGCCGATGCCCGCCGAAACAGCGGCGCGGGCGACCTGGGGCAGCGCCGTGCCGCCGACGGGCTCGAAGATAATGGCGTCGGGGCGTAGATTTTCGGCGGCCTGGACAGCTTTCAAGATCTGCGTGCTCTGGGTGATCGCGTCATTATTCGCGTAGAGGATCTGAGCCTCCACGCCGAGATTCCGGGCCGCTTGCTCGGCGGACTGCGCCTGTTCGATCTGATAATCGTTGTCGCCCGTGGTGAGCGAGATAAGGAAACGAAGTTTTTTCATGGCAGGTCGAAGGCTCCGCCTATGTTAGTCCCTACCATACAATCTAGCTGCAGGCATTTCCACGGGGAATCGCGCCGGACGTGTCATCAGAGAAATACCCATATTCTGAGCACGTAGCGAGAATGGAACAAGTAACTTCACGCCAAGCCTGGATGTTGGCCCAGGTGGAAAAGTAAGTGACCCTCGGCAATGATGGATGAGTTTGGCGAGCGGTGAGCGCAACGGCCGCGTCAAGGCTTCTCCGCTTCGAGGCTCTCGCGCTTCTTAAGCCGGTTGCTCTCGATAAGTTTTTTATAGGCAGCCATCGCCTGCTCGGCTTCAGGCAAGCGACCGCCGCGGCGGTAGGCCTGACTCAATTGGTAGTAAGTGGCGTCACGATCCGGGTAGAGCTTTCTGGCCGCTTCGAGACTTTCGATAGCGCCAGCCGCATCTCCTTGCTGTAGAAGCGCGCGTCCGAGTTCGAAATGAGCCAATTCATAATCGGGCTTCGCCTGGATTACCTGGCGGAAGATGGCAATCGCCTGCTCCACCTGCCCCTGCAAGAAAAGGGCGTAGCCGAGGTGATAGCTGGTGAGAGGATCGGCCGGACGAATTTCCAACTCGGAGCGAAATTCCGCAGCGGCAGCTTCGAAATCGCTTTGACGAAGGTGGATGAGTCCAATGAAATAGTGGGCCTCGGGAAGGCGGGGATCGAGCTGCAAGGCGGTATGGAGCTCGGTGAGCGCGCCGGGATAGTTTTCCTGTTGTGCGTGCGCCCGGCCGAGAAGCAGGTGCACGGCGGGATTGCCGGCGTTTTGTTCGAGCAGGCGGCGGAAGATTTCCATGGCCGCATCGGCTTGATGAGTGCGAACGAGAGCCGTAGCCCAAGCGAAGAGCAGGCCGGGATCGTCCGGGGGCTGCTTGAGAAACGGACGAAGAACTTCCGCGGTTTTGGCAAAGTTCTCCGCAAAAAAATAGCTGAGACCTAAAAGCTGACGCACAAAGTTGTCATCGGGTGAGGCGGTGAGGTGACGTTCGAGGGGAGGGATCGCTTCGGCATAGAGTTGCGCGCGAAAGCATGCGAGACCCCAATTGCGATCGAGGCCGGGGAGTTCTGGCTTCCAGAAAGCAGCCTGCTTGAAAAACTCGGAGGCCTCAATGAAATTGGAAGACTTGGCGCGCATAACGCCGAGGTCGTTGTAGGAGCTGGCCAGAACTTCGGCAACGAAGGCGCGGTATTGCTTTGCAGCCTTGGATTCCGCCGGGTGCGAAAGCGCAGGAGGCCGCAGGGCGGAGGTTGAATTCGTTGGGAGGCCCCCCTGCACCATCGTTTCGGCGGTCTTGTTGTCGTCCGGCCCGCCGGTCTCGAGGAGCCCAGCGATGCGCTCGGTGGGGCGGCTGTCGGCGCCGTCGGTACTGGGTTTTTCGTCGAAAATGTGCTGCACGTCGTATCGGAATTTTGCCTCTCGATGCCGCTGGGAATTCGCCAGAGCTTTCTTGGCTTCCTCGACACGACCGAGGCGCAACAAGTCCTGGCCGAGCAGATAGTAGGCGCGGCTGAGATCGCGGGTCGTCTCCTCCGGGGCGCGCATCAAGCTGACGTACTTTTCGAGGGCTTCAATCGCCTGCTTGAGGCGCTTTGTGGCAGTATACGTTTCACCAAGATAGAGATATGGGGAAGCCCCATCGGGCCGCAGGCGCGTTGCGTGGAGCAAAGCGGTTTCCGCAGCAGGGTAGTCTCGCAGACTCGCAGTCGTGATTCCCAACAAAACCAACGTGAGATAGTCGTCCGGTTGAATCATCAGCTCCTGCTCGAACAATTTTCGCGCCTGGGGATAGAAGGATTCGCCGTAGGATTCCAAGGACGCGTATCCGAGGAACGAGTGTGCCCGCGGATACCTGGGGTCGAGTTTGATGGCCTTGCGAAACTCCTCTACGGCCGATGCCGGAAAGTGCGTCAGCAGGTAGGCTCGCCCGAAGAGCACATGCAGCGCCGCCGAATCGCCCATGCTGGACTCGAGCTCCTTGAACCAAGCAGAAGCCTCGGGCACTTTCTTTGCCTTCAAGTAGGCAACGCCGAGAAAATAGGAAGTCTCGAAATCGTCCTGGAGCAGGACTGCTTTCTTCAGCTCGGCTATCGATTCGTCGGTATCGTCCCTGAATAGGGCGATGCGTCCGAGCACGTTGTGTGCTCTTGCGTTTTCCGGATGCGCAGCCAAGGCGGCTTGGACGAGTTCCGCAGCTTTCGTGGGATCGCCTCTGCGAAACCACGCAACGCCCGCTTCCACCTGCAGGTCGGCGTCCGAGGGAGTGAGTTTCAGCGCTTCGCCGAAGAGACGAGTGGCATCTTCGAATCGATCTTCCGAGAGCGAAAGATTTGCCACCTGCCGCAAACCCAACGCGATGGTCTGGCGGTAGTTGCTCTCTGCCTTGAGCTGGTCGCCGGAGTCCAGCGATGTCTTAGCTGCCTCGAACTGCCGACGCAGGGCCTCTCCGGGGTCGTCGGTTGCGCGCGCGGCGGGGGAAAGAAACGCGGCCAGCGCGATACCGCAAATAGTGATTCCAAGCCGGCCGCGTAACGGACCGCAGAACAGCAAGGACTGCTTGTGAGTTAAAGCCATGCTGTCCCTAAGTGCTCGAATAGAGCCGTCGCGGGAGCGAGCGACAGATGCCCACGAAAATCAATGGACGCCTGCTGGGGCCGCGGTCCCCGGCGGCGGCAAGGCCTTGGTATCGCGGATTCCCGCCCCTTCCTCGATGGTATAAATGCAGTCCGCAGCGATATTCTGGAGTGTTTCAACCGTTCCGTTCGGCCAGCGAATCTCGACCGACTCCATTTTTGCAGCCGTTCCCAGCCCAAAATGTAAACGAAGATCGTTCTGTGAAAGATAGCTACCGCCGCCGCGCACTTCGCTGAACTGCTTGACGCCAGCGGCACGGATGGTCACGCGCGCGCCAATTGCGGCGCGGTTGCTCTTGGTGCCAACCAAGCGAAAGAGCACGCGGTGGTAGCCATTCTGATTGGTGTTCAAGAGCAGCGAGGGCGGCTCTCCGACGTTCAATAGAACGACATCGATGTTCCCGGTATTGAAAATATCGCCGAAGGCAGCGCCGCGGCGGGACTTCAAGGGAAGACTCTGCAGGCCGGCCTCCTTGGACACTTCGTCAAAAGTCCCGTCACGATTGTTGCGATGAAGCAGCAGCGGTTCACGGAACCGGGGGCCCGAATCCAAGGTATCCACCTGGGGGTACACGTGGCCGTTGGCCACCAAAATATCCAGCCAGGTGTCGTTATCCATGTCAAAGAATGCCGTACCCCAGCCAACGTATGGATAGCTGGGCTGGCCCACTCCGGAAGTCCAGCTTACGTCATCAAATCCCTTAGCACCCATGTTGCGATACAGCGAATTGGGCTGCTCTTCAAAGTGCGTGACAAAAAAACTCAAGCGCCCGCTGTGGTCGTAGTCGCCCCAATCGATTCCCATATTTCCAAGTTCCATGCCTTCACCGCTTAATGCGACCCCAGTCAGCAAACCGACGTCGGTAAAAGTGCCGTCGTGATTGTTGTGATAGAGATAGTTGGGCACGGAGTCGTTGGCGACGAGCAGATCCTGCCAGCCATCATCGTCATAGTCGACCCACATCACTCCGAGACCGTAGTAACCGATATCATCGTGTACACCGGCCTTCACGGAAACCTCTTCAAAGGTGCCGTCACCACGATTGTGATAGAGAAAGTCCGATTCACCCTCGAGCCCCCAAGGACCGCACTGTACTAGAATCCCTTTGAAGCGACAGAATTTGTTGCTGCCGAACTGCGGCAGATTGTTCATGTCCAGATGCGAGTAGCGTGAGACGAACAGATCAACGTAACCGTCGCGGTCGTAATCACCCCAGGCCGCCCCGGTCATGAAACCACTGCCGCGCACACCGGCTTTCTCGGTTACATCCTCGAATTTGCAGTTGCCCAGGCCGTGGTAAAGAGCGCTGCCGCCGAAGCCAGTCACGAATAAATCCAGCTTGCCGTCGTTGTCGTAGTCCGCGACGGCCACGCCCATGCCCCACCCTAGGTGCGCGAGGCCGGCGGCCTTGGTAATGTCCTTGAAGGTGCCATCGGCCTCTTGGTGGTAAAGCGTGACCATCGGGTCGCCACCCTGCCGGAGCCTATCGACGGTCGAGCCATTGACCAGGACGATGTCAAGCCTGCCATCGCCGTCGCAATCGAACAGGCCGGCGCCGCCGCTCGTCGAATCTATGACGTAGCGTGCTTCCTGCGCGGCAATGTGAGGAACCGTTACACCCACTTCCTTGGCGATGTCCTTGAAAATGGGGATTGGCGGAAGGCTGGCACGATTCGTCTTGGACTTCGCGGCACCGGCCTTGGCAACGGGCGGTGGGATTCGGACGGTTTGTGGCCCGGCGGCTTGCGCGGCGGCAAGCCTCGGAGCGGCCAGTGTGAGCAGCAAGAAGCAGATTCGAAGAACCAGAGGTCTCAAAGCATAACCGAGCATACGTCCATTCTAGCGTACAGGGTTTTCCTGCGGAACAAGCAGCACGGGAAACTTTTCCGTCTCTAAAGAAACGCGTCCCGCCAGGGCTTGACCCGGCCTGGCGGGACGCGTTAAGGAAGCAGGTTGTGTCCCCGATCAGAAGGTGAACTTCAACCCGTACTGGATTTGGCGCCAACCGTTCTCGCGGGACTGCCCTGCGAGACCGAAATTGCTGCCGGGATTGTACGACCTGTTGATGACCGTGGAGGCGCAGCTCGTACCTGGACTTGTCCCGGTCGCACTTGCAAGGTGGTTTGCGCCGCAGCCCGTGAATGGTGTTGAACCGGGAGTGGGATTGGTTCGCGAATAGATTGGATTGCCCGCACTGTCCGCGTAAAGGGCCGACGAGGCTACATCCACAGCCGCCTTTGGAGAGTTGAAGCCCCAGTTCATGTTGATGGCGCTGGCCTGATACTGGGGGTGGTTGAACAGGTTGAAAAAGTCCATCTGGAACTGCATCTTGACTCGCTCGGTGAGCTTGAAATTCTTCCGGAGCGAGAAATCCACGTCGCTGTTGCCCGGACCAGTGCAAGTCCCGACGCCGGAGGTCCCGATCTGGCCGATCTTGAGACCATTCACGGTAAAAGCATTCGGATTGAACCACTGTCTTCCATCGCTGCCTTCTAGACGGCACGGCTCGCCGGCAACGCGCATGGGCCGTTGGGCACCCGAGCTGCCAAGACCGGCGAAATCGCCGCTGATAACTGGGGTCTGCGAAGGCCCGGACGCGAGGTTTACAATCGAGCTCATTTCCCACGAGCCAGCCACGTTTCGAACAATGCTGTTCATGTTCTGCAGGGTTGGGAGGTTATAAATCACGTTTGCTGTAAAGATATGCGGCCGATTGAGCAGGTCCGGTCCGCGGTTTGTCCTCGGATTGTAGAAATCCACATTGTTTGTCGGAGAGTCGATCAATTGTGTGTCCGAGATGAGCTTGGACCAGGTATAGGCGGCCTGGAACAGCGAGTTGCGAGTAAAACGCATGTTGAAGGCAGTTTGCAGTGAGTTGTAGTTCGACTGGCCGCTGCGTGTGTAGTAGGTGATTCCATTGTCCTGCGTAAGCGACCCGAAGGGCCGGAGGCCAGCGCGAGCCCCGGAGTCACCGCCGTTCTGGAAATAGGCCAAACGGTTCGCAGGCACAACGGCGTTAACGTCAGAGCGAATCTCCCAGTGCAGGTTGCGGTTGCCAACGTAGCCGACTTCGAGAACGGCATCCCTCCAGAGTTCTTTTTGGACGCTAAGGTTGAACTGCCAGCTGTTCGGCATCTGGTTGCTGGTCTCGTTTCCGATAGTCGGATGGCCAAAGCCCGTGGAGAAGCACCCGGGGGCGCAAGCGGCCGGCTGGATGGTCGAGCTGTCGAGGAAGCGCCCGTTCGTCGAACTGAAATTGCTGATGAAGGGCGCGTTCTGCCCGGAGATCTGAAGCGCGAACAAACGGTCGCGATTGAAGAATTGCCCGCCGCCGCCGCGGATGGACCACTTACCATGGCCTGTCGGATCCCAGGCAAAGCTGAGGCGCGGTGCGATGAGGTGATTGTTGTTGTTCCACAGAGCGTCATTCGGGCCGGCCTTGCCACCGAGGGCCTTCCCCGTGCACGGATTTGATCCGAATCCAGGGGAATACAACAAACCGTTGCACGGGGAACTGATAACCGCCGGATCAGTACTAAATGCCGCCGGGTTAAAAACAGTGTAGCGATTATCCGCGAGGTAAGGGTTCGGCAACAGGGACCAGCGGAAGCCGTAGACCAAGGTCAACCGGCTATTCACGCGGAAGGTGTCGCCGAGGTAGAACTCGGTATTGTGCCAACGATACTTGCCGAGGAAAATGGTGTCGGACTCTCCAAGACCAACAGCCATGCCTTGCAGGAGGTAATCCGCCACGCTGTACCCGGTAGTGTTACCCGTATCGTTGGGGCAGACCCCGGCGACGATCTGGCCCTTACAGCCGTTGAAACCCACAGGCCCGCCGAGTGTTCCAAATTCGGAGTTCGACTGCTGTTCGTCTTTCATGTTCCTGCTGAGCGAGGCGCCGGCCCTAATCGTATGGCGGTTCCTGACCCAAGAGAAATCATCCTGGAAGGTATAGAGGTCCTGCTCATTGGCCCAGGGAGCAATGGTCCAAACGCCGGGCATGTTGGTTGCGCCTTGAAACCAGACGGTAGGCCCCTTGTCCCCGTAGCGCTTACCGCCAAGCGGGAAGAAAGTGGGGATCGCAGTATTGAGCTGCTGCTCCAACGGCACGTTGGTGGGAACGATGGTGATCTTGTTCTGCGACCAGCTGAACTGAAAATCATTCACTTTGTCCGAGCCAAAGGTCTTGCTCAACCGGCCGACAGCAATCTTCCCAGGCTGGACCCACGATTCATCAATCACACCCAAGGAGTTGCTTCCCCAGCCGAAACCAGCCGAGGGCGGTCCGAGCTGCCAAGCATCCTGGGTATACCGCATCATGAGTCTGAGAGTCTTGGTGAGATTGACGTCGCCGCGGACATTCTCCTCCCGCCAAGGGGTAGGCACGCCAAGCGACTTGGTCCAGTTCGTGGACGCGCAAGGATCGGAAAGTGTTGGCAGGGGAAATATGCTCATAAAGGTCGAGCTGAGGGTTGTGGGAATCTGACGACCAGCGGGAACTGCGCTGCCGAAGGACTGGTTGCCAACGGGTCCGGCTGGATCGTGGAGCGCGGGGGCCCCGGTGACCGGGTCAATTGGGAAACCGATGTTGTTGTGGCCGCCTGCTTTACTAGTGGCGGAGGCAGGGCAGGCAGCGAGCACAGCGAAGTTGCCAACGCGCTCGTCAGCCGTGGGAACGCGAGCGGATCGGACAAGGCCTTCGATGCGCTTATTCCATTCTTCCGAATAGAAGAAAAACACCTTGTCTTTCAACACGGGGCCACCGACGTTAAACCCATAATCGTTGCCGCGGAACTTATTCTTGGCGCACGTCGGACAGCCGGCCTTGAGCTCAGTGTCGTAGGCGTTCAGCTTGTCGTTGCGGCCGGAATAAAAAGCTCCGCCATGAAAACTGTTGCTGCCCGATTTGGTGACGATGCTGACCTGTCCGCCGGCCGATAGGCCGAATTGCGGGCCGTAACTGTTGCGCTCAATCTTGAATTCCTCGATGGCGTCCACGGACGGGTAGATAAGGATGGTGCGCTGCGAACCGGTGTCGTTATTGTTCGCGCCATCCACGAGCCATTGATTGCCGTTTGAAGGACCGCCGCTGACGGAAACATCCGAGGCGCCCTTAAGACCCTTGTTCGTGATGCTGAAGGCTTCCGCAGGAGCGACGCCGGGGAGGAGCGTCAAAAGTTGCATGAAATTGCGGCCGTTGAGCGGCAACTCGGCCACCTGACCGCTCTGAATGAGGCCGGACAATTCGCCGTTGGTGGTCTCGACAGCGACCGGCGTGGCCTCGACAGTGACAGTCTCGCTAACTGCGCCAATCCTTAGCGCGACATTAAGCACCTGGCTGTCGTTGGCATGCAGCTCGATGCCAGTTTGCGTGACCGCCTTGAATCCGGCATGAGCGGCGTGAATTCGATAGCTGCCCAGCGGCAGCCCCTGAAAGCTGTACTCGCCGTCGGCGGCGGTCTGCGCTGTACGACTATAATCCGTGGCCACATTCGTGATGGTGACTTCGGCCCCCGCGACCGCCGCGCCCGACTCGTCCGAGATGATGCCGCGGATGGAAGCAGTAACAACCTGCGCGCGAACGGCGCATGGAACTGCGAGCAGAAGTGCGAGCGCGCAAACAAGGAACTGAAATACACGCGTCATGTTTGCTTTTCTGCTGCTATTGAAAAATTCGATCTTCATTCGTGTACCCTCGAGGAAGAATTTTCACGAGGAAAAACGGTATGAAATCCACGCATCGCATCGGCTGGCCGAGGACTCATGACCGTCGTTACCCCACCAAAAAATTCAGAAAGGACGCAACCCCTAAAGCACTACGGGACGTAATGCTTTTGTACTAGGGGCGTATATAGACCCAGCGTGGCCGGCTTGTCAAGCAGAAATAATGATATTCTAAAGAAAAACAATGATATTCTCCCCGTTCAGGCGTGGGCGGGTGGGGAGCCCCTCCCGGGTCCGGCAAGACCGCCGGGACGGAGCCTCCTTCCAATTCATGTAGGCGGCCGCAGCCCAGTAAAGGGAATTGCGGCTTGGCCTAAAGCATCGAACGCTCGCCGGGTGAGGCCCAAGTTGAGCTAGCATCGCGGGTTAAGGGATGTTGGAAGAAGCTACGAGAGCGCATCCGCGCATTCAAGGGCGCTCAGTTCTATATACCGATTTTGGAAGGTAATTGAAGGAACGGTAGATGACACCGCCGCAGCGGAAGAAGACCGGTGCCCGAGACCCAGGCAAGGTCACCCTAAAGACCATTGCAGAGCATCTTGGGCTTACACCAGGGACAGTCTCGGCGGCCCTGAACAACTCCCCAGCGGCGCGGTCAATCCCGGAGCACACCAAGAATCGCATCATCGAAGCCGCCCAGGCTCTCAATTACCTCCCAAACTTTTTTGCCCGCAGCTTGCGATTGAAACGAACGTACACAATTGGCGTGATCGCGGAAGAAATCGGTGACGCCTACGGCGCGATGGTCATCAGCGGCATCGAAGAGTACTTGCGCAAGAACAATTATTTCTTCCTCACCGTAATCCACAGGCACGACCCCAAGCTGCTGCAGACCTACGCGCAGATGCTTTTGACTCGCGGCGTGGAAGGGTTTATTACCACGGACACCTCCCTGATGGAGAAGCTGGCGCTTCCCACCGTTGCAGTCGCTGGACATGAGCGCGTGGAAGGCGTTACCAACATCGTCCTCGATCATAAGCGCGCCGCGAGATTGGCCCTTGAGCATCTTCGCGAACTCGGCCATGAAGAAATCGCGTTTATTAGAGGGCAGACCATGAGTTCGGATTCCGTTGTGCGCTGGAATGCCATCTGCGAAGTTGCGCAGGAACTCGACATTCGCATTCGTCCTGAACTGACGATCCAACTCGAAGGCACCGACTCGACGCCCGGGATCGGCTACCCGTTCGCCAAACAGCTTCTGGCAAGGAAGCATCCCTTCACCGCGCTTTTTGCCTACAACGATATTTCGGCCATTGGCTCGCTCTGGGCCTTCCGCGAAGCCGGTC
>Ga0137409_10006483_pt1 | contig 12169 bp, 16 predicted proteins | sample CZODoug1_16funga_FD_122059 | JGI IMG/M metagenome (GOLD analysis project Ga0137409, IMG submission 122059) | Vadose zone soil fungal communities from Angelo Coast Range Reserve, California, USA - CZODoug1_16fungal (Hybrid Assembly) | ecosystem: Environmental > Terrestrial > Soil > Vadose zone... | reverse complement strand
CGGTCTCTACGATCGTTCCCCCTCGCCCTAACGGGGAGAGGGGGTCAGGGGGTGAGGACACGAAAAGCGCGAACTGATCCTCCGTCTTCTCCGCCGTTAGCCCCGACAGCCTCACCCCCACGAGCCGCGCCGGCACCCGCCGAGCCTTTCGGAGCGTCGCAAGCAGTTCGCGCGCCACTTGAAGAATCACGCGATCCGATACGACCGGCTCGGCCATGGTCCGCTGCGTCGAGCGGGTGCGGAAATCGAAGTCGCGCAGCCGCACCGTCACGACGCGCGCCGTCAGGTTCTCGCCCCGCAGGTCACCCGCCGCGCGCGTCACGAGGCGCAGCAGCTCCCGCTCGATGTCCTCGTCCGCGTGCAAGTCCTTGGCGAACGTCTCGTCGCGACTCAACCCTCTATTCACTTCGCGATGGGCGACCCCTGCGTCATCGACCCCACGCACGCGGTTCCAGAGCCACTGCGCCTCGCGCACGCTCAGCTTGCCCCGTTGCCGTAGCGCCGTCACGTCCAATGGGAAGACATCCTCGACCATCGTCAGGCCGTGCGCCGCGAGGCGCGCCTGGAACTTGGGGCCCACGAGCGGAATCTCGGCGAGCGCACACGAACGCAGAAAGGCTCCCTCGGCACCCGGGTCCACGATCAGCACGCCATCGGGTTTGGCGCGAGCCACCGCCATCTTCGCGATCAACTTGTTCGTGCCGCCGCCGATCGAGAGCGTGAGCCCCGTCGCTTCCCGCACGCCCGCCCGGATCCGCTCCGCCGTCGCGGCGAGCGGCTCGTGATGGTAGACGCCTTCGGTCCCCGTGAGATCGAGATACCACTCGTCGATGCTGGCGCCTTCGACGATCGGCGCGAAGCGGTGCAGCAGCTGCCGGATCTCGGCGCTCTTCTTGCCGCACTCCTTCATGGGGACCGGCACGCACATCGCGTCGGGGCAGAGGCGCAGCGCGCGCGCGATCGGCATCGCCGACTTGACGCCGAACTTCCGCGTCTCGTACGACGCCGAGCAGACCACGCCGCGGCTCTCGCGCGTGCCGCCGACGATCAAGAGCGGCGCTCGGCCCGCGCCCTCCGGGTCGAGCGCGCGGGCGACCGCGACGTAGAACGCGTCGGCATCCGCCAGCAGAATCCGGCGCATGCCCCGAACATATCCCGAAACTATGACGGCTGCAAGAACTTCAGCCGCTCGGCCTTGTGCCCGCGCAGGTCGGCGGCGGTCTTGAGCACGATGAGCAGCACGAGCGCCGGAAGCGGTGAGCCGAGGGTCATCACGATCCACGCTCCGAACAACACCGTGAAGTGGAGCACCATCACCCGGGCATACGGTTGCCCCATCAACGTATTCAGTGTCGCGCGCTGGTACTCGCCGTTCTGGATGTAATTCCAGAAAAACGACAGGCCGTGACTCACGACGAGGCTGATGACGGCCCACCCCAGCTTGTTGTCTCGGATGGCGGGGATAACGACGTCGAGGAGGTCGAACGGGTGCGTCGCCTTGGGCCCGAGCAACGCGACGAGGAGGACGCCGTGGATGTACGTGAACATCCCGAAGTGCACTATGAAGAACGGGACGATGAACACCTTGCCCAACCAATAGGCCGGCTGGCTCGGTTGTGCCGTGAGCATCTTTGCTACGTTGAAGGCGCCCACCACGACGTTCTCGAGCCAATAAAGAAGGACCAGGGGGAAGACGGTCCAACCGAGGAAGAGCACGCCCGCGATCGGGATGGCGTTCGCGACCAGAAGGACGATCAGGGACGGGGTCATGGGCGCCCCGCATCATACGTCGCCCGCGCGGCGTCGATCTCCTTGATGTGCGCGTTCGACCACTGCACCAGTCCGCAGACCATTCCACTCAGTGTCGAGCCTAGTGGCGTCAGCAGGTACTCCACTCGTGGCGGGACCTCGGCGAACACGGTGCGCGTCACGAGTCCGTCGCGCTCGAGGCCGCGCAGCGTCACCGTCAACATCCGCTGACTGATCCCCTCGATCCGGGCGCGCAGGGCGGTGAAGCGCAACGTCCCGTCCTGACCGAGTACGTAGAGCACGTAGACGGACCACTTGTCACCGACTCGCGACAGGATCTCGCGGGCGACGCAGTTCGTGGCGTCGTTGGTCGTCTTTTCCATTGGTTACTCCGATGTTGCCGAGGCCCTCGCGCGTGCCCCCTGGAACCGCGCGGCCCGTCCACGGGTTACGTGATAGTTACCATCAGTAACTGTCAACCGCAACCTGAGTTTGGAGGCATCTATGGTCAGTATCGGACTACTCTTCGTGCGCGTCGCCGTCGGCCTCATGATGGCCGCCCACGGCACGCAGAAGGTCTTCGGCTGGTTCGGCGGCTATGGCCTACAGAAGACGGGCGAGTTCTTCGCCCAGTTGGGGTTCCGCCCCGGCCGCGCGTTTGCGGCTGCCGCTTCACTTACTGAGTTGACGAGCGGACTGCTCCTGGCGCTCGGCCTCTTCGGTCCGATTGGCCCGGCATTGATGCTTTCCGTCATGATCGTCGCGGTTGGCGCCGTTCACTGGGGTCACGGCTTCTTCGCCACCACCAACGGCATCGAACTACCGTTGCTCTACTCCGTTGCTGCGATCGGCCTCGCCCTGACGGGTTTCGGTCCCTACTCGCTCGACGCCGTGCTCGGCCTCGAAGGCGCGTGGACGACGGCGACCACGTCGATCGTGCTCAGTCTGGGCGCCCTGGGCGGCTTCGCCAATCTTGCGCTCCGGACCCGTCCGGAGACCGCCGTCCGCGCTTAAGGAGGTTAAGGTGCAAATCGGCATTGATAGTTTCGCGGCGGCCCACGATGAAGCGAGCCGCGCGATTAGCGCAGCGGAGCGGGTGCGCAACCTGGTCGAACAGATCGAACAGGCCGATCAGGTCGGATTGGATTCGTTTGGGATCGGCGAGCATCACCGTAGTGAGTTCCTCGACTCGGCTCCGGTGGTGATCCTCGGGGCGGCGGCCGCGCGGACGCAGCGGATCCGGCTCACCAGTGCGGTCACGGTCCTCAGCGCCATCGACCCCGTGCGCGTGTTCCAACAGTTCGCGACGCTCGATCTGCTGTCGCAAGGGCGCGCCGAGATGGTCGTCGGCCGCGGGTCGTTCATCGAGGCGTTCCCGTTGTTCGGTTTGCCGCTCGAGGATTACGACTCGCTCTTCGCGGAAAACCTGGACCTGCTGCTCGAAATCCGCGAGCACGAGCACGTCCATTGGTCCGGCAAGCACCGCGCGCCCCTGACGGGGCAGGGCGTGTACCCGAGACCGCTGCAGAATCCGTTGCCGGTGTGGCTCGGCGTCGGTGGCACTCCGCAATCGTTCGTGCGCGCGGGGGAGCTCGGGCTTCCGTTGATGGTCGCGATCATCGGCGGTGAAACGCGGCGCTTCCGCTCGCTCATCAATCTGTATCGAGCCGCGGGGCGCGGTGCCGGACACCCGCCTGAGCGCCTGAAGGTCGGCGTCCACTCACTCGGCTACGTCGCGGAGACGACGCAGCAGGCCGCCGACGAGTTCTTTCCTGGGTACGCCCGAGCGATCGGCGATATCGGGAAGGAGCGCGGTTGGGCGCCCCCAACGCGCGCCGGTTTCGACGCGCAGCGCGGCCCTGAAGGCGCGCTGCTGATCGGCTCTCCCGACGAAGTGGCCGAGAAGATCATGCGACACAGTGAAGCGCTGGGGGGCGTTTCGCGCTTCACGTTCCAGATGAATGCTTCGTCGCTGCCGCATGCGAAGCTGATGCGGGCCATCGAGCTGCTGGGGGACCGCGTCGCCCCCGCGCTGCGCGAGCAAATCGCCGTGTAAGCGTTATCATCTGCCCATGCTCAACGTGGGCATCGTGGGTTTCGGTTTTGCGACCAAGGTCTTCCACGCGCCAGTCATTCGGGCCGTGGAGGGCCTTCGTCTTACTACCATCGTCCAGCGCAGCGGCGCGGGGGACCCTGCGTATGCGGACGTCGAGTTCGTCGGGAGTGTGGATGAGCTGCTCGAGCGTCCCATCGACCTGGTCGTCGTCGCCACGTCCAACACGTCGCATCACCTCATCGCGAAGCAGTGCCTCCTTGCCGGGCGCCACGTCGTTGTCGACAAACCGTTCACCGTGACGATGGCCGAGGCCGAGGAGCTGGTGCGAGTCGGCCAGGAAGCTCGCCGCGTGCTCTCCGTGTACCAGGAGCGCCGCTACACGGGCGACTGCGTCACGGTCCAGAAGGTGATCTCGGAAGGGCTGCTCGGCCGCGTCGTGACATTCGAGCACCACTTCGATCGGTTCCGCCCGGAGCTCAAGCCGGGCGCCTGGCGCGAGCAGAAACTGCCTGGATCGGGCGTGTGGTACGACCTGGGGCCGCATTTGTTGGACTATGCGTTGCTCGTGTTCGGGATCCCCGAGGCCATCGGCGCGGACATCCGCATCGAACGCGATGGCGCCGTCGTGGACGACGCCTTCGACGTCACGCTCCACTATCCGCGCATGCGGGCGGTTCTACGCGGGTCGATGCTCGCCTTGGGGTCGGCGCCGACGTTCGTGGTGCACGGGACCAAAGGCTCGTTCATTAAATACGGCCAGGATCCGCAGGAGGGGGCGCTGAAAGCCGGTCAGACTCCCGACACGCCGGACTGGGACCGCGAATCGCCTGATCTGTACGGCAAGCTCACGACGTCCGAGGGGACTCGCGTGGTGCCGACGGTGCCCTCGAACTTCACGCGCTATTACGAGAATGTCCGCGACGTGATCCTCGGCAAGGCACCGCTCGCGGTTACGACAGCGCACGCGCTCCAGGTGATGCGGGGACTCCTGTTGGCGATCGTCAGCAATCAGAAGGGGCGCCGCGTAGATTGGTCATGACAACCCCACACATGACGAGGCTCTCATGAAGCAGGCCCTCATCGTTGCCGTCGCCCTGGCGCTGCCCAGCCTGAGTGAGGCGCAAACCTTCAAGGCCGCGAGGTACTCGATCGGCGGCGACGGCGGTACCGACTACCTGGCCGCGGAGCCGGGTACGGGGCGGGTCTTCGTGTCACGCTCCACGCACGTGATGGTGATCGACGGCGCCACCGGCAAGGTGCTGGGCGACATTCCCGACACGCCGCGCAACCATGGCATCGCCTTGGCGTCCAAGTGGAACCATGGGTTCATCACCAGCGCCGGCGACTCGACCGTCGAGATGTTCGATCTCAAGACCCTCGCGGTGATCAGGCGGATTCCGATTCCGACCGGCGGGCTCGACGGCATCATGTACGAGACTTTCTCCGACCGCATCATCCTCACCAATCACAGTCGTCCGATCGGCACTGCCGTGGCGCTCGATGCCAAGACCGGCGACATCGTCGGGACGGCCCAGCTCGAGGACAACGCGCCCGAAGGCGCGGCGAGCGACGGTAAGGGCAAGATCTTCGTCAACAACGAAGGCACCAACACGATCCAGGTGATCGACGTCACGACGATGCAAGTGCTGGCGTCGTGGCCGATCGCGCCGTGCGATGGCCCGACCGGCATCGCGTACGACGCCCGAACCAATCGGATCTTCTCGGGGTGCGGCAAGACGTCGGTGGTCGTGGACGCCACAACGGGGAAAGTCGTGGCCACGATCGCCAACGGGGACGGCGTGGACGCCCTGGGGTGGGATCCCGACCAGCGGCTCATCTACATCCCCGCCGGACGCGACAGCAACGTCACCGTGGTGCACCAGGACGCCGCCGACAAGTACACCGTCGTCGCCACCGTCGCCACGATGCGGGGCGCCAAGACGATCAGCGTCGATGCGGTGAAGCACGTGGCGTACCTGTTCCAGCCGGAGTACGGGCCGCCGCCGGCCGATGCGCCTCCGCCGCAGCCGGGGCAGCGTCCCGCGCGCGGGCCGGTCATCGGGGCGTGGTTCTTCGCGATCAGCCACTGACCGAGACTCAGCGAAGGGTGAGGCCGATCGTGAGGTGATAGATCGAGGCGATCATGTCGTCGATCCGCGTCGTCGGCAGGACGACATCGCCGATACCGGCAATGTCTGCGCAGAGACACCCGGTGATCGCGAATTTCCGGGAGACCTTGCGATCGTACCCGAGGCCGAACGTGAGTCCGACGCCGGTCCCCCTCGTGGTCACGGGTGATCCGCCTCCCGGCGGCGTCACGGTGAAGGTGCCCTGCGCGGCGCCGACGCCCGCTTTGGCGAATAGACCCGACGACCGCCAGGGATACCACAGCACCACGACCGTGAGACTCCAAGTTTGGGCGATGCTCGACGTGTCTGCGCGGAAGAACCCGAGCATGTCGTCCACGAACCCGAAGTTCTCGACGCCCAACAACACCTTGTCCGACAGCAGCGCGCCAAAGCGCAGGTAAGAAACCGACCCCGGGGCGCTCCTGACGGTGGTCGACCCGGACGACGCGATGCGGACGTAGCCGACCCCCCCGCCCGTCTCGATCCACAACCCCGCGCGATGGGGGCGCTGTCCCTGGGCGCCCGACGCCAGGAGTCCGACGAAGACGACGAGGACAATGCCGATGCGCCTGAGGCTCGCCGTCATGGCGCCGTGGCCGTCGGTTGCGGCAACCGTCCCCCCGGCCGCGCCCACCGCACGTCGGTCCAGCTCAGGAAGATCCGCAGCTCGGGGAATCGCCGGAACTCGTCGGGCCGGTCGGAATTGACGCTGCGACGCAGGAACGTGGTGTTGTGGATGGTGAGGCCGATCGCGCTGCCGAGGGGCAGGGTGATCTCGAAGCCGCCGAACCCCAGGAAGTGGTCGGCGCTGGCGCCGCTCACGGCGTGGATGTAGTCCGATTCCGCGGAGAACGCGAAATAGCTCCAACCGCGTTTTCCGAATTCCACCCGAAACCGGACGCCGCCGCCCGGTCCAAAGTCGTAGTCGCGCTTCCCGAATCCCGCCGTGGTCGCATCGACGCCGCCCATCAGGATGGCGTCGAGGTACGCCTCGGTCCGCAGCTGCCAACCGCTCGGCAGCGGAAAGTGGGACTCGAGCCCCCCCTCGATGCTCTGGCCCCCGACCCGGTAGGCGGAATTGTTGACGTAGTCGAAGCGCTGATTCACGAGAAACAGGTGGCGATGCTGCGTCCTCGGTCCATACAAACGGCCCGTGGCGCGCAGAGCGTTGAGGCCCCGGTCGCCGAGCACGGCGCGCACGCGGAAGGCATCGAACGGGGCACGGTACGGCTGAAGGAACGGGTCACCGTAACCGAAGTCGACGAGCAGGCTGGGCGTCCCATGGGCCATGTGCAGTCGGGAGTCGACGACGAATCGCACGCCGCCATGCAGCCGCAGGCTCAAGGCGCCGGGCGCGTGTTCGGGGGGATTTGCCAGCGTCGCGTTCCTGCCCCGCGGCCGATTGACCCATCCCATCGGGTCGAGGGGAAAGGCGGCGATCTCGCGCCACACGCGGTGCGGAGAGCCGTTATCCCGGATCGTCGCGCCCAGCCGGTGGAACATCTCGCCCAGCGCGATGCCACCGAAGCTCGTCATGAAAAAATCGTTTAGCGACGGGCGATCCGTCTCACCGAAATACTCCCACGTCCACGAGCCCAGGAATGCAACGGGAGCGGCCTCCCAGAAACTGAGCCCGTTGGAGCGGGCCGTGTTGAAATAGAGTCCACCATGGTAGGGATGCATCATCAGGTTGGTGCCGAACTGATCCTCGTCCCATTCCCAGCCGACGCGCAGATTGCGCCCCCACGTGCGCGTCCCCGAGTGGGCCCAATCGTGTCCGAACCCCCAGGCATCGGTGCGGTTGACGGCGACATTCAGGATGACGGTCTCGGTGACGGCTCGCAGCGGGCGCCCCGCCGCGAGCGGCGTGGCGGGCGTGGAGTCTGACTGCGCGGCGGCGATGAAGGGAAAGGTCAGGACCGCCAGAGTTGCAGCAACGGTGTGCCGCATCGGCCCCAATATACGACTCAGATCACTCGTTCGTAGGATAGCACCACGTTCCCGTTCTTGAACGGTTTCGTACTGGTCACATCGTCATGCACCGAAGAGCACGACGGGGTGCAGTGATACCTGATTCAACCCTATCAGTTTGCGCATTGTCAGCTCCGATGGTTCTTTGGGGGCGAGAAAGGAGTTTCGCCCTGATGAACGACTGGATTGGCTGGCTCGCGACCGCCGTGTTCATGACGTCGTATTTCGCCAAGGGCCCAATCGGGCTGCGCCGCATTCAAGGTGTGGCGGCGTTGCTGTGGGCGCTGTACGGCGTCCTGATTCACGCGCTGCCCGTCATCGTGGCCAATGTGCTCGTCGCCGCGGCTGCGGTGGCGACATCGTTCCGACGCGTCAGCGACGCTGGGCCGCCCGCAACCCCAACACCTGGTTGATCCATCGCACGAGGGGGAGCATGAGGCGGAAGTCGGCTTCGAGCAGGGCAGGGAGGCGCGCGCTCACCGCCTGCGCATCGCTCAGGGCGCGGCCCGTCACGAAGGACTGAAGCTTGAGCCAGCGCGCGCCGGGATGATCCGGGGCGAACCCCCGGGGCACACGGCGCAGCATCGCTTCTTCGTCCAGGCCGCCGAAGCGCCGCATCAGACGCTTGTCGGCGGCGATCTTCGCGAAGCCCTTCGGATCCTCGGCGATCGCGTCACGCAACTTGGTCAGCGCTTCGCGCGGCGGCATCCACATCCCGCCTCCGGAGAAGGAATCGCCCGGCGCGATCTGGAAGTAGAACCCGGCGCCGCCCCCCGCCGCCTCGCGGCCCACGGCACGCGAGCCGTCGCGATGGTAAAACCAGCACGACGCGTGCGTCTTGTACGGCGACTTGTCGGCGGAGAAGCGGATGTCGCGATAGATCCGGAACATCGAGCGCTTGGGGTCGCCGATGATCTCGGGCGCGAGCCGGGCCAGCCGGACGTCCATCTCCTCGATCAACTCGCGCAGCGGCGCTTTGACGTTCCCCTCGTACTCGGCGCGGTGCGCCTCAAACCACGGACGCTCGTTGTGGCGTTTCAGGTTGCGCAGGTAGCCAAGCGTCGCGGCGGAGAAGGCCATGGCGGATTGTACGCCCGGGAGGGGCTTGACGGCAAACGGCGCCGCTTGTATATAACCTACTAGTTATGCAAGCAACGCAGCGTCTCGACGCCGTTTTCGCCGCCCTCGCCGATCCCACGCGGCGGGCGATCATCGCGCGCCTCGCCTCGGGCCAGGCGTCGGTGATGCAGCTGGCCGAGCCGTTCGCGATGAGTCAGCCCGCGATCTCGAAGCACCTGAAGGTGCTGGAGCGCGCCGGCCTGATCTCGCGCGGCCGCGAGGCGCAGCGGCGCCCACGGCGGCTCGAGGCGAAGCGGCTCGAAGAAGCGGATGAGTGGTTGGAACGCTACCGCCAACTGTGGGAAGGGAATTACCAACGACTCGACGCCTTGCTCGACAACCTGAAAGAGAGGAAGTCTCGATGAAACGCGAACAACTCAGGATCACCAAGTCGGGCGACCGCGAGCTCGTGATGACGCGCGACTTCGCTGCGCCGCGCCAGCTCGTGTATGACGCGCACACCAAGCCCGACCTGGTGCGTCAGTGGCTGGGGGGTCTTCCGGGGTGGACGATGCCGGTGTGCGACATGGACGTGCGGGTCGGCGGCAAATACCGCTGGGTGTGGCGCAACGAGACCGAGGGCGCCGAGATGGGGATGGGCGGCGTATATCGCGAGGTCAAGGCGCCCGAGCGGCTCGTCACTACTGAGAGGTTCGACGAGGCGTGGTATCCGGGGGAGTCGCTCAACACGCTCGTACTCGTCGAGCAGGGTGGGCGGACCACGCTCACGCAGACGATGCGCTACGAGTCGGCCGCGGCCCGCGAAGCGGTGATCAAGTCCGGCATGAAAGAGGGCGTGACGGTGAGCTACGACCGGCTCGAAGATCTGCTGACGGCAACGACAACCACCCGATAGCGAGGATCTTATGCAGAAGATCGTCCCGTTTCTCTGGTTCGACGGCCAGGCCGAGGCTGCCGCGACGTTCTACGTGTCCCTCTTCAAGAACTCGAAGATCCTCAGTGTGACGCCGATGTCGGTGACATTTCAGCTCGAGGGCCAACCATTCTACGCGCTGAACGGCGGCCCCCAGTACAAGTTCACACCCGCGATCTCGCTGTTCGTGAATTGTGAGACGCAGCAGGAAGTCGATGAGCTGTGGGGCAAACTCTCCGCAAGCAAAGCCGACGAGCAATGCGGCTGGCTCAAGGACAAGTACGGTCTGTCGTGGCAGATCATCCCGACCATCCTGGGCAAGTTGATGGGGGACAAGAATCCCAAGAAGGCGGGGGCCGCGGTTCAAGCGATGCTGCAGATGAAGAAGATCGACATCAAGGGACTGCAAAAGGCGTTCGACGCCGCCTAACGAAAGCGCTTCAGCGCCGCGATCGTGAACCACACGAACAGCGCCAGCACGATCACCTGCGCTATGGCGAACGGGGGCTCGGACTGCCTCGGCGCCAACGCCTGCAGTGCGGGCACCCGCCGGAAGAGTTGAACGACCAGCACGAACACGTTGAAGTACTGGGCGAGCGTGGCGCACACGACGTACGTAGCGCGCCACCTCCCCGCGAGATGCTTCACGTATAGTGCGACGACGGCGACGGCCAGCACCACGAGCGAAAGCACGCCGATCTTGTGGGACGGGAGCAGCACGAAGAACGGGAGCAGGAATCCCGTCACACTCGTCAGGATCGTGGTCACGAGGAAGAGTGCCGTCCACGCGCCGAGCCGTTTGGCGTTGAGCATCCCCCACATCACGACAAAGCCCGACGCGATGCCGACGAGGCTGATCAGGGTGTGGAAGAGGATCACGGCGTCAAGATACGGCGAGCGAAACTGGCTGACTAGGGAGTCAAAGCAAGGGCGGTCCCAGGACGTCGCGGGCTGCGTCCAGCAGGTCGCGCGGTGCGAACGGCTTCACTAACGTCCGCGCAGCGCCGAGGGCCGTGGCCACGGTCAGGAGGTCCCCGTGTCCAGCCCGACCCCCGCCGGACATGGCGATGAACCTTGGCCGGGGGACCTCTGTACGCAACGCCCGAATCACCTCCAACCCGTCGAGTTCGGGCATGAAGATGTCCACGAGCACGAGGTCGGCGCCGCGCTCGCGGTATAAACGCACGCCGGCCGCCCCGTCACGGGCTTCGATGACGTCGTACCCAGCCTCCTCGAGGATCACGCGGAGGGCACCGCGAAACACGTCATCGTCCTCCATTACCAGCACGCAGGGCATCGTGGTCCCGCGTCCCTATGGCGCCGGCGGCGCGTCGAGCACCTCGCGCACCTTGCGCGCGAGCGCGTCCGTCGTGAATGGCTTCTGGAGAAATGCGACGCCCGGCTCGAGCAGGCCGTGACGCACGATGGATTCGTCGGCGTACCCGGACAGGTACAAGGTCTTCATGGTGGGGTGCGCAGGCGCGAGCACAAGGGAGACTTCACGCCCGCTCATGCCGGGCATCACGACGTCAGTCACGAGCAGGTGAATGGGTGTGGGGAAATTCACTGTGAGGCGCAGGGCATCGTGCCCGGACGCCGCTTCGAGCACGTGATAGCCGCGCGTCTCCAGCACTCTGCGAACGACCCGCCGGACGTCCTTCTGGTCGTCCACGAGGAGGATCGTCTCGAGGCCCCGCGGGCGTGCCGTGATGTCCAAGACGGTTCCGCGCATGATCAGCGGTCGGCCGACCGCATCCGTGACGAGTGCGCCACGACACTGCAGGAATCGGACGCTGCCGTCGGGACGAACGATTCGATGATCGATTGCGAACGAGACGCCCGTCTCGAGCGTGTGGCGCACCGCGCCCGCTATGGTCTCGCGATCGTCGGGATGGGTGAGCGCGAGGTACTGTTCGAGGCCGATGGGCGTGTCGGCCGACGCCAGCCCGAAGATCCGGTGCGTGTCCTCCGACCACGTGATGGCGTCGTCCGTGATGTTCCATTCCCACGTCGCGAGGTCGTCATCGGACTTCATGCCCAGAGGTACGTGTCGTAGTACGGGCGGGCCAATACTTTGTTGTTACCGGGTGCAACGCTGGCGGGAATGGCTGCGGAGGATCAACTCACCAGGTTGGCCACCGGGTGTCGGAAGAGATCCGGATGGAGCGTCAGCACTGCCGCCGCTTCCAGTCCGGAGTGCACGCGCGCGTCATACATGCATACCGTGGCCACGGGAAACCGGCGCGACAGCCGCTCGTAAGCGGCCTCGTA
>Ga0137409_10006481_pt1 | contig 12171 bp, 11 predicted proteins | sample CZODoug1_16funga_FD_122059 | JGI IMG/M metagenome (GOLD analysis project Ga0137409, IMG submission 122059) | Vadose zone soil fungal communities from Angelo Coast Range Reserve, California, USA - CZODoug1_16fungal (Hybrid Assembly) | ecosystem: Environmental > Terrestrial > Soil > Vadose zone... | reverse complement strand
GGGTCGCCAGTTCGAGTCTGGCCGGGCGCGCCATTTCCCTTGAATCCCATTCAATCCAAAGGGTTAACCGAGATCATTCTTCACCCCTGGCTTCACCCCGATCATCTGCTTTTTTGACAGATGGTCGGAGATGGCAGGACTCTGGCGTTTTCCTTTTTCTTCTGTCGATCCAATTGCTTACGTGAACTGAACTCGATTCTGTATTCGCTCAGAATCACGTCCTGTCATAGAAATGTAATACGCGCAGAGCACGCCAAGAGGACGCTCGGTAAGTTGTGCCTCGCCAAAACGTCGTACACCTGCAAAATGAATGACTTGGCGAAAAGCTGAATTCGGATAGTTTCGATAAGATTCTTGATATGAGCGTGTCGCTCCGACATTTCCTCGGTTGGATGTTCAGCGCTTGCCGTTCGCGCGAGGACCTCGTCCTCGAGAATCTGGCTCTCCGTCGGCAACTGCTGGCTCTGCACGCGCAACGACCTCGCCATCGATTGACTGCTCTGCACAAGCTGTTTTGGGTTGCGTTGAGAACGTTCTGGTCCGGGTGGACCAGGCCTCTCGTCTTGGTCACTCCTAGAACCGTCGTGAACTGGCACCGAGCGGGGTTTCGTTTGTATTGGGCATGGGTCTCCAGATTCAGACGAGTGGGAGGACGGAAGCGTGTCAGCAAAGAGGTTCGCGCCTTGATCTTCCGTATGGTTGCCGAGAATGCGACCTGGGGAGCACCGCGTATTCACGGCGAACTGCTCAAGCTGGGTTTCGATGTCTCGGAAAGGAGTGTCTCGCGATGGATCCGGCGAGCCCCGAGAGATCCAGATCCTTTGAAACGATGGCTGACGTTCCTCAGAAACCATCGCGAGGCCATTGCTGCGATGGACTTCTTCACCGTTCCAACGCTCACGTTTGGTGTTTTGTACTGTTTTTTCATTATCGGCCACGACCGGCGTAAGATCCTGCACTTCAATGTGACGCGAAATCCCAATGCGCTTTGGGCTATACAGCAATTGCGAGAGGCGTGGGCCTACAAACAGCCGCACAGATTCTTACTGTTCGACCGAGACACAATGTTTGGAGCCGATGTGGTTTCGGCTGTGAAGGATATGGGAAGCCAGCCAATTCGCACGGCCTTTCGCTGTCCGTGGCAGAACGGTGTTGCTGAGCGTTGGGTGGGAAGTTGCCGACGCGACTTGCTTGACCACGTGATCATCCTAAATGAGCGGCATCTCAAACGGCTGCTGTCTTCCTACCTGCTCTACTACAACTGCGCTTCATACTACCCACCTCGCTATGTAGTTGAAAATTCGAAACCGTTCTGTTGCGGTGTTGGTATTGTGGTGTGTCGGTTGCTGCGACGGACACGCTCAACGAACTTGGCAGTAGCCTCCGTTTCCAGTGCGCGCTGATTAATGACCCAAGGACCGTCGGCCAGAGGATGCTCGGCCTCAGTCTCGCGACGTTCGACAGCAAGACGCAATGTTCTGCTACTCACTCCCAAGGAGGCGGCTGCTTCGGTCAGATTCATCCAGCCTTCCGTCCTGCGCCTTTCGGCGGAGTAACAAGGAATTTCGTGATGACTTCGTAGCGCGGTCACTCGTTCCCTCGTCCATCGATTGCCACGTCCCGTCTGTAAATCATTGCGATTCAGCACTCCGGCAATCAGGTCGTCCGAACAGATTCGCGCCAGCACTCTCACGGCTCCGACGACCTCCTTGGTTGTCTGGCTGCTATTCTGACCTCGACGACGCCGGGGCAATCGTAACTCGGTGTGCGCGCCTCCCTTCCAATGAAGGGTGAGAATGATCTCGCCCGCATCGGCATCCACATCCACAACGATCTCGTGGATCAGGGTTCGAAGGATGCGTTTCTTCAAGCGGACATCCGTTTCCGAACAGCACCACACTGCCTCCAGTTCGCTTGCCAAATCCTCAAACTGTTCGCGTGTAGGTGCGGGAGTAGCCTTCCCGTTACGATGGACATGTTGTTCCATCCGAAGCTCGATCTCTTGCACTCGCTGCAAGGCCTGGTTCCAGCGACGTTCTAATTCGTCCGCCACCAGACGGTTTTCCGGATCCGCCGTGTCGTATTGTTTCTGGGCGCGGCTGGCGGCATAGCGGGCGGCCTCCAGATCTCGCCGTAAGGCTTGTAAGACGTGGTCTTGCTGGCGAGCTTCTTCTTCGCTCGCCAGCACCGCCGCTTCCAGCGCCGCTGGTTGCACCACGCGCAGCACCTCCTGGCCGACCGCTTCGTCTACTAGCGTTCCACCGAACGCGATGCAGCGTGCTTCTCCATTGTCGAGCCAACCGCGACGACAGGCATAGCGCAGCATGTCACCCCGGTTTCCGCTGTATCCTACGCTCAGCTTACGACCGCATCGGCGGCAGCGCAATAGAGCGGCTAGCAAAGCAGAACCATTCTGCGCCGCCCCGGATTGCTCCCACCCGCGATCATTGCTGGCAATCGCTTGTTGGATTTGTTCAAAGCGCTCCCAACTCACGTAACCCTCATGGGCATTTCGAATCAGCACCAGCCATTGCTCTCGAGGTTTGCGTCGCGAGCGCTTTCGTGGCTCCCCATCCTCATAGTGCAGAGTGTGCTCAGTTTTTCCGTAGGCGTAGGCACCTCCGTAAACTGGACCAGTTAAAATCCGATACACCGTCCCGTAGGAAGGACGTTTCCAACACGTCTCCGCGAGCTCGTTGCGCGCCGGCATTTCCAGCCCTTGTTCCAAGAACCACAGCAGGGTTTGACGAACGCTCCCCAACTCAAGAAATTTTTCGAACACCAACACAATGGCTTGCTGTACTCGACGGTCCGGGTCTTTTTCTAAAAGCTGTTCTTCAGTCTTGATGTAACCGATCGGTGCAGCCACAAGCAGTTCGCCACGCTGGGCTTTGGCACGCCGCGCTTCCACCGAACGCTGCCGCAACAGGTCCAGCTCGTATTCGTTCAAGCTGCCTTTCAACCCCAACAGTAAGCGATCATTACTCTGCCGAGGCGTATACACTGTCTCTTGGTCAATCAGCACGGTATCGACCACCCGACACACTTCAATCAACTGTTGCCACTCCCGGCTGTTCCGTGCGAATCGCGATACCTCCCGCGCGGCCACTGCGCCCACTTTGCCCAAACAAACTTCTGCCACCATGCGTTCAAAGCCGGCGCGAGTGACGGTCCCGGCCGCCGACCGGCCCAAGTCATCATCGACCACTTCGATCTCGCGCCAGCCCAGTTGCCGCAAACGTTCCTCCATGGCGTACTGTAGTTTCTGACTTTCCAGATTGTGATTGACCTGGTACAAAGAAGACTGGCGAATGTACAGAATGGCTTTGCGCTCCAAATGATGCTGCTGGATCTTGTCACTCATCGCCTCTCTCCTTTCCGTGCTGGTAGGCCAGGATTCTCTTGCGATGTTCGCGCAGCAGTTGCGCCAGTAGTTCCACTGTCTTCTGTTTGATTTCTCGCGGTAACTTTTGCCAGCTTGGAATCTGATGTGGTGGGTGAAACAATTCCGGTTGGATAGCCCTCAGTCGCCTTGCCAATTTTCGCATCAGCACCTCCTCCTGGAGAGGAACTATGCTGAGCTTGTAGCACAAGGTTACGGGCAGTGGAGCGCGCATGGTGAAGGAGGAGCTTCAGATCGAGCAATGCTGCGCAGTTAACCGCGGGCTTCTCCGCACTCCGCACCTGGCCACAGGCACCTGATTCGAACATCCATTGCGGTACCTCGAAGAGTCGAGCTTCGTGGTTCTGTTCCAGACTGCACCGGTATACGGCGCGTCCACCCTTTACAACTTTTCCGTGAATCCAGACCGAACGCCCACACCACGGATGCCACAGATAATGGATCTCTCGTGACTCCGTACTATGGGTATTAGATTGTCCGCTTGTACCACGAGGACCGGACTCATCTCGGACTCGCGAAGGACACGCCAGCAGGTCGGCCCACAGCGATCCGCTCTGGGACTGAGTGCAAGATTCAGTCCTTTCCAAGACTCGGTGGCCTGCACCATCGTTATGCGGTGGCAGCTTAGACTCAAGAGCTATTTTTCTGAAGACCAAAGTCTTTTTCTTGAACCCGGCCGAGGCACGGTTCACGTTTTCTGCGAGCATCTTTCGCCTGGTGACGACTCAGCCTGCAATCCCAAACCGACGAGCTCGCGTCAAGTGGAAACAAATCCTCTTAATGCAGGGCGCAACGATTTGGCGAACTACACCCCGACCCGCGGAACAAGGTGACCGTGGATAACTCGTCCGCGCTCACCGACAACTGAACTCCCGTCCAGGTCGTTTGCGCTGAGCGCCGCTCCTCAACGGCTGACAGGCTTCCTCGAAGCCAAGTGAAGGGCAGTTTGTCCCTTCAGCAGCGGGCTTTTTGTCAAAATTCAGGGCTGGCGTGGTGATTGTCGCGGCTCTTCTCGTATCGAAGCAGGCGCTGCCTCGGGTGAGACCAAAACGAAAGCGTACCTCGCCTGCCTCGACTGCAACACGCTCCTCTCCTGGGGCTGAGCCTCACCTCCCAAGAGGTGGGACCGCATTGTGGGCATTTTATGGGTTCTGTTGGGCCAGGACGATCTGTGGCAATGGGGCGCCCGAACTCGTCTTGGTTATCGTGTCATCGGTATAGATGATCGCCGCGCGCCCGTCTTGCGGATTGATCGCAACCTCGAACAGATCGAGCAAATTGCGCGTTCCGGACGCACAGCCGGTGCCGTTCGTGCAGATCACACCGGTGTGATTCGACGTGTTGCTCACCTTACTCTGCGCGAAGCTGGCGCCATCGTTCGAGGTCTGGGCCAAATAGGTGTTCCAAACGGCGCTCGCATCATTGCTCGGGGCAGGCGTCCCGTAATACACGACGTCCACCGTGCCGTTGTACGCGGCGACCCAGGGAAAGAGCGCCGTGGTGGCGGGCGCGAGGTTCACCGTGACGACAGATGACCAAGTCGCGCCCTGATCGCTGGAGGCCGAGAAGAAGACGTGATGTGCATCCGACCAAACCGCGTAGAGCTTGCCGTTCGTCGGATCTACCGCCAGCGCGGGAAAAACGTTGCTGAAGTCGGTAAACAGCGGTGCGTGGAAAACCAGATTCGCGGTCCAAGACCGACCGTCGTCGGTGCTTCGAGAGACAATGACGTTATTGAAGGCGGCGCTTGTGGCCTTTTGCAGGCCCGGCTCGCCGGCAGTGTAGATTGCGTAGACGTTGTGCGTGAACGGATCGGCGACGATGGGTCCCTGAGTATTGTTGAACGTCGCGTCGCCGGTAAAACGGCCCTGGCCCACCACCGGATCGCCGACGCGATGCCAGTTCAGGCCGTCATCATCGGAGCGCTGTACGTGGATCAGCGAGCTGTTTCCCGAGTCGTGATAGGAGATGTACACCGTCGCGCCGTCCGAAGTGATCCATTGGCGATCGGCTCCAGCAGTGTCGATGATCTGAGCGGTGCAGCTGCTTGTGCTGGACGTCGCCGTCGGACAGGTGATGGCTGAAACGCCGATCTGGGCGCGGTTGAAGACGGGGTTAATCAGAAAGATCAGAGTCGTGGCGTGGAGCACACCGGTTGAGCCTATGTCGACATCAGCATCACCACTACCGAAGACCTGCTTTCCACTTTTTTGCAGGGTTGCGTCAATCAAGCCTCGAAAGGTGGGGGTCGAGCCGAACGGTCCACTCCACAGGTGAGTGCCGAAGAAGGTGGGGTTGAACAGCCACTGGAGCCCGGTTACAGCCAGCGTGCCATCGCCCGCAATCGAAATCGCAGGTTCGCTCTCTCCCTCGGGACGGAGCAAGGGCGTATTGGAAAAGCTCAGGCTGCCTGTCGTCGTGCCCGCTATTGCCACGAGCCCTCCCGACAATAGGAGCACAATGCTGGCCCTGAGCCACTTGAGTAGCCTTCTATAACTCATTTGCTTGTTCTCCTTATCAGAAATAGGGTCTGCGAGTGCGTCTTTGTGAAGGGACTGCCGAATGATGCGCTTAGTTTGAGAGGAGTCAAGATACAAAGTCAGACAGTACTGATACTGGATCTCTCTATCGAGGGTGGGCCGTTCCCTTTTGGATAAACTGGGTAGCTATGCTCGTCTTCGCGTATCTCGCGTTCGAGGGATTTCGGCTAAGCGAGAATTCTCCTTGAAACTTACAGCGCAACGAAATCAAGTATTTGTCAACCTTGCTTGGCCTCTGCCGTTTCCCCTTTCAGTACGACTAGTACTGACTATTCTTCTTGACTCCCCCGCCAGCGGGGGGCACACTTTGCGTCAACGCCTCTCCGAAGCGCACCCCCCAAAAAGAGTGCAACACCCCCCGAGGCAAGGTCCCTTCCCAAGGTCGATCCCGGTACGGAAGATTTGAAAAGCCGAACCACCTGTGAGCGGAGAATTCGCCGCAAGGCGGTTCTTAAAGGTACTTTAGGAGATCAGTCATGAAACACAGAATTCTGCCAGCAACACTTGTGGTCGTTTTGTTCGCCACGCTCGTGATCGTTCTGTTCGGCACGTTTTGCGTGGGCAGAGTGCCCACGGTGCAGGCTCGAGATGACAACACATGCTCAAATGCTAGAGCGGCGGGAAATCTCGTTGGGAGTCAGAACAGAAGCTTGAACGGCAACATCGCTCACGAGACAATTTCAGGAGTGGTTTCTCTGAACCCTGACTGCACGTTCAAACTCACTGCCGACGTTTTCCGGGATGAGAAGAAGGATCGCACAGCAACCTTGGAAGGCGTATTTGTCGATAATATGAGAGAGAGCCGCTCGATCTTCACAAGCACCACGGGCGCTTCGGGGGCAAACGTCCCGACTGTCCTAACCACTGACGCCAAGAGGTTGTTCTCGGAAGACTAGGGCAATTACACAACCTGTTGTTCCGGGATCAATCCTCTTGAGGATGAGGGTGGCATCATCAATTGCTTTGTCTACCGGGCGTATGGTTTTGCGCAAAGATAAAGTTGAAATCGGGGATTCCGGTCTATATACTTCGATACCCATTTCGGCTTCCGGATTCAATTTTTGGGATCTGGTCTTCGCAACGCAAGACGTGGAGCCCAAGTTCCTTGTTCTCAAGTGCGGGGCAATCTTCCATGGCGCGCTAGGTAATGGAATCCGGGTTGCATGTAAGCGCTTCGAGTCCAACCCGGCAGAAGTTTGTCCGCGAACGCGTGGGGCGTGTTTCGCATCGAAAGTCTCGGTTTGGAGGGATTCCCTAATGCAGTTCACGATGAAGTCCTTGAAGTTCTTTGCGGCATTTGCTCTTTCGCTTTTCTTGCTCCCCGCTTTAACTCAAGCGCAGCATTACAAACAAACCAACCTCGTCTCTGACATCATGGGCATGGCTCCTGTACATGATCCCAACCTCGTCAATCCCTGGGGTCTCACCCGCAGCTCGGGCAGTCCCTGGTGGGTGGCCGACAACAATTCCGGATTCTCCACACTTTACAACGGCTCTGGCCAGATCATTCCCATTAACGGCACTGGAACTGTCACCATCCCGCCGCCGAAAAACGCCCCTGCCGGCACACTCGCGACTCCAACGGGTGTCGTGTTCAATGGCAGTCCCGACTTTGTTCTTCCCAATGGCAATCCTGCCCGTTTCATCTTTGCTACCGAAGACGGCACCATCTCCGGGTGGAACGGCGGCCAAAACGCCGTTCTCATGGTCGATAATTCAGATAACGGCTCCGCCAACGGCGCGGTCTACAAAGGCGCCACGTCCGGCGAAATCGATGGTCACCGCTTCCTCTACGTCACCAATTTCCGTAAGGCCCGCGTTGAAGTCTACGACACCCATTTCATGCGCGTTCACCTCGACGAGGATGCTTTCGAAAATGAGGACCTTCCCCGGGGCTTCGCCCCCTTCAACATCCAGAACATCGGCGGCGTGCTCTTCGTTACCTACGCCAAGCAGGACTCCGCGCGCCACGATGACGTCGCCGGCGATGGCCTCGGCTTCGTTCGCATTTTCACTCCCTCTGGCAGGCAGGTCGGCCACCTTCAGCATGGTCCCTGGTTCAACTCACCGTGGGGAGTTGTCTGGACCACGCGCGATTTCGGCGAGTTCAGCAACGCCATTCTAGTTGGCAACTTTGGCAGCGGGCAGATCGCCGCCTTCAACGGCTTCACCTACAAATTCATGGGCTTCCTCAAGAATCCCGGCGACTCCATTCTGAGTATCGACGGACTGTGGTCCATCACCTTCGGCAACGACGCGACTGCGGGCCCGGCGAACACACTTTTCTTCACAGCGGGAATCCAGGGCGAGCAGCATGGCCTTTTCGGCACGATCACTCCCGTTGACGGCCTGGACGGAGACGAAGAGTAGCGTCGCGAGGCCATTCTTCTTTCCTTTCTTGGACACTCTGAGCGGCAGAGGCGCTTGCGTCTCTGCCGTTTCTTCTTTCAGTTCAGTTTCAAAACATTTGAGGCTATCTTCTCTCAATACGACTAGCACTGATTATTCTTCTTGACTACCCCTGTGGCTCGCCAAAACTAAGAGCGCATTTGAAATGAACGACATACGGAGAGGTTGCGTAACATGTTACAGGGACCCTGCCGGAGCTGTGAGGCCAGACCAAATTTTCGGTAGGGACAAGGAGATTTTCGGTAGGCACAAGATTGCGGAAGCGCATACGCTCTTCTGGATCCCGACCTGCCGTGGGTTCATCGCGTTCATGCCTGTGAGCTTCAGCTTGGCAAACGAAGATGTCTTCGGGAACACGCTCGAAAACATCAACTTCGGTTTCTTTACCTTCCGCAATCGTTGGCGAGCGCGATGGCTAGTGATGTTGCCGCGAACATCCGCCGCCGGCACACCCGCCTTACAGCAGAGCGCAGGGATCAAGACCTTGCTCAGGTACGCCTCGCCAATGACAGTTAGCCGAAAAAGGAAGAGAAAATCTACAAGTTCGCCCGTCTTTGAATCGGGCAGTTTGATGCCCTGCGGACGCACCTTGTCCTAAGCGGCTGTCGCCTCGCTGACAGCGCGATCCGCGGGCTTACTAAACCTCGTGCCGGTTTTATTGACCGGTACTTCGAGCAGAACACACCGCATCGGCAGGCACGGTTTTCTGGATTGCTCAACCTGCCTAACCCGAGTTCATCCCACCCATAGCTGTATTGAATCGCCCCAGGTTTCCCAAACAGTTGTTCTTGAACTACCTGAAAAACAAAGACTTGCATGACTCCTTGTTTGGACTGTCGCTTGCCTTAGTACTAGAACGAGATCCGAAAGGTCTTTGTAAAGGAGAAATGAGCATGCGAAAGAAAGCACGATTTGGATTCATGGTTCTTTTAACGGCCCTATTTGCCATGAACCGCCACAGATTCATTTCCGGTCTGTTTGGTTTGACGTTCGTTCTTGCAACTGTGTTCATGGCGGCTTGCGGAGGCGGGGCCACTTCGACCCCTCCTGCCAACGCAACTACGTTTGCGCTCACCATCCATGACAACCCACCTGCCGGGGTCACCGTTCTGTCGTTCGAAATTGAAATCACGGGCGCCACCCTTCAGCCTTCGAACGGGAGTGCGGTGTCCTTGCTGACCAGCCCCGTCGAAATCGAGCTCGAAAAGCTGCAAACAAACTCTGCATTCCTCAGCACTCGGGGAGTCGACCCGGGGACCTATGAAAGTCTCACCCTCACATTCGCCAACCCAGAGATGACCATCTTGAACCAGTCCGGGCAGCCCATTGTTATTGGTACACAGGTCTGCGCCAGCGGTCAAATCTGTGAGCTGAAGCCGCAACTCAATATGTCCTCTGCGAAGTTGAGCGGAACTCCTTTCCCGCTGACCGTCGGCGCGGATGTGCCCATCGGTTTGGCGCTTGACTTCGATGTGAATTCCTCGGTGCAGAACAATCTCTCGATAACCCCGACGCTTACCGCCACACAGGCCACGGTAGCCGCAGACGGTGAACTCGAAGAAGAGCAAGACCTGAAGGGCCAGATCACTGCAGTTGGGAGTGGTCAATTCACATTGCAGGACGACACCAGCGGCCGGTCGTTTACGATCAATGTGACCAGCAACACCGAATTCAAAGACTTTTCTGAAATCGGTTGCACCACAAATGACTTCTCCTGCGTGAAGTCGGGCCAGATCGTACAGGTCGACTTCGCGCTCATGGGCACGGGAATTCTGCAGGCTAAGGAAGTCAAACTGGAGGAGAACGTCAACGAGCAGGAACTGGAAGGAACCGTAGTCTCGATCAATGCGGCGGGAAACCAGTTTCAGGTGGTCGTCGTAGATGAGGAACCCGTCGCCAACAGCGCTCCCGTGGGCAGCGTTGTGACAGTGAACATCCAGGCCGGTGCTTCCTTCCAGGTTGAAAACGATGGTCTGAACATTCCTTCAGGCTTGTCTTTCGCCAGCGTGAACGATCTCTTGGTCGGGCAGGACATCGACATCCGTGCGCTGTCCGTCTCCTCGGGTGTTGGCGGCTCCTCGGCAAACACAGACCGTGTACGGTTGCGCGCCTCCCAGATTAGCGGAAAGGTATCCGCTGTGAGTGCGTCCAACTTTGACATGAGCAATCTCAACAGTCTCTTCACGGGCGCCGGGATCACCCAAATTCAGGTCCAGACATCCTCTGCAACCGGGTTCGAGGGCGTTGCGAGCGTGTCGGGACTCAACGTGAATGACGCAGTGTCCGCCGAGGGCCTGCTCTTCAGGACCGCGGGAGACCCGGCGCTTATCGCAAAGGAGGTCCGCAAGCGGTAAGGAAGCAAAATGAACCTCTGTCGGCTGGAGCCGCTCTCAACGCAGGGACGGCTCCTTCCGAATAACCAAGAGGAAACGCACATCGGGGTGCCGAAAAACTTCAAGAGAAGGCAGAGGGGAATTGTTTCAGCAGCAAGAAGCGATTCCCCTTTACCGACTCGCACAGCAAAGTCCGATCGCGGAGAGCGTTGCAATTGTTCCTGAGGGCAAGAAAGCTCACACGTAAATACAAAGTGGTTCTCCTGAGCGGCAGACAAGGAGCAATTGAAATGCATACCAAGCACGTGCCCGATGGAACGCAAGAGAATCTGTGGGACCTACCCTCCGTAGATCAAGCGCAAGGGGAAAAGTGGATTTGGGCCGGCTCGCGCGATTCCGGGCTGTGCGGCGAGCGTCCGCGTATTGCCTCTACTGCTTCACGAGCTGGAAACGATTCCTGCGCCAGTCATCAGAGTATCGCCCAATTGGTTGCAGCAATCCCTCCGGGGCTCGCTCTTCCCAAAGACAAGATCATCACGATCTCGGTTATCGGAGGTCCCTCCAAAGGGCTGGCGCAGCAAATGGTCAAACCACACATCAGCGTTGGCCGTTCGGGGAGCGGAGCGGATATTGAGATTGACGATCCAAAGGTGTCTGATCGGCACTGTGCCGTGGGGGTGAAGCACGACATCATTCGGCTGTGCGACCTGGACTCTCAAGGCGGAACCTGGGTCGGAAACGAGCGTGTCTCCGCTGCCGCCCTGAAGCACTTGTCCGAATTTCGCGTTGGTTCATCGTTGCTGCTGGTCACTGTCCTTCCTGCACAAGTGGCGCTTGCCTAGTCTGGCTGTGGACACGTGTTCGGGAAGATGCGCCGAAGGACCAAAGTTTTATAGCTCACGCTACGAGGATTCGCACCACGAGCATCCGGTAGAATCAAAGCACGTCCGAACGATCTAAAGGGACTATGCCCAAACAGGTATAACACCATGTCGAACGCCAGGATGGTTTATCTGTCAGTTCCTGTGAAGCTAAATTGGCTCACTTGTGAGGGCAGTGAAGTTAACGAGGCCACCGCAACACTCCAAGTAAGCGCAGAGGGAGCAATTGTCCTGGTTAGGACAGCACCGCCGGTTGGAACTGATGTCAGGTTCACAAACTGTGAGAACAGCAGAACAATCATCACCCGAAGAGCGGGGATGCGTCCCTCCCTGGAGCCTCACATCCTTGAGGTTGCGCTCGAATTCAAGCTGGGAGGACGAAACGTTTTGGGGCCTGGCGTCAGCTTAAAGAAGGCCGGGCCGAGCAATTGACTTCGGGGCAGGTCTTACGCCCAAAAGTCCTTGGCCACTTCGGCCTCCAGCAAACGATCGCGGTTCTTGGTGAACACCGTGGCATCCCACACCGCATCGTCCAAATTCAGCCCCACGAACCAGCGGAACAAAATGTTGTAGTCGATCTCCTCCATCAGCAGCCGCTCGCTGCG
>Ga0137409_10006477_pt1 | contig 12174 bp, 14 predicted proteins | sample CZODoug1_16funga_FD_122059 | JGI IMG/M metagenome (GOLD analysis project Ga0137409, IMG submission 122059) | Vadose zone soil fungal communities from Angelo Coast Range Reserve, California, USA - CZODoug1_16fungal (Hybrid Assembly) | ecosystem: Environmental > Terrestrial > Soil > Vadose zone... | reverse complement strand
ACGATGGGGACAACATCATCGAGGAGTTGACGGGGAGCACGGGGACACTCAGCGAGCGCTACACCTACGGGCCGGGCGTTGACGAGCCGCTGGTGGGCCAGCGCCAGCCGCTGATCTTCTACTACGAAGCGGATGGCTTGGGCTCGGTGACATCGCTCACGACTCCGACCGGCACTGTCGCGGCGACGTACACCTATGATTCGTTCGGCTTCATGACCAACTCGACGGGCAGCGCGACGAACTGGTTCCGCTACACCGCACGCCAGTTCGACAGCGATACCGCGCTCTACTACTATCGCGCAAGATACTACGACCCGACCACGGGCAGGTTCCTCAGCGAAGACCCAATCGGGTTCAAGGGCAGCGGGACGAACTTCTATGCTTACGCTCACAACAGTCCGGTAAATCTGATTGATCCATCGGGTTTGTGCGCGAACAAAAGTGATACTGCGGATTGCATTCAGGCAGCGTTGCACTCCCTATTCCCAGCGGCCACCTCAACCGTAGGAGATGCGACAAAGGAGATTGGGGGCCACTGGAACTTCAATGTGAACCTGCAATTTTCGTCCTATCAGGATGCCTATAACTTCTATTCCACCATTAGCAATAGTTCAGCAGGTTTTCAGCCGCCGGCGAGACTTGGAAACGGGCCGGCGTTACACTTAGAAAATACCAGCCAAACTTGGACCTACAGTAACGGAACCTACATGACGTCAGGAACTGCGCACATCGATATCGCCAATCCGAACAACATTCCGCTAGGGACCGCCGTGCATACCTTCTGGGATGGATTAGTAGGACATCTGAGTGATCTTTTGGGCGGGAATATAGACCCTGCGAATTGTCCTTGGTAGGAGCCGATTTTCGCGGTTAGAGACAACTGGAGCGGGAAACATGACGAGCCTTGGTCGCTATTTGGCCGGTAGTGTTCTGATTTGGTTTGGACCTTTGTGCTTCGCCCAAACAGTCACAGTCCGCGTGATCAATGGAAAAAATGGTTCTCCGCTCCCAAGGCAAAATGTCACCATATCACTGATTTACGAAAAGGGAGAAAAGACACCGGCTAAATACAGTGCCCAGCTAAATCTTGAGACAGATAACAACGGGGATACTCATTTTACGCTTCCGGAACCACCTCCCGCGCACTTTGCCACGAGCGTGCGTATGGATTGGTCCCGCTGGCGATGCCCTTGTACCCTCCTTGACGCCACACAGAATGTGATCCAGTTTGGAGTCGTGAAGGCGGAAACGAGTGGCAAAGAGTCAGGCGCTCCTAAGCCAGGTGAAATTCTCTTCGTTGCTCGCCCCTTGTCGCTTTTTTACCGGCTTTTCGGTCCGCTTGAGAAGGACTAGAACGATGCGGACTCGAATCGCGCGTCCCTCGCCAATCCTCAGGGCGGGGTGACCAGTTACGCCTACGATTCGCTGAATCGTCTGACTAACGTCACCGATTTCTCGGGCCGGCTGTTCAGCTTCAGCTACGACGCTCTAGGGCGCAGGACCGGCCTGACAAGGCCGAACGGCGTGAATACCGCCTATACCTATGATTCGCTTTCGCGGCTGCTCTCCGTGCTGCATCAGGCGGGTTCGTCCACTCTCGACGGTGTCGCCTATGCGTACGACGCGGCGGGCAATCGCACGTCGAAGACTCCGCTGCCCGGAAACCTGGCGTACTCGTACAATTACGACCCGACGTATCAATTGACGCAGGCAACCCGCAGCTCCGATGGAATCGCCACTGAGAAATACACCTACGACGCGGTGGGAGACCGGCTAACTTCGCCGGGAGTGCCCTACACTTACGACGACGCGCACAAGATGCTAACCCGCGAAGGCGTTCCGTACACCTACGACGCGAATGGCAGCACGCTGAGCAAGACCAACAGCGGGGGCGCGACCAGCTACGCCTGGGATTTCGAGAAACGCCTGACCAGCGTGACCAAGCCGGACGGCAGCGTACTCAGTTTCCGCTACGACCCATTCGGAAGGCGAATTTCAAAGACGTCCCCCGTCGGGACCACCACCTACGTCTATGACGGGGACAACATCATTGAGGAATTGAATGGGACAACGGGGACGCTGGGCGAGCGCTACACGTACGGGCCGGGAATCGACGAGCCTCTGGTGGGCCAGCGGCAGCCCCAGATTTTCTACTACGAAGCCGATGGGTTGGGTTCGATCACGTCGCTAACGACACCGACAGGCAGCCTGGCAGCAACATATACCTACGATTCGTTCGGGTTCATGACTGCCTCGACCGGCAGTGCGACGAACTGGTTCCGCTACACCGCCCGCCAGTTCGACAGCGACACTGCGCTCTACTACTATCGCGCCAGATACTACGACCCCCAAACCGGTCGGTTCTTGAGCGAGGATCCCCTCGGTGTTGCCAGCGGACCGAACTTCTATGCATACGTACAAGGAAACCCTGTCAATTTCAACGACCCGTTCGGGTTGAAGAAGTGCTGTGATGCCAAATTACCGCAGGACCCGGAGGCCTCCATGCTTGCCAGATTGGTGTACGCGGAGGCCACACCACAGGGAATCACGCCAGACAACAGGCAGAACGAAATGCTCGCCATCGCATTCACTGCGATAAATCGTGCAGATTTCTTGGCTACTCATCCAAAGCAGCAGTACATGTTCCGCCACAACGATGACTCGATTGGAGGCGTCATCGTCCCAAGTGAGTATGGGAGCGTGAAGCCCGGCAACAATCGCTTTGACCCTGGTGCTACACCCTACAACCTCCCGCCAGCCGATTGCGATCTCCTGAAGGCCGCTATCAACGCGACGAACAATGCCTTGAGAAACCCCGCAGCGGACCCCTATAACGATTACGGCGGTGTGTTTGGGCTGAGAACACAGGGCACTGACGAGCCCGGAGGCGCATTGATCCGTCTACCTGGAATCCCTGGCTCCAATAACAAGTTCTACGGACTCAATCAATGATTTTACAATTCAGGAATCTGGTTTCTTTAACGTTTATTGGGATGATCTTCTTTTCTCCCTCCCTGCCTGCTCAGACGGTCGCTAGCGATTTGGAATCGACGATTACAAAGATCCGCCACGGCTCACTCGAAGCACAAGAGGCTGCAAGGATTGGCGTACCGTGTCCTGAGAGGCCGTCCGACGTAGACCGGCAAGATGTATCTTTTTCAGGCGAAATTCAGCTAATTGTAGTCCAAGCCTATAGCGTAAGGTCGAGGTGCGATGATCGGGCGATCATACTTTTCCGCCGGACAGATAGCGGATTGACTCACGTGCAGACAATCTTGCTTCACGCATACTATGGTGAGCAACCTGTTGTCACCTTCCCCGAGCTTATCAAGCCGGGCGAACGCGAAATCCTGATCCGGGGGCAAATTGTGGACAAGGGAACCGGCATCGAACAAAGGAACATTACCATCTATAAATTCACTAATGGCCGGTTCGAAGTTGTCTTTGATGCCCCTGAGATCGTCCACTTCGAGATTCCAGGTGGGACACAGCTTTACCAGCTCAATCAGAAGAGCTCATTTGAATTCGTCCACAGTGGTTCCCCAGATGTATCGATCCAAGAGAAGCAAGTTATTACTCGGGGACGGGGCAGCACCACACGTTACAGAGGTTGTACGTGGAGCCCTGAGTTGCTCCGATTCAGATGTTATGAAAGGGCCTCTGTTGCTCGAATCCAATAAGCGGGTGGCATACCCAATAACGATTACGGCGGGGTCTTTGGGTTGAAGACATCCGGGTTTCCACCTTCAGGCCCCAACTTCGTTCCCCTGCCTGGAATCCCGGGCTCCAAAAACGATTTCTATGGGCCAACACAATGAGGTCAAGGGGCGTTGGTTTTTGGATGTTGATGGGAATCTTGGTTTGTTCTGCTTCTTTAGTTGGCCAGGAGGCCGACAAAGAGTTGGATTCCATCATGGCGAAGATCCAAAGTGGGACCCTCGGCGAAGGAGAGTTGCAACAGATTGGCTGGCAGTGTCCGAACACGCGGGTGAGTGTCGAGCGTCAGGAACTGACATTCTCCAAAGACACTCGCCTCTCTGTTGTCCAGGCATTCTCTACTTCTTGTTACGAGCGAGCCCTCATCTTCTTTCAAAAAACAGCCAGTGGATGGCATCACTTCCAGACACTCCTGCTTTCGTCGCATTATGGCGAACAACCCACGGTTACCTTTCCGGAGCTTATCGAGCCCGGACAGCACGAAATTCTAGTTCGTGGTGAAATCGCGGATTGGGGAACAGGTAATTTGCAAAAAAACATGAGCATCTACAAATTAGCTGGCGACCACTTTGAGCTTATCTTCGACGCTCCCGAAACGGTTCATATCCAGGTTGGGCTCGCAAAATCGCTGTATCGTCTCGAACAGAAAAGCACGTTCGACCTGATTCGTATCCCCCAATCAAAAGCAATCACGATTGACGAGAAACAGGTCATTACGAAGGGACGACTGACGCTTACTCGCTACCGCGGCTGTGTTTGGCGGCCTGAGATTTTCCGTTACAGGTGCACCGAACGGGCGGAATGAATAGGTATAGGCGTTGACTGGTCCTCACGAATCGGTGTCCAAGGCAGTACGGTTTATTCAATGGGGCGACGGGGACGCTGGGCGAGCGGTACACGTACGGGCCGGGAATCGACGAGCCTCTGGTGGGCCAGCGCCAGCCCCAGATTTTCTACTACGAAGCCGATGGGTTGGGCTCGGTGACCTCGCTCACGACTCCGACCGGCACTGTCGCGGCAACGTACACCTATGATTCGTTCGGGTTCATGACCGCCTCGACGGGAAGCGCGACGAACTGGTTCCGCTACACAGCCCGCCAGTTCGATAGCGACACTGGCCTCTATAACTACCGGGCCAGATACTACGACCCCGCCATTGGGCGTTTCATCTCCGAGGACCCAATTGGCTTCTATGGTGGTGTCAACTTCTATCGGTACACAAGCAACAGCCCCGTGAATTTCACCGACCCGCTTGGCTGGTATACGCAGGTAATTACCTTCGATCCCGTCGGCTACGGGCGCTCATCGATGGGGCACACTGCTATCGACGTCAATGGAATGACGTACTCCTTTGGTGAAAACGGGTGGTTCTCGCAACCGACCATAGACTTTCTGGCCAGGAATAACTTCCGGGATGCTACCGGGCAGGTGTTGAACATGACGCCGGAGCAGGAAGGGGCCTTGGTTGCAGCAATCCAGAGAGACATGGCAGAGAAGCAGAAGTGGGATGCCTGGAAGAACAACTGTTCACAGAAGGCTCGCGACATGTTGCAGCAGGCGGCACCAGATCGGCCATTTTCGATTCCTATGCCATCGCAGCCGCCTCTCATGCCTGCTGACTTCCGGGACACGCTTTCGAAGTTCGGATATGTGACCCAGACGAACTACTATCCGAGAGCCAAAAAGTAACGCGGGGACCCTGATGAAACTTAAAGTTGCAGCTTTAATTATGGTCGCCGTAGCGGTTGCTTGTATCATCGTCTGGTTGACGCGTTCCCACCAATCAGAAGTGCTGGTGTCGCCGGGGATTGCTCTCACGCCTCAGTGGCAGGAGATTCATCTTGCCCGAGGTTTGCGGACCAATGCCGCGTGGAGCGAACTTCTGCTTGAGATGCCGAGTCCGCAGTTTCGGCAGGTGGGCGGCGAAGTGCTTCTCGAAGACGGTACACCGTTTCACATCGACGGATACCTTACCACAGACACGGGCGAGAAGGTGAACCTTGACCGAGTTGGATCTGTGTCATACAACGGCAGGATTTTCTTCCGGTTGTCCACCGCTCGTCTGGAGTGGAAACAGCTTGATTATCGATTCCCCACCGTAGCCTTGCGCTCAGACAGGTCCCTTAAGACAGGCAGGGTCATTTGGATGTCATACGACCCTCGTGCCACCAAGGATGGCGTGGTGTTTCCCCGTACACTGGCAAACCGCTGATCCGGTAGCAGCCCCTATGGCCTGGAAATCGTACAATTACGACCCGACGTACGAATTGACGCAGACAACCCGCAGTTCCGACGGAAAGGCCACTGAGAAGTACACGTACGACGCGGTAGGCGACCGGCTGTCGTCGCCGGGGGTGCCCTATGCCTACGACGACGCGCACAAGCTGCTGACACGCGAAGGCGTGGCCTACACCTACGACGCGAACGGCAACACTCTCAGCAAGACGAACAACGGCGGCGCGACACAATACACCTGGGATTTCGAGAATCGCCTGACCAGCGTGACCCAGCCGGGCGGCAACATGATCAGTTTCAAATACGACCCGTTTGGACGGCGCATTCAAAAGAGTTCTCCGAGCGGCACGACGACTTATGTGTATGACGGAGACAACATCCTCGAGGAGCTAAACGGCGCAACAGGGACGCTGGGCGAGCGGTACACGTATGGTCCGGGAATCGACGAGCCTCTGGTGGGGCAGCGCCAGCCGCAGATTTTCTACTACGAAGCGGATGGGCTGGGCTCTGTGACCTCGCTCACCTCGCCGACAGGAAGCATCGCGGCAACGTACATGTACGATTCGTTCGGGTTCATGACCAACTCGACGGGCAGCGCGACAAACTGGTTCCGCTACACCGCCCGGCAGTTCGACAGCGATACCGGCCTCTACTACTACCGTGCCAGATACTATGATCCGCAAAGCGGTCGTTTCCTCAGCGAAGACCCGCTTGGATTCTCGGGTGGCGATGCGAATTTTTATGCCTCAGTCTGGAACAATCCAATTCTGTTCACTGATCCCTTCGGTTTGAGCCCGTGCCCTCCGAAATGCGGGGCGGACGGCTACCGCGATTCCACGCCAGGCGAAAGTGCGAAGTTCTTGGCAGAAGCTAAGACCTATCAGGGCACGCCCTACAAGTATGGTGGAACTGACCGAAGTGGTATCGACTGCTCGGGGTTAATTATGTGTGCGGTGCGTGGGTCGGTGAATCCAAACTTTCCAGTGTCCCCGCGCCTCACGACTTCAAATCTACCGAAAAATCCTGGATTCCGCCCACTCACTCCGAGTGAATCACCGACGAGTGGGGATCCGATGTTGTTCCCAGGCCACGTCGGGATCTTTGACCCGAATTCTTCTCAGCCAGACTACGACGTTTACAGCGCTAGTAACATAGGCGTCGCCCCAGGGAAGAGGAATTTCTTCCCAGGAGACCCGAAATTCTATCGATTGAGGATACCGTGCAAGCCATAAGAAAAATTTCCCATGCTCTGCCCGTCGTCTTGATGGTTAGTTTCCTTGCTCACTCCGGGCTCGCAGGCGGAGCACCTTCTGATGACCTTCCCTCAACGCCGGTTGAGGCGATTAAGAAATATTGCAGTTTGGATCTCGGTGGCGCGCGCCTCAGTAGCACGACTTGGAGTAAGGTTGCACCGCTCATAACGTGGGAAGATGAACCCGGCTGGGATGCCGTTGTCGTCATTTCCGGATTTCGAATAGGGTCTCCAAAAGAGACAGGTAGCCGCGCGCTCATCCCAGTCACGTTTCAGGTTTTGGGAACACTTGATGGAGACGGCCCCTTCGTGCGTGGTAGCCGGCTCGAAACGATTAATTTCGAATTGGCCCGGTCTGAGACCGGATGGAAGATCAAGAAGCCAGTCATCCCACCCCACGTTTCGGTCTCGAGTATCTCGAATAACATTCGCGGACTAGTTGAGACCGAACGCGGAAATTCAGACCGGAGGCGCGTATTGGAAGCGACCCTGAAGGACTTACGAGCGGCACAGAAGTGAATGGGCCAGCGCCAGCCGCTGATCTTCTACTACGAAGCGGATGGACTGGGCTCGGTGACATCGCTCACGACTCCGACCGGCACTGTCGCGGCAACGTACACTTACGATTCATTCGGGTTCATGACCGCCTCGACGGGCAGCGCGACGAATTGGTTCCGGTACACAGGCCGCCAGTTCGATAGCGACACCGGTCTGTACTACTACCGCGCCAGGTATTACGATCCAGTGAATGGTCGCTTCCTGAGCGAGGACCCGCTCGGATTTGGGGCCGGTGTCAACTTGTACGCTTACGTTCACAATGCCCCACTTGGATCTAAGGACCCGAGCGGTCGGACGTCATGTGGTGTGGACTGCAATAGCCTTTCGCTTGATGATCCCAGCACGTTTTGGGACGATAATTTCGCCAGTCCTGAGCAAATTGACCAATACTTCGAGGCTCAAAATGGACCTGGGAGCTGGGACGGGTATGATGCAGCCCAAGCATTTATCAGTGCTGGCATTAACCCCGGGCTGGCAGTCGGCATCGTCGGTGCGGAGACCTCGTTTGGAAACGGTCCCGAGCTATTACAGAACAACATGAACAATCCCTTCAGCACATTCCATCCTGTTAACGGAAAGGTTGTTCCATCATCCAATTACAGCCAATCGCTTGGGCTAGCTCTCAACCTGATTGTTAGAATTCAAGACGCGACATCCACTGATCAAAGCCCGGTCACGGCGCTGGTTAACAATCAGAATACCTTGAACAAAGTCTATGAAGGTGATGATTCGGCAACGCGTGCTGCATGGGTCAATCACGTTAACAACTACTTCCGAAAACTGGCGAAATTCCTGGGGAATTGCAATTGAGACTTTCACAAGTGCTTGGAAACGCATTTTTGTTGTCCGCTGCGGTGTTGGTCCTGAATGTTGGGTATGCGCCGGATATTGCGAAGTCGGCTCTCTGGCGAAGCGGCTTCCAGTCGTACCAAGATCAACCGAAGACATCGGAATCCGGGACCCAGGCCCACAGGAACCGGAAAGTATACCGCAACGACAATTATAACTTCTCCTTCCAGTATCCTGCCGGGGACTGGTTGGTCAGAGAAGGTTCTAACATGAGTGGGGCCAGTTTAACTCCACGGGAGAAATCGAAGTTTCGCCAATCCCCCGAGATTGGCGTCGGAGGTGCTGTCGGGCAACCCAGCGATGCCGACCCGAATCGAGTTCAAATACTCGAAGAGGACATGCAATCCCGTCTTGCCGCCATGAAAGAGTATGGCCACGCTCGAAACCTCGTTGTGCTAAGCAAGAAGTCAATGCGAATACAGGGGCTGCCCGCTCTAATGAGCACCGACAAATATCAGGACTCGGCGACAGGCCTGTTGTGGTTTGACAAACAGATTCTCGTCCACACTTCGGAGGATTCAACTAGCTACCATCTCGACTTGCACTGCTCGCCGGGCGACGCTGCCATCTTGCTTCCCATCTTTGACAGAATAGTCCTATCGTTCCGAATCCTGGGGCCTCGTGCTTGATTCTGATTAGCGGGTGGACCAGCCTTTAGCGTTGATTTTTAGGGTGGCGGGTGGGCCAGGCTTTGGAGTTGATTTTTAGGGTGCCGGACCCTTTGGTTTTTAAGGGTCCGTGTTTTCGTTGCATCCTCATTTGAGTACGACGATGCGGACCGGCTCGTGGCGGTCACCGACGCTGCGGGCCACGCCACCTCCTACCAGTACAACACCGAGAACGAACTCACCCGCATTGCCGACGCTGCCGGACGGGCTACCAGCTTCGCTTACGACCCGCTCGGTCACGTCACTCAAGTGACTTTCCCCTCGACGCTCACCGAGAGCTATACTTACGACGCGGATGAAAACTTGCTGAGCAAAACGGACCGCAAAGGCCAGACCATCCACTTCGCCTACGACTTCCGGAATCGGGTCACACGCAAGTCCTACCCTGACTCCACAGGCGTGAATTACACTTACGACATCCTGAGCCGTCTCACGCAGGTGGTTGATCCCTCGGGAACGTATAATTCCACTTACGACAACATGGGGCGCCTGACCCAGACGAGCACTCTGTATTCGTTCCTGAGTGGGCAAACGCTGGTGAACCGCTACACCTACGATGCGGACTCGAATCGCGCGTCCCTCGCCAATCCTCAGGGCGGTGTGACGAGCTACGCCTACGATTCCCTGAATCGCCTGACGAGCACCACAGACTTCGCAGGACGCCTGTTCAGTTTCACCTACGATGCTCTGGGACGCAGGACCGGCCTGACGCGGCCCAACGGCGTGAACACCAGCTACACGTACGATTCGCTCTCCCGGCTGTTGTCGGTGTTGCATCAGGCGGGTTCGCCCGCGCTGGATGGCGCTTCCTACACGTATGACGCGGCGGGAAACCGCACCTCGAAAACCGTGCTGCCGTCGAATCTGACCTCGGCTTACGGTTACGGCCCGGCGTACGAGCTTACCAAGGTGGTGCAAGGAGCGACGCAGAAGGAAAGCTACACCTATGACGCGGTGAGGAACCGAACGTATCAGCCGGGCGCGCCTTACACATACAATGTGTCGAACGAGATGCTGACGCGGGAGGGCGTGCCCTACGCTTACGATGCCAACGGGAACACGCCGGCACGGGCATCTCCAGGCAGTCGGAAGCGACGATGATGATTGCCGTCTACTTCTTACCACACTATTAGCTCCAATCATGTTGCGCGGAGCTTTTCATCCGAAGTCTCAGCAAGACCTAGGGGAAGGACTTGAAACCAAAGGTCCGAATCGCCCGGTCGTCACTACGAATAGATTTCGGCATCACCTGGCACGGGCCCAGGTGGTATCGACTCGCCCCCCGACCAGCCTAGCTTAAAAGTCGGAACTTCTTGCAGGACAAATTTGCTTGCCATCGGAAACGATGAAACGGCTTTGGACGTACAGTACGCTACCCGATTAAGCGCAGGTGGCGTAGCGGACGAGCGGGTCACGCAGATGCTTCGGCAAGGTGATTCCCAGGTCTTCAAGAACGATTCGCAAATGAAGTTGCAGATGAAACGGGAAGCTCTAGAAAAACTCAACCGGAAGGCGAACGAAATGACGGGCACACTGTGCCAGAATGTGCCGGTCAATAGAGCTGGAAGAGGAGGATTTTATTTTTGGAACTGCGGGGAATGCTTTAGAATCAGGATGACTTCTACCACGCGCCCGTAGCTCAGCTGGATAGAGCATCTGCCTTCGAAGCAGAGGGTCGGGGGTTCGATTCCCTCCGGGCGCGCCACTTACTCCTTCTCTATCTTTCATTTAGAGACCGCAATTCCCTCTTTTGTCTCGGCTGCGGATTGACCGTCATAAAAACGTAATACTTTGCCACCGCCGTAGACATTTTCATTTGCCTTCTCAAGGTTTTGTCGGACCTGCTCCACCATCCCTAGTTGATAGTGGCGCTTGGTTTCGGGACTGGAATGACGCATCGCGCGCTGCACAACAGCGTCAGGCGCGACCCAACTGAGGCGCGTGCAGAACACATGCCTCAAATGGTAGATCGGAAAGTGAGCTACTCCTGCCTTCTTTAGCGTCGTCTTCCAGGCCGTTTTAACCGTGGTGATCGGCTGGTCGGGTTTGACCGGACTCGGAAAAAGAAATGGACTCTTGCCCCCCTGTTCCTTCTTCCATCTGAGGAGAACATCGTGGGCAAGCCCTGTCAGGGGTAGAGGCTCGGATGAGCCTTCTGTTTTGGTTTTTCCTCCGAAGAAAATCACGTTGTGATCGAAATCGATTTGATCCCAACGGAGGGCGAAGCCTTCCGTGTAAGTACGGCCACCCGTTTGCGCCAATAGCACGATTGCCACTCTCAGGTACGGCGGAGCGTTTTCCAGAATGCGTTGCTCATCTTCCAAACCGAGCATGCGCTTCGCTGGGCGTTCCCGGCGCTCATCGAATGGCTTAACACGACTGGCGGGGTTCTCGGAGAGATACTTGCGCTCGATTGCAAAATTAAACATGCAGCGCAAATAAGCCATCTCGCGATTGACGGTGGCTCCTTTGACTTTGCGGGTTGGATTTTTCCTTGAGGGTTGCGACTTGCGGTGATTCCGGTAATCTGTGACCCACTTGGCATCGATATCTGCCAGGGAGCGGTCGCCGAAGAATTTCCGCATGTTCTCAAGAAAGCCTCGAACGTTGGTCTGCGTGCTCGCAGCAAGAGTCGGTACGTGTGCGCTCTCAAATTCCTTGCACAGTCCCATGAATGACATTCTCTCCCCCTGCTGGCTCACTTTGAACATCTGCATGGCCATCTCACCCTCGCGCTTGCCCAGTACCTTGTTTGCGAGGGCCTTGCTCCTGCATTTGGTTAACTCGAAATACTGCTCGCCTTTCCAGGTGTAGCTCATCCACCAGAAACGCGAGTCCGTTCTTCGATACAGTCCCACGAGCGCTCCTCTCACTTGCCGGAGCTGAGCGCTGAAG
>Ga0137409_10006476_pt1 | contig 12174 bp, 18 predicted proteins | sample CZODoug1_16funga_FD_122059 | JGI IMG/M metagenome (GOLD analysis project Ga0137409, IMG submission 122059) | Vadose zone soil fungal communities from Angelo Coast Range Reserve, California, USA - CZODoug1_16fungal (Hybrid Assembly) | ecosystem: Environmental > Terrestrial > Soil > Vadose zone... | reverse complement strand
ACTACACGCAATTCAGGACGTGTACCTGAACCCGTCGGTAACCATCGCGTAAAGCTCGCGTTCCTCGGTACCGGTTCGGCGTTTTCGCTGGAGCGGTACAACGGGGCCGTGGTGGTGAACGGCCGCCTGCTTCTCGACGGTGGCGCGCCTTTGCTTCCGCACATGAGCCGGGTCGGGGTCGACGCCGGCGCCATCGATGTGGTCTTCCTCACGCATTTCCACGGCGACCACACGCTCGGACTGCCGCCTTTCGTGCTGTACCGCGTGTTCGTGGACCCCCGGCCGATCACGTTCGTCGGTCCTGCCGGAATCGAGGAGAGGCTGGAGGCCCTGTGGGAAGTGAGCTGGGGAGTCGACTGGAAGCCGGTGATGCAGCCTCGCTTCAAGGCGAGCTACAAGGTCGCCAAGCCGTCCGGCGTGGCAGCCGGGTACAAGTACGAAACCGTCAAGCTGGACCACGGGACGAGCGGGAGCAATGGATACAGGATCTGGGTCGACGGCCGAATCCTCGCGTACTCCGGCGACACCGAGCCGACGGCGCCGCTGGACGAGCTCGTTAAGGGAGCTGACATCGCCATCGTCGAGGCAACCGGGCCCGGCGACGTCTTCAGCCACATGAGCTGGGAGCATGCTGAGGCGTTGAAGAAGCGCCACCCGAAGACCCGGTTCATGTTCAACCACCTTTACAACGGAACCGTCGACGGCGCGGTCGACGACCTGCAGGTGATCGAAGTCTGAAGCGACGGGTCTCAGCTGCCGTTCTCGCGGGCGCGATCGTCGGCGGAGTCGCAGGCGCGTTTGTCTTCGGTGCGTTTACCGCACTCGGATTCCTGCTGTCGAGCCGGCTTGGAGTGTCGCCGATGGTGCCGATCATCGTGCTCACAGTCGTTGGCGCTTACGCCGGTTGGCTCGTCGGAGTGATCGTCTTCGGCGCCGTGCGGGGCGCCGGCGTCGAGGAGGAGCAGGTCTGAGCCCGGACATCGCGTCCACCCGTCCCCTGCTGGACAAGCTGGGCGTCAAGCCCGGGTCGAGGGTGGCGATCGTCGACCTCGACGATCCAGGCTTCGCCTCGCTGCTGCGCAGCCGGACATCGGATATCGTCCGGGGCCGTCCCCGCAAGCCGGTCGACCTCGTCTTCATGGGCGCGAACCAGCTGCCCGACCTGAAGCGGCTGAAGGACGTCAAGTCCTGGATCGAGCCGAACGGGGCGATCTGGGTCGTGAGGCCCAAGGGTGGCCGCAGCGCGCTGCGTGACACCGACCTCATCGCAGCAGGCCTTGCGGCGGGCCTCGTGGACAACAAGATCGCGAGCTTCTCCGATACTCAAGGCGCGATGCGTTTCGTCTTTCGCCTGCGTGACCGCCCCAAATGACCCTGGCCATCCGTTCCGCCGTTGCGGCCGACGTGCCGGTGGTCGCCGACCTGATTCGCGGGCTCGCGCGATACGAGGAGCTGGAGCACGAGGTCACCATGACCGAGGAGCTGCTCGCCAACAATCTCTTCGGCCCGCGGCGATATGCGGAGGCGCTGATCGCCGAGGAAGGCGGCGCACCGGTTGGCTTCGCGCTCTTCTTTCACAATTTCTCGACCTTTCTCGCGAAACCCGGGATCTACCTCGAAGATCTTTTCGTCGTCCCGGAGCAGCGTGGACGCGGCATCGGGCGCGCGCTGCTGAAACGGCTTGCGAAGATCGCAGTCGAGCGAGACTGCGGCCGGCTCGAGTGGGCCGTGCTCGACTGGAACCGCGACGCGATCGGTTTCTACGAGCGATTGGGGGCCAGGCCGAACAGCGAATGGACCGTCTACCGCCTCGCCGGCGAGGCGCTCACCTCGCTTGGCCGAGAATAGTCGGGGCATGGAGGTGCTGCGCCCTAAGGAGATCGAGACTCATCCCGGCGATTCGCTGGTGCGCTGGGCCCGCGGTCAGCTGGAGATAGCGCGGCAGATTCTCGACAACCCAGGCGGCGGCCTTCTCTTTGCGACGCAGACGATCGGCCAGGTCAGGTCCGCCCTGAGCGAGCGCGACGCGGAACGCTGGGGTGATGTGGTCGCCTTGCTCGAGCAGGCTGAGGACGCGGCGGTGCGGCGTGAGTTTGACTCTGCCCGACAGCTGCTGGGCGAGGCCGCCACAAAGCTCGGTTAAGCGCCGGCGGCCGCCTCCAGAGTCGCCTCGAACCCGGCCCCGCCCTTGTGGCCGCCGAACGGGCCTGCGGCGGGAAGCGTGGCGCCCGCCTCTCGGTAGCGCCTGATCGCGTCACGAACCTGGGCCTCGTCGCCAATGCCGGCGTACTCGTCGAGCATGCCCTCGCTGATGTTGCCCGACGCGAGCTCATCGGCAAAGCCGCTCGCGTCCATCATCTTTCGGTAGTAAGGGAGGTTGGCGTACCTCTCCACGGTCTGGCGAAATACCGCGTAAGCGGCCGAGCGGTCGTTGGTCAAACACACCGGAACTGGAGCGACGATCTCAAATCCTTCGAGCGACTTGCCGGCCTTCTTCCGGCCGGCGGTGACCGCAGGCACGACGTGATCGCGGATGTATCCGGGCGAGCACATCCACAGGACGACGCCATCCGCGTGCTCGCCGGCGAGATCGAGCATGTGTGGGTTCAGCGCAGAGATCATCACCGGCAAATCCGGGCGCCGCGGTGCCGAGTATGCCCACCGCGCCGTGAAGTACTTGCCTTCGTATGAGCACGAGCCCTCGCGGAGGCTGGCGCGCACGATGTCGAGGTATTCGCGCATCGCGGTGAGCGGGCTGTCGAGGTGCATGCCCCACATCGACTCGACGGTGACCTTGTGGCTGATGCCGATCCCGAGGATGAAGCGACCGCCCGACAGCTCATCGAGCGTCACCGCCATCTGCGCCATCGCGGTGGGATGCCGCGTGTAGATGGGCAGCACGCCCGTGCCGAGGCCCACCTGTTTCGTCGCGGAGGCGTAGGCGGCGAGGACAAGCGATGCGTCACGCGCATCCGGCAGCTGCGACGTCCAGATCGACTCGTAGCCGAGCCGTTCCGCGGTTTGAGCCCTGGCGATCGATTCGTCCAGCGTCTTCACCGCAGGGCTGAAGGCGGCGAGGCGAGGCATGGCTTCAGCAATATATGCCGGTGACCACAGAGTCAGGGCCGGAAATCCTCGACGGATCTTCGGGGCCCATGCGGCCCATCTGCGTCGTTGCGACCTCCGCTCCTCGCTCCCGCATCAACGGATGCGCTCGCTCCGGTGCTCGGCCGCGCCTAGCATCTGGACCACCTGTGCCCCGAATCTCTCGCCGAGGCTCCCGGCCCTGACTCTGGCTCAGGCTCTGTTCATGGGACTGCTGCAGGGAGCGACTGAGCTCTTCCCCGTGTCGTCGCTGGGCCATGCGGTGCTGATCCCCAGCCTGCTGCACTGGAAGTTCAAAACCTCGGATCCGTCATTCGTTCCGTTCCTGGTCCTGCTGCACCTCGGCACGGCCGCCGCTCTGTTGATCATCTATCGCCAGCAATGGGTTGCCATCATTCGTGGCTTTTTCACCGCCGCCTTTCGGGGACAGATCAAGACCGATTCCGAGCGCCTGGCCATGCTCCTGCTGGTCGGCACGATCCCAGCCGGCATCCTCGGCGTCTTTCTCGAGCACTCTCTGAAGAGCCTGTTCGCAAATCCAAAAGCAGCGGCCGGGTTCCTCACGATCAACGGGTTCCTGATGCTCGGCGCGGAGGTGCTTCGCCGGCGGGCAGAGCGCCGGGCCGCGGTTGAAGGCAAGGCGCGAGTCGAACAGGAAGAGAGCTTTGGGACAGCGGAGCACATCAGCTTTCGCGCGGCGGTCCTCGTCGGTGCGATACAGGCGCTGGCGCTGCTGCCAGGTATATCCCGCTCCGGCGTGACGATCGGCGGCGGGCTGCTCGCAGGTCTACGCCACCAGGAGGCGGCGCGCTTTTCATTCCTGCTCGCGACGCCGATCATCGCCGCGGCGGGGCTCATCGAGGTTCCCCTTCTGTTCTCTCCGAGTGTGCCTCTGGGCGAGTACTTCGCCGGCGCGGTGCTCGCTTTGGGTGCGGCATATCTCAGCGCTCGGTTCCTGCTGCGCTACTTCAGATCCGGCCGTCTCGACCCATACGGCTGGTACTGCGCAGCGGCCGGGTTGGCCAGCCTGGTTTTGCTAACGTTCAATTCATGAGGGGGACGTCGTTGGCCGCGGGTCTTGTGGCACTGGCAGTCGTTTTCCTCGTCGTGGCGGTCCTGTATGCGTTGGGGATCCTGCAGATCCTCGTCAGCGACACGCATGCATCGCATCACTACACGCACGCGGTGCTGTTCGTCGGGCTGGCGGTGGCAAGCCTGGTGGGCGCGAACTTCGCCCGACCGAAAAGGACGACCTAGCCGACAGCGCGGTCAGCGCGCGGCGATCTTCTCCGGCGCCTGGCGGCCCGTCGTGTCGCGTTCGCCTACCCGGATGTCTTCGTGATAGACGGCATCCGCGTTCACCTTCCACGGGTCGATCGCGGAGCCGGTCGCGATGTTTCGCGCCACCAGCAGCGCGGTCATCATCGAGTGGTCCTGGTTGTTGTACTTATGCATCCCGTTGCGACCGGCGAGATGCAGGTTCGGCAGGTGTGATTGCAGGTAGTCGCGGATGACGTCGACGTGCGCCTGGTACGCGTCGTCGTAAACCGGGTACGCCTTCTGCTGGCGGACGACGACTCCGTCGAAAACCTGCTCCGCCGAGCAGATTCCAAGTTGAGCCAGCTCCCTGGTCGCCAGCGCGATCAGCGCACTGTCATCCGACGTCCACAGCCCGTCACCCTCGAAGCAGAAGTACTCGAGGCCCAGGCACGTCTTGCTCTGGTCCGGCACCATGTCGGGACTCCAGTTCTTGAAGTTCTGGATCCGGCCGACCTTGACGCTCGGATCGTGGATGTAGATCCAGTTGTCCGGAAACACGTCCGCCCGATCGATCATCAGCGCGATGCTGATGAAGTCTCTGTAGCTCAGGTTTTCCGCGGCGCGTCGCACCGCATCGGGTGCGGGCGGGTCGAGGCGCGCGATCAGCTCGCGAATGGGGATGCTGGAGACGAAATGAGTGCCGGCATGCTCTTCGACCTCGCCGCGAGGCGTGCGAACCACCACCGACGTGACGGCGCCGTCCTCATGAATCACCTGGTCTATCGATCGTCCGAAAAGAACCGGAGAGCCTTTCTGCCGGCTGATCTCTGCGACGCGCTCCCACATCTGACCCGGGCCGAACCGCGGGTAGCGGAACTTGTCGATCAGGGTCGTGACGACCTCACCGCGATTTTTCACCGCGCGGCGGGGAAGCAGAGCGCTGCGAATCACCAGCCAGAGATCGAGGCTCTTGATGCGCTGCGCGGCCCAGTCGGCTGAGAGCTCTTTGGTGCTGATCCCCCATACCTTTTCGGTGTAGGTCTTGAAGAAGATGCTGAAGAGGCGCCATCCGAACTGGTTGCGCACCCAGTCCTCGAGGCTCCGCGGGTTCTTCACCGGGCGCACGCGCGCCCACGCGTAGCTCGCCATGCAGCGCGCGGCCTCCAGCGGCCCGAGGTTCCAGAGCGCGTTGGCGGCCTTGATCGGATAGGCGAAAAAGCGTCCGCGGTAGTAGATCCGCGAAAGGCGTCCGCGGTTGAGCATCTCGTCTCCGAGGATCTCGGTCCAGAGGTCTTCGACCTCCTGGTTCTTGGAGAAGAAACGATGGCCGCCGATGTCGAAGCGATAGCCCTTGTGCTCGACGGTGCGCGCCAGGCCGCCCACCTGCTTGGGGTCTTTTTCCAGGATGGTGACCGGGACGTCGTGCTTGAAGAGCTCGTACGCCGCGGTCAGCCCCGCCGGGCCCGCGCCCATGATCACCACATGCCTGCGGCCGCCCTCGGCGATCAAAGTGCCCACAGGGTAGCAACGGCGCCTGCGGGTTCAGTCTTGCTAGTTGAGGGGGCCTTTGCCGCGGGCTTCGTCCACCTTGACGAGGGCGTCCCGGAGGCCTTTGATCCAGTCGGCCTGGTGCATGCCGACCAGGCGCACGCACCAGGCAAGCGCGTCGCTGCGGCTGCGGGCCACGCCGCCGGCCACCAGGGTGTCCAGGATCGACCGCTCGGACATCCGCAGCCGGGTCATGACGGGGAGGCTCAACGTCGTGAAGATCTTGGCCTGGTCGCCACAGCCGGCGCCCCACGCAACCTTGCGGCGAAAGTGCCGTTCAGCTTCCCGCGCGATCCTCACCCGCTCGTCCCTCGTCTCCTCGCGGAAGCGGTCGATGCGAGCGACCCGCGCCGCCGCCCGGCCCTCCTCGGAGGTGCCGGCGGCGAGCTCCACGTCAGGGAGAGTCCCCATGACGAGGATCTCGTCACCGTCGCTGGTCACCTCCGGGGGTCCGGCGAACCAGCCGGCGGGCAGCTTCCCCACAAACCACGCTCGAACGTCCTCGGCCATCGATTACAAGATTACTTCGACGGCCTGGATCGCGCGTGCTAGGCCGCGGCCTCCTTCGGCTTGTGGCCCACAAACACCAGGTCGCTCAAGACCACCTCGGTGCGGCTGTGCTTCTGGCCGGCGCTGTCCTCCCACTTGTTGGTGCGGAGCCGGCCTTCGGCATAGACGGCCCGGCCTTTCTGCAGATACTGACCCGCAAACTCGGCCAGCTTTCCGAAGGCGACGAGGCGATGAAACTCCGTCTCTTCTTTGCTGTTGCCTGCTTCGTCCTTGCCCAGGTATGTGTTGGTGGCCAGCCGCAGGTTGGCGACGTACGTGCCTTTCGGCGTCGCCTTGACCTCCGGGTCTGCCGTCAGGTTGCCGATCAGCATCACTTTGTTGACCATCGAAATCACCTCCGAGAATTTGAAGCCAGCGTAGATATCGAACGAGCTCACGCCTACCCAGCCTGTTAATGCGCGAGCCACGCAGCAGGGTCCACCGAGCGCCCGTCCAGCTGGACCTCGAGATGAAGGTGAGGACCGGTCGCCAATCCGGTCTGGCCGATCGCGCCGACCACCTTGCCCGCGCTCACGGCCTCGCCATTCGCGACTGCGACGGTGGCCAGGTGGCAGTAGAAGACGCGCGCGTGCGCATCGACGGTCACGACGACATAGCGACCGGCGCCATTGGGATCGAAGCCCACGCGTGCAGTCCCGGGCGTGGCCGAGTACACCGCTGTTCCGGTGACCGCCGCCAGGTCGATGCCGGTGTGGATGTGCCGCCCTGGACAGAAGGGGTCGTACGGTTCCAGCTCGAAGCTGGTGCATCCGAATGGCAGGCTGATCACTGCTCGCGTGACCACGCTGCTCAACGGCAGCCGGGCGTGGCTTTGGACCTGCGAACCGGCAGCAGACCAGAGCAGGACCGCCGCACCGCACACTGCGGCGGCTCGCGAGACGCCGATCACGCGTGCGCCATCGCATGGCCGACTGCTTTGAACGCACCCTCGACCGTCGACTGCAGCTTGTGAGCCGCCTTCTCTGCCCCACCGATCGCACCAGGCACCTTGAACACGATCAGAAGCGAGGCGAGGGCGAACAGGTGGTGGACCGGCGTTCTGCCTCCGTTCTCGAGGGCAAAGCCGATCGACAGCACAAACAGCTGCGCGGGCTGCATGAGGAGATTGGTCACGAAGTGCGAGGCCCAGACCCGCGACCAGTGGTGCGTCTCAGGCAGGGTGAACAGCAGGCCGGCCAGAGGCGCGGTGATCGCGAGCACGATCAGGATCGCGTACCGCACCAGGTAGGTGATCGCGAGCACGTCGTAGCCGGCGGCCAGCGCCGCTGTCGTGACGACCTGCCACGCGGCCGCGTTTGGCGCATTGGCGAAGCCCGTCCACCAGCTGGTCGGGTCGTTGAGCGCGCCCAGGCTCTGGACTGCTGAGCAGAGCGAGTTGCTCGCGGCCACCATCGCCTGGATCATGGGCAGCGAGAAGTTGATGAGGATGACGCCCAGGAAAAGACGCGGCAGCAGGATGCGCGCCGTGTACTGGCTCCGCAGGCCGCGGCCCCACATGATTCGGTACGACGCCCACACCGCGACCAGGACCAAGGCCGAGTCGGCGGCGAGCTGAACCACCGGTTCGACGTGCTGAATGGTGGCGTTCCTTGTGAAATCGCCACCTGTCTCGAAGTCCGTGGTGCGGAGGATGAAGTCAAACCAGACCCTGAGCAACAGGCCGATGCTGTCGTTCAGCATCGCCAGGATGACCTCCTTCGGGTGCACGAATGGCGCTATCCAATCCAGGAGCCGCGTCAGCTTGAGGATGAGGTCGGGGATCTGGTCCACGACGATGGCTCAGTGCGCCGGCACCGAATTGGTCAGGATGCTGACGAGCGAGCCGGCGACCTCAACGCCGATCGTGCCGACGACGATGCGCTGTATCCACTGCTTGGCCTCCAGCGCGGTCTTCGATTCGACGGCCGTGATCTTCCAGATGAACGCGAAGATGAAAGCCAGAGCGCCGATCGATCCGACCAGCGCCTGACCGATGTGGATCCAGTTGTTGATGAGATCGGTGAGCGGCGTGATGTCCGGAGTGGCAGCCAGAAAAAACATGCGAGCCTCCATGCGTTTTGCGCCGGAGATTAGGGGCCGAGCGAACTAATCGGAACCCCGGTTGTTAAGGGCCCGCCATTCGGGTACCGCTGTACTCTGCTGCCGTGAGTGACGCGCCGCCGCCGCCACTTCCTGGTGATCACGGGCGGAGACCTGGCATCGCAGGTGCCAGTCCCCGTATCGACGGCCTTGCTTACGCTGCCCTCGTCATGGGCATCTTGTCGCTCGTCTCCTCAGTCGTTCTCCTCGGGTCCGGGCTTCTGCTCGGTCCCGTGGCGGCGATCATGGGTTTCATCTCCCGCCGGCGGATCGCAGCCAGCCCTGGCACGCTCGGTGGCGGCGGCGTCGCCCTTGCGGGTCTGGTCCTTGGCATCATCGGCTTTGTCGTGGGCGGCGCCATTCTTGTGTTCGCGTTCTTGGTAGCTGGTCTTTTCCAATGCGGCCCCGCTGACGCCCATCAGCCCGGGCTACAGTGTCCTTAGAGGAACCGGACCTACCCGGGTATTCCTCTCATGACGAGGCACTACAGACGAGGACGACGGGAATCGCGTTTTCGGGTCCGGCGCCGAGAAAGAGCATGCGAGGCTCCTGCGATTTTTCGTTCGCAGGCTAGGAGGACTCAGACGCTGATGGAACCCTGCCTGCTAACTGGCTGGTGGCGGCGAGCTTTCATAGATCACGGGCCCGGTGTAGTAAGTCCACGGTCCGTAGTTCACGCTCGACCGGTAGATCGCGTTATTTCCACCCGGCAGCATCATGTAAACGCCGAACTGGTCGCTGCTTCCGCCGTACATGCCCATTGATGCGTAGCAAGGGTTACTGTGCGGCGGACCGGTCGCACCAAGCTGAATGTCAGGTCGCATCTGGCCGTGGCAGTGAACCGCGTAGACGGACAAGCCCGGTATGTCGATGAACGGACTATCCCAAAACGTGTCAGCTGCGGCGCCATCCGGAATCCAGCCGGCATTTGCGTGCAGTTGTGTGCCGGATCCATAGGCGTTGGTCATTCCCGCTGACAGGATCAAAGTGACGCCTAAAGCTGGAGCGAGGACGGCCAGCGCCGCCCAGAACCGCCCTGACATGCTCCGAGTCTAAGCGCCGAAATCCTCGCTGTTAAGAGGCTTGTTCGCGCAACCCGTTCAGCTCCTGCAGGGCTGAGGAACCCGCGGCCGCCACCAGCGGTTCCAGCCAGGCGGCAAGCTCCAGCCGGGGCACTTCGAATCGGTCCCAGTGTTCGTCGCCGGCGGCGCGGCATGAGAACTGAAGCGTGACCCGGTCAGGACGCGATGAGTGTTCGCGGTACGCGAGGCGGTTGAAGTCGGCCGAAGGGACGAGCCACAGTCTCGCGAGAACGTGCTGCTGAAGGTCGAGCAGGCAAACCAGATACAGGAGCCGGCCGCTTTCAGGAATCGCATCAGCCGGATAGTTCGCGAAGGCGACCACCCTCCCTTCTTTGTCGGGGTGCGTGGTGCCCTTCACCTGGAGCCAGAGGGCGCTGTACCCACCCACGTCGGCCACGATGAGGTCCCGGTGGTCGACGTCAGGTTCGAAGCGGGATGGGATGAGGCGGCCGTCCGAACCGGCCAGGATCTCGGCCCTGACCATCAGCTCAACGAGGGTCCCGAGCGTGGAGCCCTCGAGCATGCAGATAGGTTAGTTGCCGCGGGCTATCCGGCTCTCGACACCGTCGAGCAAGATCTCGAGCGCCGACGCCCGCTGCGACGTCGAAATGGGTTCAGGAATCGGAGACATAGGGCCTGACGGCGTACTGCTCACGCCCGTGTCCAGGGATAGCTGCACGACGCCGCTGTTGATGCGCAGTTCGTACCGATCCGCCGCGCCGGCCGCTCCCTCGCTCTCCCATCTGACGTCGGAAATCACAGCTTTGCTCGAGTAGTCGTCCAGCTTCAAGCGGACGGCGCCGGTGTGAATGTCGGCGATGACGGCAGCGCCGGGCGGACGGTGCAGGGTCACACCGACGACACCGCTCGAGATATCGATCGGGACGACCCCGCGTGGCTGGGGTAGGTAGCACTCGACCTTTGCCGCGCCGCTGTCGATCTTGATCTCGCGCACGTCCAGGCCCCCGACATCCAGCAACGTGTTCCAGGTCGGCGCCTGGATCTGAAACCGCCACGGATTTCGGGGGTTCAGCTCGATCTCGCCCTGGCCGACTCCACGCAAGCGCCTCACCTTCACCGTGTCGCCATGCACGACCGCCGGCGAAGCGGACGTGGGGTCGTGAGGCACTCTGATCAGGGTCTCCATGTCCGTTCCGTGGCGGAGGACGACACCGCGCGATCCGGAGTCGACGGCGATCGATGCGACGGCGCCTGAGGCCAGCACCCCGGGCTCGCCATCCTGAGCGCGGCTGCTGATCACATGAACCATGACGAGACGCGCGACGTCGGCGGCCTCCGAAGGCTGCATTCCCGCCTTCTCCAGCTGGCCTTTCACACGCAGGTAGACGTCACTCCGCTGAATCGCGTCTGGGACCTCAAGCAGGATTCGATCCGCATCCTGCTGCGAGACCAGGGCCATGCGCAGCGCCGCGGCGGCATTCAGCACGCCCAGCCGCCAGCCGGTTCCGCGGGTAGCCGGGACTCTCTCCAGGATCGACTCGGCCAGCAGCTCGAGCAGCTCGCGGCGATCCCGCACGTGCCAGTAGAGGGATGCAGCCTTCACGTTCAGCTGGTCGGCCAGCCCGCGCATGGTCAGCGCCTCGAGCCCTTCCTGCTGGACCAGGCCAAGCGCCGCTGAGACGAGCCTCGCCCGGCTCAAGCCCTGTGACGTTTCCGGATCGTCTTTGGTCATCCTGCTTGCAATCCTAACACTGTTAGGGGTACTATGGCCACGCAACGACCCTAACAACGTTAGCGAAAAGGAGATTGTCATGCAGGCAGCAGAGCGTCGGTGGCGGTTCAAAGGCCCAGAGATGGAGGGGGCGGTGGCGCGCTGGTATGCGAAGGTGCGGCGCTCCGGGAGCCAGATTGAGGAGTACCGGAGGCAGGCTATCGAGCTCACCAAGGACCTGCCCAAGGGCGCAGACGTGCTCGAAGTAGCGCCTGGGCCTGGCTACCTGGCGATCGAGATGGCCCGACTCGGACGGTTTCGGCTCACCGGGCTGGACATCAGCCACACGTTCGTGCAGATCGCGAGCGACAACGCACGTGAGGCCGGCGTGAGCGTGGACTTTCAGCAGGGCGATGTCGCCGTCATGCCATTCGCTGCGGAGTCCTTCGACCTGGTCATCTGCCAGGCAGCTTTCAAGAACTTCGTGCAACCGGGCAGCGCCCTCCATGAGATGCACCGCGTTCTGCGGGTAGGTGGGACCGCGGTCATCCAGGACATGAGCAGCGAGGCGACCCATGCCGACATAGAGAAAGAGGTGAGGGGCATGGAGCTCGGATGGCTGAGCACCTTCACCACCAAGGCCACGCTCGAGATGCTCAAGCGCCGCGCCTACACGCCGGCCACCTTCGAGCGTCTCGTTGCCGCAAGTCCCTTTGGCACCGGCGCGATCCAGGCGGAAGGCATCAGCCTTGTAGTCCACCTGGAGAAGTGATATAGTCGATGTCGATCAATCGATGGCAACTAATCGACGTCAACCAAAGACCCTGCTGGCCCTGGCCATCCTCGAGCTGCTCGCCG
>Ga0137409_10006475_pt1 | contig 12176 bp, 9 predicted proteins | sample CZODoug1_16funga_FD_122059 | JGI IMG/M metagenome (GOLD analysis project Ga0137409, IMG submission 122059) | Vadose zone soil fungal communities from Angelo Coast Range Reserve, California, USA - CZODoug1_16fungal (Hybrid Assembly) | ecosystem: Environmental > Terrestrial > Soil > Vadose zone... | reverse complement strand
TGCCGCCGGCCAAGACGACGGACAAGGGGTCCGTCATTTTCGAAGACCTGGTCGTGGGGCGCTACAGCGTTCGCGCCGACTTCCCGGGATTCGAGATGGGCCTGCTCCGCGACTTCCGCGTCAACCGCGGCGACAGTCCATGGGCCTCCGGGTTCCCTCTGAGGTGCAAAACCAAGCGTCGCGCGGACGCTTTCGTGCGTGCGGAGTTCAAGTCCCGCGCGGGCAAGCAGCTTCTGGTACGGCAACGGATTCGCCCCGCCTACATAATTGTCGAAGAAATCCGAGAGCGAGCCACCGGTAAGTTTTTCAGCCTCAAGACGGATGTCGAGGGAATCGCGATAGAACTTCCCTTCCCGGGCAAAGTCCGCATTCATGGCGCGCAGGAGATCGTCAAGGCTCCGCTGATTTTCGGTGCGATCGCGCAGGACGATGTCGAGCAGAAAGCCAAGCACCTGGCCCTTCGTGTAATAAGAAACGCTGCGCTGGGGTTGGTTGTAGAGCGCGTATTTTTCCAGCCACGCGTCCAGGCTGGACTGCTCGGCACTTTGCCACTCTTCGGCGGGCCGGGATTCGAGTTCCGTGATCTGCTGGCTCAGGTCCTGCAGGAATTCCTGTTTGCTCCAGATGCCGGTGCGCACAAGCGCATAGGAGCTGAACGTGTTGGTGACGCCTTCCGCGAACCAGAGCGCGCGGGTGTACATTTCACGCGTGTGATCGAGCGGCTCTAAAGAGGCAGGCCGGATGCGCTTGACGTTCCACAGATGGAAGAATTCGTGCGCGGAAATGTTGGGAAGCAAGGCGCCGGAGGGAATGTTGATCGCCGTGGAATTGGCGTGCTCCATGCCTCCGCCGCTGCCGTTCGCCGCTTTCCCGATGTGAAAGATAAACGTGTAATCAGGATAGGGCGCGCCGTCCATCAGTTTTATTTCGTACGCGCAGATTTTGCGGAGCGCGGCCTCCAGGTCGTGTTTTTTGTAATCGTCGCCGTGGATTACAACATGAACGGGCGGGGTGAGGTCGCGAAGCGTGAATTCCTCAAAGTGAGAAACTTCAATCGGTCCATCCGCAAGAGTATCAAAGGTTGGAGCCTCTACTGTGAACAGCCGGACGCCGCCCATCGACTCGAAGAGCACACGCGAGGAGGAAGCGACAATCCATTCCGCGGGGACATCATGAAGAGAGAGAATATTCTTTTCGGCGCGGCGATCGGGGACATAAAAAAGAATCATTGCTGGATTGATGAAGGCGTGGTCGGAATTAAGCTGCGAGCTGAACGGGCCGGGATCGTCCCAAAAAGTGTCGTAGGAAACCTTGAGGGTGCCGCTCGCTTGGACGCGCCAGGTGAGCTTGTCGAGTTTTTCGATGGGCGCAGGCTTGCCGTTCACTGTAGCCGTGACGCGCTGAACGTGGCTGCTGAAATCACGAATTTCGTAAAGAGCGTCCCAAGCGGCCATCTGGAGCTCCACACGATCTTTTACATCGGGGACTTCCACAGTGACGTGGAAGAGATGCTGCTCGGGATGAAGGAGGGAGACGGTGTAACGAATCTCCGCTTTGGTTCGCGGCGCGATGAATAAGCAGACCGAGAGCAGCGTCCCGATTAACAGTGAGATTGAAGAAGGCTTCCGGGTCACCGCGCGTTCGCTCCGCTGGCGGCGTTCCGCGCCGCGAGTCTTTTCAAGAGCTTTTCGCAGAGCCCGTCGAAACTTCCGTTGGACATGATAAGGAGCAAGTCGCCGGGCTTCGCTTCGGCGGCGAGGAGATCGGCAATGGCATCGGCACCGGGGAGGACGCGTGCGTCTTTGCCGAGCGCGCGGACGGCGGCGGCGACGGATTCTGGATCGAGGCGCTGGTCGTCGGCAAGCTGTCCCGCACGATGGACGCTGCCAAGCAAAACTTTATCGCCGAGCGCCAGCGATTGCGGCAACGCATCCTGAAAAACCTTGCGGCGCATGGAATTGGAACGCGGTTCGAGCACTGCCCAGAGCCGCTTGCCTGGCCAGCGGAGGCGCGCGGCTTCGATTGTGGCTTTCACGGCAGTCGGATGATGCGCGAAATCGTCAACGACAAGCACGCCGTCCACTTCGCCTTTCACATCCATGCGGCGCTTCACGCTGCGGAAAGTGGAAAGCGCTTCCTGAATGGACTCGCGGCGAATCCCACGCCCCTGCGCAACGATCAGGGCGGCGAGCGAATTCAGAACGTTGTGGCGCCCGGTCGCCGCGAGGCGGATGTCCGCATACGGTTCACCTTTGTAGCTCACTTGAAAAGTCATGGTGTCGCCATCGGATTGGACGTTGGCGGCAACCCAGTCGTTGTCCGGATGAAAGCCGTAGCGAATGACCGGGCAGAAAGCCTTTGCGGTGGCGTTCCCGAGAGCTTCGCCAGCTTCGGGATCGCCCCACGCGATAACGCGACCGCGGCGCGGCACAAGGTTGACGAGGCGGCGGAATGCGAGCTGGTACGTGTCGAAATCGGCGTAAATATCGGCGTGATCGAATTCGAGCGAGGTGATGATCAGGTCGTCGGGATGGTAGTGAAAAAACTTCGCCGCTTTGTCCCAGTAAGCGGAATCGTATTCGTCGCCCTCGAGAATGAATTCCTCGCCACCGCCCAGGCCGTACGCCTGCCCAAAATTCTCCGCGATGCCGCCGACAAGAAAATTCGGGCGCTTTTTGGCCACATGAAAAAGCCACGCGAGCATGGCCGTGGTCGTGGTTTTGCCGTGCGTGCCACTGACGACGATGGAATGTTTGCTTGGAAGAAATTCTTCTTCAATTATTTCGGGGAGCGAACGGTAAGGCAGCCTGCGGTCGAGCATCTCCTCGACTTCAACATTGCCGCGCGAAATCGCGTTGCCCACGATGATAAGATCCGGCGCGGGGGTTAGGTACTTGGCGTCGAACGCAGTCGCGTACTCGATGCCCAGAGATTCCAGAAACGTGGAAGCGGGTGGATAGACCCCAGCATCAGAGCCGGTAACCCGATATCCGCGTTCGCGGAGCATCCCCGCCAGCGGCGACATCGCGGAGCCGCCGACGCCGATCATGTGAATGTGTTTTGCCTTGGCCAAGAATGAATCCTCTATTTGAATTCGAACCGTAACTGTGGTCGCCGACCTTAACGCCGGCCACTACAAGTTTAATCGACAACGGCCGGTTCGAGAATTTCCAGCATGCCTTCGCCTTTAGCGTGCAATTTCGCGCGAACACCGAGCGGAATCGTGAGTATAGGGCGCTTGGTGTGGCCGATAGGAGCGCCGTAGACAATGGGCACATCGAGCGGGCCGAGGATTTCCGCGCAGATCTCGGGAACGATGGGGCTGCCGCTGGAGGGTGGATCACAATCCGGGAAGTCGCCGAGCAGGATGCCCGCCACTTTTTCGAAAATACCCGCTTGATACAAGTGGCGCAGCGCGCGGTCAACCTGGTAGGGCTTCATGCCGCGGTCTTCGAGAACCAGAATGGCTCCACTGGTGTTGGGTGCGAAACCGGTGCCCAGCGTGGTTTGCAGCATGGTCAGGCATCCGCCAACAAGACGCCCGGACGCGGAACCTTGGGCCAGCGTCTGGGCATGCAGCGGAATTTTCCATTTCGATTTCGTTTCGCTGACAGCGTGCAGGAAAGAGTCGAGGTCGTAGCCCTCGGGCCGATCCGCGCCGTGATTGAAACCCGCAGCGACCATCGGCCCGTAAAAGCCGGCCCAGCCACGCACTTCTCCCATCAGCAGCTGAATAATGTTGAAGTCGCTGAAGCCGACCATGCACTTAGGGCCCCGGAGACGCGTGGCAAGACGAGAATCGATAAGGTAATTGGCTCCGTAGCCGCCGCGTGTCGCAATCACTCCATCAATGTGCTTGTCGTGGACGGTCTTGCAAAATTGCTGTAGCCGCTCGTCGTGACTCGCGGCGAAGTAGCCCTGCGGGACCATAGGTGCCGGCTCTTCGACCTGGAAACCCAGCCGGCGAAGTTCGGCTATGCCCGAGGAAATTGCGGCCGCTTCGGCGGGAGAAGATGGGGAAACGATACCCAGGCGAGAGCCCTTACGAAGCGCTTTGGGCTTTTGCAGTTTTTGGATGTGGCGCTTCATTCGTGGCGGGCCTGTGCCGGGAGGACCTCGGTAACGACGCCCTGGCGGTTGAGTTGCTCGACGATCTGTTCCTGCTGCTTGTGACTGACAGCCGCTTCGAATTCAACAATCGAATTGGTGCCAGTCATGGAAACACGGAAATGTTGCGCAGGAATTTTCAGGCTGGCAAGCAGGCGCTGAACTTCGGTGGCGACACTTTCCGCGTGGCTTGTGGTGAAACGAAAAACCAACGGGCGCGATTTCAGATTAAAGCGGTAGGCGCACCACGCGACTACAAAAAGACCGAACAGAACAATTGCTGTGGCCGACCCCGCAACCGCGTAAAGTCCCGCCCCCGCGGCCATGCCAATGGCCGCTTCGGCGAAGATAGTGGCGGCCGTGGTCATGCCGACGAGGCCCGCGCTGTCTTTCAGGATCGCCCCGGCGCCCAGGAAGCCAATGCCCTGAACGATGTTGGACGCGATGCGCGTAGAACTGGAATCGCCATAGATGTGGCTGATTTCGATTGAAAGAATCGTGAAAAGCGCGGTGGCCATGCAGACAAACATGCTGGTGCGGACGCCCGCGGGGCGGCGGTGAATCTCGCGCTCGACGCCAATGGCGGCCCCGAGCGCGGAGGCGCAAAGCAGCCTCAGCAAGATTTGGTGGAAGGAAAACATCGCCGTATGGACAACCCCGGTCCTAGAAAAGTTTACCGCCTAGAGTTTGAATTGGGTCAATTTCGAAAAGTGGCGTGCCCTGGCGTGTATCTCGGGCTTTTTGAGCTTCAGCAGACGCTCGAGGCCGAAGCGCTCGACCGTGAAGCTGCCGAGGACCGAGCCATAGACCATGGCGCGGCGAAGAGCCGCGTCATTCGTGCTGCCAGCGCCGGCAACGTAGCCCATGAAACCGCCGGCAAAGCTGTCGCCTGCGCCAGTGGGATCGTGCGGCTCCTCGAGCGGGAACGCGGGGACGCAGAATACACCGTTTTTATCCACGAGCATCGCGCCATATTCGCCGCGCTTCACAACCAGCGTGGAAGGCCCCATCTTGAAAATGTGTTTGGCGGCGCGCAATAAATTGTGTTCGCTGGAAAGCTGGCGGGTTTCGGAGTCGTTGATCATCAAAATATCAACGTGGCGCAGGGTTTCGCGCAGTTCGGTGTTGGTGCGCTCGATCCAATAGTTCATCGTGTCCATCGCGACGAGTTTCGGCGCGCCCTTGACCTGATGGAGAACGTCGCGTTGGAGATCGGGCGCGATGTTGGCAAGAAAGACGAATTTAGAGTTACGGTATTTTTCCGGAAGGCGAGGCTTGAAATCCGCGAAGACGTTGAGGTCCGTGACCAGTGTGACGCGCTCGTTGAGATTTTCCGAATAGCGGCCGGCCCAGAAGAAGCACTTCCCTTCCTTGCGCTCCAGGCCTTCGATGTCGATCGAGCGCTTTTTCAGGATGGCTTCGTCTTTTGGATCAAAGTCGTCGCCGACAATGCCGACAAGATTGACGTGGGTAAAAAAACTCGCGGCGACGGAGAAGTATGTGGCGGCGCCGCCGAGGGTGCGCTCTACCTTTCCATACGGACTTTCGAGAGCATCGTATGCAACCGAACCAACAACGAGCAGGGACACGGGTTTCTCCTAGGACAGATACTTGCCGATGATGGCGGCAAGATTTTTCTTTGTTTTTTGGGGAACCAGCTTGAAATCGGTGATCAGGGAATGCGCCAGCGCGGAACCGCATTTGCATTTGCGTTCGGAGGGCATGGTTTTCACGGCTTCGCGAACGACGTTCTGGGCGTTGGTGGCGTTCTGATTGAGCGTGGCGATGATCTGCGACGCGGTGACGGATTCGTGCTCCGGGTGCCAGCAATCGTAATCGGTGATCATGGCAATGGTGGCGTAGCAGATCTCCGCTTCGCGCGCGAGCTTCGCTTCGGTAGCGTTGGTCATCCCGATCACGTCGAACTTCTGCGCGCGGTGGAAATGCGCTTCGGCAAGCGTCGAAAACTGCGGGCCTTCCATGTTGATGTAGGTTCCCTTGCGGTGAACCGGAACAGCCGTGGAGACGCAGGCATCGGCGAGCACGGTGGAAAGTTGTGCACATGTGGGCTTGTCGAAGGCCACATGTGCGACCAGTCCGTTGCCAAAGAACGTCGAGATGCGCCCCTTGGTGCTGTCGAAAAACTGGTCCGGCACAAGAAACTCGCCGGGGGCCAGATTTTCCTGCAGCGAGCCGACGGCACTGACGGAAATGATGCGCTGCACACCAAGGAGTTTCATCGCGTAGATGTTGGCGCGGAAATTGAGTTCGGTGGGAAGAATGCGATGGCCGCGGCCATGGCGGGCAAGGAAGGCGACGCGCCTGCCTTCGAAATTGCCAAGCACGATTTTATCGGAAGGATCGCCGAACGGCGTCTTGACTCTAAGTTCGCGGGTATTGCTGAGGCCGCTCATCGCGTAAAGCCCGCTGCCGCCGATCACGCCAATTTCCGCCAGCGGCTCTTTCGTCCGCGCAGATTTCCCCTTTGCCTTTTTTGTGCCTGCCATGCGTTTTCTCCTGGGAATTACCGATTCAGATCCACCGGCTCGAACTCGATCTTTCCGTCGCGCTCGTGAAGAGTGGCTGCGGCGACGTCGGGATCATGCCCGAAAACGACCACCCAATTTTCCTTTGCCATGCGCGGCACCCACTTGCGTTTGGTTTCCAGCGTCTGCAACGGGTACAGGTCGTAGGCCATGATCCAGGGCAAAGGAATATGGTGCCGTGTCGGGAGCAAATCCGCAACAAAGGCCAGCGTTTTCCCGCCGCCGCTGAGAACCACGGCCTGAATGTCGGCATTGTGGCCAGGAATGCCGGCGACGGAAATGCCAGGTAGAATTTGCGTGTCGCCATCGACGAGATTCCAGAGACCTGCGTCTGTGATGGGTTGGAAATTTTCGGGGAAATAGCTGGCGCGGTCGCGTTCCGTCGGAGTGGCTGCGTGTTCGAGTTCACGGCGTTGTACGACGTAGCGGGCGCGCGGAAACGTGGGGACAGCGCGGCCATTTTCAATGCGAGTGTTGCCGCCGGCGTGATCGAAATGAAGATGCGTGTTGATGACGAGATCGACTTCGTGCGGCTGGACACCGTGTTCGGCGAGAGAATCGACAAGCGGGTCGCCTTCCTGCACGGCGTAAATGGCGCGCTGCTTCGGCTCCCACTTCGTGCCGTTGCCGGTTTCGATCACGATGGTCTTTTTGTGGGCGCGCACGAGCAGCGAATTGGCGCGAAGGCGGATGCGATTCTTCTCATCGGGCGCCGATTTTTTCTCCCAGAACACTTTGGGGACAACGCCGAACATGGCGCCGCCGTCGAGCCAGAAGTTGCCGCCGTCAAGATAACGAACTTCGATGTCGCCAAAGTGCATGTGAAATTTGTCGGCCAATTCCCCACGCGCAACGCAGGCGCATGGGCCACCTAACAGGTGTACTAGGTGAGCTTGGCCCCTTTCAGAATTTCGGAAACGGCGGAAAAGGGATCTTTCTTCCGCTCCGCGACTTCAACGGCAAGAGCTCGCAGGCGCGCTTCGCCTTCCTTGCCACCCAGAACCTTTTCGAGCAAACGCGACTCAAGCAATTCAATCAACCGATTCTGCCAATGTTCGATGTGCTTCTGTCGCCGCTGGCCGCTAGACTCGAAATGTTTGCGGAATTTCTCGACGGTGGAAGCAAGCTCCTCGACACCACGATTTTCCGTGGCCACCACGCGGATCACCGGCGGATGCCAGCCGTCGCGCGGCATCACCAACGAAAGCATCGCGTGAAGCTGTTCTTCCAGGCGATCAGCGCCTTCGCGATCGGCTTTGTTGAGAACAAAGATGTCGCCGATTTCCATTAAGCCCGCTTTCATGTTCTGAATATCGTCGCCGAGGCCCGGAACAAGAACCACCAGCACGCAGTCGGCAAGCCTCACAATGTCAATTTCATCCTGGCCGACGCCGACGGTTTCGATCAGCACCTGCCGCTTGCCCGCTGCATCAAGAAGCAGCGCCACCTCCGCGGTGGAACGTGCGAGGCCACCGAGAAAACCGCGAGTGGCCATCGAGCGAATGAAAATCCCAGTGTCGCTCGCGTGACCCTGCATGCGAATCCGGTCGCCGAGAATGGCGCCGCCGGAGTAAGGACTTGTAGGATCAACGGCGATCACGCCAACGCGGTCTTCTCGTTTCCGGTGATAGGCAGCGAGACGATCGACGAGCGTGCTCTTTCCCGTGCCCGGAGCGCCGGTAACACCAGTGAGATAAGCCTTGCCCGTGTGGGGAAAAAGCTCACGCAGCAATTCCTCAGCTTCCGCCGAGTGATTCTCGATGGCGGTGATGGCGCGAGAAATGGCGCGCACGTCGCCCGCGCGGACCTTGGAGGCCCAGTCTCTAACGACGGCACTCATTGTGAAACGAACCTATGCGAATGGAACGTAGCGAACGAGAACATACCCTTAGCAGACTACCTCAACTCTCAAAATCGGTCATCCCGACCCGAGCGCGGCGTGAGGTTTGTAGCTCACCCCTTTAGGGGTGAGGGTTTCCACCGCGCGGGCAGAATTGCAACATGCGTTTATGAAAACCCTCAGGCCTGAAAGGCTTGAGTTACAGGCGTTCCTATCTCTTGCCGAGGAGTTGCCGGGCAATGACCAGCTTTTGAATTTCGCTGGTGCCTTCGCCAATGGTGCAGAGCTTGACGTCGCGGTAAAACTTTTCGGCAGGGTAGTCTTTGATGAAGCCGTAGCCGCCGTGAATCTGTACGCATTCGTTGGCGACGCGAACGGCGACTTCGCTGGCAAAAAGCTTGGCCATGCTGGATTCGCGCGTGAAGCGCGCATTGTTCTGATCAGCAAGCCACGCGGCCTGATAAACGAGCAGCCGCGCCGCTTCCACCTCGGTGGCCATATCCGCCAGCTTGAACTGAATAGCTTGGAATTCACTGATAGACTTGCCGAACTGCTTGCGCTGCTTGGCGTAGCAAACCGCGGCATCGAGCGCCCCCTGTGCCATGCCGAGGCCGAGAGCGGCGATGGAGATGCGTCCTCCATCCAGAATCTTCAGGCTGCCGGTAAAACCCTCACCTTCCGAGCCGAGAAGATTTTCCGCAGGAACTTTGCAGTCTGTGAAAATCACTTCGGAAGTGTCGCTGGCGCGCATACCGAGTTTGTTTTCTTTTTTGCCGGGCCGGAAACCAGGCATTCCCTTTTCAAGAATAAACGCACTGATGCCGTGCGAGCCTTTGGCCTTGTCGGTGACGGCCATGGCGACGCACGTGTCCGCATAGTGGCCGTTGGTGGTGAAGGTTTTCGAGCCGTTGAGAACCCAATTGTTGCCGTTGCGCACAGCAGTGCTGCGTGTGCCGCCGGCGTCGGAGCCGGCTTCGGGTTCGGTAAGTGACCACGCGCCGAGTTTTTTGCCCTGTGCGAGGGGGATGAGGTACTTGCGTTTTTGTTCTTCGGTGCCAAATTTATAGATGTGATTGCTGCACAGCGAATTGTGGGCGGCGACGAATAGGCCAACGGAGCCATCCACGCGCGAGAGTTCTTCGATGACGATGACGTATTCGACGTAGCCGAGACCGGTGCCGCCGTACTCCTCGGGGAAAATGACGCCCAGGAGGCCCATTTCGGCGAGCTTCGGCAGGAGTTCGAGGGGAAAGTGCGAGGCTTCGTCCCACTCCATCACGTGTGGCGCGATTTCTCCTTCGGCGAATTCACGCACAGACTTGCGGAGATGCTTTTGCTCTTCAGTGAAGGTGAAATCCACGGGATCCTCGGGTGATAGTTATTTCTATGGCCGTTAAAAGTTTAGCTTATGACGGGATTTCGCGCACGCGTTGGTTGCGTGTGGTGTGCATTTTCTGAAACTGCGAAAGAGAAAGATTTAACGCAGAGGTCGCTGAGGTCGGCGCGCCCTTCGCTGAATTCGCTCAGGGCAAGCAGAGGTCGCAGAGAAGAGTAACCCAGGAGGACAGCCCCTTCGACTCCGCTCAGGGCAGGCAGGAATGGCTGTGCTGCGTGGAAGAACGCCTGGCCACCTGAAGGTGGCCGCTACGTTTACCAGCCTACGGGGTAGTTGTTCTTTTTGTTTTGGGCGTCGAGCCAGGTTTTCAGTGGGGCGAAATAATCGGCTAGCGCGCTTGCGTCGAGTTCGCGCTGGCCGGTCAGGGTTTCCAACGCTTCGGGCCACGGTTTGCTTTCGCCGAGGCTGAGCATTGCGTTCAGCTTTTCACCGGCCGCTTTGTTTCCATAAATCGAGCAGCGATTCAGCGGCCCCTGATACCCGGCCGTCTTGCACAGTGCGCGCTGAAACTGGAACTGGTAAATTCGTGCCAGGAAATACCTCATGTAGGGAACGTTGGCGGGCACGTGATACTTGGCGCCAGGATCAAAGTCGGCCTCCGAGCGCGCGACGGGCGGCGCGATACCCTGATACTTCTGGCGAAGCTCCCACCAGGATTTGTTGTAATCCGCGGGCTTGATTTTTCCAGAGAAGACTTCCCAGCGCCATTTGTCGATAACCAGTCCGAAAGGCAGAAACGCCACCTTTTCGAGGGCCTGGCGAAGGAGATAGTCCGTGTCCCCGGAAGCAGGCGGCACCGCGTCAATTAGCCCGATGGTCTTCAAATATTCAGGCGTAACAGAAAGCGCGATCGTGTCGCCGACGGCTTCGTGGAAACCGTCGTTGGCGCTATTTTGGAATAGTGGCGGCTGTTGATTGTACGCCCGCTGATAGTAATTGTGGCCGAGCTCATGGTGGATGACGCGGAAATCTTCCTCGGTAATCTGAATGCACATCTTGATGCGCAAATCGTTTTTGGAATCGACATCCCATGCGCTGGCATGGCAAACGACGTCACGATCCTGCGGCTTGGTGAACAGAGAGCGTTGCCAGAAAGTCTCTGGCAGCGGTGCGAACCCGATCGAAGAAAAAAACTTCTCGCCGTATTTCACCATGCCATGGGCATCGGTTTTGCGCTCCACCAGGATTTTCGTCAAGTCATAACTCTGCGCAGGCTTGGGCGAATCCATCAACTCGTAAACATTATTCCATTCCTGCGCCCAGGGATTGCCGAGAAGATGCGCGGGGATGGGCCCATTTGCCGGAACTACATCCTTGCCATATTTCTTGGCCAGCTGGCCGCGCACATAAGCATGAAGCGAAAGATAGAGTGGGCGAAGCTGCTCCCAAACGCGGTCAAGTTCCCGCGCGAAATCATCGGGAACCATGTCGTACTTGGAACGCCAGAGCGCGCCGACGTCGGAATAACCAAGCTCGCGGGAGCCTGCGTTGCCCAACTCCACCATCCGCGCGTAACGATCGCGCATCGGCGCGCCAACCGCGTGCCAGCCGACCCAGGCGCGCTTCAGCTCTTCGGGATCGCGGCTCGTGGCCAACAGGCGTTCGATCTTGGTGATGTCCAGGCAAGGCTTGGCGGCGCCGTCGGGGCACCATTTCCCTTTCCCGTAATCGCTGCCCAGCGAAGTGAGAATCCCGGCAAGCTCCTTTTGCGCTTTTGGATCATCGGGAGCGGGAAATTCAGTGGCGTGCTCCAGAAGCAAACGCTTACGGGCCAGTTCAGGTGAGAGAGAGACGCTATCGTAACGGTGAGCGAGCTTGGCGTTATTCGTGGCGGCGGTGTTGGCGGCTTCTTCGGCGTCGGCGGCAATGTTTTCCGTGTCAAAGGTGATGAAATTGAGCTGTACCCACGCGGCTCGCTCGGCTTTCAGCTCGAGTTCGGCGAGTTCCTGCTCCGCGTGTTCGATGAAGCGCTTGGCTTCGTCAGGCGTTGGAGCGGTGCTCTGCTGGGCATGCGTGCACCGAGGTTCGAATGTGGAAACCAGAAGAGTCAGCGCAAGCGCACACCAACGATGGGACGTAGTTTTCATCATGCAGTTTCCTTTTTGCAGCTAGCCGGGAATTGTAAATCAGAATCGAATCAGGCTACCTGGCCTTTTTTCTTTTGCACCACGGCGCTGAGTTCCTGAATGGCGCGCTCGATCCCGGCGCGGTTGACGTTCCAGTGGGTGACCATGCGAACCGAGTTGATCGCGGTATCCTGCGCCCAAATCCCGCGCTCGTGCAAAGC
>Ga0137409_10006473_pt1 | contig 12176 bp, 7 predicted proteins | sample CZODoug1_16funga_FD_122059 | JGI IMG/M metagenome (GOLD analysis project Ga0137409, IMG submission 122059) | Vadose zone soil fungal communities from Angelo Coast Range Reserve, California, USA - CZODoug1_16fungal (Hybrid Assembly) | ecosystem: Environmental > Terrestrial > Soil > Vadose zone... | reverse complement strand
CGATCACCTCCGGCCGGGTCGAGTCGAAACCGCCCCACTCGCGCACGCGCGCCTCGGAGGGCTCGACGTGGACCTCGATGGCGGGGAAGCCGTGGCTGCGGTCGACCATGAGTTGATAGTGCGGTGCCAGGTCCGGCAAGGTCAAGAGCGCCGCTTCGAGCTGCGAGGGGTAGAGGTTGACTCCCTTGATCACCAGCATGTCGTCGGTGCGGCCCTTGATGCGCGCCATGCGCACCGTGGTCCTGCCGCAGCGGCACGGCTCGACATCGAGACTCGTCACGTCGCCGGTCCGGTAACGGAGCATGGGCAGCGCCTGCTTGGTGAGGCCGGTCAGCACCAGCTCGCCCTCGGCCCCCGCGGGCAGGGATTCGCCGGTGGCCGGGTCCACCACTTCGGGAAGGAAGTGGTCCTCGTTGACGTGGAGGCCGTCCCGCCCTTGGGCGCACTCGGTGGCGACGCCGGGCCCGATGATCTCGCTGAGCCCGTAGAAGTCGAGCGCGTCAATACCCCACAGCTCCTCGAGCTGACGGCGCATGGCCTCGGTCCACGGCTCGGCGCCAAATAACCCGTAGCGGAGGCCGACGCTCCGCGGGTCCATCCCCTGCTCGCGCATGGTCTCGCCGATGTGGAGCGCGAACGACGGCGTGCAGGCGAGGCCCTGGGGCCTGAAATCCTGGAGCAGCAGGATTTGCCGGAGCGTATTCCCCGAGGAGACGGGCACAACGGTGAGGCCCATGTGCTCGGCGCCGTCGTGGAAGCCGAGGCCTCCCGTGAAGAGTCCATAGCCGTAGGCGATCTGGATCAGCTGGCCGGGCTCCGCCCCCGCCGCGGCAAGCGAGCGAGCCATCACCTCGCGCCACACCCCGAGGTCGCTCCGCGTGTAGCCGACCACGGTCGGCTTTCCGCGTGAGCCCGAGGACGCGTGGACGCGGGCCAGCTCGCGCTGCGGCACGGCGAAGAGCCCCCACGGATAGTGCTCGCGAAGGTGCGCCTTGCGGGTGAAAGGTAGCCGCTCGAGGTCGTCGAGGCTCTTGAGTGCCGCCGGCTCGATGCCGGCTTCCGCCAAAGCGCCCCGGTAGAACGCCACGCGCTCGCACGCCCACGCCACCGCCGTCCGGAGGCGTTCGAGCTGAAGGGCCTGCAGCGTCGCGCGTGGTGCCCGCTCGGCGCCCGCGTTCCAGATCACGAGCGGGGTCTCATCCGCCCGCGTGTCATCCGGAGGGCGTCACGCTCGTGAGGAGCCAGCCCTGGCGCCCCAGGAAGCGAAGCAAGATCTCGATGAGCCGTGGGTCGGCTCCGGCCTCGAGCCCCACGCGATCCGGGAGGACATAGCGCACCTCGGGATACGAGACCAGCACGCGCAGCAGGGTCCGCGCTCGCGGGTCGCGCGCCATGAAACCCCGCCGTCCCGCATCCCCTGCTCCGGGCTCCCACGCGGGCCGGAACGAGGCCATGAGGTACCGCCCAGGGACAGCCGCCGGGGTCACGTTGCACCGCCGACGAGATGACGGTAGTGCGCCGCCATCACCTCGACCTGGCGGGCCGCGCAAAAGTCGCTTTCCGCGAGCGCGCGCGCGGCAAGCGCCATGGCGCTCCGCCGTGGCGCATCGAGCAGAAGTCCGATGGCGGCGTCGGCCAGCTCCTCGACATCGGCTTTCGTGAGGAGCCCCGTCTCGCCGTCTCTGACAACCTCGTCGACGCCGGAGGCGCGGACGGCTACGGCCGGCAGCCCGCAGGCATGCGCTTCGGCCAGCACGAGGCCCTGCGTCTCGGTCTCGGACGCGAAGAGGAAGAGGTCGGCCGCTTGATAGTATGGGGGCAGATCCTCCCGCGCCACCGAGCCGGCGAAGCGTATGGCGGAGTGCGCGGGGCTTGACGCGGCGAAGCGCCGGAGAGCCGCCTCGTGGCTGCCCTGCCCCACGAGGAGAAGCCGCGCTCCCGACACGGCGAGGGCGACGGAGCCGAAGGCCTCGATGACCCGCTCCACGTTCTTTTCGCGATCGAGGCGGCCCACGTAGAGACAGAGCGGCGCGTCCTCCACGAGGCCGAGGCGCCGCCTCGCCGCCCCGCGATCGCCCGGACGGAAGAGATCGAGGGGGACGCCGGTGGGCACGACCGCGATCTTCGCCTTCACACCCTGGCCGGATAGGCTCTCGGCGATGCGCGCCGAGGGGGCGACCACCAGATCCGCCGCGGCCGCGAAGCGGCAGGCGAGCCGGATCGCGATCGAGACGACCAGGCGCTCCGGGAGCGGCACGTAGTGCGCGTATTTCTCGTAGCGCGTGTGGTAGGTGAAGACGAGAGGGCGCTTCTGCGCGCGGGCCAGCCGCCGCGCCGTTACGCCGAGGAGGAACGGGTGCTGGGCATGGAAGATGTCGAGATCGAGATCCAGGGCCGCGCGGCTCCAGCGCCTCGAGAAGGGCAGCGGCACCGCGAAGCCAGGGTAGGTCGGCGCGGGCACCGAGGGATAGCGGAAGACACACGCGGGGTCGACGTGGGGCCCGCTCCATGCAGGCGCGAAGACCCAGGCGCGATGGCCCTGCGCCTCGAGGCCGTGCCTCAGCGTTTCTACCGCTGTGGTGACGCCCCCGCGGAACGGCAGGTAGTTGTTGGTGAAGAGGCCAACGCGCATCCGCTATTCTTCCGGGGCGTTGGGGTCTCGGCCGCGCTCGATCTTGCCGAAGTCTCCAGGCTTGATGGAATCCAGCCACTCCTTGATCTTCGCCTGATCGTCGGTCTTGCTGCCGCCCAGCTCCTGCTCCTTGGCGACCTCGACGTTCTTCGCCTTGGCCACGACCTCCTCGTCGACGAAGATCGGGGCGGCCACGCGGAGCGCGAGGGCGATGGCGTCCGACGGGCGCGAGTCCACGGTGATCTCGGCCGACCCTAGCTGGAGGTGGATGACGGCAAAGAACGTATTCTCCCTGAGGTCGTTGACCTCGATCTTGATCACGCGGGCGTCGAGGGCCTCGAGGATGTTCTTGATCAGGTCGTGGGTCATGGGTCTCGCCGTCGAGATCTTCTCGAGCTCGAGCGCGATGGCGTTGGCCTCGAAGAGCCCGACCCAGATGGGCAGCGAGCGCTTCTCCTCCTCGTCACGCAAGATGATGATGGGCATGTTCGACAGGGGATCCAGGGCGAGCTGCTTCACCTTCATTTCGAGAAACATGCCGTCCCCCTGCGCCGCAGCTACACCGCGGCGGTGGCCAGCACGCGCCCCTCGGCACCCGTGCCGGCGAGCTCGCCGCGCAGGCTGTGGGGCAGCGACTGGGTGATCAGCACCGGCACGACCTCACCGAGGAGCCGGCGGCCGTGGGCGTCGAAGTTCACGACTCGGTTGCAGCGTGTGCGCCCCGCGGCCTCGTCCGGATTCTTTCGCGAGACGCCGTCCACGAGGATGGGCAGGACCCGGCCCTCGAGGGCATGGCTGCGGGCGGCGCCCACGCGCGTGGCCACCTCCAGGAGGCGGCTGTTCCGCCGCGCCTTGATCTCCTCCGGGACTTGATCAAGCATGGTCGCGGCCGGCGTGCCCGGGCGGCGGGAGTAGCGAAACACGAAGACGTTGTCGTAGCCCACGCGCTCGACCATGTCCATCGTCTGCTCGAAGTCCGCCTCCTCCTCGCCCGGGAAACCCACGATGAGGTCGGTGGACAGCGCGATGCCCGGCACCGTCTCCTCGAGCTCGGCGATCAGCTCGAGGTACCGGGCCCGCGTGTATCCGCGGTGCATGCGCGCGAGCACGCGGTCGGAGCCGGACTGCAGCGGCAGGTGCAGGTACTCGACCACCTTGGGGACGTCCCGGATGGCGCGGATGAGGCGCGGCGTCAGGTTGTAGGGGTTGGAGGTGGTGAAGCGGATGCGCTCGATCCCCTCCACCTCGTCGACGAGCTCGAGGAGCGCGGCCAGGTCCGTGGCGGGCGTCAGGTCGCGCCCGTAGGCGTTGACGGTCTGGCCGAGCAAGGTCACCTCGCGCACGCCCGAGGCGGCGAGCTCCCGTACCTCCGCCACGATGGCCGCGGGCGGGTGGCTCCGCTCGCGGCCCCGGGTCACCGGCACCACGCAGAAGGTACACCGTTTCTCGCAGCCCTCCATCACGGTGACGAATGCCTTGAGCTGGCCCACGGCTTCCCGTCGAGCGGTGATCTTGACGAGGGGCGCCTCGCCCGTCTCCAGCACGGGCGCGCCCGTCGCGCGCGCGCGCGCCACCAGCTCGCCCACGCGCGACACCGCGGCCGAGCCGAACACGAGGTCGACGGAAGGCGCGCGCTGCAGGATCTTCCCCTGCCAGAGCTGGGCCATGCAGCCCATGACGCCGATGAGGACGTGAGGCCGCTCGCGCTTGAGATGCTTGAGCTCCCCCAGGCGCGAGAAGACCTTGTCCTCACACTTCTCGCGGATGGCGCAGGTATTCAGGAGGATCAGATCGGCGTCCTGTGGGGTCTCCGTCAGCTCGTAGCGCTCATCGCGCAACAGACCCGCGACCCGCTCCGAGTCGTACTCGTTCATCTGACAGCCGTAGGTGATCAGGTGAAGTTTTGGCATAAAAGATCAGCACTTACGTTAGCATTCGCATGAGAGCCTGTCAAACCAAGCGGGCTCAGACCGACTCTTCGAAGACGCCGATCCGCCTGAATTTCTCAGCGCGCTGGGCGATGAGCTCGCCCGGCGAGAGCGAGCGGAGCTCCCAGAGCGAGTCGCGAAGGGCAGTCCGGAGATTCGCCGCCGTCTCCTCCCAGTTCCGATGCGCGCCGCCCACCGGCTCCGGCACGACGCCGTCGATGACGCCCAGGCGCTTCAGCTCCGGCGCCGTGACGCGCATGAGCTCCGCCGCTTCCGGCGCCTTCGCGGCCTCGCCCCACAGTATGGCCGCGCAGCCCTCGGGCGAGATGACCGAATAGACGCCGTACTCGAGCATGAGGACCCGGTTACCCACCCCGATGGCGAGGGCGCCCCCGCTCCCGCCCTCCCCGGTAACCACGCAGACGATGGGCGTGGCGAACCCCGCCATCTCTCGAAGATTTCGCGCGATGGCTTCGGCCTGGCCCCGCTCCTCGGCCCCGAGCCCAGGATAGGCGCCGGGAGTGTCGATGAAGGTCAGGATGGGCTTGCCGAACTTCGCCCCCAGCTCCATGAGGCGCAGGGCCTTGCGATAGCCTTCCGGATGCGGCATGCCGAAGTTCCGCGCGATGTTCTCGCGCGTGTCGCGGCCCTTCTGGTGCCCGAGGACCACCACGGGCTGCCCCTCGAAGCGGCCGAGCCCGCCCACGATGGCCTTGTCGTCGCCGAAGACGCGATCGCCGTGGAGCTCGATGAAGTCCTCGAGGAGGAGGCGGAAGAAGTCGAGGGTGTGCGGACGCTTCGGGTGACGGGCGAGCTGCGTGCGCTGCCACGGCGTCAGGGAGCCATAGACCCTCTGCTGCGATCGCCGGAGGCGCTCCTCGAGACGATGGATCTCGTCGCGCGCGCCCTGCGGGTCCTCGGACGCGCGAAGCTCCGCGATACGGTTCTCCAGCTCCAGGAGGGGCCGCTCGAACTCAAGCTCGTCCGGCATACTCGACGAGTATACTGCCGGGGCCGAGCACCCCCTCGACTTTCCCCAGCAGCGCCTCGTCGGCGAGCACGGACAGCCCCTTGGCCCGCACCACGACTTCCTGCTCGTCGAGGAGGACGTGGACGAAGAGCGGCGTGGGTCCGGGATGGGCCTCACAGATCCCGCGCAGCGAGGCGAGGAGCGCCTGAGGCTCCGCGGTCCCCGCCCGCACGCGGATGCGGCAGGTCTGCGGGCTTTCGCCCGTGGCCGCGCCATCGCGGCGCCCCGGCGCGCGATCGCCGCCCGCGCGGACCTGGGCGATGGTCATCTCGTCGAGAGGCTTGACCTCCTCGGCGAGGACCACGCGCCCCTTGTCGCTGTCGTCGATGCGACCACGCACGAGCACGGGCCCGCGGTGACGGAGGGCCACCGCGCACGCGCGATAGGGCTCGGGAAAGATCGTGAGGGGCACGGAGCCGTCCACGAGCTCGAGGGTGGCGAAGGCCATGCGATTGCCGCTCTTGGTCGAGTTCTCCTGCAGCCCGCTGACCAGACCGAGGAGAAGCACGCGCGAGGCGACGGGAGAGCCGGCCAGCTCGGCGGCGGAGACGGCCCGGAGGCGGCCGGCCACCTCGCGGAACTCGTCGAGCGGGTGGCCCGAGAGATAGAAGCCGAGGACCTCCTTCTCGTAGCCGAGAAGCTCCTCACGGGGCCACTCGGGAACGTGCGAATCGACTCGCGGCGCCGGGGCCGACCCATCCGCCCGTGGCGGCGACAGAGACTCGAAGAGGGAGGCCTGTCCCTCGTCGCGGTCCCGCTGGCTGCGCTGCCCGGCTTCCATGGCCTGGTCGAGCCCCGACAGGAGGCCCGCGCGCGTCTCCCCGAGCGAGTCGAAGGCGCCGGCCTTGATCAGGCTCTCCACCACGCGCCGATTGACGAGGCGGAGGTCGACGCGGCCGCAGAAGTCGGCCAGGCTCGCGAAGGCCCCCGTCTCGCGCGCCTTGACGATCGAGTCGATGGCGATGGCGCCCACGTTCTTGATGGCGGCGAGGCCGAAGTGAATGGTCTCGCCGAGCACGGTGAAGCGCGCGCCCGAGACGCCGACGGCGGGCGGCTCCACCCTGAGCCCCATGCTGCGGCATTCCTCCATGTACTGGACGATCTTGTCCGTCTTCTCCATTTCGGAGGTCAGCAGGGCGGCCATGAACTCGGTCGGGTAGTTGGCCTTGAGATACGCGGTCTGGTACGCCACCACCCCGTAGCACGCGGCGTGCGAGTTGTGGACCGCGATGCCGTTGGCGATGAAGCTCGCGGCGCCCGGCACCTCGAAGTCGTAGGTCGCCTCCTCGCCCTCGAGCGCGAAGCCCCGCGGCCGGGACCAGCCGACCGGCGACTCGGCCAGCGCGTGGAGGGCCGGCGAATCGAAGCGCGCGGCCAGCCGGGCCAGCGTGCCTCGCCGGATCGGTCGCTTCCACGGCACCCGCAGGGCGCGGCCGCCCGCTTCGACGGTCGCGTAGACCTTGGTCAGGCTCTCGCCGAGGGCGTCCCCGTAGACCTCGACCGGCACCAGATCCTCGCTCTCGCCGGGCGCGAGCCGGCGCAAGACCGCGACGAGATCGTGGCCGGCCAGGTCTTCCGCGTTCACCCATCCCCGCTGGGTGAAGATCGGATGGTCGGGGGTGCAGCGGACCGACATGCGGTTGGCGAGGTGGAGCCGCCCCACCCGCCGCACCCCGCTCGGGCGCACCGCGCGCGCGCGGTAGGGGCCGTCCTTGGTGAGGACCAGGTCCCCGGCCCGGATCTCGGTGATGGCCTTGTGGCTGCCGTCGGCCATCTCGATGCGCGTCTCGGCGGTCAGGCACTTGTTGAACCCGTAGCCGGCGAACTTCTCGATGAGGTCCCAGATGCGCTCGGCCTTCTTGACGTCGATCTTGTTGCCCTGGCAGCCCGAGACGAACTTCTCGCGCTGCTGGGCCATCAGCTCGCGGTCCTTCTTCCCCATCGCCTTGCGCAGCGTGTCGGCCTCGCCGAGCGAGAACCCGGCCAGGTCCGCGGCGAGCTTCATGACCTGCTCCTGGTAGATCATGATCCCGTAGGTCTCCTGGAGATGACTCTCCATGAGCGGGTGCTCGTAGGCGATCGCGGCGCGACCGTGCTTGCGGTTGACGAAGTCCTCGATGAGGTCCATCGGGCCCGGCCGGTACAGCGCGACCATCGCGATGATGTCCTCGATGCGCTGCGGCTTCAGGCGCTTGAGCGCGTCCCGCATCCCGGCCGACTCCAGCTGGAACACCCCGAAGGTGCGGGCCTCGGCCAGGAGCTGATACGTTCCCGCGTCGTCGAGCGGGAGCGCGTCCGCGTCGAGGCTGATCCCGCGCGCCTCCTTGACGAGCCGGAGGGCGTCGGTGATGACGGTCAGGGTCTTGAGCCCGAGGAAGTCCATCTTGAGCAGGCCCAGCTTCTCGATCGGCCCCATCGCGTAGCCGGTGATCAGCTCCGGCCGCTTGGGGTCCTTGTAGAGCGGGATGTGCTCCTCGAGGGGCTCGTCGGAGATCACCACCGCGGAGGCGTGCACCGAGGCGTGTCGCGTGCAGCCCTCGAGCGTGCGGGCGATCTCCCACAGCTCCTTCACGTTCGCCTGGCTGCGCACCATCTCGGCGAGCGGCAGCGACTTCTGGTAGGCGTCGTCGAGCGTGATGTTGAGCGGGAAATTCGGTACGAGCTTCGCGATCCGGTCCACGTCGGCGTAGGGCATGCCGAGCACCCGCCCGACGTCGCGGATCGCCGCCTTGGCGCCGAGCGTCCCGAACGTGATGATGTGGGCGACCCGGTCGCGCCCGTAGCGCTCGGCGACGTAGCGGATGACCTCGTCCCGGCGGTCGTCGGAAAAATCGATGTCCATATCGGGCATCGAGATCCGCTCGGGGTTCAAGAATCGCTCGAACAGTAGCCCGTATCTCATCGGATCGATGTTCGTGATGCCCAGGCAATAGGCCGCCAGCGAGCCCGCCGACGAGCCGCGTCCGGGCCCGACCGCGATCCCCTGCTCGCGCGCGTAGCGGATGAAGTCCCACACCACCAGGAAGTAGCCCGCGAAGCCCATCTTCTCGATGACGGAGAGCTCGTGGGCCAGCCGCGCCTCGACCGCGTCGCCCGGCGTGGGTCCATAGCGCCGCCGGAGCCCCTCGTGGGCCAGGTCGTGCAGATAGCTGTCGAGCGTGTGCTCGTCGGGAACGAGATAGCGCGGCAAGTGGAACTGGTTGAAGTCGAGTGTGAGGTTGCAGCGCTCGGCCACCGCCAGCGTGTTCTGGCATGCTTCGGGAAGCGCGGCGAAGACGCGCGCCATCTCCTCGGCCGACTTGATGTAGAACTCCTGAGTCGAGAACCGGAACCGCCCGGTATCTTGAAGATTCGTGCCGGTCTGGATGCAGAGGAGCGCCTCGTGGGCGCGTGCGTGGCCGCCCTCGAGATAGTGCGAGTCGTTGGTGCCGACGACGGGAGCGCCGATCGACTTGGCGATCCGGAGGGTCTCGGCCATGACCCGCTCTTGCTCTTCGAGCCCGTGCGCCTGCACCTCCATGAAGTAGTGGTCTTTGCCGAAGACCTCCTGATACCACCCCGCGGTCTCTCGCGCCTTCACGGCGTCGCCGGCGCTGAGCATCCGGGAGACCTCGGAGTTCAGGCACCCCGAGAGGACCAGCAGCCCGTCGGCGTGCTGGGCGAGCAGCTCGCGATCGACGCGCGGCTTGTAGTAGAAGCCCTCGAGGAAGGCCCGGGACACCAGCTTGACGAGGTTCTTGTATCCCGTGCGATTGCGGACCAGCACCGTCAGGTGGTTGGCGCCTTCGTAGCCGCCGTCCTGCGAGCCCCGATCCTTCCGGCCGCCGGGGGCCACGTAGAGCTCGCAGCCGAGGATCGGCTTGATCCCGGCCTTCTGGGCCGCCAGGTAGAAATCGATCGCGCCGAAGAGGTTGCCGTGATCGGTCAGCGCGATCGCGGGGAACTTGAGCTCCTTGGCTCGGTCGACCAGCTTCTCGAGCTGAGCGGCGCCGTCGAGCAGGCTGTACTCGGAATGCACGTGGAGGTGGACGAATTCGCTGTGCTGCATCGAGCTCCCGGTCACTCCCACTCGATCGTGGAAGGCGGCTTGGACGAGATGTCGAATACGACCCGGTTGATGCCCTTCACCTCGTTGATGATCCGGTTGCTGATGGTGCCGAGCAGGTCGTAGGGCAGGCGCGCCCAGTCCGCGGTCATCGCGTCCTGGCTCATGACGGCCCGCAGCGCGATCACGTGAGCATAGGTCCGGAAGTCGCCCATGACGCCGACGGTCCGAATGGGCAGGAGCACCGCGAACGCCTGCCACACCGTTCGCTCGAGGCCGGCTCGGCGCACCTCTTCCTGGACTACCGCGTCGGCCTCGCGGAGCAGGTCCAGCCGATCCGGCGTCACCTCGCCGAGCACCCGGATGGCGAGCCCGGGACCCGGGAACGGCTGCCGCCAGACGATCTCGGGAGGAAGCCCGAGCAGCTCGCCGAGCTTGCGGACCTCGTCCTTGAAGAGCTCGCGAAGCGGCTCGACCAGCTTGAACTGCATCTTCAGCGGAAGGCCACCGACGTTGTGGTGGGTTTTGATCGTGGCCGAGGGCCCGCGGAAGGAGACCGACTCGATGACGTCGGGATAGAGCGTCCCCTGGGCGAGCCACGGAATGTCGCCGAGCTTCTTTGCCTCATCCTCGAACACGGCGATGAACTCTGCGCCGATCCGCTTGCGCTTGATCTCCGGGTCTGTCACGCCTCGGATCTCATCGAGGAATCGCGAAGATGCGTCGACGTGGATGAGGTTCATCTTGAATGCGTCGCGGAAGGTGTGGGCGACTGACTCGGCCTCGCCTTTTCTCAGGAGGCCGTTGTCGACGAAGACGCACGTGAGCTGATCGCCGATGGCGCGGTGGACCAGGACCGCGACCACCGAAGAGTCGACCCCGCCCGAGAGCGCACACAGGACGCGCTGACCATTCGCCTGGGAGCGGATCGCCTCGACCGTGGTGTCGATGAAGCCGGCCATCGACCAGGTTCGGTTCACGCCGCACACGCTGAGGAAGTTGTCGAGGATCGTCCGCCCCTGCGGGGTGTGGAGGACCTCCGGGTGGAACTGCACGGCGTAGAGCCGCCGGTCCTCGTCCGCCATCGCCGCCACCGGGCAGTTCGGCGTCTTCGCGAGCGGCACGAAGCCCTTCGGTGCGCGCAGCACGGTGTCGCCATGGCTCATCCAGACGGTGACCCGCCCGGTCTCTTCGGGCTCGACGCCACGGAACAGCGGGCTCGACCCCTGCAGCTCGATCTCAGTTTTTCCGTACTCTCGACGCTCGGCGGGAATCACGTGACCGCCCAGGAGATAGCCCATCGCCTGCATCCCGTAGCAGATCCCCAGGACCGGGATGCCGGCCTCGAAGAGCTCTTTCGGCGGCAGCGGCGCGCCGTCCTCGTAGACGCTCGACGGCCCCCCGGAGAGGATGATGCCCTGGTAGCCCGCGGACAGGATTTCGGCCAGAGGATGAGTGCAGGAGAAGATCTCGGAGTATACGGACATCTCGCGGACCCGGCGCGCGATCAGCTGGGTGTACTGACCGCCGAAATCGAGGACCGCGATCTTGCCGGCGCCGGCCGACATCGGCGTCCCGCTACCGCGGGCGCCCGAGCTTCTGAGCCTGCTGGAAGACCTTCCCTTCGGTTTTGATCGTCGGCGCGATGATCAGCTCGGTCTGCTGCAGATCGCGGATCGTCCGCGCGCCGACCGAGCCCATGCACGTGCGAATCGCGCCGACGAGGTTGAGCGTGCCGTCCTCGGTGAACGCGGGACCGAAGAGGATCTGCTCGAGCGTCCCGGCGATGCCCACGCGGATCCGCGTGCCGCGCGGCAGGTTCGCGTGGGGCGTCGCCATGCCCCAGTGATAGCCGCGTCCGGGCGCCTCGGTGGCGCGCGCGAACGCCGAGCCGATCATGACCGCGTCGGCGCCGGAGGCTAGCGCCTTGCAGACGTCACCGCCGGTCGTCATGCCGCCATCCGTGATGATGGGCACGTACCGGCCGGTCTGCTTCCAGTAGAAATCGCGCGCGGCCGCGGCATCGGCCGTGGCCGTCACCTGCGGCACGCCCAGGCCCAGCACCTCGCGGCTCGTGCACGCAGCGCCCGGGCCCACGCCGATCAGCAGCGCGTCGGCCCCGACGTCCATCAGCTCGAGGCATGCCTCGTACGTGACGACGTTGCCGATGACCAGCGGGATGGCCAGGTGACGCTTGAGGGTGCGAAGGTCGACGGGCGGGTACTCGGTGGCGATGTGTCGAGCCGTGGTGACCGTGGACTGGACTACGAAGATGTCCGCGCCAGCCTCCTGCGCGATCTGAGCGAAGCGCTCGGCGCGCTGAGGAATCGAGGAGACGATCGCCGGACCCCCGCCCTTCTTGATCTCGAGGATCCGCTGGTGGATCAGCTCTTCCTTGATCGGCTCGACGTAGAGCGACTGGATGATCTTGGTCGCTTCTTCCTGGCTGGCCGACACGATGCGCTCGAGGACCTCTTCGGGGTTGGCGTAGCGGGAGAAGATCCCTTCGAGATTCAGGACCGCGAGACCGCCGTGCCGCCC
>Ga0137409_10006472_pt1 | contig 12177 bp, 11 predicted proteins | sample CZODoug1_16funga_FD_122059 | JGI IMG/M metagenome (GOLD analysis project Ga0137409, IMG submission 122059) | Vadose zone soil fungal communities from Angelo Coast Range Reserve, California, USA - CZODoug1_16fungal (Hybrid Assembly) | ecosystem: Environmental > Terrestrial > Soil > Vadose zone... | reverse complement strand
AACCATCGTCGCGCAAATCGAAGCGCGCGATCCCGCAGTTTGCAGTTGCAATCCACACGGGCTTGAGGTCCGGAGCATCGAGCGCGCCCATCAGATGCAGAATCAGAATGCAGATGGTCCCCGTATGTGCGAAGAGAACAATGCGCCCGCCGCGATGTTCTTCGATCGCTTCATCAAGCTGTCGCGAGGCGCGGTCGAGTGTTTGCCGGTAGCTTTCGCCGCCTAACAAGACATGTTCGAAATCCCGCCGGAGCAGGGCTTGATACTGTTCCGAGTGTTGCTCGGCTGCTTCCTCAAAAGTTAAACCTTCCATCACTCCCACGCTGCGCTCACGCAAGGCGTCGGTGGTTTCAAGGTGAACTCCGCTGAGTTTGGCTAACGGGCTTGCAGTTTCAATCGCTCGCGGCAAATCGCTCGAATAGATCGCATCAAACTTTTCAGCGCCGAGTGCCTTTGCGGTTGCTTGTGCTTGTCTTCGCCCGCGTGGTGAGAGCGGCGTATCAGTGTGGCCGCCGAAGCGACCTTCGGCGTTTCCCTGCGATTGGCCGTGCCGAATGATGACGACGTGGGTAGTAGAAGACATAGTTACGAATTTCGAGTTCCGGGTTTCGAGTTGCGAGTCATTTTGAACTCGGAATTCGGAACTCGAAACCTTCTAAGCCGCGACTGCTTCGTTTTTTAGTTTTTCCGCCTGGTCGTGAGTGATGAGCGCCTGGATGATTTCGTCGAGGTTACCTTCCATGACGAGATCGAGTTGGTGAATTGTTAGGCCGATGCGGTGGTCGGTGACGCGATTCTCTTTGAAGTTGTAAGTGCGAATCTTTTCGGAGCGATCGCCGGACCCAACCATCGAGCGACGCTCGCTGGCAACCGCATCGTGTTGCTTCTGTTCCTCAAGCTCCTGCAAACGCGCGCGCAACACGCGCATCGCCTTTTCACGATTCTTGATCTGTGATTTTTCGTCCTGCATGGAAACCACCAGGTTCGTCGGCAGGTGTGTGATGCGCACCGCGGAGTAGGTGGTATTAACGGATTGACCACCCGGACCGGAAGAGCAGAAGGTATCGATCCGCAGATCCTTAAGATCGATCTTCACGTCAACTTCTTCCGCTTCCGGCAACACTGCCACGGTGATAGCTGAAGTGTGAATTCGTCCGCTCGCTTCGGTCTGGGGTACACGCTGCACTCGATGCACGCCGGATTCGTGCTTCATCTTGGAATAAACCTTATCGCCCTCGATCAAGATGATTGCTTCCTTGAAGCCGCCGATGCCGGACTCAGATGCTTCGAGCACTTCAAAGCGCCAGCGCTGACGCTCGGCGTAGCGGGCATACATCCTGAGCATGTCGGCGGCAAACAGCGTCGCTTCGTCGCCGCCGGTGCCGGCGCGGATCTCGACAATCACATTCTTTTCGTCGTTGGGATCGGAGGGAACAAGCAGAAGCTTCAAGTCGGTGTCGGTTGTTTCCAGCTTGTGCTGGAGGGTCTCCACTTCCAGTCGAGCCATCTCGCGCATCTCATCGTCGTCCGCGCTTTCCGCGAGCTCCTGAGCGCCAGTCAACTCTTCCTTGAGAGTTTTCCACGTACGATACTTTTCCACTATCTCGCCCAGAGTTCTGTGTTGCCGAGCCGCTTTGGTGTAGGCAGTCTGGTCCGCAAGCAACTCGGGCGCGGAAAGTTCGTTCGCGAGTTCTTCGTAACGGGCTTCGATTTGATCCAGTCGTTCTAACATATCAAGAATTTGTGGCAACGAAAGTCAAACTACCAGTTTGCTTTACACTTACGACAAGGGGGCCAACCCCACTTCTCCAGGCGCGGGCTCGAGTTTCAACGACTCCTTCAGAGCTTCAATCGCCACCTCGAGTTGCTGGTCATCCGGCTCCTGCGTGGTAATGTTTTGCAGCCAAACGCCCGGGCGCGTAATCACTTTGAAAAACCAACCGCTCTCTTTTTTCGCCGACAGGCGAATGATCTCGTACGACAGTCCGGCAACGAGCGGCACCAGCGCCAGTCGTACCAGGAAGTTGTAGACGAGCGAGTCAAACTTGATGACGGAGAAGAGCGCAATCGACACCAGCATGACGACCATTAAAAAACTCGTTCCACAACGTGGATGTTGGCGCGGCTGCGGGCGGGCGTTTTCAACCGTCAACGGCAAACCCGCTTCCCAGGTAAACACAGTCTTGTGTTCCGCACCGTGATACTCAAAGACGCGCCTGATGTCTTTCAACAACGAAAAACTGAATATCATGATCAGGAAGAAACTCATTCGAATTAACCCGTCGATCAGATTGAAACTGATCGAAGGTCGAACTGGATGCAGGTAGGTCTTGACGGTACGCCAGCCTCGCGAATACCAGGCGTCGTTTGAATCTGAATTGACCCTGGTGGTATCTGAGCCTGCGGCGACGCTTACGCTTGGCGTGGAAGCAACTGACGCGCTAGGCGCCGGTGCCCAACCCGCGCCGATGAAAAGCGCGTTCGTCAAAAGCAGTGGCGCCGCAACGAATAACAGGATGTTAAAGATCATCGCGAAGATGATCGAGCCTGCGGCAGCCGCGGTGCCGCCCTTTTTCATTTCGTCTTTGGCGCGTTTCTCGGTGGGCACCGGGAAAAGACCGGGAACAGCGCCAGTCAATCCCGCAAAGTCGCCCTCGCCTTCTATTACCGCCGGCGTGAGCGCAACTCTTACTTCCTTGCCCTCGGCTTCCTGCGCATCGCCAAACGCTTCGTTGGCCGAATAGTTCAGGGCCTTGATACCCAATCCCATCGACTGCACCAGCACCGCGCTTCCGCGTAACACGGGGAGTTTGAGCAGTGGATACTTATCGCTCCACTTAGGTAGACGAGCAGCTATATTTACTATCGTCCCGTCTGCTTTGCGCACGGCGACGGCGTAGGCATTCGGCGTGCGCATCATCACACCTTCAATGACCGCCTGCCCCCCGACTATCAAGTCTCGTTCGTTTGTGCTCAATGTTTTATTCCTGTTGGACAGGCACGCTTGCCTGCCGGTTATCAATCGACAAAGGGGAATGTCTGTCCTGCTAAACACTAACGCCGACGTTGGCAGCGGTCGCAGGTGCCCGGTTTGATACACGGCTAGCGACCGACGACTACTCGCCGGCGTTCGGATTCTGGAGGTTAGCTAATGTCGACTTCGGATTAACAACTTCTTTCCTCGGCAATTACTGCGTGGCCGCGGTGCTTTCAGCAGGAGTTTTCTTGCCGTAACGCTTGTTGAAGCGATCGACACGTCCCGCCGTATCCACCAGTTTCTGTTTGCCGGTAAAAAACGGATGGCAGGCCGAGCAAATTTCCACGTGCAGGTCGCCTTTTTTGGTAGATCGAGTCTTAAACGTTTCGCCGCAGGCGCAGGTAACTGTGATCTCACTATATGCTGGGTGAATCTCTGGTTTCATTGTTCTCTAGGACCTCACTATAGACAGCTAAATACCGTGTTCTTCAACAAACCATGATAGGGTTTGACGACTTGTACCGTCAAGTTGGGGTCTTGTAAAGCAACCGTCAGTTGGCGGGGGAAGTCAAGAAGTTCAGAGTTCATCAAACTTTAGTTTGTGTCTTTATGTCCGGCAAGCTAAAAGCTTGAACTCTGAACTACAGGCCGAGCACCGATTTTTGCTCGTAAACCAGCAGTTTGCTTTGCAAAATATGCCGGAAACAAGTTTGTTGACAGTAAATTAACGCCATGCTTAAATCCAATTCTGCCGACCTTTTGTAATAGCATTAACACTTCGCCTGAACTGGTGGCGCGATCAAACGACTAGACGCGATCGCACTTTCAGTCAGAGTGTGATCATGAGAATCGAAAGCTGATGGCGGACGAAAACGACAAGCTGGACGAACCAACTCTGAAATTCCCCGGCGTGGTGGTTCCTGCTGATGCAACCGGCACGCCGCCACCTTCCGCGGTTCCCGACGCCGGCGAAGCGGCCGGTGCTGATGCGGAAAAGGCCGCCATGGTTGAGCAGGCCAAATCCCGTGTCGCTGCAGTTAAAGAATCCCTGGGCGAGAAACCCGCGACACCCGCCGCAGCCGGAGCTCCTAAACCTCCAGTCAAGAAAAAAGAAGAGGGACCTAAACCAGTCGATGCTTCCGACAATAAGCTGGTCAAGCAACTTAAAGCGCAATTTGATGGCGTCGTAACTGAAGCATCGGAATTTGTCGGTCAGGTTTCCGTTCGTATTCAACCCTATAGCATCGTGGCGGTGTGCAGGTTTTTGAAAGATGACGCGGAAGCTCGTTTCAACTATCTTTCAGATTTGACCTGCGTCCACTATCCCATGAGAGCCGGGGCCCCGCTGGAAATTGTCTATAACCTCTACTCGATCTCGCGAAACGAACGCATTCGTTTGAAGGTATCAATCGCTGACGGCGCCCAGGTTGATAGCGTGACCGAGGTTTGGCCGACCGCTAATTGGATGGAGCGCGAGGTCTTCGATCTGTTCGGCGTGAGCTTCAGGAACCATCCCGACATGCGTCGGATACTGTTGCCGCCGGATTGGGAAGGACATCCGTTGCGCAAGGATTACCCGCTGGAGTTTATTGAAAACGAGTGGACCAAAAGACATTTGCCGGAGATGACCGAGGTGCAGCGGGAACAGTTGGATCAAAGACGTGCCTACGGTCTCGAGATACTCTCCGTGCCTCAGGAACGCATGATGCGCGAGATCCTGCAGAGTGGCAAAGAAGTGATGCCGAAAGATAAGTGAATAGTTAGTTGTCAGTTGTCCGTTGCAACTGATTTCAACTACGACCATTGACCACTGACAATGACTCCTAAAGAGATCGCGGCCCAGTATGAAGCAAAGGTGTTCGACGCGCCCGAGGCCGCGAAGGCGGCTGGCTTCGTCCTGACGGAAACCATGCAGCCGCGCAATGTTTGGAACAAAGCTAGTGCCGCACTCGCGATCGTGACCAAACTTGCAAGGAAGCGCGCCAGCGGCGAAGCAACAGATATTGGTTTGATTATTGAACCGTGGAGCGTGACTGGTTGTTACGTTCCGGCAGAACCCGAGCCGGCTGCGGCCTAGCGGGAGGCAGCTCTTTGGAGTGCGGTGACCTGTCACCGCTTTAGTCGGTCACGACTTGTCGCGGCCACCGGTTCAACGAAACTAACGAAAGACTTGGGCGTCAAGCCGCCCAAGGCCAAAGCGGTGACAGGTCACGGCACTCCAAAGAGTTATCGTTTACTGACACGTTATGCATCAGGTAGAGATTGCCACAACTAAAGAGACGCTGCTCGATAGCCCCGAGATGGTGCTCAACATGGGGCCGCAGCACCCTTCGACTCACGGCGTGTTGCGGGTGATCCTAAAACTCGACGGCGAGACAGTGATGGATCTGGATTGCGATATTGGCTATCTCCACCGCGGCATGGAGAAGATCGCCGAGAACCGTATGTACACGATGATCGCTCCCTATTGGGATCGTCTCGACTACATCGCCGCGGTCTCCAACGGTTTGGTTTGGGTAGAAACAGTCGAGCAGATGATGGGCCTGGTCGTACCCCCCCGTGCCCATTACCTCCGAACAATTCTTACTGAACTTAATCGCATCGCCTCGCACCTGTTGTGGCTAGCGACTCACGCGCTCGACATAGGCGCAGTGACGGTCTTGCTCTGGGCGTTGCGTGAACGCGAAGAGGTTTTGAAGATCTTTGAGAGGCAGTTTGGCGCGCGCCTGACTTGTCACGCCTGGCGCGTCGGCGGCATGCCCAACGATGCTTACGACGATCTTGATGCAGACGTGCGCCGCTTCGTCAGCAACTTTCCCAAACGGCTCGACGAATATGAAACGGTGCTGTCGGAGAATCGCATCTGGTTGAGTCGCACCGTTGGCATTGGGGTGATATCCGGAGAGGACGCGGTGGCGATAGGATTGTCGGGTCCGGCGTTACGCGGTTCAGGGGTGGCCTGGGACGTACGCAAGGCGAGGCCGTATGCAGCGTATGCTGATATGGATTTTGATATCCCGCTTGGAGAAAACGGAGATACATACGATCGCTACCTTGTACGACTCGAAGAGATGAGACAGTCGCGACGAATTATCGTTCAGGCGCTGGACAATTTGCCTGACGGTCCCGTCAACGCGAAGCTACCGAAAATAGTGAAGCCGCCGGCGGGCGATTATTATCACTCCATCGAGGGGCCGAAGGGCGAGATTGGCTGTTACCTGGTTTCAGACGGAACTGCGCAACCATGGCGCATGCGCGTGCGACCGCCCTCGTTGATTAACCTTCAGGCATTGCGGAACCTTTGCCTGGGACACCTGGTGGCGGACGTAGTGGCGATAATTGGAACGCTGGATATCGTTCTGGGTGAGATCGACCGCTGATGGATTTATCTTCTCTGTGAGGATGCACAGAGAAAGCGCGAAGAATACGGAGACCTTAGTGCTTCTCTTAGCTCCAATCGACTTCATTAACCAACTGCTGCTCAAGTTTTTCAGCGAGCCAACCATCAGCCACGTCATCTGGCCTTTCATTCAGATTGGGCTGGTCGTCACGCTTGTCGCCGGCTGGGTCGCCTATGCCACCTATCTGGAGCGAAAAATTTCCGCGTTTATGCAGGCCCGTCTCGGACCGATGCGGGTTGGCCCGTGGGGATTGCTGCAGCCGATCGCCGATGGAATCAAGCTTCTCACCAAAGAAGATTTCATTCCTGAAAAAGCCGATCGCTGGATCTTTTTCTTCGCGCCGTACATTGCGGTTGCCGCCGCCTTCATCACCTTTTCCGTGATTCCGTTTGGTCCCGACTGGGCGGTGATTACTGACATCAACATTGGTTTGCTGTTTGTTCTGGCAGTTTCCAGTGTGGGCGTCCTGGCGCTGATTCTCGCGGGCTGGTCGTCGAATTCGAAATATTCACTGCTCGGCGCGTTGAGATCGAGCGCCCAAATGATTTCCTACGAAGTTGCGATGGGCTTGTCGTTAATCGGCGCGCTCATGTTTGCCCGCACACTTTCACTCTCCGGCATTGTGGGCGCGCAAGAAAGCGACTCTGTTTGGTATTTCGTCTACCAGCCGCTCGGGTTTCTAATCTTCCTCGTTAGTGGTATCGCCGAAAACAATCGCGCGCCTTTTGATTTGCCAGAAGCTGAATCGGAATTAGTGGCGGGCTTTCACACCGAGTATTCCGGATTTCGTTGGTCGCTCTTTTTTATGGCCGAGTATGCCGCGATGGTTATTGTGTCGGCGGTGGCTGTGACGGTATACCTCGGCGGTTGGTATTTCCCATTTGTTTACCGGCTGACCGAAGCAAAGGGTTATCACAATCTCTATGTTATAGTCAGTCTTCTGATCTTTCTCGGCAAGTTATCAGCCGTTCTTTATTTGTATTTCTGGCTGCGCTGGACGCTGCCGCGCTTTCGCTACGATCAGTTGATGGACATTGGTTGGAAGTGGCTGATTCCCTCGGCGCTGATCAATATCACCCTCTCGGCACTGGCGATCTTTGTAGTGCAGGCACTCGACGGCTGGTACGGGATTAAGACCATTCAATCGCTTGCGAATGGACTAGACCTAACTGCGAGCGGCAAAGCCATCATGATAGCGATGGGACTTGCCGGCCTGGGAATTACGGGACTGCTGCTGGCAAGGCTCAACTGGCGTTCGCGCGACTTTAATTTGAAGAGTCAACGCCGGAACATCAAGCTGGTGAACGTTCCACAGGGTAAACCAGCAGTGCGGGCAGTCGCTCCCGCGGCAAGTGAATGATCGACAATCGGCAATTGGAAACGTAATTATGCCTTTAGTTAAAGTTCCCAAGTCAAAGTTCATCGAAAAGCTGAAGCGCTTTTTCCTGGTCGATCTATTGAAGGGTCTGCAGCTCACACTCAAATACAACGTTGGAGCGCTTACAGACAAGGACTCGGTGGCCGGCAAGGGCATCTATACCGAGCAATATCCCAAGGTCCGACCCGACGTCGCACCACGATTCCATGGTGCGCCCCGGCTCAACATGGACCCGGAAACTCATGACACGCTTTGCATCGCCTGCAACCTTTGCGCGATAGCTTGTCCGGAAGATTGTATCGATGTGCTGGCAATGGACGTGGAAATCATCGTGGCCGGCAAGCCGCGCAAAAAGAAAGTTCTCGACGAGTTTATTTTCGACACTTCACGATGCATGTTTTGCGCGCTCTGCCAGGAAGCGTGCCCAACCTCGTGCCTGGAACTGACACAAGACTTCGAGTTGGCCACCTATTCGCGCGCCGGCTTTGTTTGGAATCGCGAGATGCTTGAACAAGGACGCGAGACGGTGAAGTACACACGTTGAAGAACAGTAATGAGTTATGAGTAATGAGTGATGAGTAGGAAAATGAAACGAAGGCTTGCCGACGTCACTTACCGCTCATCACTCATCACTCATTACTCATCACTTTTATTATGATTCTATCCGGTTGGGAAGCGGTCTTCTTCTGGGTTTTCTCCATCGCGGCCATCTTCGCAGGTCTTTTGACTGTGATGGCGCGCAACACCATTCACAGCGCTCTCTTCTTGATCTCTTCGCTTCTTTCCGTCGCCGCGCTCTTCATTCTGCTTCACGCTGAATTCATCGCCGGTGTGCAAATCCTGGTTTACGTCGGTGGCGTAATGGTTTTGTTCCTGTTCGTCATCATGCTGGTAAACGTGGGTTCGGAAGAGCGTGGCAATGAAGAAATTTTTAATCGCCCACGTCAGGTTACAACCAGCGTCATCTTTTGTGCTTTGCTGGTGGCCGGACTCATCTACGCAATCAACATGGGTTACGAAGGCTTCTTGAAACAGGACGGACCCAGGATTGAAGCCGCCGCTGCCGAGAGTGAGAGTCGTGATCGGACCCTCAACAAGTCGGCGACGGGAGCGTCGAGAATCACAAATGATAGTCAGCGTATGGGCAGTAGCCTTTATCGTTACGGTTCGCTGCCGTTTGAAATAGCAAGCGTGCTTTTGTTAGTGGCGATCATCGGTTCAGTAATGTTAGCGCGAACCCTCAAGCAGGAAGCGGCGGTCGATGACGTTGATCCTGAGGTGTTGCAGAAAGAAGCCGCGCACGACCAGGGGTTGGGCGAGATTCAGGTCGAACCGACAGCGTAAAGAAGCAACGCAATTTTCTTATGCTCATATTTTTCACACCGGCGTTCGCAATGTTGTTTCAAGAGGCGGCCAACGGTCGCCTGGCGATCGCCTGGCAAAAGGCGCAACACCCCGACTTATCGAAGTTCCTAATTATCGGCGCGTTACTCTTTATCATCGGCGTGGCGGGTGTGCTGACGCGTCGCAACATCATCGTCATCTTCATGTCAATCGAATTGATTCTAAACGCGGCGAACTTGAACTTTATCGCCATGTCTCGCTACCTGCAGGATACAGGCAATGTTAACGCTGTAGCCGGACAAATCTTTGCGGTGTTCGTCATCGTCGTGGCAGCCGCTGAAGCCGCGATTGGATTGGGTATCGTGATCGCGCTCTACCGGAACAAGGAAACAATCTGGGTCGATGAGATTGATATCTTGAAATGGTAAAACTGGTCTTCGGACTTTTGGTCTTAGGTTTTTGTACTTAGAACTTTGTACTTTGTTTTTTGATCTGAAGCCTTCGAAAGACAAGCAAAGCACAAAGCTCAAAGGGCCAAAGACCAAAGGCCCAAGACCAAAGGCCCAAAGCCTTCATGCATAGATATATTTGGCTAGTTCCACTTTTGCCTCTCGCCGGTGCGGCCATTAATGGCTTGCTCGGCAGGAAGTTTCGTTTTTCCGAGAAGTTGATTGGCAGCATCGCCGTCGGATCCATTGCGCTCTCCCTTCTGATTACGATCGGCGCGGTTTACTCCTACGCTTTTGGTAGTAACGCTCTCTACCCTGAGTCCTACATCACCAGCCAGGGCAATTTCACCTGGATTCCGGGCGGCGCCGTGCGCCAAACGCTCGGGTCCGAGGAGCGATTGAGCGCCCGGGGCGAAGAGGAGGCCACAAGGAAACGCGCAGCGCCTCCGCCCGAACAACGAGATCAGCCTATTGCAGTTGCCGTCACCGACGTTCCGCGCAGTTCGGTTCTCAACGTTGAATGGAGCTATCAGCTCGACGCGCTGTCATCGATCTTCATGCTCATTGTGACTGGCGTCGGGCTCTGCATTTTCGTCTTTGCCACCGGTTACATGCATGGCGACCCGGGCTTCTACCGTTTCTTTGCTTACATGGGCCTCTTCATGTTTTCGATGCTCGTGCTGGTCATGGGCTCGAATTTCCTGATGATGTTCGTGGGGTGGGAAGGCGTTGGTCTCTGTTCTTACCTGCTTATCGGTTATTACTTTGATCGGCAGGAAGCAGCCAATGCTTCGCGCAAGGCTTTCATAACAAATCGTATTGGTGACTTCGGATTCGCGCTCGCAATTTTCGGAGTGATCGCTACTTTTGGAACGGCGCAGTACGGAGATGTTTTTGCGCAAGCCAGAACCTATCCGCTGGAGACGCTGGGACATTGGGGACTACTGTCGTGGATTGCGCTGGGCCTCTTCATTGGGGCCTGCGGCAAGTCTGCACAACTTCCTTTACACGTCTGGCTACCCGATGCGATGGCTGGTCCGACGCCCGTCTCTGCGTTGATTCATGCCGCAACCATGGTGACTGCCGGGCTCTACATGGTGACGCGCACCAACGTCATCTTCCAGCATTCGCAGACGATGATGATGGTGGTCGCTTTGGTTGGCGCCGCCACGGCATTGTTCGCCGCCACAATCGGCGTCACCCAAAACGACATCAAGAAGGTGCTGGCCTACTCGACGGTTTCGCAGCTTGGGTTCATGTTCATGGCCTGCGGCGTAGGCGCGTTTGCGATTGGAATCTTCCACGTGATGACACACGCGTTTTTCAAGGCACTCATGTTTCTCGGCGCCGGCAGCGTCATCCATGGAATGCATCACGAGCAGGACATGCGGCGTATGGGCGGACTCCGAAAGTACATGCCCTATACGTATCTGACCTTCCTGGCTGGTTGGCTGGCAATCTGCGGCATCATTCCGTTCAGCGGTTTCTGGTCCAAAGATGAAATTCTGTGGAACGCCGCAGCGACACGGTACATCCCAGTTGGCTGGCTGGTGTGGATTGTGGGCACGATCGCCGCCACCTGCACGGCGTTTTACATGACCCGACTCGTCGCCATGACCTTCTGGGGCAAGGAAAGATTCTTGAACTCTCATCACGCGCACACGTCCGAACACGAAGTGCACAATGAGAACCACGATACACCGAAACAAGAGGTGCATATTCCGCACGAATCGCCACGATCGATGTGGGTGCCGCTCGCAGTGCTGGCGGTGTTGGCAACGATCGGTGGCTTTATCGGTATCAGCACGGCGTTCACCGGCGGCAAGCATGTGGGTGGCCGAATGAATATCGTCAACTTTCTCGATCCCATCATTTGGAACCCCACCACACATTACTTTGGCACTCATGAGATCGTGGATAGTTACGGTAAACCTTTGGAACATATCGAGACTCGCCTTGAGCTCGCAACACAGGAGCTTGAGCCGGTGGAAACTCCGCCGCCTTACGTTCACGAGGGTTTTAATCTGGCGAACGCCGTTGAGTCGAGGCTTCACAGTGAGACGGCCACTGAGTGGGTATTCATACTGATTTCACTTTTGGTAGCGGGATTGGGCATAGGCCTCGGCTTCCTCTTTTATGTTAAGGACACGCGGCTGCCAGATATTTGGGCCGCGCGCCTGCGTCCGCTTTATCAGGCCAGTTACAACAAATATTGGGTCGATGAGTTTTTTGGCTTCACTGTGACGCGTCGAGTTATGGATGCGGCGCGCGGTGTCTTCGCTTTCGATTCGAAAGTGATCGACGGTGGAGTCAACGGCACGGCCTGGGTCACGAAACTTGCGAGTCGTATTACCGGCGGCACCGATCAGTATTTTGTCGATGGACTAGTGAACGCGGTTGCGGCTTTTGTTATGCGTTTGATGTCACCGCTGTTCCGGGCTGCGCAGACCGGCTTCACGCAAAATTACGCGCTGGTGATGGTCCTGGGATTGGTTGCTGCGGTGGCAATGTTCTTTGGTGCCGATATTCTTAAGGCGTTCAGAGGCATTTTTGCGCTGGGGCTTTGGTAATTAAGGTTCAGTGGTCAGTGGGCTTTCTGGCACCCAAGACCGCATCCCTGAAAATCCG
>Ga0137409_10006471_pt1 | contig 12181 bp, 9 predicted proteins | sample CZODoug1_16funga_FD_122059 | JGI IMG/M metagenome (GOLD analysis project Ga0137409, IMG submission 122059) | Vadose zone soil fungal communities from Angelo Coast Range Reserve, California, USA - CZODoug1_16fungal (Hybrid Assembly) | ecosystem: Environmental > Terrestrial > Soil > Vadose zone... | reverse complement strand
CCGGTGCGCGGCTCCAGTTCAATGCCCGCAACCAGGCCGCAATTGCGGATATCAATCACATGGCGCGCGCCGCGCAGCGAGTGCATCGCTTCCTGAAAATACGGCGCGATCTGCGCCGCGCGCTGAAACAGACTCTCATCGCGGTACAACTTCTGCGTCGCCACCGCGGCCGCGGCCGCGAGCGGGTGGCCGGAGTAGGTGTAGCCGTGCAGGAATTCGATCGCACCGTCGGCCGCACCGTCGACGATCGCATCGTGAATCGCATTACTGCAGAGCACCGCGCCCATCGGCACGGCGGCGTTGTTGATCGCCTTGGCGCAGGTGATGAGATCGGGCGTGACGCCAAAAAAATCCGCGGCAAACGGCGTTCCGAGGCGGCCGAAGCCCGTGATCACCTCATCGAAAATCAGCAGCACGCCATGTTTTGCCGTGATCTCGCGCAGGCGCTGCAGATAACCCTGCGGCGGCAGCAACACACCGGTTGAGCCGGCGACCGGCTCGACGATCACCGCGGCGACATTACTCGCGTCATGCAGCGCGATCAGGCGCTCGAGTTCGTCGGCAAACTCCACACCGTTGGCGGGACAACCCTTGGCATACGCGTTGCGTGCCAGGTCGTGCGTGCTGCGCAGATGATCGACGCCGGCGACCAGCCCCGCATACAGCTTGCGATTGCCCGGAATGCCGCCGACCGAGGTGCCGCCGAAGTTGACGCCGTGATAGCCGCGCTCGCGGCCGATGATCACGCGCCGGGCAGCCTCGCCGCGCGCGCGGTGATAAGCGAGCGCCATCTTGAGCGCGGTCTCGACCGACTCCGAGCCGGAGTTGGTGAAGAAGACATGTTTCATTCCGGCCGGCGCGATCTGCGCCACGGCGCTCGCGGCCTCGAACGCGACCGGATGTCCCATCTGAAACGGCGGCGCGTAATCCATCGCCGCCGCCTGCTTCTGTATTGCTTCGACAATCGGCTTGCGGCAATGGCCGGCGTTGACACACCACAATCCGGCCGCGCCATCGAGCACTTGGCGCCCATCGACAGTCCAGTAGTGCATGTCCTGCGCGCGCGCGAGCAGACGCGGCGCCTGCTTGAACTGGCGATTGTTGGTGAATGGCATCCACCATTCGGCGAGCGACAAGGCGGTCCCAGTGTGCGGATCTTCAAGCTTCACGAGAGTCTCCCAAGGTGGCAGCGAACTGACTGCGGATCGCGCTATTCCGTCAGCCGGAACGAAGTGAAAAAAGTTTCGATCGCCTCCGGCGGCAGCTCGGCCGGCGCGCCGATCGCGACCAGTTGATAGAGGCGATCATCGACCAGTAGCAGGCGTGCGTAAAGTTGCGGCGCACGCGTGCTGTTCCCGCCTTTGTAACTCTCCGGCAGCGCTGCCGCGGTCTGCAGCGCCGCGCTGGCACGGAGCGCGTGGCCGAGCAGAGAATGCGCCGAGTAGCTCGGCGCCGGCAACGGTTGCCGCGTGCCGCCGACATTGCGCACCAGTGCGTCACTGAGGTAATCCAATGTGCGCTGGGTTGCGGCGGCATCGGTGGTCAAGCTCGCCGGCAGACGCGCGGCGCCTACCGCGAACAGGGTTGCGCCAACACCGGTGGAGGTCATTGCCATCGGCACTGAAACACCCGCGAGTTCAATATCGCGTCGCGTCGTCTGCGCTTTGCCGGGCAGCGCGATCATGCAGCCGCTGTCAGGCGGCGCGACCTCGCGCCAATCGAAGCGCGGGCTGCACGCGGTGATGCAAAGAGCGAGCAGCAGCGCCGGCCCCCAACCACATTGTGGCAATACCTTGGGCGACGCGCACGACACTACGTTCATTGCCGCAACCCGCGGGCCAGGTTCCACATGACTCGAGTGAAACCCTAGCGCAGCGAAGAAGCAAAAAAGCCGGGCGGCCCCGGCTTGCTGCGAATTCCTGGCGTCGGATCGCGCGCGACTACTTGCGCACGCCGACGCGTGCGGTTGCGGTAACGGCGGCTTTTTTCTTGGCTCGTCCCGGCCGCTTTTTGCCGTAGCTGCCGTTGTAGATCTTGCCGCGCCGACTGCGCTTGTCGCCTTTGCCCATGATGCACTCCGGATTGGCCGCTGTTCACGAATGAGGAAAGTATAGACGGCGCGCGCGCGGGAGCCGAGCCAGGAGCCCGCTATAGTTCGCGTCGGTCAGCGCAACGTGCTGGTGCGCGCGCCGACCAATGTCCGGCACGCTCTGGCACCGGGCGCAGCGAGGTGATTGACGTCATGGCACTGGTCGTGTTTCGCTCGAAGGCCGACGCGGAAATTTTCATGTTCGCCGAATCGGCCAATCGCATCCTTGCAATCATTGGCAAAGAGCAGTCGCCCAAGGGCGTCATCACCGCCGATCAGTTGCCGGGGGCACTGGCGAACCTGCAAGCCGCGGTCGATGAGGAGAAGGCGGAACTAAAGGCCGCCGCCGACGCAGCGCGCGCCGATGACCGCAGTGATGCCGCGACCGGGGCTCGCGCCATCACGCTTGGGCAGCGCGCGTTCCCGCTGCTGGAGATGATGCGCGCCGCGAACAAGCGCAAAGTGGATGTCACGTGGGGCGTTTGAGGACCGTGCGCGATTGCGATCGTTCCTTGCACACCGGCCGCGCATTTCGCGCGGGCCAAACATTCCGCACACGCCATATATCTCGCGTTGACGCGCCATGGCGCGCGCGATCTGCATCGATGGCACGCGTGGACGCGGTCGTTACACAGAGACTCGCGGGTTCCCGTGGGTCCAGGCGCGGTGCCATCGCATCGTCGCGACGCCGGAGCGCTTGATGGCCGCCACCATCGGCCTGGCGCAGCGCCGCTTCCAGCGCCACGTGTGGCTGGCGGCGATTGCGCTGGCGCTGCTGCTGATCGGCATGGTGCTGGCGCTGCGCACGATGAGCACCGACCGCGACACGCAGGAGCGCCTGCGCCACGCGCTGGCGATCACCGATGGCGCCTTTGACGCGCAGCACGCTGCCACAGAACTGCAGCGCCACATGGCGCTTGCCGCGCACCTGCCAACCAACGCGGACGACAGCGATGGCGCCGCCGGCCTGCTGCGTGAGTCGTTGAGCGAACTGCAGCAACACGCGCAGCATTTGCAATTGCTCGACCTCACGCCGGGCGAGGGCGATCAGGTCGAATCCGTGGTGCAAGCGACGCGCGCGCTCAGTCGCCTGCTCGGGCAGCCCGCGATTGCCTCCAACGCCGACGTCAATCGATCGTCCGCAGGCACGGCGACGACTGCGATGCCGTCGGTGATGACACCCGAGACAGTGGTCGCGCCCACGCCGGCGGCGACTGCCGTGACCGCGGCCACGATAACCCCAGTCGATTCCAGTGCACGCCGGCTGGCGGCGGCCGCGCAAGTGGAACGCATTGCGCGCGCGCTGGAAGCGCTAGTCGATCTGCAGGGCGACAGCCACCAGCGCCTCGCAGTCACCGCAGCGGTCGCCAACGCCAACGTGCGCCTGGCCCTGATCGGCGTGAGTGGACTCGCGTTTGCATTGGCGTTGGTGTTCGCGCTCTTTGCGTGGCGCGCGGCGGCGGCGTCCGACCGGCAACTGCACGAGCTCAATGAAATCGCCAATACCGATGGGCTCACCGGCATCACGAATCGGCGCCGGCTCGACGAGATGCTTCCGGTTGAGCTGGCGCGCGCACGGCGCATCGGCTATTCGTTGACGGTAGCCATGCTGGATATCGATCACTTCAAGCGCTTCAACGACAAGCGCGGCCACGTCGCGGGCGACCGGCTGCTGCAGGCGGCAGCGCAGGCGTGGCGCCAGCAGATGCGACCCACCGATCTGCTGGCGCGCTATGGCGGCGAAGAGTTCACGCTGGTGCTGCCCGCGTGCAGCAGCGAACAAGCGGCGCAACTGATCGATCGGCTGCGGCCGCTGACGCCGGAGCGGCAGACATTTTCCGCCGGCGTTGCGACATGGGACGGCGACGACGCGCCGACCCTGCTGCTGCAGCGCGCCGACGTGGCCCTCTTGCAAGCGAAGCGCGGCGGCCGCAACCGGACCGTGATCAGCGGTTTCGAACCGCAGGGCGTATTACCGCTGCGCGCGGTGACGGCGGCGTGAATTCGCGTCGCCGACCGGGGCGCGATCGCGCACAGCGACGCCGCAGATTCGCGTCTGTGGTGGCACGCGGCGCGCAATGCGCCTGAGCGAAAATCGGCAATGACCCGCCCACGTATCCTCGTGGTCGAAGACGAGCCCGCAATCGCCGATGCGATCGTCTACGCGCTGCAGACCGATGGCTTCGAACCGGTGTGGTGCGCGAGTTGCACTGCGGCGCTTCAAGCGCTTGCGCTGCCGCCGCCGCAGGCTGCTGCGGCTTCGGCCTCGAGTCTGGCGGCCAATGCGCCTGCGCGCGCGCGGGGCGAACAAGGTTCAACGTCCAGGTTTCCAATGACGGCCCAAGCGGCGAATTCGGTGCCGGCAGCTGCGCTCTCTTCGGCGTCGATCGCGCTGGCGGTGCTCGATATCAGCCTGCCCGACGGCAGCGGTTTTGATCTGTACAAGCGCATCGCCGCGCATGATGCGAATTTACCGGTCATTTTCCTGACTGCGCGCGGCAGCGAGATCGATCGCGTGGTCGGCCTCGAGATGGGCGCCGACGACTACATCGCCAAGCCGTTTTCGCCGCGCGAACTGGTGGCGCGCGTGCGCACCGTGCTGCGCCGGAGCGAGCGCGCGCTGGCGGCCGCGGTGCGCAGCAACGGCGCCGTCGGCGCCAGCGGCGCGTTCGCGGTCGATGACGAGCGCAAGCAGATTCGCTATCGCGGCCTGCCGCTCGATTTATCGCGCACCGAATATCGCTTGCTCAAGGTGCTGATCGAGCGGCCCGGCCGGGTCTTCACGCGCGATGAACTGATGGCGCGCGCGTGGGACGATCCGGCCGCCGCATTCGATCGCACCGTCGATGCGCATGTGAAAGCGCTGCGCGCCAAGCTGCGCCTGATCGATGCCGAGTCGGATCCGATCCAGACCCATCGCGGGCTCGGTTATTCGCTGCGCGAGGAATCTTCGCGCGCTTGATGCCGCAACCGGTGCCCCAACCCACGCAGCGCCAGCGCAGCGACCCGCGCCACGGTTAACAAATTACCAACCCGCTCGCCCTGACCGTGACGCGTCGCTCGCGGCTGTTCATCGGCATTTTCGTCGTCTACCTGGCCGCGGTCGGGCTGCTCCTATACCGGATCGCCGCGGATCTGGATCCGCGCTACCGCGAGTCGGCTGAAGAGTCTCTGGTCGACACGGCCAACCTGCTCGCGACACTGCTCGAGCGGCGCGCCTACAACGGCGTGATTCCGGTCGACGACCTCGACCGCACGCTCGCCGAACTCACCGCGCGGCCGATCTACGCGCGCATCTACGGCATCGAGAAAACCGCGGTCGCGCTGCACGTGTACGTGACCGATCACAACGGCATCGTGCTCTTCGATTCGCGCGGCCAGGATGTCGGTGCCGATTACCTGCCGTGGCGCGACGTGCAACTGACGCTCGAGGGCAGCTACGGCGCGCGCACCACCCGCAGCGATCCGGCCGATGCGCGCACCGAGGTGATGTACGTCGGCGCGGCGATTCGCGAGCGGCGCGAAGGCGCGCGCGCCGAGACCGGCGAGGACATCATCGGCATGGTGGCGGTAGGCAAGCCGGTGCAGGAATTCTCGCCGTTCATCATCAATGCGCGCCACAAGCTGATCCTCTTTGGCGCGATCTCGGCAGTCGCCTTTGCCCTCGCGACGCTCGCCGCGACGATGTGGCTCGCGCGCCCCTTTGGGCTGCTGCGCGATCTTTGGCACGGCTGGCACGCGGCGCGCGCGGGCGGTTTCGCGGCGCGCTGGCGCGGCGTGTGGCACGCGGTGCGCACAGCGTTGGCCAACATGCGCGACGGCATGGCGGGTCAGAGCTACATCGACGAATACGTGGCAACGCTGACGCACGAATTGAAAAGCCCACTGGCAGCAATCCGCGGCGCGGCCGAGCTGCTACGCGAACCGATGGCCGCGGACGCGCACGCGCGCTTTGTCCGGAACATCGAGGAACAGACCCGGCGCGCGCAGGATCTCGTCGATCGCCTGCTCGAGCTGTCGAGCCTGGAGCGGCGCGGCGCCCTCGAGCGCATCGAGCCGGTCATACTCGCCGCGATCGCACGCGCGGTCACCGATGAGCTGGCGCCGCTGGCCGCGGCCAAGGACATCTCGCTCGAGCTCGCGGTCGATGCTGCGCACATCGTCGCGGGCGATCCGTTTCTCCTGCAGCGCGCCGTCTCCAATCTCGTGCACAACGCGATTGAATTCGCGCCGGCGCACAGCACCGTCACCATTACGAGCGGCGTCAAGGCAAACACCGTCGAACTCAAAGTGCGCGACCGCGGCGCCGGCCTGCCCGAGTTTGCGCGCGCGCGCGTGTTCGAGCGCTTCTTCTCCCTGCCGCGGCCCGATACCGGCAAGAAGAGCACGGGGCTGGGTCTGGCGCTGGTCAAGGAAGTGGCCACATTGCATGGCGGCCGCGTCACACTGGCCAATTGCGATGATGGCGGCGGTGGCGCAATGGCGACGATACAACTGCCGCGCGCGCAGCGGCCGGAGTGACGGCCGCAACGATTGCCGCAACTGCCGTTGCAACAGCGGCAAGCGCGCCCGACTGCAGGTCAGGCTCGCCGCAGTCGCAGCGCATTGCCGACCACGCTCACCGATGAAAAGCTCATCGCCACCGCGGCGATCATCGGCGACAGCAGCAGTCCGAAAAACGGATACAACACGCCGGCGGCAATCGGCACGCCGATTGCGTTGTAGAGGAATGCGAAGGCCAGATTCTGTTTCATGTTCGAAACCGTCGCCTGCGCCAGCACACGCGCGCGCACGATGCCGCGCAAGTCGCCCTTCACGAGCGTGACGTGGCTCGCGGCCATCGCCACGTCGGTGCCGGTGCCCATCGCGATGCCGACGTCGGCCGCCGCCAGCGCCGGCGCGTCATTGATGCCGTCGCCGGCCATGGCCACGCGCCGGCCGGCACGCGTCAATTGCGTTACGAGATTCGCCTTATCCTGCGGGCGCATCTCGCCATGCACTTCGTCGATGGCCAGCGTCTTCGCGACCGCGCCGGCGGTCGCTGCACCGTCGCCACTCGCCATCACGATCCGCAATCCCGCCGCATGCAAGTCCCGGATCGCATCCGCGGCTGACTCCTTGATCGGATCAGCAACAGCGATCAGGCCGGCCGCGCGACCGTCGAGCGCGACGTAGACAACGCTCGCGCCGCTCGCACGCAGGGCATCGGCGTCGCGTTGCATTTCATCGATGCGCACGCCCTCGTCCCGCATCAGCACCGCGTTGCCCACCGCAACGGCGCGTTGGCCCGCGCCGTCGCTGATACGCCCGCGCACGCCGCTGCCGGCGGTGGCAATGAAATCAGCGGGCTCCGTTAGCTGCAGGCCGCGGCGCCTGGCCGCGGCCACGATCGCCGCCGCGAGCGGATGTTCCGACGCCTGATCGAGACTCGCGGCCGCCCGCAGGATGCGATCGGCATCGTTGCCGGCGGCGGCGATCAATTGCTGAAACGCAGGCTTGCCAACGGTCAACGTGCCGGTCTTGTCGACCACCAGCGTGTCGATGCGAACCAGCCGCTCGATCACCTCGGCATCCTGGAACAAGACCCCGGAGCTCGCAGCGCGACCGGTGGCCACCATCACTGACATCGGGGTGGCCAGTCCCAGAGCACAGGGACAGGCGATGATCAACACCGCGATCGCGTTGATCGTGCCGAACACCCACGAGGGCGACGGCCCGAACACGCCCCACAGCAGGAAGGTCGCCAGCGCGACCGCGCCTACTGCAAGCACGAACCAATAGGACACGGTGTCGGCCATCTTCTGCATCGGCGCACGCGTGCGCTGCGCCGCCGCCACCATCTGCACGATCTGCGCGAGCACGGTCGCGGCGCCGATCTTTTCGGCGCGCATGATCAGACTGCCGGCGCCGTTGATCGTTGCGCCGATCAACGCATCGCCCGGATTTTTCGCGACCGGAATCGGTTCGCCGGTCAACATCGACTCATCGATCGTCGAGCGACCTGAGACGACCACACCGTCGACCGGAACCTTTTCGCCGGGGCGAATGCGCAGGCGATCGCCGACATGGACGTGCGCGAGCGGCACGTCCTCCTCATCGCCGGCATCGTCGCCCGCGCCATCGACCTCGCCGTCGGCGGCGTTGCGCAGACGGCGAGCGGTGCGCGGCGCCAGTCCCAGCAGCGCCTTGAGCGCGGCCGAGGTGGCCGAACGCGCGCGCAACTCCAGGACCTGGCCCAGCAAAGTCAGCGAAACGATCGCCGCCGCCGCTTCAAAATAAACCGCGACGCTGCCGTGCGCGAGAAACGAAAGCGGAAACAGCGACGGCGCAAAGGTCGCCACAAAGCTGTAGACAAACGCCACGCCGACGCCGCTACCGATCAGCGTCCACATGTTCGGGCTGCGATTGCGCAGCGACTGCCACCAGCGCACGAAGAACGGCGCACCGGCCCAACAGACAACCGGCGTTGTCAACGCGAACTCGGCCACGTTCTGCCAGCGCGGCGCAAGTAGTTGCCACGCATGCGCGGTCATCGCCAGAAACACGACCGCGGCAGTGAGCGGCAGCGTCCAGAACAAGCGGCGCGAGAAGTCGGTGAGCTCCGGGTTGGGGCCGTCATCGAGCGTCGGCATTTCGGGCTCGAGCGCCATGCCGCAGATCGGACAGGTTCCGGGCGCCGGCCGTCGCACCTGCGGATGCATCGGGCAGACATAGGTCGCGCCGGCGGTGGCGGCCGCGTGCGGCGATTGCGGCGTCGCCGCGTGATGCGCACAGTGCGGCGTGGCGGGCGCTGCCGCGGTAGCGCGGGTTGAATGATCGTGTTGTGATGGGTCATGCTGCGCTTGGTCATGACGCGCATGGTCATGGTGCGCGTGTGATTGACTCTGCACGCCGTGGTCGTGCCCGCAATGACCCTGCGGCGCGGATTCATCATGCAGCGCGCGTTGTGATGATGGGTCGCGCCGCGAACTCTCGCTTCCCGAGAGCGCGCCGAGCGAACTGGCGTCGCTTGCGCTCTCGCGTTGTGAACTCGTGTGAGGCAAAGGAACATCCTTCGCCTGAGCAGGCGGCTGCGCACCTTTCTCTGCCGCTGCCCCCGGTGCGTGCTCATGGTGACAGCAAGCACCGTGATCGTTCGGCGATTGCGGCGCTGACGCGCGCTCGTCGGTCATTGCGCGTCTCGCCTTCTATCGATGATCGATGGCGCACATTCAAGACCAGGCAGCAGCGAGCGATTCCGCATCGGAACGCCTTGGCGGCAACGCACCACTGGCGACGGCGTCTCTCTTGCCGTCATCTGACAGTCACCGTGCCCACCATGCCGGTGCGCAAATTTTCCCCGGTGTGTCCGGGAATCAGGCACGCGTACCTGAAGCTGCCCCGTCTTGTGAATTGCCAGACGATCTCGCCCTGCTCGCCCGCCGCCAGATGCGCCATGAAAGGTTCCTCGTGCACCATGCCCGGAAATTTCAACATCAGGCGTGCGTGTTCGGCCAGTTCGTCTTGCGTGCCCAACACGAACTCGTGCGTCATCGTGCCGCGATTGTGGATGCGTAATCGCACCGTTTCGCCCTGCTTCACATCGATCGACGCCGGCGTGAAGCGCAGCTCATCGCTCATCTCGATATCGATCGTGCGCCGCACGTTGTGCGGGTTGCCGCTGCGGCCGAAGGTGTTTGCCGCATCGGCGTCGTGGTGATGCGCGTCCGCTCCGGCCGCCGGCGCAGCAATGTCGTGCGCGCACGCGGGCGCCGCCGCCAGCAACGCGAACAGCAGCGCGCCGCCAGCGGACAGCCAAACGCGCACCAGCGTATTCGCCGCGTGCCGCGGAACGCGGCGAATACGCCGAAGGTTCAGTCCGCAATTCATTTCGTCCCGATTCAGCATGGGTTGTCGCGTGTGATGAACGACGCGAAATCAGGAGTGTGCACTGGATTGCACGTCGCCACGTTCGGTGCCGCCAGCGTCGCCAGCGCCACCAGGGTTGCTGGCGGCGCTGCACTTGCGTTGGGGTCAGTGCAATGTGAAATAGCTCGCGGCGAGCTCGCGTACGCGAAGGTGACCACTACCCAACGCCGTGTCGGCTAGCGAGGGCTCGGGGGGAAGCACATCGAGCGGACTGACCGTGCCCGCCGCGCCGGAGCGAAGGACATGCGTGTAGATCATGGTCGTGCTGACGTCGCTGTGCCCGAGCAACTCCTGCACACGGCGGATGTCGACGCCGCTTTCCAGCAAATGGGTCGCGAACGAATGACGCAGCGTGTGCGCCGTCACCCGCTTGGCAAGCTCTGCCGCCGCCGCCGCGCGGGTGAGTGCGCGGCCGACCGCATCTTCATGCCGATGATGCCGGCGGCGCACACCACTGCGCGGATCAAGTGCCAGATCGCGCGCCGGCCAGAGCCAGAACCATGACCACGACTCGCCCGCGCGCGGATATTTGCGCGCAAGCGCGTCGGGTAGCCAGACGCCGTCGTGGCTGCGCGCGCGATCGGCCGCCCACACCGCGCGTGCCCCCGCGACCTGATCCCGCAGATCGGCACGCAACTGCTCCGGCAGCATCACGACCCGGTCCTTGCCTCCCTTTCCATCGCGCACGATCAGCACGCGTCGATCGAAGTCCAGGTCCTTGATGCGCAAGCGCAGACATTCCAGGATGCGCAGGCCGCTGCCATAGAGCAGCCGCGCGATCACACTGCAATCCGGCGCGACCTTGGGCAACAAACGCGCGACCTCATCCCGCGACAATACGACCGGCAGGCGCTTGCGCGCCGGCGGCCGCCCGATCTCCTCCAGCCAGGGCAACTCGACATCGAGGACATGGCGATAAAGGAACAGCAGTGCTGCGAGCGCCTGCCGGTGAGTCGACGCCGACACCCGCCGTTGCGCGGCCAGGTGACTCAAATACGCCGCGACCTCCGCGCCGCCCATGTCGCGCGGATGACGCAACCCGGAATATCTGACAAACCCGCGCACCCAGTAGACGTACGATTGCTCGGTGCGCAAGCTGTAGTGGGAATATCGAATCCGCTCCCGCAATTGATCGAGCAGGCGGGCCGACCGCAGCGGGGGGCGAGAAGTGGGTTTCACGGAGAATTGATCGGTACTGGCGAAGGAGTGTCCGACGAATTGAGGCAACGAATCAACGCGCGACCTCGCAGGCAAGACATGATCGAAAACCTGCCTGCGTGGTGCTTGTTGTTTGGCCGTCTATGACGATCTCCATGCGCCCGGTGTTTGACGGGTTTGGCCTATTTGTTAGTACTGTCTTTATATACAGTAATTTCCTGAAAAGCAAGGCACGATGCGGGACAGCAAAGAGTCGGACGGAAGTGTTATGGCGCACGGGAGAGATTTAGGCGCAAAATTGCTGCGGACTAAAACAAGTTAGGCCTCTGCCGCGCAAGCGAGTCCGAAATCTACTGCCCGCATTACTTTACGCCGAGTAGTTCTTCTTCGAACGCCCGTCACATGCTTTCCAAGAGCGCAAGATTCGTAGTTGTCCTGTTTATTGCTTGCCTCGCAGCGATATATGCCAAGTGGGCTCTCGAGGGCCATATTGATGCGGGGGCGCTGCTCCTGATTTCCAGTATTCTCATTGCACCGCCGGTGCTTTTCTATGCGCTGCAATCAGCTATCCCAAGTGTTGCCTTTTGGCCTGCTTTTGTTATTTCACACCCTCGTCATATTCGCTCCTGGGTATGCCCAGTCTCCCGTTGTTGCGACTAATCCGCAACCCAAAGAACCTGCGACATCGGCATCGCCTTGCCTTGAGCTTTCATTCAGTGGCCGCATCAATGGGAGCGAGAGATATTCGCGAGAGTTAGGTGAGAAATTGTGGGTTCGGTTTGCGCTGACTATAGATAACTGGGGTTGGGCAATCTCTGTCGAGGAAGCAGGAAGAACCGATGATTTCGGTTGGCCGGTCAACCCTCCTTTCCACTTTGGCAACTCAGAATATCTCAGCACCGGGTACGGCGAAACGGTGGAGTCCAAGTTGAGATTCGAGCACAGAATATTCTTCGCATTGAAACGGACTGTCTACGAACAGGCAGTTAAGTTGGTCAATGATGAAGCTATGAGCAAAGACCCAGA
>Ga0137409_10006469_pt1 | contig 12181 bp, 19 predicted proteins | sample CZODoug1_16funga_FD_122059 | JGI IMG/M metagenome (GOLD analysis project Ga0137409, IMG submission 122059) | Vadose zone soil fungal communities from Angelo Coast Range Reserve, California, USA - CZODoug1_16fungal (Hybrid Assembly) | ecosystem: Environmental > Terrestrial > Soil > Vadose zone... | reverse complement strand
GCCTACGTCGGCACTGCCGGCGCCGCGATCGGCACCTCGTACGGGGCCATGGTCCTCACGAAGATCGTTCTCTTCGCGGCGCTGGTCGCGATGGGCGCGCTGAATCATCGCGCGCTCCACGGTCGCCTGACCCTCGCCCCGTGGCGCGCGCCGCGCGCGGCCGACGATGGCGGCTCGCTGCTCGTGCGCCGGCGCCTCGAGGTGGAAGCCGGGCTCGCGGTCGTGACGATCTTGCTCGCGGCCTCGATCGGCTCGGCGCCTCCGGCCGCCGACGCCGGATTCCAGCGCGCTACCTGGAGCGAGATCCGCGCCGTCGTCTTCACGCCGAAGTGGCCGCGGCTCTCGAGCCCCACCCTGACCGAGCTGGCCGCCGCCTCGGATCTCAGCGACCCGAACGCGCCGCGCACCGCCGAGATCACCGCGTGGTCGGAGTTCGGACACAACGTCGCGGGGCTCTTCGTGGTCGCCATGGGTATCCTGGCAACGCTCGAGCGGCTCGGCGCGCGATGGGCGCGTCACTGGCCGCTCCTCATCACCGTGCTGGCGGGCTTCGTCGCGTTCAGCGTCGACCCCGAGGGCTGGCAGACCGGGACAGTCGGCTTCTGGGAGCATCTGCTGAGCCCGGAGGTGGTACAGCACCGCATCCTGCTCATCCTCACCGCGCTCTTCGGCTTCGCCGAGTGGCGCGTGCGCAACGGCCGCCATCCGGACTCCCGCTGGAACTACGTGTTCCCGCTGGTGGCGATCTCGAGCGGTATCTTGCTCCTGGCCCACGCCCACGAGCTGAGCGACAGCAAGTCGGCGTTCTTCATGGAGCTCTCGCATCTGGCGATGGGGCTCGTGAGCCTGCTGGTAGGCTGGTCGCGCTGGCTCGAGCTGCGCTTGCCGTCGGCCGCGCGCGGCCTTCCGGGCCGGATCTGGGCGCCGGCACTCGCCGTGTTCGGGCTGCTGCTCGTCCTCTACCGCGAGGTGTGAGGGCCGACCGCTACTTGAGGACGCCTTTTTCCCGCCAGTAGCGCTCGGCGCCGGGGTGGAACGCCACCGGAACCAGGTTCTGCTCGACGAACGCGCGCGTCTTCGCGATCGTGAAGTCCCGACCTCCGGGGTGAAGGTCGGCGAACTCGCGGTTGCGCTCGACGATCGTCTTGACGATCTGGTAGATCAGCTCCGGATCTGCCTGCTTGTTGGCGAGCAGCGTCGCGGGCGCGCCCGGCACCAGGAGATCCCGATCCTGCCCATGATACGTCCGCACCGGGAGCGTGACCGGCGTCCAGAACGGTGACTCGTCGAACACCTTCGCCCTGGCCGCGTCGAAGCCCAGGATGCGGATCGGCTGCGCGGAGGCGAAGCCCGCCAGGTCGGGGTTGTAGGGGCTGAGGGCGATGAACCCGGCGTCGATCGTCCCTTCCCGAAGCGCGGCGAGCTGCTCCGTGTAGCTCATGACGCTGATCCGCAAGTCACCCTCGTTGAGCCCATAGAGCTTGAGCACGGCGAGGAGCTGCGTCTTCGATGCGGGCGCGTTCACGCCGACGTGCAGCCCCTTCACGTCGGCGAACGTCTTGATGCCCGAGTCGGCGAGGGTAACGATGCTCTGTCCGCTGTCCATCGCGGCCATGACGAAGCCGACGTTGTCGTACTTCTTGTCGAACTCGCGTTGGCCCCGCACGCCGAAATACGCGGAGGCGAGACCAACCAGCCCGATCGTCGCTTCGCCCCGATGGATGATCTCGAGGCTATGCGCCGAACCCGTTGCCGGCTCGGCGACGGCGGTCGCCCCGGGAATGTGCTTGCTGAGAAGATGCGCCATCGCCGTTCCCACCAGGAAAAACACGCCGCCCCAGGGCCCCGTCGCGATGGTGATTCGGGTCGCCGCCGTCCCCGGAACGGCCAGCGCCAGGAGGAGAAGAGCGAGCGGTAGGACGAACCGTCGCCGCATGCTGCTGCGATTGTAGACCTTCGAGCACCCCAGTGTTGATGGATTGACGGTCGACTGACGAAAGCGAAACACCCTCCTCCGGCGCGTCCCAAGGAGAAATCTGCGAAGTCGATAGTTTGCGATTGGCATTGGATATGCCCGTGTCTGGCAGACACGAAGTGAGGAGGTCTCCGATACCCGCACACGGGGAGGCACCCAAAATGTTTGGGACGCGCATGAGAACACTAACGGCGCTCATGGTAACTATCGCGAGCCTGGCCATCGCCGCCCCCGCCTCGGCGGAGTGGTTCGTCGATCTTTACATCGGCGGTGCGTTTACCGAAAAGCACGACGTGGATACGCAATTCGTCCCCAGTGGCGCGCAAGTCTCGACCCTGGATGTCTCGTTCAACAACTCGTTCACGGGTGGTCTACGCGGAGGCTACTGGCTCCCGTTCGACGTCGGTCCACTCAACTTCGGCTTCGGCGTCGACTTCTCGCACTTCGCACCGAACATCAACCGGCAGACCCGCAGCTTCTGTGCGCAGTTCTGCGCCAACGCTACACTCGACGACCTCGATCTCTCGGTCTGGGTGATCGGATTCGACGCGCTGCTCCGGGCTCCGCTCCTGAAGAGCGCGGAGTTTCCGCACGGTCAGCTTCAGCCGTACTTCAGGGTCGGACCGGCGATCTTCGTGGCAGACGCGAATGACAGCAGTAACTTCGCTCCGGCGAATCAGAGCGACAGCGATACGTCCATCGGCGTCAAGCTGGGAGTGGGCGTCGCCTGGCTGTTCACCAAGAACATCGGCGTGTTCACCGAATACCGGTACACGCACTTCAGCCCGGAGTTCACGTTCAGCGACGGGGGCGACCGTGCGAACGTGAGCACGTCCGTCAACACTCACTACCTGCTCGCAGGAGTCACCTTCCGCTTCTAGGTCGACGCGGGTCTTGGTCGCATCGGGCGCGCCTTTCAGGAGTATCGCAAAGCCACACGTGAGGACCGCCAAGGCGGACGAGGCGACTCTTGCGGACAAAGCCCGCGCGGCAATCCGGAGCGGCCACCTGCCCGCGCGAGCCCCGCATCGCAGGTTCGGTGGGCGTGGTAACGGGGTGATCTGCCCGGTCTGCGGCGAAGTGGTCGCCAGTGATCAGGCGGAGATCGAGATCGAATTCAACCGGCACGGCCCGGCACCCGGACTAGACCGGTACCATCTGCACGCCCAGTGCTTCACGGCCTGGGAATCGGAGCGACGCAAGGTCCCGGACCCGTGGATCTGAGTGATAGGCCCCCTCCCCAGATCGCTCAAGGGTTGACCAGAAGCTGAGGCCGCTTCGTCGCGATCTGTGTCGTCATGTGCTTGCGGATCTCGTCCGTCATGACGGCCTCCGGCGGTGATTTCCCATAGCCACCGAGCGCCGCGATCTGGTCCTCCGAGAAATCTTCGTATGGCCGGCGCCCCAGCCGACAAAGACCGAGTCGCTTGACGCGTCGAACGCCTCGTCAAATATCGCCCGCAGGAGCGACCTCGATCTCGCCTCGTCTGTCGCTGGGAATCCCGGCGTGATTGATCATCTTGATGTTGTAATCCGTCATGCGCCCCTCCTCCCGATCTGTCGAGCCGATTTAACGGGCAAATCAATTGGGCTCCTCTCAGGAGCTTGCAAACGAACCCGGCGGCGCCCCGCTACGAGTGCGTCTTCGAGTGGGCAAGCGTTATGCCAAGCTGCTTTGGCGAAAGAACTGTCCCGAATATTCCAGATTTGCTAAAAGATCACGACCATGGGGCGGGCTATCGACCTTGGGGCATCGGGCGTTTCGCCCGAAGCGCGCCCGATGGGAGTGCGCAGAGCGAGTTTGCCGAGGCCGGTGGCCTCATGGCCTACGGGCCGGACTATCGCTACCTGTGGCGACGCGCCGGTTCGCTGGTCGGAAGAATCCTCAAGGGCATCCGGCCTGGGGATCTTCCGATAGAGCAAGCCGACCGCTTCAGACTCGTGATCAACCTCAAGACCGCTAAGGCGCTCGGCCTGACGATCCCACATTCCCTCCTGCAGCGGGCGGATCAGGTGCTCGAGTGATGAACAGGAGGGCCTTCATCTCGGGTGCCCTTGCTGTCCTCGCCGCGCCGCTTGCCGCCAAGGCGCAGCCGGCCCGCGTCTATCGCATAGGAGTCATCCTCCAAGGAGGCCCGTACTTGGGAGCTGTCGACGGGCTGCGGAAGGGTCTCGCAGAGATGGGTTTCGAGGAGGGGAAGCAGTTCATTCTCCACGTACGCGACGGCAGCGGCGATCTGAAGGTGGTGGAGCAGGCTGCGGGGGATCTCGAACGGGAGCACGTCGACCTGATCTATTCACTGGGTACCCGGGTTACGCTCGTGGTCAAACGGGCTACAAAGACTGTCCCTATTGTGTTCAACGCCGGTAATGATCCAGTCTCTGGCGGCCTCGTCGAGAGCTTCCGGAAGCCTGGCAGGAGACTCACGGGCACCTTCAGCCGGTCTGCGGAACTCACGGGGAAGCGCCTCGAGCTCCTGAAGGAGATGGTTCCAAGGCTCCGCCGGGTCGTGACCTTTTACAACCCTACCAATCTCACGACTCAACTGGGCGTGAAGATCGCGCGGGACGCAGCCCGCCGGCTGAAGGTGGAGCTCGTCGAGCATCGAGTCGGGTCAGTCGAGGAGCTGCAGGCAGGCCTGCGCGCGCTTCGAGCCGCGGAGGCAGATGCCTATTGCGCCTTGCCGGACGGAATGGTGATCAGCCAGACGGCGTTGATCATCGACACCGCGAGAGCGAAGAAGTTGGCAACCATGTTCATCGAGCAGGAGAGCGTCGCCCAAGGGGGCCTGGCCAGCTATGGCGTGAGCTACTTCGCGATCGGCCAACTCTCAGCCAGGTACGTCCACCAAATTCTCTTGGGCGTCAACCCCGGGGATCTTCCCATCGAACAGTTTGACAGGCTCTACTTCGTCATCAACCTCAAGACCGCCCGGGCTCTCGGCCTGACGATTCCGCCGTCGCTCCTGCAGCGGGCCGACCAGGTGATCGATCCATGAGAACGGTGGTGGCGTCAAGGGCGTCTGCGCACGCAGCTCTTCCTTTCGGAGCCGGGATGAGGCCAGGCGCGATCGCACAATCGGCCCAGGATCGTCGATCGCGGCGGCGGCAAGACCGTGGTATCTCCCGCATCGGGGTGCAAGTCGCGATGAAGAGCTCGGGAGGACCCTGGCTGGGGCAACGTCCACCAACCATCCATTCGCGCACGGACGCCGGCGCATGATGTCGTGTTCGATCGTCGACGATCCGGGATCGTCGAGGGGGGGCGTCTCAAACAGTGAGTCGGTCACTGGCGACCATCGATCACTCCGAGAACGCCCGCACTGGAACGGCTGCGCCAGGCCCCGAGGCCTCGCAAGCGGCGCGTGCGCGCTACGCGCGACGCGGGAGGAGGGTCTCGCGTGGTGGCGAGAGGCAGCCGCGGCGTCGGAACTCGGCGTAGTCAATCTGATCGCGAACCATGATGAAGAGGCGGACGAGGAGCTTGCGGGCCACGGCCACGCGGGCCTTGGGGCGCCCCCGGCGATGAATCAGCGTGCGGTAGACCCGGTGCAGATCGGCATCGGCGCGGGCGGCCAGTGGAGCGGCTTGGCCGAGGACCCAGCGGAGCAGCGTGCTGCCCTGCTTGGTGATCTGCCCCAGGTGGCAGGTGTCCGCCGAGGCGCTCACGGCGGGGGCCAAGCCGACGTAGCTCACGACGTGCTTGCTGCCCGGGAAGCGGGCGGTGGGGCCTAGCACTAGGACGGTGGTGAGGGCGGTCAGGGCGCCCACGCCCGGATGCGTCAGGAGCAGGCGGGCGCCGGGATGGGCGGCGGCCGCGGCGGCGATGCGGGCGTCCAGGCCGGCGATATGAGCCTCGAGCCACGCCAAGAGGTCGAGGCTGTCCTCCCGGCGCTGGGCGGTGTGCGGCGGCAGCGCGAGGGCGACGAGCTGGGCGCGCCCGCGCTGACTCCAGAGCTTGGAACCCAGAGCGAGGCGGCGATTGAGCGCGATGGCCTGCAGGCCATTTTTGACCATGGTGCGGATGCGCACGAGGCGGACCCGGTGGGTGACGAGGGCACGGAGATCGCGGGTGGCCGGATCCGGAATCCAGACCGCGGGGAACCGATCATGCTTCAACAGGTCGAGCAAGTGCTGGGCATCGCGGCGGTCGGTCTTCGTCTTGCGCACGACCATGGCCCGGATCTTGGCGGCCTCGCCCACGAGCAGGGTGTGGCCGAGGTGCTGCATCAGTTCGTGAAACCACAGGGCGTAGCCGGTACTCTCGATGCCGACGATCACCGGGCGGGGCAGCGTGCGGTAAAACTGCTCCACGGCATCGCCCGCGTGGAGGAGCTCCTGCTCCACGACTTCGCCCGTGTCGGCATGAAGGACGGCGACCTGCTGCTTCCGCGTGTGCAAATCACATCCCACGATGGTCATGAGGGCGGCCTCCTGGCTGAGAGTGTGGTAACGGTCCCGCAGCCTGAGCCTACTAGCAGCGGGCGGCCGTTCTCATGGCATCAGTGATGGACCGCCGAACCTAATTGGTGGGCTGCTTCCGTTGGGGGTCACGCCACCGATTCTTGCTAGATTTCTGGGTGGCATGCGAGACCTCGGCTGGGTGGAGAATCAGGGCTTTGATCGGTACGCGATACTCGCGCACCATGGGAGCCAGCATGCAACGCCATAGCCGTCGTCGGCTCCTGCAGGGACTGGCCTTGGCCGGTTTCAGCCTTCTTTCTGGCTGCGAGAAGGGCCCGAAGGTACCCCGGATTGGTTTTCTGGCCGTCGGCTCGCGCGAGGGCCGGGCGTTTTTGATCGAGGGCTTTCTCCAGGGGCTGCGCGAGCACGGCTACGTCGAGGGCCGGAACATCGTCATCGAGTACCGCTTCTCGGCGGACCGCAACGATCGGCTACCCGAGCTCGCGGCCGAGCTGGTCGCCCGAAAAGTGGACCTCATCGTGGCGTCGGGCTCGCCAGCGAGCTTCGCGGCCAAGCAGGTCACCGACACGATCCCGATCGTCATGGGGAGCCTCAACGCGGATCCGGTCGCGACCGGTCTTATCGCCAGCCTAGCGCGCCCGGGCGGGAACATCACGGGGATTACTGAGATGGCCCCGCAGCTGAGCGGGAAGCGCCTGCAGTTGCTCAAGGAGACCGAACCGAGCCTTTCGCGGGTGGCGGTCTTTTCGAATCCGCTCAATCCCGCCTACGGTCCGATCTTGAGGGATCTCGAGGCGGCGGCTCAAACGATGGGGATGGAGCTGCCGCGTCTGGAGGTGCGGGTCCCGGAGGACTTCGAGGGCGCCTTCGAGGCTGCGACCAGGCAGCGGGCCGGTGCGCTGGTCGCGCCGGGTGACCCCCTGGTCACCAACCGGCCAAGGATGTTCGCGGACCTCGCGCTCAAGTATCGACTACCGACGATGGTGGAAAACAAGGAGATGGCAATTGCCGGGGCCCTGCTGTCCCTGGGGCCGAACATCGTCGATTCATACCGGCGCTCCGCAACCCACGTGGACAAGATCCTGAAGGGGGCCAAGCCGGGGGACCTGCCGATGGAGCAGCCCACCAAGTTCGACCTGTTCATCAACCTCAAGACCGCGAAGGCGCTCGGCCTGACGATCCCGCCGTCGCTCCTGCAGCGGGCGGATCAGGTGATTGAGTAGAGCCGAAGGAGGCAAGCATGCGAAATCCGACCTACGCATGGATCCTGATCGGCGTCGGCGTGCTTCTCGTCCTCATCTCAGCATTGGCCGATTCCTTCGGTCTGGGTCAGTCTCCTGGCTTCGGGTGGCGCCAGACGCTCGGCGTCGTCGTCGGTGCTCTAGTCATCCTGGGAGGGCTCTGTCTGCGGCGCCGGTGGAGGGTTTGATGTATCGCCACTTCCATGAGGAGCTCGACACCTTGAAGCAGACCCTGCTCGCCATGGGAGGCCTGGTCGAAGACCAGATCCGTCGCGTCATGAGTGCTCTCCTGCAGGGCGACGATACCCTGGCCCAGGAAGTCATCGAGCGGGATCAGGAAGTCAATGCCTACGACGTAGAGGTTGACGAGACGTGCGTCAACCTGCTGGCTCTGCATCAGCCGGCAGCAAGCGACCTCCGATTCATCACGACAACGATGAAAATCGTGACCGATCTTGAACGGATTGGCGATCAGGCAGTGAACATCGCCCAGCGGGTACTCGAGCTGAACCGAGAGCCGCAGCTCAAGCCGTACATCGACCTGCCACGAATGGCCGAGAGGGCTCAGCGAATGGTCAAAGAGAGCCTGGATGCGTTTGTGAGACGGGATACCCAGTCGGCGCGCCGGGTGCGCGCGGAAGACGCCGAGGTGGACGCTCTCAGAGAGCAAATCTTCCGTGAGCTGCTCACGTACATGATGGAAGACCCGCGGACCATCCCTCGGGCGATTCGCCTGATCCTGATCTCTCGCTTCCTGGAGCGGATAGGCGACCACGCTACCAACATCGCTGAGATGGTGGTCTACATGGTCGAGGGAAAGATGATCCGGCATACGTTCGCTTAGCCTGTCCAACCTATCGCGCGATGTCCCGGTTACGGGCTCTCTACCGGAGGCAACCGGATGAGAACGCGCACCACACGTTTCCCCTCGCCCGGCTGCGGTGGTAGATTCGCGGCCAGGACGACGGACTGGCTTGATCCGGGGACGTGGACCACGTCCGAGGAGTCAGCGAGTCGGGAGGCCCCGAAAATGAGGCATTTATGGTGGGGGCTCATCCCCTTCGTCGCTGCCCTGGTGGCGATCCGTTCCTGGTGGGCAGAGCTAGCGGATATCGTGGGTCTGGTGACTCTAGTGTGTGGACTCGCTTATGTCGTCATGCGCACTCGGCGGCCAATCCCGCCTCTAAAAGCCGAACCGGGACCGGACAAGCGGGACGTCCAGCGAGACTTACCCCCACCGCCTGGCTGATCCACTACCGAACGAAGATGCCGCTATATGACCCCTCTCATCCTCCTCGCCCTCCTCTGCGCCCTAACCCTCGCCACATCCGCGTCCGCTGACTGCGTGTGGGTGTTGTGGGTAGAGGCCCCCACGGGTTCGGATCAGTGGAGTGTCGCGAGCGGCCCTCAGTTTCGGTTCACCGCTAAGGAAGATTGCCAGCGACGTGCTGACGACCTCAACGCATTTGAATTGACGATGCACCGAATGCAAGGCGCCAGCGGCGCGGCCCACGACGCCTACATCTGTCAGCCCTGCACCGTGGACCCAAGACCGGAGGGAGCATTGCTCTACGAGGGCGTGGACCCGAGGGGGCCGAAGGGGAAGTAAGGAGAGCGCCATGAGTGTTCAGCTCGCGAAGACAAACCTGGAGGCGTCGGTCAGGGAAGCGGGCTTTGACTGGATAGTAGAAGTTGAACGCGGTGACGACTTCACGGTGCGGCTTTGGAACGGGCCTCAGGAGTTCCTGAAGAAGAATGTGAGCCGGGGCATCCTAGAAGATGAGTCATCACCCTTCCGTGACAAGCTGATACAGGACGCCCGCCTTGTACTCGAACGCCCGCAAGCTCCACCTCCCCGACCCAGATGGACCCCGCGCGGGCCGAAGCGGCCGTGATGGGCCTTGGCCTCGGCGCCTGGTGGGGTGAGCCGGAGTACAAGGTTTGCGGCACCTTCCGAGCCCGCGGCTACTTCATCCTCCATAGACTCCAAGAGCTTGATGCGGCCAAGTTCCTCACCGTGACGGTGAACCTTTACCACGAGCAAGAGAAGGAACCTCAGGACATTACCAAGGGTGAGTGGAAAGTAATCCTGGAGCACATGGGCGCTAGCCCAAATGAGATCAAGGACGTGCAGGTGAAGATGGGGAAGTGGCGGTAGCATCGGTAGCATTCATGGGCCTCGGCCTGGATGCTTGGTGGGACGAGCCAGCCTACAAGACCTGCAACACGTTGCGCCTGCGCGGCCTCTTCATCTTCCGCAAGCTCCGCGAGCACGATCCGGCCAGGCTTCGGGACGTGCTCGCCGAGCTATACCGGGATGACCAGCCAGAGCCGGAGGACATGGGCACATTCAAGTGGCAGACGATTCTCGCCTACATGGGTGCGAGCGAGGACGAGATTGCGGACGTGCAGACATTTATGGGACGACGGAAATAAGGACTGGGCACTGATCTGTGATGCTTTCATCAGCCGCGAAAGGAGACGGGAGTGGGGGAAGGATTGGGGAGCAGCACATGGTGGGAAGAGGCTGAGTATAAGCAGCTTGGGACCGTGACCGACCGGGCCCTGTTCGTCCTCGACAAGCTCATCAAGAGGGACATCACGAAGTTCCAGGCCGCATGGGCCGTCGCCTTTCCCGGACGCCTCATCTACGAGACCGGCCATATTCAGCCCGACGAGGTTACTAGGGGCCCATGGCTCGTGATCTTGACCCGCATGGGAGCGACTCGGGAGGAGACGACCGACATTCTGGACCGGGTAGGACGTCGGTGGTAGGCGGGGCGCGCGAAAGGGAAGGAACGGATGACGCTGCCTAGCACTCAGCACTGATCTTCACCAACCTCGCCTCAAGGCTGCACCACGTTCCAGATGAGCGCGCTGTACTGCCGCGGGGTTGCCGCCAGAGCGCGTTGCATCAGCCGCCCGTGGAACGCATAGGTCGGCCCGAGAGTCGTGAGCGAAGCCGCCAGCACGTCGAGGCCGAGCACGGTCTGATCTTTCTGGAGGGCGCTGAGCGCGTCGGACAGGTCGCGGCGGAGCTGCTCGCGGTCGACGCCCATCATCCGAGCAGCTCCGTTACCGGGTGTGTCAAGGATCACTTGCCGATCATCGGCCCCGCCGGCCGCTCATATCCCTTACGCTGGTAGTCCGCAATGCACTCCTCCTGTGTCTGATAGCCCTGGCCGGCGATGAACCGGTTATATCCGTCGGCACATCGCGCGATCTCGTGTGTTTGAGGGTGTTGCATCAGCACCGTGTCCGTCGTCGTGCAGCCGCCTAGCATGACCGCCACGGTCGCACCGGCGACCAGGCACCAGTGCAGGGTCGTACACCGCACACGTGTCATCCGTTCCCCTTCTTCGCCGCGGCCTCGAGAATTTCCGTCACCAACGTTCCGATGTTCTTCTCGTCCCGGATCGCCCGAGCGACGAGCGTTTCGGCCACCGAGCGGGGCAGCACCACGCGGAAGGTCATGCGGACGCGGTCACCGGGGCCCGGGGCCGCCTCCTCGTGGGCAACCGCGTCCCGGGCGAGCTCTTCGGGAACGGGCTTTCGCGGGCGACCTTTCGGCTTGTCGTCTCTTCGTGAGCGCATGCGGTTCTCTAGGTGAATTGCAGATTGGAGAAGGAGACGTCGTAGGGGCGGAGGGTCACGGTGATGACCACGAGCACCTCTGCTTGGTCGGCGCCGGTAAAGTCGAGGAACTGATCCGTCTCCACGGCGACCTTCATGATGAGTCGATCGTCTTCCAAGAGGCAATAGAAAGGCGCCTCATCTGGCGCGGGGGGGGTATTGGTAGGGCTGGAACTCTTCGGGAGATGGTTTCCTGAGCGCGTCGAAGAGAGTTTTCAGGCGGTTGTCGATGTCGCCCGCCCACAGAACGCGTCTAGGAAGATCCGGGCGCAGGAAGAGGATGTCAAGTCCGCACAAGAGTTTCAGTTCGGCGGTAACGAGTGGAACAAGCTTGAACTGGAGGTGCTTGTGCTTCTCTGCTAGTACCGCCGCTCGGTAATCAACGATGTCGCCGCCGGTTTCTTCGAGAATTGCCCCGGGGCCGCTTCGCTCACCCGTGGCCAGGAATGGTGTGTCTGACCACAGGCGCCTTAACTGTCGATGGAACTCTCTCCGGATCGTATGCTTGTGACCGGACCGTCGATCGGGCTGGCCGGGGGCAGGATCTTCCTGCATAGCGCGGAGGGGCCCTCTGTATGTGAGACGGAACTCCATCCACGGCTCCTCGGGCCGGCAGTCGGGATCGTCGAGTAGCACGATCCGCTTCGCGGCCACGCTGGTCATTGCACCCCGCCCAACTTGCTCAGCGCCGCTTTGAGTAGGGCCCGAATCTCGCGGTCCCGCGCGTCTGCCGCGGCGCTCTGACCAACCGCCAGCGGCGGGCCCGGCAGCGGCCGGAGCACACAGTCTGCCGGCCCTGAAGTATCCGTTCCTGGCACACCGGGCAGCGCGAGCCTACCAGAGATGGCGGGGGCGCCGTACGTGCGCCTTCTGAGCGGCTTGACGGGCCTGGAGGAGGCGCTGGCAT
>Ga0137409_10006467_pt1 | contig 12182 bp, 12 predicted proteins | sample CZODoug1_16funga_FD_122059 | JGI IMG/M metagenome (GOLD analysis project Ga0137409, IMG submission 122059) | Vadose zone soil fungal communities from Angelo Coast Range Reserve, California, USA - CZODoug1_16fungal (Hybrid Assembly) | ecosystem: Environmental > Terrestrial > Soil > Vadose zone... | reverse complement strand
TGGCGCGCTACTTCGAGCGGATCGCCGAAGTCTCACGGTCTTACGGCGGCACGGTGGAAAAGTTCGCCGGCGACGCGGCCATGGTCGTGTTCGGTATCCCGGCGGTTCACGACGACGACGCCGAGCGGGCGGTCCGCGCCGCCCTCGAGATCCGCGACGGGGCTTCCGAGCTGGAGGTCCGCGTCGGTGTCAACACCGGCGAAGCGGTGACCGCGGCGCGCGAAGACCGCCAGTTCATGGTCAGCGGCGATTCGGTCAACGTCGCGGCGCGGCTGCAGCAGGGCGCCGAGCCGGGCGAAGTGATCGTCGGAGTGCTGACCGAGCAGCTCACCCGAAAGGTGATCGAGTACGAACCTCGCGAGCCGGTGCCGGCCAGAGGCAAATCGACTCCACTGGTTGCGTTTCGCGCCCTCAAGGCGCGCACTCATGTACCGGAGCAAGCGCGCGGCATTCCCGGCTTGCACGCAGTGCTGGTTGGGCGAGACCGCGAGCTTCGCCTCTTGCTCGACACCTTCGCGCGCACCGCCGCCGATCGAAAAGCGCACCTCTTCACGCTTGTCGGTTCAGCCGGCGTTGGAAAGTCGCGCCTCGTCACCGAAGCGCTGTCGGCTCTGACAAGTTCGGGCGCGCGGGTGGCTCGCGGCCGCTGCCTTCCTTACGGCAGAGGCATCACGTACTGGCCGCTGATCGAGATCCTGCGTGACGACACCGGGATCTTGCTGGCAGACGAGCGAGAGGCGGCCATCCAGAAGCTGGATCGGTGGCTCGGCGAGCTGCTCCACGACGACCCGCAGCGCCCCGCCATCAGGGCAAGGCTGTCGGTGATGCTTGGATTCGAGGCGCCCGAGTCCGTGATGCCGGACACGCCGGCGGAGCGTGTCGACCGGGAGCTGGGCTGGGGAATGCGTCGCTACCTGGAAGCGGTCGCGAAAGCGGCGCCTTTGATCGTGGTGGTCGATGACCTGCAGTGGGCGGAGCCTCCAATCGTGGCATTGATCGAGCAGCTGGTCGAACGCGTCGCCGACGCTCCCATGCTGGTGATCTGCATCGCGCGTCCGGAATTCCTGGAGCAGCGTCGTGATTGGGGCGCTGGCAAACCCAACTCGACGACCATCACACTTGACCCGCTGAGCCCGCAGGACACAGGGATGCTCATCTCCCATCTGCTCGAGATCGAAGCCCTCCCCACCGAGCTGCGCGACCAGATCATCGAGCGCTCTGCGGGGACACCACTTTTCTGCGAAGAGTTCATTCAGATGCTGATCGACGATGGGCGCCTGGTCCATCAAGACGCCTCGTGGCGTGCCGTGGGCGCGATCGAGCAGATCCGGGTGCCGCAAAGCATCAACGCCGTCCTGGCAGCGCGACTCGACGGGTTGGCCGATCGCGAGAAGCGTGTGCTTCAAGCCGCCAGCGTCATCGGGCAGCGGTTCCAGTTGAGCCAGCTGGAGGCGCTGGCTGGTGGGAGCGATGTCGAGGAGACGCTCGAGGCATTGCGGCGCAAGGGATTGGTCATTGGTGGCGACGGTGCCGGCGACGAGCTGGCTTTTCGCCACCTTCTCATCCGCGACGCCGCCTACGGCTCGCTGCCGAAGGCAGAGCGAGCTGCCTTGCACGACGACTTCGGCAAAGCGCTTGAGCAGCAGGCCGGCGACGCTCAGCAGCTGACCGAGATCCTTGCTCACCACGCGGAACGGGCCTTCAGGTTGTCCACCGAGCTCTCTCTTGCAGGCGACGTTCTGACGCGGCGGGCGCAACGAGCGTTTGAATGGGCGCTGACGATGGGCGAAAGGGCCCGCACGCGACATGAGGTTCGGGTGCTGGAGTCAGCTCTGAACGTCGTCCGTGAAGCAGTGGCGGCGATGCCGGACGGCGGCGGCCTCGAGGGCAAGGCCAGAGTGCAGCTGCTGGAAACCCAGCTCCTGGTTATGAAGGCCGATTACGAACCCGCCGCACAAGCCGCGGCTCATGCAGCAACGCTTGCGGATGAAGCCGGTTCTCTGTCTTTGGTCGCAATCGCCCGCAGGACCGAGGCACTCATCCAGATGTGGAGCGGTGAGCGTTCGATGGAGGACTTCGCGCGCACTGTATAAAGGGCGGTTGAGGCGTGCCGCAAGGCAGGTGACCTGCCGGGCGAGATTGGAGCTCGCTTCATAGGCACCTTCGTTCACTTTTCTCAAGGCGACCTGGCGAAGTTCGTTGAGGTCAATGAGCGACTGATCGAGCAAGCCCGCGCGATCGGGGACGCCGCTCAGGAGGCGGCGATCACGGCGCGCCTTGTCGCAGCCGAACGGATGCGTGGAAACGCCGGCCTGTCGGACCGCCGCGCGAGGGAGGCTGAGGATCTTGCCATCGCACATGGCTTCCGAGACGTCATCCTCCGCCTGAACTTCGACCGGAGCGTCAAGCACCTCCTCGACGGCGACCTCGCAGCTGCCGAGGCGGCGATACGCCGCTACGGTTTCGACGCTGCCGAGGCGGGAGCGGTCCAACACCAGATCAGCGCACTTCGATTCCTCGGCTACACCCTCCTGTACGCGGGCCGCTTTCCCGAAGCCGCCACGGCGGTGGATCGGGCGCTCGAGTTGAGCGAATCCAGCGGAGAGCGGTGGAACCGCAGCGAGCTCTTCGGCCTTCGCGCGCGAGCGGCTCTGGAGCTGGCTGACCTCGCCACTGCCGACACGCTTATCAATCGCGCCGCGGCATCGCTTCGCGACGGGGACATCACCGCAATTCAGGAAGTCAACAGCCACCTCGGCGCGATCCGAGCCGCGCAGGGCCGCGACGCGGAGGCCGAGTCGGCGCTGCGCCGCGGCCTGCAGGTCGTGGCCGACACGGAGTACAACCTGCCCAAAGCCGAGGCTGCCCTAGAGCTCGCCACCTTCCTGGCGGAGCGACAGAGATTCGACGAAGCCAGAGCTCTGTGCGACGAGTTTGGCGGGCTGACCGAGCGGTTGGGATGGAAGCGCTTGTCGGTCGCTTTCGCGGAGACTCGCCGCACGATCTCTGAGCGGCAGGCGACTTGAATGACACTTGACAAGACGGGACGTCTAATCTAGTCTCGCCTCGGGGTGATCGCGACCAGGGAAAAGATCCTCGGCAAGGCCCGAGGCCTGCTCGCCAAAGGAGGTAGCCCGACTGTGGCCGAGCTCGCTGCGGCGGCGGGGGTCTCGAGAGCGAGCTTCTATCGCGCCTTCGAATCGCGTGAGGCGCTGCTCGAGGCGCTCGATCTCCAGCCGGAGCCTGACGCTCGCCGGCGCCTCCTCGACGCCGCCCTCAAACTCGTGGGTGCCCACGGGCTGACTGCCCTATCAATGGACGATCTCGCGACCGAGGCCGGCGTGTCGCGCGCAACCCTGTATCGCCTCTTCCCCGGCAAGGCCGCGCTCTTCACGAGCCTCCTCCACGAGTACTCACCGCTGGATCCGGTGAGCAAGCTGCTCGAGACTCGGCGCAGCGAACCGCCAGAGGTCCTCATGCCCGAGATCGCGATCACCGTCTATCGCGCTTTCTACGGTGCGGGTGAGAGCCGGCTCGGCATCCTCCGTGCGCTCTTCTTCGAGATCACGACCCTTGCCCCGGAGACCGCGGAGGCCTCTGAGGAGCTGATCCGCACGATCGTCGGTTCGCTCGCCATCTATGTCATGGAGCACATGCAGGCGGGCCGCCTGCGCCAGATGCACCCGGTGCTGGCGCTTCAGTCGTTCATCGGTCCGATCTTTTTCCACCTGCTGACCAGGCCCGTGGCCGAGCGAGTGCTTGGCTTCGACATCGATGGGGAGCAGGCGGTGACGCTGCTGGCGGAAAACTGGCTGCGCGCGATGGCGCCCGAAAGGAGGGAATCGTGAGTGAAACGTTTGCCGTCGAGGTGGAGAACGTCTCCAAGTCGTTTGGTGTGGTCAAAGCTCTCGACGGTGTCACGCTCCGGGTCAGGCGCGGCGAGATCTACGGCCTGCTCGGACCGAACGGCGCGGGCAAGACGACGCTCATCCGAGCGCTGGTCGGCCTGGTCGAGGCGCACGCCGGGACCGTGACCGTGCTGGGCCAGCGAATGCCGAACGTCGGCGTCCTCCACCACGTCGGTTACATGACCCAACAGGCTGCGCTGTATCCCGGGCTTTCAGTCGAGGAGAACGTGAGGTTCTTCGGCGCGATCAACGGCGCTGCGGAGGGAGTCAAGGACGCGCTCGAGCTGGTGGAGCTTTATGAGCGACGCAGCTCCGTGGTCGCAACTTTGAGCGGTGGCATGCGCCAGCGCTGCTCGCTGGCCTGCGCCCTGGTGCACAAACCCCAGCTCCTTCTTCTCGACGAGCCAACAGTCGGCGTCGACCCGCAGCTCCGAGTCCAGTTCTGGGAGGAGTTCAGGCGAATGGCCGCGACCGGCACGACGATCATCGTCTCGAGCCACGTCATGGATGAAGCCGAGCGGTGCCAGCGGCTCGGCCTGATCCAGTTCGGCAGGCTGCTCGCCGAGGGAACGCCCGCGGAGATCCGGACCATGGGCGGCTCGCAGAATCTCGAGGAAGCGTTTCTCGCCCTCGCGGGGGTGAAAGCGTCATGAGCGGGCAGAGAGTCGCCGCGATCACGAGGCGCCTTTTGCAGCAATTCCGCCGCGACCACCGCACGCTGGCGCTCCTGTTCGTCGCCCCGATCGTGATCCTCGGGCTGCTCGGCTACCTCATCCGCGGTTCAGCCTCGGCTCCCGAGGTCGGAGTCGCCAACGAAGACCAGGGCCCGCTGGGCACGACGGTCGCCGCCGCCCTCGATCGCTCGAGCCTGATCAAGACGATCAGCATCGCCGCCGCAGGCGGTGACGCGCGGCTCAAAGACGGATCGCTCGTCGCCTACATCGTCTTTCCCGCGGACTTCAGCCGGCAGGCCCAGCAAGGCACCATCGCGCCCGAGGTGCACCTCGAGGGCTCGCAGCCCGGGACGGCCGGGCCTGTGCTGCAGGCGCTGCAGCAAGCGCTGATCTCGGCGGTCGGGCAGGCCCCGGGGCAGACGATCCGCGTCCAACCCCACGTCACCTATCTATACGGCGGTCCCGGATTCGACACGCTCGACTACTTCGGCGCAGCCTTCATCGGCCTGGTCGTGTTCTTCCTCGTCTTCGTGGTGACGATCGTCTCCTTCCTCAACGAACGTTCGCAGGGCACGCTCGAACGGTTGATGGCGAGCCCGCTGAGGCGGGGCGAGATCGTGCTCGGCTACATGCTCGGGTTCACCGTCCTGGCGCTGATCCAGTCGATCGAGGTCCTGATCTTCTCGCTCGCCGTGCTGCACGTACACAACAGCGGCAACGTGGCTTTGATCTTCGGCCTCGAAGCGCTGATGGCGATCGGCGCCGTCAACCTCGGCATCTTCCTGAGCATGTTTGCGCGCACGGAGTTCCAGGCGGTGCAGTTCATCCCGCTGGTGGTCGTGCCGCAGCTGCTGCTGTCGGGCATCCTCTTCCCCGTCTCCTCCGAGCCGAAGCCGCTACAGGTGCTTTCCAACGTGCTGCCGCTGACGTATGCGGTGAACGGTTTGCGCGACGTCATGATCAAGGGCGGCGACCTGACGTGGGGCTCGCTGCAGCTCGACGTTGGTGTCGTGTTTGGGTTCGTGATCCTGGTCCTGCTGGCGGCAGTGGCAACATTGCGAAGACGCATCGCGTAAACCCCGTACGCTGAAGCGATGTTGCTTGCGTGCTCCAGCCGGTGCGGCGGCCGGCTGTTCCGCGCCCTGTTCGCCGAGGTCGAGCTCGACTCGAGCGGCGTCTACCAGGACCACCGCATCGCGCAGCCGGGCTATGTGTGCCTGAACTGCGGCGCGCCGGCATTCGACCTCAGCGAAGTTCAGGCCGACATAGCTGCAGAAGCCGAGGCGGATGCCACCGAGATCCCGACGGACATCCTCTGCCCCGTTTGTGAAACGCTGGTGCAGGTCGGCGGCGACATGGAGTGTCCGAACTGCGGCGCTCCGCTGGAAGTCGGCTAAGTCAGAGCCGCCGAGCCCACCAGGATGCTCAGCATCCAGCTGACTGCGGCAGCGTCCTTGTTGCGTATCGCCATCCGTAATGCTCGCACCGCGCGCGGCGTGTCGAGGTCGTCGGCCAGCGCCGCGTTGAACTCCTTGATCAATGCGGGCGAGGCCTCACCGTTCTCGAGCTTGAGCACCGCGCGAGCGCGCTCGATGACGCGCGCCGCCCGTAAAAGACCCGGCCAGTTGAAGTTCCAGTCGTTCCCGTACCGGTGCGAGACCAGGTAAAGACGCACGGCGGCGGCAGGCGCGCGCTGCAGCGCCTGGCTCACCTTGACCAGGTTGCCGAGCGACTTGCTCATCTTCCGGCCTTCGTACCGAACCATCCCTGTGTGCATCCAGGCTCGAGCGAACGGTGCTTTGCGAGTCAGCGACTCGGACTGCGCCCGCTCCGATTCGTGGTGGCTGAACTTGAGGTCGCGGCCGCCCCCGTGGATGTCGATCTGGTCGCCCAGATATCGCATCGCCATCGACGAGCACTCGATGTGCCAGCCCGGCCGGCCAGGCCCGAACTTCGAAGGCCATGCTGGCTCGCCCTCGGCAGATGCCCGCCAAAGGGGAAAATCGAGAAAGTCGCGCTTCGCGTTGGGGCCGACGCCTCCGAGCAGCGCCTCGGCGCGCAGCTTGCGCAGCATCGATCGCCTCGTGAGGTGCGACAGGCGGCCGTAGCCGGGGTAGCGGCTGACGTCGAAGTAGAGCGCGTCGGTCCGGTACGCGTATCCCTTCGAGTGCAGCCTTGCGGCGGCCGCCAGGATGCGGCTCATCTCCTGTGAGACCTTCGGCATGACATCGGGCGGACGCCAACCAAGCGCAGTCATATCGCGGATGTGGACCTTCGTCTCGCGGTCAGCGAGGACCTGCCAATCGATCCCATCACGCCGCGCGCGCTCGAACAGTGGGTCGTCGATGTCGGTCACGTTCTGCACGTAGCGGACCTTCACGCCGCCCGACTCCAGAAACCGGACGAGCACGTCGAAGATCGAGAACGTGAACGCGTGGCCCATGTGTCCGGAGTCGTAGGGTGTGACGCCGCAGACGTAGATCGTGGTCGGCTTCCGGCGGCCCTGTGCCTTGGCGTTCGGCGTCACACGCACCTTGCGCTCCGTCAGCGTGTCGTGGACACGCATGCGGGCAGCGGCTGAATCAGGCACGACGGACGCGGTGCAGCCTAGCTCCTGGTTCGGGCCGCGACCGAGGCATCGGCGCGCAGTGCCTCAACCCTGTCTGTGAGCTCCCAGGGCACTCCGAGGTCGTCCCGTCCGAAGTGTCCGTAAGCAGCGGTCGGCCGGTAGATCGGGCGCATCAGGTTCATGTTCGCGATGATCGCGCCCGGCCGCAGGTCGAAATGGCGCCGGATCAGCTCGAGGAGCTCACCCTCGGATACCGAGCTGGTGCCGAACGTCTCGACTGCGATCGATGTGGGGTGCGCACGCCCGATGGCGTAAGAGACCTGCACCTCGCAGCGATCGGCGAGCCCCGCCGCGACGAGGTTCTTGGCCACGTGGCGCGCCGCATACGCAGCCGAGCGATCGACTTTGCTCGGATCCTTCCCGCTGAACGCGCCGCCTCCGTGCCTGGCGATGCCGCCGTAGGTGTCGACGATGATCTTGCGACCGGTCAGCCCGGCGTCCGCCGCGGGACCGCCGAGGACGAACATGCCGCTGGGGTTGACCATGATCTTGGTGTTGCCGTCGACGACCAGGCCCTTGAGGATCGGGTCGATCACGAGCTCCCGCACACCGTCGCGAATCTGTTTCTGCGTCACATCCGGCATGTGGTGCGTGGACACGACTATGGCCTCGATTCGCTTCGGCCGTCCCATCTCGTACTCGACGGTGACCTGCGTCTTGCCGTCCGGACGCAGGAACGGAAGCGAACCGTCCTTGCGGGTCTCCGCGAGGCGCTTCGCAAGCCGGTGCGCCAGCGAGATGGTCAGGGGCATCAGCTCTGGCGTCTCGCGGCAGGCGAAGCCGATCATCATGCCCTGGTCGCCCGCGCCCTGCATCTCAAAGGGATCGTCTTCGAGGCTGCCTTCGCGCTCCTCCAGAGAGTGGTCGACTCCGGCCGCGATGTCCGGCGACTGCTCTTTCAAGTAGACCTGGATCAGCGCGTGGTCCGCGTCGAATCCGATCTCCTCGTTGTTGTAACCGATGCCGCGGATCGTGTCGCGGATGGTGCGCTGGATGTCGAGCTCGGCATGAGTGGTGACCTCACCGATCACCACGCACAGGCCCTTGGTGATCGCGGTCTCGCAAGCTACGCGTGCGTGCGCATCCTGGGCGAGCATGCCGTCCAGCACGGAATCCGAGACCTGGTCGCAGACCTTGTCCGGATGTCCCTCGGTGACAGATTCAGACGTCAGCAGGAACGAGGGGGACTCGCTGAATGAAGTTGTCACAACGGCAGCCAATGATAACTGCGGTGCCATCAACGACCGGGCGCACCGCAGGTGCGTGGCGCGCTCTTGGCGCCAAACGTGCGCTATTTGAGTGGGCGATCGACGGTTTGGCGCCAAACACGCGGAACCATCCGGAGGGTGAGCAGCCCCGTCGCGAAGCGACCGGGCGATGAGCGGGAACCATCCGGGTTCCCGCTCATATCTCTAGTTGCCGTTGCGTTGGCGGCTGTCCTCAGGCGATTGGCCGAGCAGCTGGGCCTGCAGCGAAAAGATGTCGTCGAGGACGCGGTCGACACGCCGTCCTTCGAGGCGGTGGTCGGCGATCACGCCCGCGCGCTCCAGGTAGCGGCGCAGCGCGACCCCGAGCGGCCCGTCAATCCGCGCCTGCCCTCTCACCTGCGCCTCTTCGAGCAATTGCAGGCACCGATCGAGTGCGAGCTGCCTGGACCTATGGCTCCGGACCTTCATGTCAGGCCGTCCCGAGCACCTCGACACGACCTGCGGCTGTGACCCGCACCTGTACTTTGTTCAAGGTCGGCAGCGGATATGACGGGTCGGTCGACTTCCCGTCGGGCATGAACGAAGCGGGATGACACGAACAGTCGAGCAAACCCTGCCCGCTGTTCCACCACAGCTCGCACGGCAGGTGGGTGCAGATGGACGTGACCGCGGTCACCGAGTCGCCGCGGCGGAAGAGGAAAGCCCCCACGCCACCGGCTGCGACACGTTTGCCCTGCCCCTCCACGAGGTCGGAAATGGCGGCGACGTCAACCCACTTGCCCGGGATCGGGTTGACGGCGCCCCCTTGCAGACGAGGTGCCGAGTGGGCGGGCTCCAGTGCCCTGCCGACGATCCCACCCGCGACCGCAGTTGCGGCCAGGCCAAAGCCCGCGACCAGCGCCGCCCGCCGCGTCATCCACGGCTCTTTGGGCGCTGATTCAAGCGCCTGCGCGAGTCGCTTGCGGAAAGCCGGGTTCATGCGCTGCGGGCTCGGGCGGGCGCCGGCCAGGCGGGCGGCCATCGTGATCGCTGCCTTCTCCTCGGCGTCACCGCCGCGCAGCCTGAGGCGGCGGCCCTTCAAGAGATCGGAAACGATCTTGTCGACGCGGTTCTCAGGCTTGTTCACAGCTCCACCCGGACCTTGGCCGCGGCCCTGAGGGCGCGCAGCTGCATGACCTTGACGGCCCCGACGGTGGAGTTCATGTCCGCTGCCACTTCCTTGAGTGAATACCCGTGAAGGAAACGCAGCTCGAGCACTCGCCGGTAGTTGTCCGAGAGCTGCGCGAGGATCGCCTGCACCGTGTCGGCCCGCGCCTCGGACGGAGGGGCCTGTGGCACGGCCATCGCAAGGTCCTCGTGCAGCTCTGCCTCAGAGAGCCCAAGGCGCGTGCTCCAGAAGCCGCCGAGCACCGAGCGGGCCGTGGCGAAAAGGTATCCGCGTATGGCGCTCGCGGCGGAACCCTCTCGGAGCCGGGGGATCGCTTTCATCGCGACCTGCTGCGTCAGGTCCTCGGCATCGGCGCGGTTGCCCACGCGTGCATAGATGAACGCGTACACCAGCTCGAGCTCGTCGAGCGCGATGTCGGCTGCGCGCGCCGCCGCCGGGAGCTGGAGCACGTTCTCCACCTCCGATCCGACCTTCTGCTGGTCAGGTGGGCGGTCCAGGGTCATACCTCTAGGCGAAAAGATTTCCACACAGCAGGTAGGAGGCGTTCGAACCCTGCATGTCGGGACCCGCGTGGACGACCACGTACCACGTGCCGTTCGCGGGGGGATAGGTCGCCTTGACGGTCGTCTTGACGTCCACCTCGCCCTGGCCGTCGGCAATCACCTGGTTCAACGCCAGCGCGATGTTCCCGTTTTGCTGGCAGCTGCCGATGTGGACGTGTGAGATGTGCGACGAGTTGACCTGGAGCCCTGTGATCTTGAGCCGCACCGTCATCTGTCCCGAAGGCGCCGTCACCGTGATCGTCCCGCTGGCGTTCGCCCTGACGCCGTTCAGCTTGAAGGTGAGCGGTGCAGGCCCTGCCGAGGCGGTGGGACTGGGTGAGGCCTGGGGAGTTGGTGAGGGTGACGGCGCCGAGCTGGTGCCTGATCCTCCGCACCCGGCGCACAGCGCCAGGGTCGCAATAACGGCGAGAGCCGGCCGCGCCCTCAAAATCCCTCCTCATCGCTTCCGGGCATTACCGATGCAGGTTACTGGAGCGACGAGTCATTTCAGCCCGATTACGAAGGGCGGGCCGGGATGCGACCCGGCCCACCAATCGAATTTCTTTTTACGCCCGTTTGGGGAGCGGCGAGCCGCGGCGCCGCCACAGCAGGTAGCCGAGCCCGAGCAGGATCACGATCGGTCCGATCGCGCCGAGCCCGGTGAGGATGTAGTTGATCGTCGTGACGAAGTTGTGCGCTGCGTCGGTGAGGGCTGACGCGAAGCCCCAGCTGTCCACGGATGTGGTCTGCGGCGGCGCGCCCGCCTCCAGGATGTTCACGGAGACGGTGCTGTACGTCGTGTTGTGCTCGATGTACGAGATCTGACCCTTCAGCTGCTCGATCTGTTGGGTGATCTGGCCAAGCTGGTTCTGCACCGCGATGATGTCGGAGATCGTCTGCGCCCTTCCGAGCAGGGCCAGCATCGCGTTGCGCTGAGCCTCCATGTTGGCCAGGCGCGCCTGCAGGTCGACGTACTGCGCGCTGACGTCGTTGCCGCTGATGTGCTCGTTCTGGACCTTGCCGAGCCTGCTCAGCTGGTCGATGGTGTCGTCGAACTTGGCGGCGGGGACCATGAAGCTGATCACCCCGCTGCGGATCTGCTCATTTTGGTTCGTGGGGTTCGCCTGCGCATCGGTCCCCGAGATGAACCCCTGCTGAAGCTGGACCAGGGCGCGGACCGCCGCCAGCTTGGCGTCGAACGTACCGGCCCCGACGTTGATGGTGAGCTGGGCCTGGCGGATGACCTGGGGTCCCTGAATCGCCGGGACCGAGCTGTTGATCCCAGGATTGGCGGCATCAGTGGTGCCGGTGGACTTGCTCGGTCCGCCAGACAGTGCATTCGGCTGGGCGGGGCCGTAAGCCGTAGAACCCCCACCCGAAGTGGCGCTGCCTCCGCCGCCGCCACATGCGGCCGCCGCCACGAGGATGGCGATGATGACGAGGACTTTCTTCATTCGACGGCCTCCTACTTGTTGATCCGGACTGCCTGACCAAACGCTGGATCTGACGGCGGGTAACATCACCCAGCGTGCTGCAGGTCAGGAATCTCGCCATCGACGTCGCCGCGCGCCGGGTGCTTTCCGACGCGAGCTTCACCGTGGCCGCCGGCGACAAGGTCGGCCTGGTCGGCCGCAACGGCGCCGGCAAGACGAGCCTGCTCAAGGTCCTGGCGGGCGAAGACGACCCTGCGGCGGGCATCGTCCTGAAGCGAGGCACGCTCGGCTACGTGCCGCAAAATGTGCCTGCGTTCGGCTCGGTCTCACCGGCGAGGATGCGCAGCAGGCTGGTCCATCAGCCAGGTCTTCGCGTCGCTGTCGAGGTGTATGCCGGTGCTGGCGCATATGCGGGAGCAGTCCGATGCCGACGAACGTGCGCTGCGTGCGTTGCTGGGTTCGTTCAGCCTCACCGGGGACATCGCGCGGCAGGATGCGGGGACGCTGTCTGGTGGGGAGAAGACGAAGCTGGCGCTCGCCCAACTCGTCGCGGGAAAGCACAACCTGCTGCTGCTGGACGAGCCGACGAACAACCTGGACCCTCCGTCCCGCACGGGCGT
>Ga0137409_10006465_pt1 | contig 12183 bp, 10 predicted proteins | sample CZODoug1_16funga_FD_122059 | JGI IMG/M metagenome (GOLD analysis project Ga0137409, IMG submission 122059) | Vadose zone soil fungal communities from Angelo Coast Range Reserve, California, USA - CZODoug1_16fungal (Hybrid Assembly) | ecosystem: Environmental > Terrestrial > Soil > Vadose zone... | reverse complement strand
GTCGGCTCGCGGCCGATCTCGTTGAGCATCTGGCGCGAGGTGCGCACGATCTTGTTGATGGTCTCGATCATGTGCACGGGGATGCGGATGGTGCGGGCCTGGTCGGCGATGGCGCGGGTGATGGCCTGGCGAATCCACCACGTGGCGTACGTCGAGAACTTGTAGCCGCGCCGGTACTCGAACTTGTCCACGGCCTTCATGAGGCCGATGTTGCCTTCCTGGATCAGGTCGAGGAACTGGAGCCCGCGGTTCGTGTACTTCTTGGCGATGGAGATGACGAGCCGCAGGTTGGCTTCGACCATCTCCTTCTTGGCCCGGGCGGCCTTGGCCTCGCCCGAGCGGATGTCCTTCACGATGCGCTTGAGGTCGTCGGCCCGCGTCTGGGCCAGCTCCTCCGCGCGCCGGATCTTCTGCTGGGCGACCCAGACCAGCCGGTCCTTGATCGAGGGGTACTTGCCCGCGGCCTTCTGGTACAAGTCGCGATCGCCATCCTCGCGGTCCTCGCTCAGCGAGTCGAGGAAGGCGTCGACCTCGGCGGGGGCCGGGCGCTTGCCGTCGGACCACAGGGTGATCTCGCGCTCGGCGATCTGGATCTTGGCCACGAGCTTCTTGAGGTCTTGGCCCCACTGATCGAGGAGGGAAGGCTGGAGGCTGAGGGTACGGAGGGTTTGCAGCGCCTTGGCTTGTCGCAGGTGGGCGGCCGCCTCGTGCTTCTTCCATGGCGGGTCGCCCTTGCGCTTGTGCCGTCCCCCCGCGCGGGCTCGCATCTTGCGCGCCTGGTCGAGGCATCTCTCGCGCTCGCGCAGGAGCCGGTCGACCGTTCCAAGCTCGCGCATCACCGAGCGCCGGAGGTCGGCTTCCTTCTCCTCGGTGAACTCCTCTTCGGGATAGTCCACCAGGTCCTTGATGGGGACGAGGTCCTTGCGGAGGTCGTCGCGGACGATGCGGATCTTCTCGAGGGCCAGGGTGGTCGAGAGGATGGCGCGGGTCGCCTCGTCCTTGCCCTCCTCGATGCGCTTGGCCAGCGTGATCTCGCCCTCCCGCGTGAGGAGGGAGACGCGCCCCATCTCCCGCAGGTACAGCCGGACGGGATCTTCCGTGCGCCCCACGGGGCCCGGCGTCAGGTCGATGCGGCGGGGCTCGACGGGCTCGTCGTCGTCGGGCTCGGGATCGGCGGCCTGGCCCGCGCCCTCGCTGGGGAGGCGGTGGGCCTTGGCCGAGTCCACCACCTCGATGTCCATGGAGCCGAACAGCATCATGATGTCGTCGAGCTGATCGAGGGAGACGATGTCCGACGGCAGGGCGTCGTTGACCTCGTCATAGGTCAGGTAGCCCTTCTCCTTGCCCTTCGCGATCAGCTTGTCCAGCTCTTGCAGTTTTGGCTCGTCCGCCATGCTCGTCGGCTCTCCTGATGGGGTGCTAGTTCATCGTTCGGTGACCATGCCCCGAACGGCGCGGGCCTGGTCTTGCAGCTTCCGCAGCTCGCTCTCGAGGATGGCGATCACCGGATCGCCCTTGGCCTGGGCCTGGGTGATGGCCAGGCTCAGCTCCCGGATCTGCTTTTTCCGACGCCGGATATCGTACCGCTTCTGCCACTCGGTCACCTGATTATGTAGATCGGCCTCTGAGGCCTGCTCCATGAGGAGGGCGGCCAATAAACCGCGCTCGGCCTCCCCAGGGAGCTCGGCCATCAGGGCCTCGGGGGCGACCCCAGCCGGGGCCTGGCGGAGGGCGCCCAGGAGCGCCCGAAGCCCCGGATGGGCCAGATCCTCCTCATCAAGATACGGCAGAAGTGTCGCACGCGCCTCCTCCATATGCAGAAGGAGGAGCATGAGGTCGCGCTCGGAGAGGCTCGGCGGCGGCCAGGCCTTGGCCCCACCTGACGAGGTCGCCTGGGTGTCCGCGGGACGGTCGAGCCGGCCTCTCCCGCGCGCCCCCTGCAGCTGCTGGGCCTCGATCCAGAGCTGGGTGGAATCCACCCCGAGCCGCCGAGCCGCCTCCCGGGCGAGGGCGGTCGCCTCCTCCGCGTTGGGGACCTTGGAGAGGAGGAGGGCCACGCGGGCGTGAGCCGCGGAGCGCCCGCGTGCCGTGCCCAGGTCTTCCTCGCCCAGCGTTCGCTCGAGGACGAAGTCGAGGATGCTCCGCGCCGCCTCCAGCCGTGCCTGGAATCCGGGCGCCCCCTCGGCGCGCAGCAGGCTATCGGGGTCATGGCCCTCGGGCAGCACGGCGACCTTGATCGGGAAATACTCCGCCTTCTCGAAGGAGCCCGTGCGGGAGACCGACCAGCCGAGGTTGCGGATGTCCATGACGTCCGAGAGCATCTCTTCGAGGCGGCTCGTGGCCTTGATGCCCGCGGCATCGGCGTCGAAGACGCTGACGACCTCCTCGGCGTAGCGGCGGAGGAGCGAGAGCTGGGCGGCCGTGAAGGCGGTGCCGAGGGCGGCCACCGTCTCGGTGAAGCCGTGCTGATGCGCCATGAGACAGTCGAGATAGCCCTCGACGACCACCGCGCGGTTCTTCTGCTTCATCCCTTCGCGCGCCACGTCGAGGGCGTAGAGCATCTGGCCCTTCACGTACAGCGGCGTCTCCGGAGAGTTGAGATATTTCGGCTCCTCTGACCCCAGGCCCCGCCCGCCGAAGGCCACGACCCGCCCCTGCTGGTCCCTGATGGGGAAGAGCACGCGGCCACGGAAGCGGTCATAGAAGCCGGGAGCGTTCTCGCGACGGGCAACGAGGCCCGCCGACACGAGCAGCTCCTCGCCCACGCCCTGCCTTCCCATGTGGGCGAGGAGCGCGTTCCAGCCCTCGGGCGCCCAGCCGAGGCCGAAGCGGCGGGCGACCTCGAGGTCGACGCCGCGGCGCTCGAGGTAGCCGCGCGCCTTGTCGCCATCCGCGGCCCAGAGCGCGTCGATGTAGAACTGGGCGGCCAGCGACATGGCGCGACGGAGCGACTCGAGCTTGCCCTCGACCTCGGGACTGCGCTCCTTGGGCAGCTCGACACCCGAGCGCTCGGCCAGGATGCGCACGGCTTCGGGGAAAGCCAGGCGGTCCTGGCGCATGAGGAAGCTGAAGGCGTCGCCCCCGACGCCGCAGCCGAAGCAGTGGAAGATGCCACGCTTGGGATTGACGGTGAAGGACGGAGTCTTCTCGGTGTGGAAGGGGCAGAGGCCCTTCCAGTGCTCGCCGGCCTTCTTCAGGTTCACGAAGCGGCCGACGAGCTCGACGATGTCCACCCGCGAGCGGATCTCGTCGAGGATGGGCGTGGAGAAGCCGCCCGCCATCAGCTCTGTCCCAGCATGGCCACGGTGGCGCCCGCGCCGCCTTCGTGGCCCTCGCCCGTGCGATGGCTCGTCACGAGCGGGTGGGAGACGAGCAGCTCTTCCACGGCGCGGCGGAGGGCCCCCGTGCCCTTGCCGTGGATGATGCGCACCTGGGCGAGGCCGGCCAGGAATGCATCATCGAGGTATTTCTCGAGCAGATCGCGGGCCTCGTCGGTGGTGCGCCCGATGAGATGCATCTCGGGCGGTATGGTCCTCGTCCCCTCGGCTTTGGCCCTCTCACCCTGCTCTCTTCCCCGATGGGGGAGAGGGGTAGAAGAAGAGTCTCCTTTCCTCTGCATCCCTCTCCCCTCAGGGATAGAAGCCGAGGCTCCCTTCCTTTGTGCCCCTCTTCCATCAGGGGAGAAGGCACGGTGAGGGGTGGTCTCGCTGCGGCCGATTACCCGGAGGGCCTGGGCCGGCACCTTGATCGTCACCGCGCCCGCCTGCACCGTCGCCGTGCCTCCATCGACATCCAGCACGTCTCCCTTGAGCCCCAGATGCGGCACTTCCACTCGATCCCCGGCCGTCGCGGGCCGCGTTCCCGGAGGCTCCGGCTCCGCCGCCCTTTCCAGCCCCCGCGCCGTCTCGACCAGCCGCTTCCGGCTCTGCTCGAGCCCTTCGCGCGTCCGACTCTCTTTCTTGAGCTTGTCCCACTCGGCATTGACGGCACGCCGGACCTCGCTCAGCATACGCTGCGCTTCGCTCTTGCTCCGCGCGGCCAGCTCCGCCGCCTGCTTGCGAATCGCCTCGAGCTGGCTCTCCGCCCGCGCGAGGCGGCTCGCGCTCTCGACCTCGCGCCGCTCGAGCTGGGCCTCGCGCGCCGCCTCCTCGCGATCCCGCTCCTCGAGGCGCTGCAGGAGCGCCTCGAGCTGCCGGCGCTGGGTCGAGCGGTGACCCTCGGCCCGCGCGATCAGCTCGGATGGCAGCCCGAGCCGCGCCCCGATCTGGAGCGCATAGCTCTGGCCGGGCCTATCGTAAACGAGTCGGAACGTCGGCGCGAGCCGCTCGGCGTCGAACTCCACGGAGGCGTTCCGCGCCTTGGGATGGCTCGAGGCGAAGCCCTTCAACGGCTCGAGGTGCGTGGAGGCGACGCAGAGCGCCCCGCGCTCGGCGAGGGCCTCCAGCACCGCCTGGGCGAGGGCCGCGCCCTCGTCGGGATCGGTGCCGGCGCCGAGCTCGTCGAGCAGGACCAGAGAGCGATCGTCCACCTGCTCGAGGACTTCCTTGAGCTGCTTGACGAAGGCGGAGAAGGTCGAGAGGTTCTCGGCCACGCTCTGGTCATCGCCGATGATGGCGAAGATGGCGCGCAGGAGCGGCAGCCGCGCGCCCTCGCGGGCGGGCACGTGCAGGCCCGACTGCGCCATGAGACAGAGGAGGCCGAGGGTCTTGAGGGCGACGGTCTTGCCGCCGGCATTGGGCCCCGTGATCACGAGGAGCGGCGTGGGATCGCCGACCTCGATGTCCATCGGCACGACCGGCCGCTCCGGCGCTTCCCATTGCTGGGCGAGGAGCAAGGGATTGCGGGCCCCGGGGACCTCCGCCTCGTGCTCTTCGTTCACGATGGGCTCCGTCGCCTCCATCCGATCGGCCAGCTCCGCTCGCGCGAAGATGCAGTCGAGTCGCCCCAGGTCTTCCACGAGCCGCTCGAGCTCGGGGAGCTGCTCTCTCACGGCGTCGGTCAGGGCGGCGAGCACGCGGAGGATCTCCGCCTCCTCCTCGCGCGCCACCTGCACCAGGTCGTTGTTGGCTTCCACGACGCCTTCGGGCTCGACGAAGAGGGTGGCCCCGCTCTGCGACCGGTCGTGGACGATGCCCTTGAAGCGGGCCTTGGCCTCCGACCGGATGGGCAGGACATAGCGGCCGTGACGGACGGTGACGTAGCGCTCCTGGAAGATGTGCTCGGCCGCCGCGCCCTGGAAATAGGACTCGAGTCGCTTGACCACCTGGGCGCGGAGCTCGCGGCCCTTTTGCCTGAGCCGCTTGAGCGCGGCGCTCGCCTCGTCACGCACGCCGCCATCGGGATCGAGCGATCGGCGGAGAAGATCGGCGAGAGGGCCGAGGGTGGGCAGCCCGGTCAGGGCCCGAGCGAGATCGGGAGCCTCGGCCGACACGGAGCGACCATAGGCGCCGAGCCGAGCCGCCGCCTCCAGGAGAGGCGGCAGGCCGGCGAGCTCAGCGGCCTCGGCGACCGATCCCGGGACGCGGGCATGCTCGAGGAGACTGCGAATATCTGGGATGAGATTCCAGGGAGGAGGCCCGGCCACGGCGAGAGCCTGGCGGGCCTGGCGGGTCTCGATGAGAGCGTGGCGAACGGCTTCGAGGTCTGCCTGGGGCTCGAGGGATTGGGCCCGCTCGTGCCCCATCGGGGAGCGGGTGTGCCGGGCCAGGAGGTCCCTGACCCTGCGCCACTCCGCTCCCCAACCGGCCGCGACTAGTCGAAAAACCGCTCCCGTTTCTTGGCCTTCTTGCGAGCGGCCAGGGTCTTGCGCTTGCGCTTGACACTGGGCTTCTCGTAGTGCTGGCGCTTCCGGAGCTCCGACATGAGCCCGGCCTTCTCGCACTGCTTCTTGAAGCGCTTGAGCGCGTTCTCGAAGCTCTCGTCGGGCTCGACAATAACCTTCGTCACTGATACTCACCCCTTCCCGGTCCAAACAATGGATTCTGACTTATACCACGCGCCCCTAGACCCCCGCAATCGCGTGGCCCGGGCTCGACACCTCTTGCCAAGCCACCGGACGGGACTGGGGGGTTCCCTCCCCGGACCACACTGACTCGCGACCGAACTCCGCCACTCAAACGAGCCACGAGATCGGAGCCTTGCGCTTCGGTAGCGCGCAGAAGATATGGGTCCGGGGAGGGAAGCCCCCCAGCCCCACCCTCGCGCTACTTGACCGACTAGCGAGTGTCAACCGAGCGGCGGCGGGAGGGGCAGGGGGCATCCCCCGTGGAACCCATATCTTCTGCGCGCCATCGAAGCCTCCAACATGAGTCTCGTGGCTCGTGCCAGACGCCGCAAAGGAATGCGAGTCAGTGTGGTCCACGGGGGATGCCCCCTGCCCCTCCCCGTCGCATTGTCGGCACGCAGGCGACGCCTGCCCCTCCCGCCGCATTGCCGGCACGTAGCGCAGGCTAGAAGCGGCGCGAGTGCTGGTCTTCGACGAGCTTGAGCGCCTGCTTGACGGCCAGGCTGCAGACGGCCTCGACGGTCGGCAGCTCCTCGGGCAGGAAGGGCGAGAGCACGTGGTCGACGACTTCCTCGCGATCCTTGGTCGCCGCGGCGGGCCGGCCGATGCCGACCTTGACGCGGCGGATCTGATCGGAGCCGAGTGAGGCGATGAGTGACCGCACGCCGTTGTGCCCGCCCGCGCTGCCCTTGAGCCGCGTGCGCACCTTGCCCAGGGGCAGGTCGAGGTCGTCATAGACGATGACGAGATCGGCGGCCCCGACGCGGAGCTTCCCCGCGACGCGGGCCATGGACGGCCCCGTGACGTTCATGAAGCATTGCGGCTTGACGAGGTGGATGATCTCCCCGCGCCACTTGCCCTGGGCGAGCAGGTGCCCGCTCTGGCGGCGAAAGCGCACCCGAAGCTTCCTGGCCACGCTGTCGAGCACGCGCGCCCCCACGTTGTGCCGCGTGTCGCGATACTCGGGCCCGGGATTGCCGAGCCCGACGATGGCCTGGGCCACTTACTTCTTCTTCGCCTTGTCGTCCGGCGCCTCGGGCTCTTCCTTGGGCTTGCGCTCGGTGAGCACCTCCGGCTCCGCGGGCGCGGCCGCCACCGCCTCCACGGCGGCCACGGGCGCCACTTCCTCGGCCGCGGGCGGGGCCACGGTGGCCACAGCCTGGGCCCTGTCCGTCAGCACCCGGACCCCGTCCGGGATCTGCAGGTCGCCCACGGTGAGCACATCGCCGATGGCCAGGTTCGAGACATCGGCCTCGATCGCCTCGGGGATGTTTCCGGGGAGACACGAGACCTGGATCTCGCGCAGCACCATCTCGAGGATGCCCTGGGTCTCCCTGACGCCGACGGCGTCGCCGACGTGATGCACGGCGATGGTCACCTGGATGGGCTTGTCCATGGCGACCTCCTGGAGGTCGACGTGGATCAGGTCCTCGGAGACCGGATCGAACTGCATGTCGCGCAGGATGGCCATCTTGGACTCCGCGGAGCCGGCAAAGGTCAGCTTGAGCAGCTGGGTGCTGCCCTCGCGGCCGTGGATGATCCGAAAAACGTCCCGCGGGTCGACAGCGATGGTCACGGGGGCGGCGCCGCCGTAGAGGATGCCCGGGGTCTTGCCGGCGCGGCGGAGCCGCTTCGCCTCGCCCTTGCCCAGCCCCTCGCGGGGCACGATGGTCAGTTCACGCATGTCCATGATACGAACGCTCCTTCACTGAATGAGTTAGACGAAGAGGGTCGAGACCGACTCCTCGTCGTGTATGCGACGGATGGCCTCCGCCAGGAGCGGGGCTACCGACAGCACGTGGACCTTGGGTGACGCCTTGCCTGGAGTCATCGGCACCGAGTTGGTGATGATGACTTCCTCCAGCGGGGATTCCTCGATGCGCTTGAGGGCCGGGCCGGAGAGGACGCCGTGCACGGCGCAGGCGAGCACGCGACGCGCGCCTTCGCGCTTCACGGCCTCCACCGCCTGGATGAGCGTCCCCGCCGTGTCGATCATGTCGTCGATGACCACCACGTCCTTGTTCTTGACCTCGCCGATCAGGTACATGAACAGGGCGACGTTGGGTCCGTCCCGGCGCTTGTCGATGATGGCGAGGCCGGCATTCAGGCGCTTGGCGATGGCGCGCGCCCGCTCCACGCCCCCCGCGTCGGGAGAGACGAGGACGAGATCCTGGAGGTCCTTCTTGGCCAGGTAGTCCACGATGACGGGCGGGGCGGCAAAGAGGTGATCCACCGGGATATTGAAGAAGCCCTGGATCTGGCCGGCGTGGAGGTCCACGGCGAGGAGACGGTGGCAACCCGCCGCCGTGATGAGGTCGGCCACGAGCTTGGCCGTGATGGGCACCCGCGGCATGACCTTGCGGTCCTGCCGGCCGTAGCCGTAGTAGGGCAGGACGGCGGTGATGCGCCGGGCCGAGGCGCGCTTGAACGCGTCCATCATGACGAGAAGCTCCATGAGGGTGTCGTTCACAGGCGGGCAGGTCGGCTGGATCACGAAGACGTCCTGGCCCCGGACGTTCTCGTTGATCTGCACGTAGACCTCGCCGTCCGAGAAGCGGGAGACGTCGGCGTCGCCGAGGCGCATTCGGAGGTGCAGCGCGATCTCCTCGGCCAGGGGACGGTTCGCGTTCCCCGAGAACAGCTTCAGCTCATAAGCCATATTTTTTCCTCAGCCCTCGCATTTTACTCAGCCCTCGCCTCATCGTGGATCCTCTCAGCCCTCGCCTCACGGCTTCGCCCTTCGGCTCGAAATGCCACGCCTACGGCTCCCCCGTATAGTGGCTGGGGCGGGAGGGATCGAACCTCCGTTGCGGGGTCCAAAGCCCCGAGTCCTACCTCTGGACGACGCCCCAGTAAATCAGATCGCGCGGATGGCGGCGCCCGAATTCGTCCGCACCGCCCAGGCCGCCCAGCCCGTCCGGCTGACGCGGCGCTGGATCTGTTGCGCCTGGTCGAGCGATCGGGCCATCCCGAATACCGTGGGACCGCTCCCCGACATCACCGCCCCGAGCGTTCCTGCGGCCAGCAGCGCCGCCTTCATGCGCCCGATTACCGGCATGGCCGGCTCCGCCCACCGCTCGAGATGATTCGTGAGCGCCGCGGCCAGCTTCGCCGCGTTCCGCGTCCTGAGCGCCTCCATCACGCGCTTCGTGCCCTCGGGCTCCGCGTGCCATCCCGGCGGCACCCGGCCATATACCTCTTGCGTGGAGAGCGGCACGCCCGGGTTCACCAGCACCAGCGCGTATCCACCCACGCTGGGCAGCGGCCGGAGCACTTCGCCGCGTCCCGTGCCGAGCGCGCGTCCCCTGCCGAGAAAGAACGGCACGTCCATCCCCAGCCCCACGGCCAGCTCGGCCAATCGCTCGCGCTTCCACCGCAGGCCCCAGAGGCGGTTGAGCCCCCACAGCGTCGCCGCGGCATCGCTCGAGCCGCCTCCCAGCCCCGCCGCGAGCGGGATCCGCTTCTCGAGTCGTATCCGCGCCCCCCTGTCGACGCCCGCGGCATCTCTCAGCATGCGCGCGGCCCGCACCACCAGGTTGCGCTCATCAGTGGGCAGGCCGGGTTCACTCGTCTCGAGCGTGATGGTGTCGGCCGTCTCCACCGTCAAGCGGTCACAGAGATCCACCGCCTGCAACACGGTGGACAGCTCATGGTAGCCGTCCGGGCGCTTTCTCAGAACCTCGAGGGCCAGGTTGACCTTGGCCGGGGTCCGGAGCACCAGACGTGACGGACTCCTCGGCCGCTTCAACAAGGCAAAAAAGAGTACCACGCACTTCGCAGAACGGTCAACGGAAGTCTTGGATATTCACACCTTGCGGCACAGTCAGCGTCATCAGCTCGGGGTCGAATCCAGTATCGCGCTGCGGGTCCTTGTAGCGCACGTCGACTTCGAGCTTGCCGTCGAGCGTGGAGAGATGCGGGCCCTCGGGCCGGAAGACCACGCGCGCCGGTTGAGAGCCGCCCGTCCACTCGACCTGTCGCGCCGCGCCCGAAGTCGGATCGAGCCAGATGCGCTGGCGCCCGTCCTTCGTCTCGAACGCGACGGACGGACCGATGGCATCGGGGGGCAGCATTTCCCCCGACCGAGGGTCGCGCGGAGGCAGCGCATGGCCGGCGAGGAGGGCCACCAGCTCCTCCGGACCCAGGGCGAGGCCGAGCCAGCGCTTCGTCGCGTCCGGCGAGGAGCGGGCGAGGACAGCGCGCTGCTGGGCGACTTCCCAGAGCGTGACCGTGTCGGCATTGGAGGCGACCACGAGGATGGGTGGCCCGAAGGGAGCGAGGGCTTCGAAGCGAAGCTCGGCGGGCGCTCGAAGGAGGAGCACGCCCGTGAGGCGATCGACACGGTCGCCGCGGCGTATGCGCAGGTCGGCCTGAGTACGGAGGTCGTGGAAGGCCTTCGCGTGCGCCTCGAGCTTCGCGCGGGTGGCCTCGACCTCGGGCGGCAGGGGCTTTCGCGGAGGCAGGGAGGCGCACCCACTCCCTACGAGGAGGGCGCCCAGCAGGACGAGGAGACCGAGCTTACTTCTGCTCGGCTTTCGGGCGGTCGGCACCTTTGGCCCGGCGTGCCTTCTCGCGCGCGTCGCCGATCTTCTTCTTGACGCTGTCCGAGATCGTGTTCTCGGGATCGGCCTTGAGCGCGCGCTCCCAGGTGGCGATGGCGTCTTCCGTGCGGCCGGTCTTCAGGAAAGCGTCGCCAAGGTGATCGAGGATGGTCGGGTCTTCCTTGGCGAGGCTGACCGCGCGCTGGAGCTCGCGCAGGGCGTCGGGGTAGCGCCCTTGCTGATAGTAGGCCCACCCGAGGCTGTCGATGAAGAACCCGTTCTCGGGGTCGAGATCCAGGGCCTGCTTGATGAGCTGCACGGCCTCCGTCAGATTCTGGCCGCGCTCGGCGTACATGTAGCCGATGTAGTTGTAGGACTCGGCGTGCTTGGGATCGATGACGAGGACCTTGCGGAAGGCGGCGATGGCGTCGTCGAAGCGACCCTGCTTCTCGTAGACCACGCCCGTCTGGAAGGTCAGATCGCGGTTCTTGCCGTCAATGCCGAGCCCCTCCTGCAGCGAGGCGAGCGCGCGGTCGTACTGCTGGGCGCGGAAGTACGCCGTGCCCAGATACAGAAAGAGCTCGGCGCGCTTGGGCTCGAGGTTGACGGCCTCCTGGAGGGCCTTGATGGCGTCCTCGTGCTTCTTGGCGCGGCCGTAGAGGAAGGCGAGCTGCACGCGGGCGTCGACGGAGCGCGGGTCCGCAGCGAGGATCTTCTCGAGCTCGCCCTGGGCCTCGGCGTCCTCTTCGTCCCCCTCACGGTGGGGGTGGTGGAAGCCGTCCGCCGATCATGACGCGACGCGGCCCGTCATGACGCGTTGCCGTACTTATGTAAGATTACACCAACCCACCTCTGTCGCTTGACGTAATACCCGTCCAACCGGGTACCTCCGCGTTCAAGGGAGCAACTGATGCGACTCCTTCCAACCAGTCTGCCGACGGTCGCCCTCGCCCTGGTCCTGTCCGCCAGCGCGAGCGCGAGCGCGAGCCCGAAACGGTGCAAGACGGTCGATGCCAACCTCGTCAGCGGCCTGTTCGTCGAAGGCTGCGCGAGCCCGGTGGGTTTCTGCACCAGGGGAACGGTCGCGTCCGGGCCGCTGGCCGGCAGCTTCGAATTCACGGCGCTCACAGCGGACCAACCCGACCCAGCCTCGCCCGTGATGTTCTACACGGGCACCGTCGTGTACACGACGAAGAAGGGCACGGTGACCGTGAGGGACTCCGGGATGTTCAACGCGAACAACGGCGCTTTCATGGAGGTCCAGAAGGTCACCGAGGGAACGAAGAACCTCAAGGGCTTTACCGGCACCCTGACCTCGCAAGGAGACGGAATCTTCGCCGTCATCGGCGGCTTGACGCAGCTGATCGGCTTCAAGGGCTCCGTCGACGGCGAAATCTGCCCAGCGCGCCGCCATGACGGCCGCGACGCCAAGGACGACGTCGACGACGACGATCGTTAGCCGACCGCGCTGGGTGCGAGAGAGACGTCCGCCGCGGCTGACGTCTCGCGGTGCGGGCGCGCAAAGTTACAGCCGCCCACCTCTGCCGCTTGACGCAGCACCCGACGAACACGGTACGTCCGGTCGAGGGAGCAACCATGCGACTCCTTTCCACCGGAGCAACCATGCGACTCCTCTCG
>Ga0137409_10006464_pt1 | contig 12184 bp, 10 predicted proteins | sample CZODoug1_16funga_FD_122059 | JGI IMG/M metagenome (GOLD analysis project Ga0137409, IMG submission 122059) | Vadose zone soil fungal communities from Angelo Coast Range Reserve, California, USA - CZODoug1_16fungal (Hybrid Assembly) | ecosystem: Environmental > Terrestrial > Soil > Vadose zone... | reverse complement strand
CCAATTGACGGCACCACCTGGCGACAGTGGCTGGTGGACGATCAGCGCGAGGCGTCAGGTCGTCCGGATGTCCTCGCATTTGTTTCTGAAAACTTGACTGCGCCGGTGAAGATCAGCGGCGAGCCGATCGCCAATTTGATTGCGTCAACGAGTGGAACTGATTCCGACTGGGTAGTGAAGGTTTTAGATCTCTATCCTGATGAGGTTGCCGGTCAGCCGAACATGGGTGGTTATCAGTTGATGATTTCTGCCGATATCCTGCGGGGGCGTTACCGCGAGAGCTTCGAGACCGCGAAACCAATCGCCGCCAATACGCCGCTGCTCTTTCGGTTTGCATTACCGACCGCGAATCACGTCTTCCTGCCGGGACACCGGATCATGGTGCAGATCCAATCGAGTTGGTTCCCGCTCTACGATCGGAATCCGCAGACGTTCGTGCCGAATATCTTCTGGGCCAAGCCGGGCGATTACCGCAAGGCAACGCAAAGGATCTATCACACACCCGGCGACCCCAAACTGCAAAGCTTCGTCGAGCTGCCGCTCGTTGCGACGCCTTAAAAGTCAGAAGACGATGAACCAGAGATACTCCCTAAGAACTTTGTGAAAGTTAAGCGTGGCCTAAATCGCAGAGAATTCATAAGGCAGAGCGCCTTTGCAACGACGGCGCTGATTGCCGCTCCGCTCAAAACATCTTCCGCAACCAGATATCTCTCTGCACTAACTGCGCGCGCGCAGAAAGTGATCGTGGTGGGCGCCGGGCTGGCGGGACTTTCGGCCGCATACGAACTTTCTGAGGCAGGCCACGACGTCACCATCCTCGAAGCGCGCACGCGCGCCGGTGGCCGAGTCTTCACCATACGCGAGCCTTTCGCCGATGGCCTCTACGCCGAAGCCGGCGCCATGCAAGTCTTTGACAGTCATCCGCTGACGATGAAGTACATCAAACTCTTCGGGCTGGAGTTGGATCCGATCAAACCGTCAGGTCTTAGTTCCATCGTTTACATGCAGGGCAAACGGATTCAGGTCACACCCGGCAAGAGTGCTGCTTGGCCCATTCCTCTATCAGCCGACGAGCGAAAGCTGGGACAGCGAGCAATGTGGGAAAAATACGTCGCGTCGGTTTTGCCGGAGGTGAGGGAAGGTGAAGCGTTGGATGCGGTCGCGGACTCGTTGAAAAAGTATGACCGCATGACGTTCTCGGAATTTCTGCGCAGCCGCGGCGCGTCGCCGGCGGCGGTGGCCTTGTTCAAGGTCGGCTTGGCCGCCGGGTTGGGCGATGGTGCTGATGCTGTCTCAGCGCTCGACTTGCTGCGCGAAGCGTTGCACCGCGGAGACGGCAAACAATCCTTTACGATCAGAGGCGGCACGGACCAACTTGCAAAAGCGTTTGCCGCGCGTCTGTCTGAAAAGATCACTTATGGCGCGCCGGTGGTCGCGATCGAGCAAAACAGCCAGGGTGTAAGAGTGATTTGTGCACCGACCGGCCGGCAGCGAACCTTTAACGCTGACCGGCTGGTTTGTGCGGTTCCATTTTCTGTTTTGAAGCGTATCGCAGTCGCCCCAGGATTCTCGCGCGGAAAACAGTTGGCGATAGAACAACTGGAATACACTTCGGTCGCTCGCGTCTATCTGCAAACGCGGAAGAGGTTTTGGTTGGACGAAGGACTCTCGGGTTATGCTTCTACTGACCTGCCGGTAATGAGCGTGTTTGAAAGGTCGATCAATCAACCCGGCACGCGCGGCATCCTGGAGTCGTACATGGCTGGACCGCAAGCACGCCGCGTGACTGCGATGAGGAACAGCGAAAGGATAAGCTCGACGCTCACGGGCATGAAGACAATCTATCCTGAGCTGCCGGAGTATTTTGAAGGCGGCGCGGCGAAATGTTGGGATGAGGATGAATGGGCGCGCGGGGCTTATGCCTGGTTCAGACCTGGGCAGATGACTTCGCTGCTGCCACACATCGCGCGCGCCGAGGGACGCATTCATTTTGCCGGTGAACATGCGTCGACGTCACCCGGATGGATGCAAGGGGCGCTGGAATCAGGCAACCGCGTTGCCCGCGAGATCGATGAGGCAGCGTGATTAGGTCGAACGACCGATCAGCAGCTGTTTAAGGAATTGAATAGCAAAAAAACTTAGCAATGGTGTGCCAAAGTCAATGACTGATTCAACAAATTTATCCGAGCTAGTTGAGGCGATCCTGCAACTTGAACGCGACATCATGACTGCGATCAAGGATAAGGACGCCGCCACTCTGGAGCCGATGCTCGCGGACGATTTCATCTATCGAACCCACTTCGGCGCGGAAGCTAACAAAGCGGAGTTCTTAAAAAGCATTGCGTCCTTTCCGGTAAAGATACTTGACTTGCGCGGCGAGGAACTGAAGGTGAATGTGTATGGCGACGTCGCCATCCTGACGGGAGTGCAACTCGCCGACGCGCAAGCGCCCGAAGGAGAAATGGAGAAGAGCGCCGTCGCTTTTACTGACGTCTTCGCGAGGCGCGATGGGCGTTGGCTGATGGTGCTGGCCTTTGGCGTTGAATTGCCTTCGGGGTCAGATGAGGATTTATCTGAGACAGTGTTTTGAGGCCGGACGCGTAATCAATACGCACCGTTTAGAGAGGGCACTTGTGCCCTCGCCGCGCGAGGCGGACAGATCCGCTTTCTAAACGTCGCACCAATAGATCTTTTTATATCCGGACTCGCTCGCTGAAGGAGTTAAGCTGCCAATTCGCAGACCAGAAGTTCCAGTTGCAGGCGCGCGCCTTTTGGACCACCGCCTCCCAGCGACGACTTGATGGCAAGATCCGCCGCGGCGATGAGTTGCAGGCCACGAGCTATTTTGGCGTCATCGCTCCGCTGCAAAGTATTCATAAATGCATCGCGTTTCGCGGGCGGCCCGTAAACCAGCCGGCTAACTTCGTCTCGTGCGCCGCGTTTGAGCAGTTCCTTGGCCAGCGCCAGCCGGTGATAGTTGCTGGCAATCAACCCCAGCAGCATTACCGGCTGCACGTCGTCTTCCAACAGGCGATGCAGCGTCTCCAGCGCACGACGGCGATCGCCCGCCACCAGTTGATCTCCCAGATCGAAATTTGAAAGCTCGCGCGAACGATCGATTAACTGATCGACCAGCTCCAACGTGATCTGCCTGGTCTCAATTGCGGCGGCGGCGAGTTTGTCTAACTCGGACGAGAGCGTTTGCAAGTTTGTGCCTACGAGCCGAACAACTTCTGACAAAACCCGGTCGTCGGCCGTCGTCTTCAGTTCCTTCAAACGCATGCGCGCCCAGGCCTTCGCCTCCGCATCCTTCACCGCGGGAAACTCGACCACCGCGCAGTTCGCGAGCAAAGCCTTCGTCAGTTTTTTGCGCTTATCGAGATCGTCGGCCATGAAAATCACAACCGTCGAATCCGCGGGCCGGTCCAGGTAGCGGCTGATGATTTCCTCGTCAGCTTCGCGCAGCTTCGCAAAGTCCCTGATTCTGATCACGCGTCGTTCAGACATCATGGGAAGTTGCTCGGCGGCGGCGACGGCGGCCATCGGCGAGTCGGTAAGCAGACTGAAAGACGATTCGTTGAATTCGCGCAGCAGCGTGCCGCTCAACGCGGCGTCAGTGAGATTGCGAGCGGCTTCGTCGCGCAGGTAGGTTTCAGAACCGACGAGCAGATAAAGCGGCGCTAACTTTCCTTGCCTGAGCGAAGCTTCCAGTTGTTGGCGAGTGAGACTCATTATCCGATCGTTTTATTTTGATGAGCTATACGATTCACGAAATTAGTTTAGAGTCCCAATATCAATTCTTCTCTGTGCAACCTTTGTGTCCTCTGTGTCTCTGTGGTGAGCAAACTCCCGACAACCACTCACCACAGAGACACAGAGAACACTGAGGAGGCACAGAGAATTTCAAACCAGTCTGATCATTTTGGAATCTGGATCGCGTTGGTCAAAGTGGAAACAATACTTTCGGCAAAGTTTCGTGCCATGCGCTGCACTGCCGGGTCTTCTTCGTTGAAAAAGTTGCGCGGGTCGTTGGCAAATTCATACTCGCCGCGGAATACGAAATTTTGATTATCGTAGAGCACGCGGTTTTCAGTTTGATCGCGCACCGTCACCGCGGCTTCAATCGTCACTTCAAAAATTCGCGCGCGGCCCTTGTCGTCAAGCAGCACGCCGCCATAATTAAAGCTCTTGATAATACCTTCGATGACGGCGTCGGCCCCTTCCCGTTGCCCCTGCACGCGCAGCCCGCGGCCGCGATGAATCAGTTCGTTGACTACGGCTTCAGTGAAACGCGATTCGATCTTGTAACGCAGCGCGTTGTTCTGGAAGGCCGGCACCGCCACCGTCTTGATGCGGGCGGGGAGCTGGTTCTTCGTCACCGGCTTGTAGCATTCAGCAAAGCCGAAAACAAAAAACAGCATCATGAGAAACGCCGCTAACCGCAAAACTTTTCGCATTCGATTGCTCTCAATCTGAACCGGAACACCAACTGGAAAGTCGCGTTGAATTCTCTCGCACCGCCGACGCTTAAGCAAGTTCGGCAGCGTTGTAACGCAAGTTTGCGAGGCCGCTGCCATTGCACCGTGCACCATGTAACCATGCGGCTGGTGTTAATTTCTCTATGGTGAGTGGTTGTCGGCTGTAGCGTGACGCTTAGTGGCAACAACCAATGAAAACCATGGCAAGAAGCGTCCGTGTGTTGTAATATTCGTCCGTTACCTCGCAAAGTCGAACAGGCTTAAACCGCAATCACCGCCAAACTCACGGATCTGGCGTCTACTACAAAGGAGTTCCTCCATGGCCATCTCACGCAACATTCGTATCATGATCTCCAGCCGATGCAATGATCGATTCGCGGTCAATGATAAGAAAAGCCCCACGCTTTCCAGTATCCGGAGAGAGCTTAAGAAGGAAATCCTGGCGCAGGAACTCTTCGGTGACACTGCGTTTGAAGTTTGGATAAACGAAGAGGCCCCGCCAGGGGGCGGCACCTGGGATAGCTGGGACACATGCATGAACGCGGTCAGAGACTGCGACATTCTCATTGCGCTTTATAACGGCAACGCAGGCTGGGCCAGCGAAGCCGGCGAAATCGGAATCTGCCATGACGAACTTTCAACTGGCTACTCGACTGCACCAGGAAAAGTTAGGCTGATTGTCCTGCCCGAGATTCCAATCGATAATTCGGCGGCTGGCAAGCGCAACCAAAGATTTCGGGAGTACGTTGCCACGCAGACTCGCTTTCGCGGCGGCGAGATAAACACAGTGAAGGAATTGAAGCAGCGCGTTCGTGAGGCGTTGCGAGACGCTGTAGTAACGCTTGCTCAAGGCGGTGTCCTGGAAGCAGGACGAGGTCGAGCAGATACCGGGCAAGCCTTGAGTTGGAATCGAAAAAACTTCGTTGACCGGCAAGCGGAGATTATTCGGGTCTTGCACGATGCCATCAGCAAACGTTCAGGCGCTAAAGAAGACAAGGGCAACCTATTCCTCCAAATTGACAAACAGGAAGTATTGTTCAGGTTAGATGCTGTGCCGGCGGCGATGTCCGTGGCGGCCGCCCGGGAAATGGTCGGCCAGCCCTTTCTCAAGGATCATGAATACGCTTCGTCGCTTACCGGAAACCGGGGTGGCCCAGTTCATTTGATTGGCTGTCACAAGACGATCACGGAAGCCCAGGCGATGAAGCTGCTCGGGTTCCCTGATGCGACTGTGGTGACTACTCAGTTTGGCGTTTACGTCGCCGACAACGTCCAAAAGATTCAGCTTGCCTTAGTTGCCAATTGCAAGGACGACGCAAATACTCGTCATGGTGTTCAGCGGTTTTTCGAGTGGCTGCGACAAACAGGGGAAGGCAAGCTACTAGCTGAACGCGCCGCCGCTCGGGCCCGAATCGTAAAATCCATTGCTCAGGAATTGAATGCGAAAGTGTGATAAGCGCTTACCGCAAAGCAGCGCACTCGGTAGCTACACGTGGCGCGTCGAGTCCAACAACTGCGAATTCACCGCCGACTTCGCCCACGCCTGGACCATCCGCGACGGCAGAGCCATCGCCTTTCACGAATACACCGACACGCCGCCTGCACCAACGCCTATCAAAAAGCCATGAGCGCTTGAGATTCAGCCTGACGTTTGAAAAGACAGAACACGTGGATCAGTTCAACTTTTGCTTCCTATGATCTCTTGCTTTCAAGCAGGGGATATGATAAATGGGCCTTCGTCGGCTTACCGCAGCCTTACAAGGCCCTAGAACCTCATGAATGGCAATGTATTTCATATCGATGCTAACTCCTTCAAGGACGCTCGACGCCTGTGTGCTGAATTGCAATCAGCACATCGGCGAGTTTTAGCGGACCGAAAAACGATCAAGAATAGCTATCTCTCCTCTTGGGAGGATGAAGGGGCGGACGACCGATTTACTCAACCGTTGTCCGAAATTCGGGTGGACATCCCGCTGGATGATGTAGCAGCAGACGTGCGCGATTTTGGCAACTTGTCTTCTCTTGCCGAAGAGTTCCGCTTGAAATTACCGGTGGCGGTCATTGATCCCAAACTACCTCCATTGCCTCTGTTGCCAAGAAGGGGCTGGCGACAAGTGTCAGCGATTGATCCGAGTTTGTCTCAAGAAATCGTTGAGGCTATGTTCGAAGAAATATTGGAAATCTCCTCGATGGGTTTAGACCGGTCTATGTTGCCTCGAAAGGTAGTTCAAGACACATTCTTCAGCGGACTAAATACCTTCTTGGAAGCCCGTATTGCTGGTGTGCGGTGGGTGAAGCACGCGGGCGAGGAGATTCCGGGCACTAGATTACTTAGCGCTGCTGTCGGAGGAGGAGGTGACACTGGAGGTGGAGGAGGACGAGTCAGCGGGTTCCAAAAGTGGACCGTTCACTCAATCGGCTCAGGCTTCTCACTTTACTACTCGGGAACCCATGCTTGCCGCAATGGAGCCATTTACTTGAATGCGCCCACTACGCCAGTCGATGTATACCTTCCTATGGGCACGCTCTATCTTGCCGCGAACGCGGGTTTCAGTGGCGGGTATGTTTGGGACAAGTCTGTCATCACAGTCCCCAGTCCGACACCAGCTCCAGGTCAACCACCAACTTATTACACTAAGGCGTTTTAGTTATGGGCTGGGATTATCTAGTTCAGCATGCAAAAGATTACGGGTTTCTAGGACCGATAGTCGGAATCGGCGGACTGCTTCTGGGAGCGTCCATCGCCCTTCTCTTTGGTTGGACCAAGACACTTGATAATTTCAAACCTCCTGCTGATGTTTTAGACAAGGCGTTAGCTCAGGTAGTCACGCTACTTTGCGCGATCGGCATTTTCATTGCTTGGATACTGGCAGAACCAAGCAATGGCCAAGCTTATTTGCGCACAGCGTTCTGGCTTGCTGTCTTATGCGGGGTCGCGTTCCTCATCTATGTGGGCCTTCGTGCCTATTGCGGACGTTTCCGTCGTCCGATTGTGGTGAACAATGAGCCTGCAGGCGAAGAAGTATTATGGGGTGGTTTTTGGTTGACCTCGCGTGCCAAAACAGCTGTCAAGAATGGCGATACCGTCGAGAGGTTCTTGAAAGGAAACGGCTATGAAAGGGCGGAGGTCTGGACTCCTCTATCTCTTACCCTGTCTGCGGTGGTAACCGCCCTCGTCTTGCTTTTATTGCTCGTGGGCGGAACTTCAGCGCTCTCGACAGCTGCCGCTGCTACCCAAGTTGCCCTAACAAAAAAACCAGCACGCGAAGTGTTTAGTACTAGCGAGGTTCCGGGCCTGCCCCCGGAAGAGTCTAAACCGCTTCCAACTTCTAAATAAATATAGTGGTCAGAGCGTGCAGTTTAGGTCGCTGGCTTTGATGGCTGCGGCAGTCTTGACGGTCTCAACCGCAGCCTTTACGTCGTGGACGCGGACGATGTGGGCGCCGTTTAGAATTGCAACGGTGAGCGTGGCGAGGCTGGCGTGGAGGCGTTCTGAGACAGGGGCGGGGTTGCCGTTCGCGTCGGCGAGGATGCGGCCGATGAATGATTTTCGCGACGTGCCAATTAAAAGAGGGAAGTCGGGGAAGGCGGCGATGAGACGGTCGAGTTTCGCGATGAGTTCGATGTTTTGTTCCTGGCTCTTGCCAAAGCCGATACCCGGATCGATGACGATCGATTCGCGCTTCACGCCGCGTTGTTCGGCCAAGGCTATACTGCTACGCAAACTGCTCGTTACTTCTTCGATGATGTCATCTACTGGTGGAAGACCGTGCAATGAGCCCGGAGTGCCGCGCGAGTGCATCAACACCAGGCCTGCGCCTGCCTTCGCTACCTCATCCGCAATCTGAGGATCAAAACGCAATGCGGAAATGTCGTTGACGATTGCGGCGCCGGCGTCGAGTGCCGCGCGCGCGACCACAGACTTGGTTGTGTCGATGGAGATCGGAACAGGGGATCGCTTCACGAGTTGGCTAATAACAGGAAGAACCCGGTTCAGTTCCTCCTCGGGTGAGACGATGGCTGCGCCGCCGGGACGAGTTGATTCACCGCCTACGTCGATGATGTCGGCGCCTTCGGCGATCATCTGTTCAGCGTGAGCGAGGGCTTCTTGGGGAGAAAGGAATAGGTTGCCGTCGCTGAAGCTATCCGGCGTCACGTTCAAGATTCCCATTACGAGCGTGCGTCCTCCAATTGGCAAGGTGCGATCCCTAATGTGCCAATGGCGGCTAGCAGTTGTTTCGTCAATCATTCCCAAATCATAAAACGCGCCCAACTGAATCTACTAATTCCTGTCGCCCCGCTACGCGGGCTAAGAGTTTTAGGAGGGCTGTTACCCCCGGGTTCCGTTCGCTTCGCTCCAGTTCACCCGGGGCTACCTTCTTCCGCCTGCTAACGCAGGCTCGTTGATTTGTTCCACCTCAATTGAGTGAGAATCGAAGCGCCTAAGTGGCAAATGAGAAATGAAAAATGAGAAATGGAAAATCTGATTGTCTTGCTCGCGCACGAAAAGGATTCAGGGGCGGAGCCCCAACCCATCACTGATTGACCGGAAGGTCATAGACCTTCCGCACATCAGGCGGCCCAGCCGCAAAAAACAAAAAGGGGAACAGGTTTTCACCTATTCCCCTTTCCCCAGTTCACCTTTTCCCCAGCCTTACGCCGGCGCGGGATTGCCACCGGTGATTGGCGGCAGGATTGGCTTCAGCGGTTTGGCTGATGGCTCCTTGAGCTGCGGCCGATCTTCGTCGCTGCCCGCATCGGTTACCGGCTGTTCATCGTCGAGCGTCAGGCCCGCGACTATGCGGCGAATCTGCACACCGTCAAGCGACTCACGCTCGAGCAGACACTCAGCCAGTCGCACCATCGTGTCGCGATTGTCCTCGATGATCCGCTTGGCGCGTTCATACTGAGCCGTGACGATCGTTTTCACCTGATCGTCGATCTTGATGGCGGTCTCTTCCGAGAAGTCGCGATGCTGAGCAATCTCGCGGCCCAGGAAAATCTGCTCTTCCTTCTTACCAAAGGTCAACGGCCCCATCTCGGACATGCCATACTCGCAGACCATTGCGCGCGCGAGTTCGGTGGCGCGTTCAATGTCATTCGAAGCGCCGGTTGTGATGCTGCCAAGGAACGTGTCCTCGGCAATTCGGCCGCCCATCAGAATCGCAATCTGTCCCAGCAAATATTCTTCGCTGTAGTTGTGGCGATCCCCTTCCGGCAGTTGCTGCGTCACACCCAGCGCCAAACCACGCGGAATGATCGTCACTTTGTGAACCGGATCGGCGTTTGGAACTTTCATACCAACCAATGTGTGACCGGCTTCGTGATAAGCAGTGACGCGCTTCTCCTCGTTTGAGATCACCATGCTCTTGCGCTCAGCGCCCATCAGCACCTTGTCCTTCGCCAACTCAAAGTCGCCCATGGCGACCATCTTCTTGTTGTAACGTGCCGCGTTTAGCGCCGCTTCGTTAACAAGGTTGGCAAGGTCGGCGCCGGTGAAACCCGGAGTGCCGCGCGCGATCACGCTGATGTCAACATCTTCACCCAGCGGTATCTTGCGCGTGTGAACTTTCAGTATGCCTTCGCGCCCACGCACGTCGGGACGCGAAACAACTACGCGCCGATCGAAACGACCGGGCCGCAGCAAGGCGGGATCGAGAACGTCCGGACGGTTAGTCGAGGCGATCAGAATCACGCCGTCGTTCGACTCAAAGCCGTCCATCTCAACCAGCAACTGATTCAGCGTCTGCTCGCGCTCGTCGTGTCCGCCGCCAAGTCCGGCGCCGCGATGACGCCCGACCGCATCGATCTCGTCGATGAAGATAATGCAGGGCGCATTTTTCTTACCCTGCTCAAACAGGTCACGAACGCGCGAGGCGCCGACGCCGACAAACATCTCGACGAAATCAGAACCGGAAATAGAGAAGAAAGGAACATTCGCTTCGCCGGCGATGGCGCGCGCAAGTAAAGTCTTGCCGGTTCCCGGCGGGCCCATCATCAACACGCCTTTGGGAATTCGTCCGCCAAGTTTTTGAAACTTCTGCGGCTCCTTGAGGAACTCAATAATCTCCTGAAGTTCTTCCTTCGCTTCTTCGACGCCGGCAACGTCCTTAAACGTCACTCGCTTCTGTTGATTGTTGAGAAGCTTGGCGCGCGATTTACCAAACGAAAGAGCTTTGTTTCCTCCTGACTGCATTTGCCGCAACATGAAAACCCAGATACCAATGATAAACAGGAGCGGCGCCCAGGTGATTAGCATCGGCCAGATATAACTGCTGCTGCCCGAGTCGTCCTCAAATTTTTCAACCTTGGTTTTGCCGTCCGGAGTTTTTTCCTGCGACTTGTTATAAACCGTGTTCTTTATCTGATCGCTGGTGAGCTGAACGCGATATTCCTGATTGCGCGTATCTACAGCGATCGCCTCATTTTGTTTAAGGGTAAGCTGCTTTATGTCGCCCGCATCGATTTTCTGGTTGAGCGCCGCCAAATCGATGGCCTGCGTATTTCTGCCCGTGGGATTTACCAGCTTATAAAGCAGCAGCGCCCCCGCAACAATCAATAACCAAAATATTATTTGTCTAGCTGTGGAACTCAAAGTCATTAACGCCTCCGACTACGATCATACCTTATCCCGTGGTGCTTTGTCGCTTCGGCAAGAAGGACGGAATTCGTTGGCCACGGGAACGATTTCATGCGAAGTTCTTTGATGCCAGTCATTAACTACCCGTTGTTTTAGAACCCCGCCCGGTTCTGAAGTTCCCCTTAAACACTCGCCCCGCAAAAAGCGAAAACCGCCGTTCTATGCCCGGCGGTGTCGGCCGCTTGGAATTTTAGAGGTCGCCGGGGCCTTTTTCAACCTCTTTTTATGTGACAACTCCAGCATTCCACCTCTTCGCGTGACCAGCATCCCGCCGGGTAACTCGGCCACCCGGCCGCCGCGCCCGCCCGCGAGGAGCTTTTCAATGGCAATCAGGTGAACCATTTCAACGCGGTTGAGGTCGCCCCGCGACCGCGAAATCCATGCTCGCAACGCGCGGCGGCGAACCGCGGGCGGCGATTCCAACAGAACACTTACGCTCAACGAGGGCACACTGGTTTCACTATTCTTCCGCGAGCTCTGATCTGCCAACTCGAGCACCCGTCCGGCCTCTGCCGAAAGCGCGGCCGCATCTTCGTTCAACAGGGTCGCGGTCCGACTGAGCGCCTCAACGACGCGATTATTGAACGACTTCATCAGTGGCAAAAGCTGTTTGCGAATCCGAACGCGCGAAAACGTTTCATCGTCGTTCATCTCATCGGCTCTAAAATCAATGTGACGCCGCCGGCAATAGTCTTCCGTGTCACTGCGTCGCCCCCAGGAAAGCAGCGGTCGAACGAGCTTCACCTGCGAGCCGGGCGCAATCTCCCTGACTGGCTGCGTGCCGCTTAGGCCTTCGGCGGCGCTGCCACGCAGGAGCCGCATGAGAATTGTTTCCGCCTGATCGTCCTGAGTGTGGGCAGTCAAGACGATCTTTGAATCCTTTTTCCTGGCTGTTTTCTGCAAAAACTCGTAGCGCGCATTCCTCGCCGCCTGGTCAAGGTTGCGGTCAGGCTTGCCGGCGCTTGTCGTGAGACCTTTGTTAAGACGGGTCTTAAGCCTCGCCTGCGCAATCGCAACCTCATAACCAAGCGACGCTGCCAGGTCCGACACCCATTGAGCGTCTTCT
>Ga0137409_10006463_pt1 | contig 12185 bp, 12 predicted proteins | sample CZODoug1_16funga_FD_122059 | JGI IMG/M metagenome (GOLD analysis project Ga0137409, IMG submission 122059) | Vadose zone soil fungal communities from Angelo Coast Range Reserve, California, USA - CZODoug1_16fungal (Hybrid Assembly) | ecosystem: Environmental > Terrestrial > Soil > Vadose zone... | reverse complement strand
GCAAGGAATACGTCGTCCAGGAAGGCGACGTCATTCTGTTCCGGCATAGCGGCTGACCTTGTGGCTCAGAAAAATGCCGATTTCCCAAACGATTCCGGTTTCTCACACCCTGCTGGCTCTTTTGCTCGGCCTGACCGCGGCCGCCGCAAACATCCTCGGCGGATTGTTCATCCTCTATCGCCAGTGGTCGCGGCAATATCTTAAGTATTTTCTTGCACTCGGCGCAGGCTTCATGCTGGCCGCGGCTATTCTGGAGATTCTGCCCGAATCGGTAGTCTTGGCGGGAAACCGCGCATATTTTTTCGTGCTGGTCGGCTATTTCATCGTGCATTTTTTCGAGCACAACCTGGCCCCACACTTCCATTTCGGCGAAGAAACGCACGTCGAGGAATTTGTGCCGGGTCACGCCGGAATTTCCGCATTGCTCGGACTTTCCATTCACACATTTTTTGACGGCGTGGCGATTGCTTCCGGATTTCTTGTTTCGGGCTGGCTGGGCGGCGTAATTTTTCTGGCCATCGTGCTGCATAAGATTCCAGAAGGTTTTACTGTCGCCTCCCTCATGCTCGCCAGCGGGCAGAGCCGCCGCACGGCTCTCTTGGCCGCCATTTGGCTGGGCGTAGCCACGGTTGCAGGCGTCTTCCTGATGGGACTTCTGCACTCCCAAATAAGCTATGCGCTGCCGATTTCAGCCGGAGTCACTCTGTACGTTGCCGCCACGGATTTAGTTCCTGAAGTGAATCGCGAGCCCGACGCGCGAATGGCCCTGCTTGTTTTCCTGGGTGTGGCCTTGATGCTGCTGCTGGGAAAATTCTTTCATTCCTGATTTGGGCGACCGCCTCGTATGTCCTTTAAATCGAGTTATACAGGGACAGTGCGCGAATGCCATTACACTACTGATTCCATTTCAGATGCAGTAGAATCCAGAAGACGCACTTCGGAGTGCAGGCTGCGCGCTACTTTTGCGAGTTCTTCGCAACTTTTTGACACGTCACGGGTTGTATAAAGTGTGGAGGCCATGGCAAGGTCCGACGTCCAACTGATGCTGGACGTAAAAGCCGGAGACGAACAGTCCTTCGAGCTTTTGCTCCGCAGATACAGGACTCCGCTTGTCAATTTCCTCTACCGCATGGTGCGCGATTCGGCCGTTGCGGAAGATCTGGCCCAGGAGGTGTTCTTGCGCGTTTATCGTGCGCGCAAGGACTACGCTCCAAGCGCGAAATTCACCACCTGGATGTTCCGCATCGCTACCAATCTGGCGTTGAACTCCGTTCGCGACAACCGTTATCGCCAATCGGAAATTTCCATGGATCAGGCAGTCAGTGTTGGCGACGACGAGCGCCGTTCGATGGAAGTTCGGGATCTTACGCCGACGGTGGAACAAGTTCTGGTCGCGCGTAGCCGTTCCGAAATGATCCTGCGGGCCATCGATGCCTTACCGGCAAAGCAGCGAGCAGCAGTGCTGTTGCACAAGTATCAGGAGCTCGATTACGACGAAATCGCCCGCATTCTGGAGTGCTCGGACAGCGCTTTGAAGTCGCTGCTGTTCCGCGCCTATGAAACATTGAGAATAGCGCTTGCGCCGCTCTTAAATGCGGAAAAGGTTTCAAGCAGTGCGCCTCGGGGGGTATGACGCCCATATGAGCAACACGAAACGATTCGAGAAAAATTGCGCAGGAATGGAAGACAAATTAGTCCAGTACCTGGACGGTCGTGCAAAGCCTGCCGGGCGCCGTGCCGTCGAGGATCATCTCGCCATCTGCTCGAACTGCCGCAGTCGCGCGGAGGATTTCCGTGCACTGTTCGGAGCGCTCGATGATCTTCCAGTGATTTCGCCATCGCCATGGTTTGACGCCTCGCTGCGCGCTCGCATTGCCGTCGTGGGTGGCCGCCCGGGATTCTGGGGCTGGATCCCTTCGCCGAGGCTTGCCTTTGCCGTTGCGGTGCTCGTCGCCATGTCCGTGTGGCTGGCTTCCATGCCGCGCATCGCGAACAATAATTCCGCTACAACTCGTGTTCCTGCGGAAGCGGAGTTCGGCATGATCCGGGATCTGCCTGTGCTCGAAAACTATGAGGTGATTTCCAAGTTTGACGCTCTCTCTGAGCTGCCGGCACCTCCAGACGATCCTGTCGCCGGAGAAATGAAGAACGAAACCAGCGAATGAAACTACGTTCCCAATTCGGGACTGCGCTTCTGGCCGCCAGCCTCCTCTGCTCGCCCGCTTTCGGCCAAAGATACAGCAAGACTGGCCAGGCTCCGCCACGCCGTTCGCAATTCCCGCGGCGGAACGGCGTGAACCCCGGCGTTGATGCTGGGAACATGAATAAGCTGCCGCCCAAGGCGATGGAGCGTCTCCAGCAGCTGCCCCCGGACAAGCAGGAAAAATTTCTTGAGAATAACGAGCGTTTCCAAAATCTGCCGCCCGATCAGCAGGCGCGAATCCGCGGGCGTCTTGAATCCTGGAACAAACTGAGTCCGGCGCAGCAACAGGAATTCCGCGAGCGCCAGCGAATCTGGGAGCAGTTGACTCCCGACCAGCGGCGCGACGTTGAACAGAGGCTGCTTCCTCGTTGGCAGCAGGTGCCCCAGCCACGCCGGCAAGCGATCATGCAGCGCCTGCACCAGCTTCGCGATTTGAGCGAATCCGGGCGCCAGGCCAAGCTGAACGATCCCAGTTTCCTCGAAGGCCTCAACGCCGAAGACCGCGAGATGCTCGGCCAACTAGCTCACCTGCACGTAGGAATGGCTCCTGATTAGCCCATCGCCCGATTTAGGCAGTCAAAAAAAGCGCAATTGATGCCCGCGCAAACAATCTTGCAACTCAACCGTAACTGTTTCGAAACAATTCGGCGAACAGTTGCGAGAAAACATCTCTCTAAGTGTAGGCTTGATTTCGCCAGCGCACACTACCTGTAGTGTGTTTGTCAAAATTTTCCACAACTCGGCATCATTTCCACAATAATTTTCAATTACCACTGAGTTTTCTCTTGACAACTTTGAGAACCTGTCTAGAATCGTGGCACAAAGTGGAACAAAGTGGTTGCAAGTGAAGTTCAGTGGCGCGGTAAATAGGTAAACTGGTGCATTTGTGAGTTAGGGAGAGCGCTTTTCATGCTCTTTGCGTACACGACTACATGTTACGGGGAAACATACCGGCAAAAGTGGATGAGAAGGGCCGTCTCAAGATCCCAGCGGCCTTCCTGGAGAAGCTCAAGGAACACGGGGAGCGTTTCTACGTGACCAGCGAAGAAGGCGACCACGCGCGGATTTACCCGATGAAATTTTGGGGCGAGATCGAAGAGAAGCTGGCGAAGGTCTCCTCCTACAACAAAGCGAAACAGAAATTCCTGACCCGCACGAATTATTACGGTCAGGTCGTGGAGATTGACGGGCAGGGCAGAGTCCTGATTCCAGCAGTGCTTCGCGAAGCCGCGCAGATGAAGGGCGACGTGGAAGTGATGGGGCAACTGACGTATCTGGAAGTTTGGAACCATACCCGGTTCATGGACAACATGAGCAAGAACCAGATGACGGAAGAAGAGCGGAAGGTACTCGCTGACCTGGGGATTTAGTTGAATGAGAAGCACACGCCTGTGCTCGTCGAAGAGACGATCCACTGGCTGGCAATAAAGCCCGACGGACTTTACGTAGATGCGACCGTGGGGCTCGGGGGGCACGCAATTGAAATCGTCCGGCGGCTCGGGGCCGGGGGGCAGTTTGTCGGGCTGGATCGCGACGCAGCGGCGCTGGAAATCGCCCGCGCCAGGCTGGCAGAGTTCGGGGACAAGGTGAATTTGGTGCACGCAAACTTTTCACAAATCGGCGAGATTTTCGCGGAGCGAAGGCTCCCGCCCGCCGACGGCGTGCTGGCGGACCTGGGCGTGTCGAGCATGCAACTGGACCTGGGAGAACGCGGGTTTTCCTTTCGTGAGCGCGGCCCGCTTGATATGCGGATGGATCGCGACACGGAAGAGACGGCAGACGACATTGTGAACACGGCGGAAGAGAAAGCACTCGCCGACCTGCTCTATCAGCTGGGGGAAGAGCGGGATTCACGCAGAATCGCCAGGACCATCGTTCGCGCGCGCCCCATACGGGACACCGAACACCTGGCAACGGTTGTGGCAGGGGTCCGAAAAGTAAGGGGAAGGCAGAAGCTGCATCCCGCGACAAAAACGTTTCTGGCGCTGCGGATTGCGGTGAATCGAGAGATGGAGGAACTCGGGCAGTTTCTTTCTAGGGTTCCTGCCACACTATCTCAGGGCGGCCGGTGGGTGATGCTCAGCTATCACTCGCTCGAAGACCGCCCGGTAAAGCAGAGTTTTCAGCGGCTGGCCCGGGAGGGCACGCTGAAGATTTTGACCAAGAAAGTCATACAAGCTTCGGACGCGGAAGTAGCGGCCAATCCGCGCGCCCGCAGCGTGAAGATGCGCGTTGCGGAGAAAATGGACTCCGACCAGCACGGGGAGCCGCTCGGGAAAGCGTGGCAGAATGACCGAATTTTTCACAATTAAGCATATCGATAATTCGCGTCTGGTGCGCCCCATGGCGCCCAATCGCATGCGGGAGTGCGCGCGGCTGGTATTACTGGGCGGATTGATCGCCTTGTGCGCTTTCCTGTATGCCTGGCAGCATTTCCAGGCGATTCAACTGCGTTACCAGCTCGAATCGCTGCGCGGCGAGCGGTCTCAGGCCGCTGAACTTAATCAGGAACTCAAGTTGGAAGTGGCGGGTCTTCGCGCGCCCGGACGCATCGATATCATCGCGCGGCGCCAACTCGGTTTGACGGCGCCCGTGCCCGGTCAGGTGGCTCCGATGGATTCGCCGCCTGGCGCAGTTTTGGCGGAAGCGCGCTCGGCAGCCGCGCCATCGGCTCAACAATAATTTTTTTCGGGCTTCTGGCGGAGTCTATCGAACGGCGGCATCCTTCCGGTATCAAACAGCGTAAATAGTGAACCGGATTTGTATGACGTCGCCGAAGCGTCCAAGCCGCAAGCCCTTTTTTAACCCGGAGTCCCCGGCAAGAACAATATGGATCTGCGCAGTTCCCGGACCCGATTACTGATCGTCGCTGGCCTGATCGCGATCTGGACCGGGGCAGCTTTGGGACGCCTGGCCTACCTGCAACTTTTCCGCTACAGCGAATATTACTCACGAGCGCAGCATCAGCAGCGAGCGATCGTGGAAGTTGGCGCACGGCGCGCGGAGATCTTTGACCGCAATCTCAACCCGCTGGCCATGAGCGTGCCCGTGGATTCCGCCTTCGCTGTTCCCTCGGAGATTTCCGATCCTGACATGGTGGCGCGGCTGCTCTCCAAAGTTCTGGGCGTTTCGCCCGAGGAGATCGCCACGCGTCTAGCGGGTTCGCGTTCCTTCGCGTGGATCGCGCGTAAGCTGCCGCCGGACAAAGTCCAAAGAATTACGGCGATGAATCTGCGCGGAATTTATTTCCAGCGCGAAGGCGGGCGCTTCTATCCCAAGCGGGAACTTGCCGCGCACGTCCTCGGTTACGTGGATATTGACGGAAAGGGTCTGGGCGGAATCGAGTATTCGCTGGACGAAAACGTCCGCAGCAAGCCTGGGAAGATCCTGGTTCTCACCGATGCCCACCGCCGCGGGTTTGACTCCACTGACAAGGTACCGGATACGGGCACTAGCGTCGTTCTGACTCTCGACGAAAAAATCCAGTACATTGCCGAAAAAGAGCTCGAACAGGCGATCCACGACACGCAGGCGAAAGCGGGCACGATCATTGTCGAAAATCCGAACACGGGAGAACTGCTGGGCGTCGCCAACTGGCCGACGTTCAATCCCAACGCCGGTTCCAAGGACATCAATCCCGAGGCGCGCATGGACCGCGCCGCGAGCGCGCTCTATGAACCCGGCTCAGTTTTCAAAATTGTGACGCTTTCGGCAGCCATCGATCAGGGAATTACAAATGCGGATGAACTCATCGATTGCCAGATGGGTTCGATCTACATCGCGGGACATCGCATCCGCGACCACAAGCCTTATGGATTGCTGACGGTTTCGCAAGTGCTCTCGAATTCAAGCGATGTTGGCGCAATCAAGGTTGGCCTGCGGCTGGGTGCGCCAAAATTTTATGATTACATCCGTTCCTTCGGGTTTGGACAGCCGACCGGCGTCGACCTGCCCGGTGAAAGCCGCGGAATGCTTCGGCGTCTGGAAAATTGGACTCCGGTTTCGGTGGGCTCGATTTCCATGGGTCAGGAAATCGGCGTGACTCCTTTGCAGATGATTACAGCGATGACGGCAATGGCCAATGGCGGACTCATCGTGCGGCCACATGTGGTCCGCGCACTGCGCCACGGCACGCAAGTGGTGGAATCGGCGCAGCCTGAACCAAAGCGAGTGATTCGAGAGACCACGGCGGCAACCATGCGCCGCATGCTGGAAGGCGTGGTGCTCAACGGCACCGGCAAGAAGGCGCGGCTTGACGGCTACACTTCCGCGGGAAAAACGGGCACCGCACAAAAATTCGATGTTGCCACCGGCCATTATTCCGCGCACCAATTGATCGCTTCCTTCGTGGGCTTCGCTCCCATCAACACGCCCGCGGTGACGATACTCGTGCAACTGGATTCGCCAACTGGCGCGCACGAAGGCGGGCAGGTCGCCGCGCCCACGTTCAAGCGCGTCGCGCAACAAGTTCTCGCATATCTGGATGTCCCGCATGACATCGCTCTGCCGAGCAACATTATTCAAGCAGGCCGCCAGCATCGAGATGACCAGGATCTGTCTGACATGCCCGATTTCAATCCTGTGCAACTTGACTCCGGCGCCGCGGTTACTGACAGTGCTCCGCTTGCGTCGCAGGAAGCGGGCCACTCAGCAGCCCCGACGGTTGAACTTGCCGAAGGCGAGGGGATTCCTGTACCGCAACTGCAAGGGAAAACGGTGCGCGAAGTTACCGAGAAATGTATGAAACTAGGGTTGAGCCCGGTATTGGTTGGTACGGGCGTTGCAGTGGAACAATCTCCGGAACCGGGAGGCACGATTCGCCGCGGCAGCCGCATCACAGTGCGGTTTGCTCGCGACGCTTCTGTTGTGTCAGCGGCGGACCGGAGGAGTAACAGGTGACTGTGAGGGTAATCGATTTGGCCGAAAACAGCGAAGCTGCGGCGCAACAGAAAGTGCCTGGCGCGGGCCGCGGTCCAATCCGGCTGTTGAAATTGCTGCGTGGCCTTGAAACGGACGGCGCGGCGGCGCATGGTGATCTCGAAATCGCAGAGGTCGCATACGACAGCCGGAAAGTAAAACCGGGCGCTCTGTTTGTTGCTATTCACGGCGAGAAAACGGACGGAAACGAGTTTGTTGGGGACGCTGTCGCGCGCGGCGCGGTTGCCATCGTCAGCGAACAGGCAAGACCGGAAGCCATTCCGGCTGAAGTTGCCTGGCTCAAAGTTCCGTATGCGCGCAGGGCACTCGCGTCGATCGCGGCTAATTATTTCGGACGGCCTGCCGAGGTCTTGAAGCTTATCGGAGTGACGGGAACGAACGGCAAAACGACCACCTCGTATCTGGTGGACTCCATCCTTCGATCCGCGGGCTGCGAAGTCGGTTTATTCGGCACGATAGCGTACCGTTTAGTGCGCGAGGCGCGCCCGGCGATTCATACCACTCCCGAATCGCTTGACCTGCAGAATTTTCTGGCCGACGTGGTGCGGGCCGGCGGCACCCACGCTGTGCTCGAAGCCAGTTCGCACGCGCTTGCGCTGGATCGATTGTGGGGATGCCCCTTTGCGGTTGCGATTTTCACGAACATGACCCGCGACCACCTCGACTACCACAAAACGTTTGAAGATTATTTTGCAGCGAAACGGCGTTTGTTCGAAGGCACTGGCGCGTCGGCGCCCGGCGTCGGCGTCGTCAATCGTGATGATGCCTACGGCAAACAGTTGGGCGGGCTCGCGGCACGGACACTCACGTATGGACTTGAGCCTGGAGCGGACATTACCACGCGTAAGCCTGCTCTATCCTTTTCTGGCCTCGAGTTCACAGTGGAAACTCCGATCGGAAAAATTGAGGTTCGTTCGCAGCTGGTGGGGCGTATCAACGTTTATAATATTCTTGCTGCGATCGGGGCCGGAGTTGCTCTCGATCTTCCCCGCGACGTCATCGCCAATGGAATCGCTCTGCTTTCCTCCGTGCCGGGACGTTTCGAGCGCATCGATGCCGGCCAGGCGTTTCTCGTAATTGTGGATTATGCGCATACCGATGACGCGCTGCGGAACCTGCTGGCCACCGCCAAGGAGCTCAACCCCGACGGGCGCATTATCACGTTATTCGGTTGCGGCGGAGATCGGGATAGAACGAAACGCCCCCTAATGGGAGAGGCGGCGGGCCGTCTGAGCGACATTGTCGTGCTGACTTCGGACAATCCGCGCAGCGAGGACCCCCTCCTCATTATCAACGATGCGATTGTCGGCCTACAGCGCACTGGTACAAAGTTTCTCGTGGAACCGGACCGCGAACGCGCCATTGAAATCGCGCTGGATCAGGCGCGTCCCGGTGACATTGTGCTCCTGGCGGGAAAAGGGCATGAAACGACCCAGATTCTGCGGGACCGCACCATTGATTTCGACGACCGTCAGATGGCGCGTCAGATGCTTCGCCATCGCGGTTTCGGAGATTGACGGGGGTTGCTGGACGATCGTAGGGCACGGCATGGCGTGCCGCTGCAACCGAAAAAGGGAATTACAAGTTTGCGGCAAGGAACGTGCTAGTGAAACTTCGCTGATCCAGGGGTAACACGAGACCAGTGAGACCCAGCCCCTTGAGGACGCTATGCGGTGGACGGTTAAAGAAGTGGCTGGCGCTCTGGGTGTTACGCCGCCCGGAGGCCTCGACCCCCTGGCCCGGTTGGCCGGTGTCTCGATTGATTCTCGCACCGTGGCTCGCGGCGAGCTATTCGTTGCGATACACGGACCGCGTCACGATGGACACAATTTCATCGGGGCAGCCCTGGACGCCGGAGCGCTGGCGGCAATCGTGGCGCAAGATCGTTTGGCGGGATTTGCGGAACCCGTTCGTTCCAAGCTCATCCCCGTCACGGACACGCTCGTCGCGCTGCAATCGCTCGCGCAAGCGGTTCGATCGCGATGGGGGCGGCGCTTGGCAGCCGTCACCGGCTCGGCAGGCAAGACCACCACGAAAGAAATTCTGGCGGCGCTGTTGGCCTCGCGGTTCCGCGTACTGAAATCCGAGGGCAATCTGAACAATGAGTATGGCCTGCCGCTGCAATTGTTGCGTCTCGATGACGGGAACGAGGCTGCCGTGGTGGAGCTGGGAATGTCTCACGCCGGGGAATTGCGGCAATTAGCGAAGATCGCGCGTCCTGATGTGGGCGTGGTTACGCGCGTCGCTCCGGTGCATCTGGAATTTTTCGCTTCCGTTGACGAAATCGCCCTGGCCAAACGTGAATTGATCGAGGGATTGGTAGGACGCGACAGTGTCGCGGTGCTGAACGCCGACGATCCGCGTGTGGCGCGTTTCGCCGAGTCCGCTCCCGGACAAGTGGTGACATTCGGATTTGCGGGCAGCGCGGATTTTCGCGCCGAACGCATCGAGGATCGCGGAGTAGACGGGAGCGAATTTGATTTCATCGGACCTGCAGGCCGCGCGCGGCTGAAGTTGCCGCTCGCTGGACGTCATAACGTCTCGAATGCGCTCGCGGCTCTTGCCGCAGCGAGCCTGTGGCACGTGGGAATCGCTGAAGCGCAGGAAGTTTTTCCTGGCCTCGAGCCGGCTGGAATGCGCGGACGCGTGTTGCGCTACGATGCTGGATTTTCCGTGATCAACGATTGCTACAACTCGAATCCCGTCGCTCTGGCGGCCATGATCGAAATTCTTGTACACACGCCTGCTCCCGGACGTCGCATTCTTGCTGCCGGAGAAATGCTTGAGCTTGGGACTTCGTCTCCTGAGTTGCATCGCGAGGCTGGACGCGCAGCCGCGGCTACAAGAAAGCTCGACTGGATTATCGGCGTGCAAGGCGACGGAGAAAGTTTTGTTCGCGGCGCCATTGAAGCAGGCCATCCAGCGGAGCGCGCAAAATTTCTCGGCTCCTCGGCGGATGCCGCCGGATTCATTGCGGACCTGCTTCAGTCCGGCGACCTGATGCTCGTCAAGGGTTCCCGTGGAGTAAAAATGGAGCGCATCGTTGAGGCGCTCGACACGCGTTTTGCGCGGTCAAACGCCGTGCCGGCCGGTCGCGGCGCAAACAAGGAGCGCGGCTAAGATGCTGCTGTATCTCTTCTACCACGTGCTCCAGCCCTATTTTCATGCGCTCAACGTGTTTCGCTACATCACGGTGCGCACCGCGCTGGCCAGCATCACGGCGCTGCTTCTTGCGCTGGTTCTTGGTCCGTGGGTGATCCGCCAGTTGCGCTTCCTGCAGATCGGCCAGTTCATTCGGGAAGAGGGACCAAAAAGCCATCAGGCAAAAGCGGGAACGCCGACGATGGGCGGCGTGCTGATCGTCTGCGCGATCGTCATCCCCACATTGCTCTGGGGTGACCTTGAGAATGAGTACGTGTGGCTCGCGGTGTTCACCATGCTTTTTTTCGGCGCCATCGGATTTATCGATGACTATAGCAAAGTAGTGAAGCGGCACAATATGGGCCTGAGTGCCAAGGGTAAATTTTTTTTACAGATAGTGGCAAGCCTTTGCGTCGCTGTCACCCTGGTGATGCTGACGGCGGCGGGGACTTATTCAACGCAGTTGAGCGTTCCGTTCTTGAAGAATTTTCACCCGGAACTCGTGCTTCATTCGTTGATCAAGCATCCCTACCTGTGGATCGTGGCATACCTGCCGTTCCTATTTTTTGTCGTTTCGGTCATGGTGGGATCATCGAATGCGGTGAATCTCACCGACGGACTGGATGGGCTGGCGATTGGCTGCGTGGTCGTGGCCGCGGGAGCGCTGACCGTCCTCACGTACGTAACCAGCCACGCGCGTTTTTCGGCGTACCTCGATCTGCAGCATCTTCCTCAGGTGGGCGAACTCACGATTTTTTGCGGAGCCCTGGTGGGTTCGTCGCTCGGATTTCTCTGGTACAACGCGCACCCCGCGGAAGTTTTCATGGGGGATGTTGGGTCGCTCGCACTCGGAGGATCGATTGGCATGGTGGCGGTGGCCATCAAGCAGGAAATTTTACTGTTTTTTGTTGGCGGCGTTTTCGTGCTCGAAGCGCTTTCCGTTATTCTGCAGGTGATATCGTTCCGTTTGACGGGCAAGCGCATTTTTCGCATGTCTCCGCTGCATCATCATTTCGAGTTGTCCGGATGGAGCGAATCAAAAATTATCGTGCGGTTCTGGATCGCGGCGCTGGTGTTTGCACTGTTTTCGCTGACGACGTTGAAGTTGAGGTAAAAAGTTGAGACCGGGAATCGAACTCGCGGGCAAACAGGTGCTGGTCGTCGGACTGGCACGCACGGGTATCGCCACGGCTCTTTTCTGCGCGGCGCGAGGCGCGCGCGTTACGGCCACGGAGGAGCGTCCCGAATCGCAAATCGCTGAAACCGCCGCGAAACTGCGCGCCGCGGGCGTCACACTCGAATTGGGCGGCCACAACGCTCAAACGTTTATCGAACAGGATTTAATCGTGCCGAGTCCCGGGGTGCCGCTGATGATGCCGGCGCTGGCCGCCGCGCGCGTCGTCGGGATACCGGTATGGAGTGAAATCGAGCTGGCGGGGCGGTTCTTGCGGGGCCGCCTGGTGTGCATCACCGGGTCCAACGGCAAAACTACCACCACATCGCTCGTTGGACACATCCTCGAAACCGCCGGGCTGCCCGTTCAGGTTGCGGGAAACATCGGCACTCCGCTCATCTCGCGCGTCGATGTGTCCAGCGATGCCGGCTTCACGGTGGTCGAAGCCAGCAGCTTTCAACTCGAATCGATTTCCACTTTTCGTCCTGACGTCGCGGTGCTGCTCAACATCACTCCGGATCATCTTGACCGCCACGGATCGCTCGAAGCCTACGGCCGCGCGAAGGCGCGCATATTTGAAAATCAAACCGAGGAAGACGCTGCTGTCTTGAACGCGGACGACGGGGAAGCAACGCAGTATGCGCCGTCGACTCCGGCTGTTTTCTGGTTCAGCCGGCAGAAACGTGTGGCCAGCGGATGCTTTGTGCGTGAAGACGAAATTGTTTTCCG
>Ga0137409_10006462_pt1 | contig 12185 bp, 12 predicted proteins | sample CZODoug1_16funga_FD_122059 | JGI IMG/M metagenome (GOLD analysis project Ga0137409, IMG submission 122059) | Vadose zone soil fungal communities from Angelo Coast Range Reserve, California, USA - CZODoug1_16fungal (Hybrid Assembly) | ecosystem: Environmental > Terrestrial > Soil > Vadose zone... | reverse complement strand
TGAACGGGACGCGGCCGGTCCGCTTCACGGGCTCCCTCCAGGCTGAGGTCGCGGGGGCGGGGGCGCGGGCGCAAGGCGCTCCATGCCGGGGTCGCAATCCTCACGGGTATTGGCCGCGGCGATGGCCTTGCGAAACGGCGCCAGGAACTCTTCGATGAACGGGTCCTTTGCCTCGTTCAGCTCTTCCGACGTTCCCTCGAACACGACCACTCCCCGGTCCAGGACTGTGATGCGATTACCCACCTTGAATGCATCGGCAATATCGTGGGTGACCATGATCGAGGTCTTGCCCATCGCATCCCTCAAATGGACGATGAGATCCGTGATCCGCTCCGCGCTCTGCGGATCCAGCCCCGTGGTGGGCTCATCATAGAGCAAGATTCCGGGATTCCGGGCCGCCAGCGCGCGCGCGATCGCGACGCGCCGCTGCATGCCTCCGGAAAGCTCGTCCGGCATTCGGTCCCTGAGCCCGGGGTCGAGTCCGACCATCCTCAGATACTTCTCGACGGCCGCCTCGATCTCCTCCTCCGAGTGCCTGTCCTCGAGCAGCGTGTAACCCACGTTCTCCCCCACGGTCATGGAATCGAACAGCGCTCCCTGCTGGAACACGATCCCCATCGATCGGCGGATCTCGCGCATCCGCTCCGGGGGAACCTGCGTGATGTCCTCGCCGTTCACGAGGATGTTTCCGGAGTCCGGCTGCCAGAGTCCCATCAACAAACGCAGTATCGTGCTCTTCCCGGAGCCCGACGGTCCGAGGATGACGCGGGTCTGGCCGCGCGTCACCCGGAAGGAGACATTGAGCAAGATCATGTGGTCCCTGATCGAGAAGACCACATTTCGGAACTCGATCACCGGATTACCAGCCCAGGACCCGGAAAATGAGCTTCGTGCATATGAAATCGGTGACCAGGATCCCGACCGAAGAGATCACGACCGATTCGGTCGTGGCCACGCCCACTCCCTTGGCGCCGCCCTCCGCGGTGAGGCCTTTCCAGCAGGCCACCGTGGTGATGAGAATCGCGAAGAAAATCGGCTTGATCATGCCGACGAGAAGGTTCGCGGGCGTGAGGTACCTCGCCACGCCGTTGTAGTAGGACTGGAGCGTGACGTGGTAGCCCAGCCCTATGAATCCGCCGCCGATCACGCTCAGCGTGTCGCCCAGGATCGTGAGCACCGGAAGCGCGATCCAGAGCCCGATCATCCGCGGGGCCACAAGCCGCTTCATGGGATCGGTGCCGAAGGCGATCAGGGCGTCGATCTGATTGCTCGACTTCATGGTGCCCAGCTCCGCCGTGATCCCCGCCGACATCCGCGAGGCCACCACGATTCCCGTGAGAACGGGCCCCAGGGCGCGCACCGAGGAGATGACCATGAAATGTCCCAGCTCCGATTTGGCGCCCTGTTTGGCCAGCTCGCGGGCCAGCTGGATCGCCAGGGCCTGACCTGCCACGAGCGCGGAGAACATCACGATGAACATGGAGCCGATCATCGAGAAATGGATCTGCTCCAGGATCTCGTGCTTGTAGTAGGGCGGAAAGAAGGCGGAGCGGAGCACGGAGACGCAGAAGAGCGTCACGTCCTGGACGACCTCCAGAACGCGCCGTAAGCGGTTGCCGACCGCGGTCAGAGCTTCCACGGCGACAGTATAGGGGGTAGCGATTCGGTTCGCCGAAACGAAAACGGGCCCGCCGAGGGGCGGACCCGGTCCCTTGTCCGCTCCAGCCGATCAGGGTCCTTTCGGCTTCGTGCGAAACACGACGTCCCAGACCGGGGAGCTCACCCCGAAACCGTGGTTCGGATTCTTGTAGTGGTGCCGGAGGTGGTAGAGCTTGAGGTATTTCAGGAATCCCCAGCGCATGGAGAGGTGGTGTTCCGCGTAGTGAACCATGTCGTAGCAGAGATACCCCGTGAGGAAGCCCGCGAAGGCGGGACCGCTCATGCGCGGCATTCCGAGGGCCGTCCCCACGAGGACGCGGAACAGTCCGTAGAAGAAGAAGGCGAGCGGGATGCTCAGGATGGGCGGCATGACCAGACGCGTCTTGCACTGGGGCTGCTCGTGGTGCACGCCGTGGATCAGGTACCACACGCGCTGGAGCCAGGGTTGTGTCGGTTCGTAGTGGAACACGAATCGGTGGAGCAGATACTCGCTCAGGGACCAGACGAGGATCCCGGCAGCGTAGGCCACGAGGACGGTGGAAACCGGCGCCTGGGCCGAGCCCGGACTCAGGGCACGCGCCAGGAAGAAGACGACCACCGGAACGAAAAGCAGGAGCACCACGACCGGATGGATGTGCGTGAAGAACTCGAGAAAATCGGATTTGAAGAGACGGATGGGCTCCTCGCCGTGGTTGATGGGCAGGCCCGCGTACATGGTCTTACTGGCATCGCTCATGGCTTCCTTGTTCCCTCGATCAACGCCGGGCAACCTTCGCTCGAACCAACGGCATCGGATTCTAAGGAGCGTCGATATCCGAGTCAATCCGGAAGCTGTATGATCCCAACCGTGCAAGAGTTGCCCGGCTTTAGAATTAACGAGATCTTCCTCTCCATTCAGGGAGAGGGTCTGCACGTGGGGGAGCGCACCGTGTTCGTGCGCTTTTACGGCTGCCCGTTGCGGTGCGTCTGGTGCGACCAGCCCGAGGCGTTGACCCATACGGGTGTCGGGACGTTCCAGGCCATGACGCCGGCGGAGGTCCGCGATACGGTGCTCGCCTTTCCCGATTCCCGGCGTGTGTGCCTCACAGGCGGGGAGCCTGTCGTGGCGCCGCGCGCGGGACTCCTCTGGCTCATCCGCGAGCTCAAGTCGGCGGGGTACTGGATCTCGATCGAGACGAGCGGGGCGCGGGTCGTCGAGGAGCTTCTCGACGCGATCGACTTCTGGACCGTCGCGCCCAAGGGGAGGAGCGCCGATGCTTTCGAGGGCGACGTGGTGGAGGCGCAGGCTCCGACGCTTAGGCGTTACCTCTCCCTCCCCGGGGATCGGCGGCAGTTCAAGTTCGTGATCCAGACGCGCGAGGACATGGAGGACGCCGTGCGGCTCCTGGACGAGCTTAAGTACAGTGGGACGATCATCCTCCAGCCGGAGCACGGGAAAGGCGACGGCAGGAAGATCTTCGAGTGGTGGCCGTGGGACCGCTATCCCGAGGCGCGGTTGATTCCGCAAACACACAAGATCTCGGGAATGCATTGAACGGATCGCGAGGTGACCGCGTGCGCGTGCGCTTGACCAAGGATTTCACGTTCGAAGCCGCGCACCTTCTCCCGAAGGCGCCGGAGGGGCACAAGTGCCGGAGGCTGCACGGGCACTCCTTCCGGCTCGAGATCACCGTCGAAGGGGAAGTGGATCCCGGGACCGGGTGGTTCCTCGACTACGGGGTGATCGGCTCCAAGGTCGAGCCGCTGCGGGTCCAGCTCGATCACTACTATCTGAACGAGATCCCCGGGTTGGAGAACGCGACGTCGGAAAACGTGACCCGGTGGATCTGGGAGAGGCTCAAGCCCGCGCTCCCCTCGCTCGTGAGGATCACGATCCACGAGACCTGTGAAGCGCGCTGCGAATACGAGGGGAAGTGAAGATCACGACCGCGAATGCGCTGGTCGGGCCGCCCGGCCCCTGCCCCGAGGCTCCGCGCGCTACTCACCGCCCCGCGTGCAGGAGCCACCCCGCCACACGGTCCGCGTCTTCCACGATCGAGCTCACCGAAACGCCGCGGTACGCATTCCCCGCCACGTAGAGGCCGGGAAAGGAGCCGAGCCGCTTCATGACTGCGGCCACGCGCTCCCGGTGCCCCAGGGTGTACTGGGGGATCGCGGCTTCATGCCGCATGACCCAGGTCCGCTCCGGGCCGCCCTTCAGGCCCAGCGCCCGGTCGACCGCCTCGCAGGAGAGTCCGATGAGCTTCGCGTCGGGTTCGGTGACCAGCTCCGGGTGATCGACTCCGCCCAGAAACACGCGCACCAGCGCGAATCCCTCGGGCGCGCGGCCGGGGAAGAGGTTCGACTCGAAGAGGGCGCCCAGCGCCGGGAGATCCTCGCCCGGAGCGGCCAGGAATCCGTACCCGTCCGGCTTCGATCGGAAGGCCTCGAGGCGAAACGCGAGCGCCACAACCGCGACGCCGGAGCTCGGGATCTCGCGGAGCGCCTTCGCGGCCTCGAGGTCGAGGTCGCGCAGGAGCGCTGCGGCGTCGAGCGCGGGCGTGGCGATCACGACCGCATCGAAGCTCCGCTCCTCTCCGCTCGCGAACCGGATCGCGAACGGAGTAGGCGCCGCGTACTCGGGGGAGCGGCTCAGCCGGAGCGCCGGCATTCGGAGCCTCAACGCGGGGCCCAGCGACTGGGCGAGGCGATCCGCGAGCGCGCCCATCCCCCGCCGGAGCGACCAGTGCGCCTGGCTCCCCGCCTTCCCCGTGCGCCGTTCCTTCATCATCGCGACCACCAGCGAGCGGTGCTTCCGCTCCAGCTCCCGCAAGCTCGGGAAGGATGCGTCCGCGGAGAGCTTGTGCGAGTCCCCGGCGTAGATGCCCCGCACCATGGCTCCCATCATCACGCGCGCGGCTTCCTCTCCGATGTGGCGCGAGGCGAACTGGTGCGCCGTTTCCTCCCGGGCCGTGCGGCTCGCTAGAAGCGGCTCAGCCAGGACCCGCAGGCGGCCCGGGAGTGAAAGCGCGGCCGAGCGGAGGAGCGAGGCGGGCCCGGTGGGAATCCGATGCAGCTTCCCCTTCGAGAAGACGTAGCGCCGCCTGGCCCTGGGAGAGGCCTCAATCCGCTCGCCCTCGAGGCCCAACTCCTGGATCAACGATCGGACCGCCTTGGATCCCGTCTGGAAGCCGTCGGCGGCCCACTCCACCAGGAATCCGTCCGTCTCGGTGCTTCGGATGCTGCCTCCCGCGCGCGCGCCCGCCTCAGAGATCTCGAGCTCGAGCGGGCGCCTCTCTCGGGACGCCTCGCGTTTCAGGGCGTGGGCCAGCGTGAGACCCGCGATCCCCGCTCCGAGGATCGCGACCTTCATGCGCGGAGCTTCGGCTCGACCAGATCGGCGAGCGCGTCCAGGAAGGGGGGGAAATCGTTCAGGGATTCAGCGCGCCTGAAATTCCTGATGCCCAGGGCGCGGGCCTGGTCCCCGTAGAGGAGGTCGATCTCGTAGAGGGTCTCGACGTGGTCCGACACGAAGCTGATCGGGATCACGAGCACGTCCTCCACGCCTCCACGCGCGAGGTCCCGGATGACCTGATCGGTGCTGGGCCCGATCCATTCCACCGGGCCCACGCGACTCTGATAGCCCAGGACGTGTGGCAGGTCGGGCAGGCGGCTCAGGAGCCCCTCCATCGTCACCCGGATGTGGTCGCAATAGGGATCGCCCGCCTCGATGAAGTGCTTGGGAAGCCCGTGCGCGCTCACCAAGATGGTGGGGCGTTTGCCCGGGAAATGCACCGCGAGGGCGGTCTTGGCCCGGTGCGCCAGGGCGTCCAGGTATCCGGGGTGGTCGTACCAGACGTCGATTCGCTCGAGCGGCAGCTTGTTCCCGCGCCGCTTCATCACGCGCGTCAGCTCGCCCGCGCTCGAGCCGGTCGTCGCCATGGAGTAGTGCGGGTAAAGCGTGAGCGCGAGAAGCCGCTCCACCCCCGCGCGCTCCAGCTCGTCCAGCGCCTCGTCGGTGGTGGGGCTCCAGTAGCGCATGGCCAGGGCGAAGGTCACGTTGTGCCCGCGGCTTCTCAGGCGCTCGACCAGGCCGCGGCCCTGGAGCGTCGTCCAGCGGACGAGGGGAGAGCCTCCGCCTATCTTGGCGTAGTTCCCCTTCACGTCGCGCGTGCGCTTCCATGCGATCATCCGTCCGATCAATGCCTGGCCCAACGGGCCGCCGGGGAGCCGGATGATCTCGCGGTCGGTGAAGAGGCGGGTCAGGAAGGGACGCACGGCGTCGAGCGTGTCCGGCCCGCCGAGGTTGAGGAGAAGAATCCCTGTCTTCAGACTGTGCGCGAGAAGACCTGCTTCCCGCCCTCATGGGATTTCAGGTAGGCGTCGAACACCATGCAGATGTTGCGGACGAAGAGGCGTCCCTGGGGAGTGACCTCGATCGCCTCGGGAGTGCGCGTGAGGAAGCCGTTCGATCCGGGTCCCTGGTCCAGCTCCCGGAGCGGGTCCGCGAAGTAGCTCGCGAATTCGATACGGTGCGCGCGCTCGATCGCTCGAATGTCGAGGAAGAAGTTGCACATGAGGCTCTGGATCACGTCGCGCCGGATCTCGTCGTCCTTGCTCCGCTCGAACCCGCGCTCGATGGGAGGAAGACGCGAATCCAGGGCGTCCTTGTAGCGGTTCAGCTTCTTCGTGTTCTGGGCAAAGGCGCCTCCCAGGTCCCCGATCGCCGAAACCCCAAAGCCCACCGAGTCACGGGCGGGGTGCGTCGTGTATCCCATGAAATTGCGATAGAGCGTGTGGTCCCGGGCGGCGAGCGCCAGGGAGTCGGTCCCGAGCGCGAAGTGGTCCATTCCGATCTGCTGATATCCGTCCGCCGTGAAGAGCTCATGCGCGATGCCGAAGAGCGTGAGCTTCACCTCGCGCGCCGGCAGTTCCTCGAGGCGGATCGCCTTCTGGTGCGCCTTGATCCACGGCACGAACGCGTAGGAATACACCGCGACACGGTCGGGACGCAGCTCGAGCGCGAGCTGGATAGTCTTCCGGAAGGACTCGGGCGTCTGGTGCGGGAGCCCGTAGATGAAGTCGAAGTTGATCGATTCCACGCCGAGGCCGCGGAGATACTCGTGGAGATCCTTCGTCTGCTGAAAGGTCTGGTAGCGGTTCACCGCCTCCTGGACGTCGGCGTCGAAATCCTGGACCCCCATCGAAATCCGGTTGAATCCGAGCCGCTTCAAGAGCTCCGCCTGGCGGTGCGTGGTGACGCGCGGATCGACCTCGATCGCGATCTCCGCGCCCGGGTCGAAGGTGAAGCGGTCGGAGAAGGCCTTCCATACGCGCTCGATCTCCTCGAGGGAGAGAAACGTGGGCGTTCCGCCGCCCCAGTGGTACTGGACGAGACGCGTGCGGCCCCCGAGCCGGTCAGCGACCAGCGCGACCTCGCGCTCCAGATCCTCGATGTAGGCCGCCGCGACACCGGGCTTCTGCGTGATGATCACGTTGCAGCCGCAGAAGCTGCATCGCTCGCGGCAGAAGGGAAGGTGGACGTAGACCGAGAGCGGGTCGTCCTTGGCCGCCGCGGCCTGATCGAGCTTCTCGAGATAGCGCTCGGGTGTGAAGCCCTCGTGGAATTCCACGGCGGTCGGGTACGAGGTGTAGCGGGGGCCGGGACGATCGTACTTGGCCAGGAGGTCCGCGGTCGAGGCCGAGGTCACATCACCCTCCCCGCCGGGTTCTTGTGGCGCTTCACGGTCTCCACGAGGAGCGCCACGTTCTCGACCGGCGTATCCGGATAGATCCCGTGTCCGAGGTTGAAGATGAATCCGGGCCGGCCGCCGTTCTCGCGAAGCACCGCCTCCGTCCGCTTGACCACCTGCTCCGGCGGACCTGTGAGGGCCGCGGGGTCGAGGTTTCCCTGCACGCACCGGGCGCTGCCCAGGATCGCGCGCGCCTGGCTCAGGGACACGCGGTAGTCCAGCCCGATCACGTCCGCGTGGATGGCGCGCATCGCGTCCAGCTGTCCGTTGGAGGATGCCAGCGCGAAGTAGATGGTGGGCGTCGATTTCGGGATCGCGCGGAGCACTCGATCGGCCGAAGCGGCCGCCGCCCGCGCGAAGTCCCCGGGCGGAAGCCAGCCCGCCTGGGTATCGAAGAGCATCACGGCATCCACGCCGGCGGCGATCTGCTCTTTCAGGTAATCCAGGGTCGCCCCCGCGAGCACGTCGAGCAGCTCCGCGAATCCCGCCTCGTCGCGCGCAAGGAAGCTCCGGGTGAGCACGATGTCCTTCGAGGTGCCGGCGTCCACGAGGTAGCTCGCCAGCGTGAACGGCGCCCCCGCGAAGCCGATGAGGGGTACCCGCCCGTGGAGCCGCTCCCTCGCAGCGCGGATCACGGGGCGAACGTGCGGCAGCGAGGCGGCGCCGCGCCAGTCGAGCGAGGCGATGTCGCGCCGGCTCGTAACGCGCGAGCCCAGCTTGGGCCCAGGGTCGAACTCGATCGGGACGCCCATGGCGATGAGCGGAATCAGGATGTCGGAGAAGAGGATCGCCGCGTCGAAGCCGAACCGTTCGATGGGCTGCGCGGTCACTTCGGCGCAGAGCTCCGGCGTGCGGCAGATCTCGAGGAACCCGAACTTCTCGCGCACCGCCCGATACTCGGGCAGGTAGCGGCCCGCCTGACGCATGATCCAGACCGGCGTCTCACCGACGGGTTCGTTCCGGCAGGCGCGGAGAAAGGAGTAGGCGGGCGCCAAGGACGGCCCCTGGGTCATGACGCTCCCTCGAGCGCTTCGTCGGCCGCCTCGAGCGTGCGGTCGATCTCCGCCTCGCCGTGCGCGTCGGAGAGAAACGCGCTCTCGAACGCGGAGGGGGGCAGGAGCACGCCCCGCTCCAGCATGGACTGGAAGAAACGCGCGTAGAGCTTCGCGTCGGCCCGGCGCGCCTCCTCGGCGGAAGAGACCCGATCCACGCCGAAGTAGAGGCTCCACATCGATCCGATCGCGTTCACCAGGCCGCGGATCTTGCGCCTAGTCAAGATTTCGCGCAGCCCGGCGGCGAGGAGTGTCGTGCGGGCTTCGGCCCTCCGGAACAGGGCAGGGTCCCGCTCGAGCACCTCGAGCGCCGCCGACCCGGCGGCCATCGCGAGCGGGTGCCCCGCATAGGTCCCGGCCTGGTAGACCGGGCCCTCCGGAGCCACGAGGCTCATGAGGTCCCCTCTTCCGCAGAAGGCGGCGACGGGAAGACCGCCCCCGATCACCTTCCCCAAGGTCGCGAGATCGGGCTTCACGCTATATCGCTCCGCGGCACCCCCAGGCGCAGCACGGAATCCCGTCATCACCTCGTCGAACACCAGCAGGGCTCCGTTACGGTCGCATAGGTCCCGCAATCCGGAAAGGAACGCAGGCTCCGGCGGGATCACGCCCATGTTGCCGATCACGGGTTCCAAGATGACCGCCGCGATCTTGCCGGGCTCCGTCGCGAAGGCCGCCTCGACCGATGCGAGATCGTTGAAAGAGGCCACGCGCGTATCCGCGGCGGTGGAAGACGGAACGCCGGCGGAGTCGGGAACGCCGAAGGTCTGGAGGCCTGATCCGCCCCGGATGAGGAAGGAATCCGCATGGCCGTGGTAGCAGCCGTCGAGCTTTACGATCGCGTCCCGCTTCGTCGCGGCGCGCGCGACGCGGATCGCGGCCATCGTCGCCTCGGTGCCCGAAGCGACGAAGCGCAGGCGCTCGGCCGCGGGGTAGAAGCGGCGCACGCGCTCGGCCAGCTCGACCTCGAGCGGGCTCGTCATTCCGAAGAGGATCCCGGCTTTGAGCTGCCGCTCCACCGCGGCCACGACCTCGGGGCGCCCGTGGCCCAGCAGCATCGGCCCCCACCCGAGGACGTAGTCCAGAAGCTCGTTCCCGTCCGCGTCGGTGAGCAAGGGGCCCTCCGCCGAGACGATGGCTCTGGGATTTCCGCCGACCGCCCGGAACGCGCGGACCGGTGAGTTCACGCCACCCGGAAAGAGGCCGAGGGCGGCCTTATGGAGGGCCTCGCTCTGCTTCGTTGCCTGGAGCGCTCGGGTCTCGCTCATTTCGCGTTCTTACCCAGAAGCGGCGCGATCTCTTCCGCGAAATAGGTGATGATCACGTCGGCGCCCGCGCGGCGGATCGACGTGAGCGATTCCAGCGCGACGCGCTCACCGTCCAGCCACCCCAGCTGGGCCGCCGCCTTGATCATCGCGTACTCCCCGGAGACGTTGTAGGCCACGACAGGTATTTGAAACCGGTCCTTCACGCGACGGATCACGTCCAGATAGGGAAGGGCCGGCTTGACCATCACCGCGTCGGCCCCTTCCTCGAGGTCGAGCGCGACTTCCCGGAGGGCCTCGTCCGAGTTCGCGGGATCCATCTGGTAGGCGCGCCGGTCGCCGAATCGCGGCGCCGACTCCGCCGCTTCGCGGAAGGGCCCGTAGAAACCGCTCGCGTACTTCGCGGAGTAGGCGACGATGGGGATCTCCTTGTGTCCCGCCTGATCGAGCGCTCTCCGGATCGCGCCCACCCGGCCGTCCATCATGTCGCTGGGCGCCACGAGATCCGCGCCCGCCTCGGCGTAGGCCACAGCGGCCCGGGCCAGGAGGGGAAGCGTCCGGTCGTTGTCCACGGCTCCCTCCCGCACCACGCCGCAGTGTCCGTGGTCGGTGTACTCGCAGAGGCAGACGTCGGCCCACAGGAGGATTTCGGGCTCCGCGGCCTTGATCGCGCGAAATGCGCGGGGGACGATTCCCTCGCGGTCGTAGGCTTCGCTTCCCTCGGGATCCTTCCTCGCGGGGATTCCGAAGAGGATCAGGCCGCCGACGCCGAGCGAAGCGAGCTTCCTCGCCTTCTCGACCGCCAGGTCCACCGAGATCTGAGCGTGCCCGGGCATCGAGGCGATCGGCCGCCGGACGTTCTCCCCGTGGCAGACGAAGAGGGGCGCCACGAGGCTCTGCGGCGTGAGCGAGGTCTCGCGGACCAGCGCGCGGATCGACTCGCTCGCGCGGAGGCGGCGCATGCGCGTGGCTGGAAAGCTCATCGGCGTCCTCCGCTCGTCGCAAGCAGCGCTTCCTGGGCGACGCTCTCGAAGGTGCCCGCTCCTTCGGGACGAAACACGTTTCGATACCCACGCCTCTCCAGCGCCTCGGCGGTCGTGCCGCCGCGCGCGACCGCGACCGCGCGATCGTGGAGGAGCGCGCGCTCGGTCTCGTCGAGCAGCCGCTCGAGCGCGGCCACCCCGGAGGGACTGAAGTACGCGACCGCGACGGGGTCTCCCTTCGCGAGCCAGGTGGTAAGCCCGTTCACGTCCGCATCCAGGAAGCGTGTACGGTAGACCTCGAGCGAAAGCACTTCGATCCCGCCGGCCTTGAGTCCGTTCGGAAGATCGGGCAGGGAGCGGTCGCCGCGGAGGAACAGGACGAACCGGATCCCCTCCTGGGATGCGCGGCCGATGATGAACCGAGCGAAGCCCTTGGCGCCCATGCTCTCGCCGGACGTGATGGGCGAGAATCCCGCACGGCGCACGGGCGATGCGCTTTCCTCTCCCAGCGCGTAGAGCGGAATGCCGGCGAGATGGCGGCGCGCTCGGGGGAGGGCGTTCGCGAGGACCTCGGCGGCCCGCCGACTGGTCCACGCGATCGCGGTTCCATCACCGACGGTGGAGAGCCGCTTCACCAGGGTGGGAGCCTCTACGCCCGCCTCCGTGGCGAAGAGCGGGGCGCGGAGCACCGTGAACCCCAGCTCCGACGCCTTGGCGGCCAGCGGATCGTCGATCATGTCCAGACGGGTGAGAAAGAAAAGCGGGCTCATGGGAAACGCTCCGCGCTCCGGACCTCGTCCAGGATCGGACGCGCCCCCTGTCCCAGCATCGTGACGGCCAATGCGCGCCCCAGGTCCGCCGGCAACCCGATCGAACCCCTGGCGCTGGAGCGGAGCGAGGGTCTGCCGTCTGGGTGCCCGACGAACACGGAGAGCTGGATCTCGCCGTCCGCGGCCAGCGCACGGGCGCCCACCGGCACCAGGCAGCCGCCCCCGAGGCCTTCGAGCAGCGCGCGCTCCGCCGTGGCTTCCGCCGCCGACACCGCGTCGTTCAGGGCGAGGACCGCCGCGGCGGTGGCGCCGTCTCCCGCGCGGAGCTGGATGGCCAGGACGCCCTGGCCGGGAGCGGGCAGCATCACCGACTCCTCGAGCACCTGGGTCGCGCGGGCGGAGAGCTTCAATCGATTGAGACCGGCGGCCGCGACGATGATCGCGTCGAGGTGCCCCTCCTCCAGCCGCGCCAGGCGCGTCGGCACGTTCCCTCGCAGCTCGGTCACGCGAAGATCGGGGCGGCGCGCGAGGAGTTGGGAGCGGCGGCGGAGGGAGGAGGTGCCGACCACCGCCCCCGAGCGAAGGCGCTCGAACGGAACTCCCTCGCGGCTCACCAGCGCGTCTCTCGGATCTTCGCGCTTGAGGAGCGCCCCCAGCTTGAGCCCGGGCCGCTCGTCCGTGGGTAGATCTTTTAAAGAATGCACCGCGATGTCGATCTCCCCGC
>Ga0137409_10006461_pt1 | contig 12186 bp, 12 predicted proteins | sample CZODoug1_16funga_FD_122059 | JGI IMG/M metagenome (GOLD analysis project Ga0137409, IMG submission 122059) | Vadose zone soil fungal communities from Angelo Coast Range Reserve, California, USA - CZODoug1_16fungal (Hybrid Assembly) | ecosystem: Environmental > Terrestrial > Soil > Vadose zone... | reverse complement strand
ACCTGGCCCCCGGCGTTGGTTCGATTGACCACGCCAAAGGTAGCCGGCAGATTAGTGCCATCAAGAATCGTCGTCTGGCCGGGCAGGATGCGATTGGCGATGCTCCGCAAGAACAGGTTACGTCCCTGCGAACCGACGAAGCCCGCGGTCAGCACCATCTTGTAGGGCAATTCCTGCTGGATTGAGAATCCGTATTGGTAAATCCTTTCCGGGATGGTGTATTCAGGCGCATACGCGCGTGGCTGATACTGCCTGTTAAGCGGAGTGCTGGTGAACAGTGCTGCTATCGCATTCGGATCCTGCGGAAAGGTGCCACCGCTCTGAGTGGATGAGATGCGGTTAGACTCGATCGGCTGAATCTGATCTTCGGTCTGTCCCGGGCCGTAATAAATTCCAAAGCCGCCACGAACGGCAGTCTTGCGCTGCGCCCCCGTCTGGTGCAGGGCGAAATTCTGAGCGATGACGACGGGCGGCTCTACGAGAAAGTCGGGCTTCACATTCGCCCGCTTCAACGCCTCTTCTCAGGCCCGCGCGGCGAGGTTTTGGAACTTCCGGCGGAAGCGCGGACTGAACAGCGCGTGACGGAGCCGTCGCCACAGGCGCCCGACGCCGAAGCTTCAAGACCCGAAGCGCAGGCGAAGACCCGCGCGGAGGCCCCGGCCGAAGGCAGGCAGCCTCCACAGCGTCTATCTCATCGCCCGCCTCAACGTCCAATACAGACGCGTGGCCCGGCGCCGCGGCGCCAGCCTCCAGGAAATGTGGGAGAGTTTGCGGCGCCGCCTTCAGGCCTAAGGAGCGTCCCAATCGAGACCCTTCCGCATGAGAGCAGCGTTCCAAACTCTCAACGCCAACCGGGGCCTTCTACGATAAATTCAGCGGCGGGCGGCGCCGTGTCTTCCCGCAACGGCGGCTTGAAGACGGCGATCCAGGAGCAATGGATCAAACCGTGGGAGTTTCAGATCAGCCGTGAAGAGGCGCTTTACGACATGCGGGCAGCCAGGTTTTCCCGCGGCGGACTGCTCGCTTTTATTCGCAGCCTGACACGTTGGTTCGGCCATCGCCCGGCATGGCGCGAAGCAGGGCGCAAGTGGCAGGCGTTGCTCGCCGGCAAGAGCCTCGATGAACAGCTCTGGGACGTGCGCCCGCCTCGGGGGATGATTGCGCGCCCGGCTGTTCGCGATTGGGCGCTCCAGACGCTCGAACGGGCCGGATACGACCCGCGCGTAATGCTCGCCGAATGGGAGATCTTCTGGCGTCGCAAGGGGCTGTAGTCGCGACGCCCTGAAAAGAATGAAAGCCATGTAGTAACGAATTTATTCGTTACGGCGCCGTAACGAATAAATTCGTTACTACATGGCTATTTTTCGAGGAAATACCATGAAAGTTCGTCGTCGCAAAGCGACTCGGAGACACAGAGGCGCAACAGTGCCCGCCCCGCCGCCAATTCCGCCGCCGCCAGATTTGACGACCGAGATCGAACAGTCTGTCGAAGCGCGCGATAAATTGAAGGCCGGCGTCGCGCGATTCGCCGCCGAGCGCGATCAATCGAAATCCGCCTTTCTGCGCTCATTCACCAGCGAGATGAGCGCGATCGTGGTTGACGCCAATCGCGTTCTCGACAGATTCGCAGCCTGGCAGGCGCAGGACGCGCGCGCGGCCCAACAGAGCGACGCGCTGCGTCAGCTCTCGACAATATTCAAAGAGCGCGTCGAACAGTTCAAATCGAGCTCGAAGGGCGAAACCTTGGCCGCGCTGCGGCGAATCATCGAACGTTTGACGGTGGAGCGCGAAAAGCCCGGCGCGGATAAAAACGCAATCAACAAGCGAATCGAGAGATTATTGGCCGAACAGGAGTCGCTGCGCGCGACATCGCCGCCCGCCCCGCCGCGACCGCCAAAAGAAATAACTACGCCGCCCCAGCGTCCGGCGAAGGGCAAACCGCAGCCCCGCGAGAGGGGGGGAATTTGAAGGAGGCGCATGGCCTATTTTTCTTTGAATGAAGATTTTCATGGTATGGGGTCGCTCGGTTGTGGAGAGAGTTGCGGGCGCCAGCCCTGCGCTCAATGCCAGGCGGGGCGCGCCTCATTGGGTGAATGGTATAAGCGCGAAGAGTACGAGCCGGAGTATCCCGCCGGCCCGCCGCCGCGGGCGAACTATCGCCCCGCTATCGGAGAGCCGCCGCAGGGGCCGCCGTTGGTTCTTCAACCGACGCGGCTATTTCAAGACGACCCCACGCCTCCTTTGGTAAGGCGCATGCGAGGGGTGATGTCTCGCAGTCTGACCCCGCCGACTGGTCCCCTGCCTTATCGCGAGGCCATCGAACAGATGGAGCGGCGCGCGTTCGAGGATTACTCACGCGCCTGTTCAGGCGTGAATGTCCTCCAGTGGCTGCGACGCCCGCCGCTGTCGCTGGACGAGGAAATCGTCTTCTGGGAGAAGGTCCTCACTTGGCTACCGCGCCTCTTCGATCTCAAACGCGAGGCCGAACGCCGGGCGCGCGAAGGCCGCATGACGATGGATGAGGCGCGCGCCATCGTGCGGCTCCAGATGAACCGCGTCTTCCCCCCCGGCTACGCCCTGGGTTCACTGGAGGACGAACTGGCGCGGGCCCGGTGCGCCTTAAGCAAGGTGCGCTGGCAGCACGCCGCCCGCCAAAACCGAGGACGTACCCCGTTGGAGCGCCGGCTGCATGGGCCGCTCGCGGGTCTGGGCTAGGCCCCCGCGCTCGCCCCACCCACCGCGGCGGATCGCCAGCGCGCCAGCGACTGGTCAGCCTTGCAGGCCGCCACCAGGCCGAGATGCACGGTAAGGTTCGCAGGTGTTTGCAGGCAAGGAAGTCGGCAGTGGGTGTTTCGGGCACATCAGGATCATATCCATGTTGTGAGGTGAGGTAGTAGAGTAATAAATAGAAGGAAAACCAACATGTACATACAGACAAGAGAAGGGTTAAGGCGACTGCGACCCGCGCGCCCGCGCGGAACGTCGGGCGGCCTCCACGGCTTTGGGGAGCCGGCCGTCGCCGCGGGCCCGAAGGCGGACCTCGTCTTCGACAAGTTCGAGTTCGGCCTCTCGCTCGTTCCCGCGGCCCACAAGCCCGCGATCGACGCACTCGCCGACCGGATCGTCGCGATCGCACGGCAGGCGCCCGGGCCGCTGGGCACGATCCGCCTGGTGGGCCATACCGACTTCATCGACACGGAGAAGTACAACCAGGCGCTGGGGCTGATGCGGGCGAAGGCGGTCCGCGGGGCGCTCGCGACGGCGCTCGAGGCGCGGCTCCGCGGCGTCACGTCGCGGATCGAGATCGTCCCCGAGAGCCGCGGCGAGCTCCAGCCGGCGACGAAGGACCCGTCGCCGGCCGGCCGCGAGTTCAACCGGCGCGTCGAGGTGTTCCTCGCGCTGAAGTTCGCGGGCACGCCGAGGCGGCGGTGGCCAGATCTCCGGTTGCCCCCGGACTACGACCTGGACCGCAAGCGCCCACCGTACCGGCCGCCCCCCTCGCCGACCGAACGGATCATCACCACGAAGGTCCCGAACCTACCGCGGAAGTGCGTCAAGCCGTACGAGGTCGTGGTGAAGTTCCTCCGGCGGCTGCTCAACGAGGCCCTGAAACGGTCGCCGATCCCGCAGCGGTTCCACGACCGGATCCGCGACCTCGCGGAGAAGCGCGCCGCGGATCTGCGCGACGACCTGATCGACCGCGGCCTCGAGGAGCTGGAGCTCGAGGGCCGCCTCAAGGAGGCCGCCCGGCGGCTGATCGTCGACGCGATCCAGCGGGCGTGCATCTAGGAGCCGGCCATGGGTTACCTCCAGAAAGCTCACCGACGCGGAGGTGAAGCGGCGTTCGTGTTGCGAATCGTGAGCTGACCAGTCCGCCGCCGTCTTTGCAACGAATATCGCTGGGCGATTCGATACGGCGATATCTGGACAACAACCTCGACCGTTTGATGAGCGACCTTCGAGTCCCGCAATCGCTGCGCGGCCCGATCCGCAATGCGGCCCGCGCGGCCATCGGTCGCAGCGCCGAAGAGTTGCTCGACCGCTCGTTGACGCAGATGAGATTGAGCAGCGAAGCCAAAGAGGCCATCGGAGCGAGCGTCCGCGCCGCAATGCGACAGATTCGCGTTCGATGAGGATCCGGATGAAGACCAATGATTTAACACATCGGGCGCCTCGGGTTTCACGACCCTACAGCCGGCTGGCGAAGGCTTACGATGAGACGATCGGCCTGCCGGCCTTTCATCACACCCGATGGGCTTTTGAAACGCTGGCGCGGCGTTACGGCCTGCGCTTCCGCTCCGCCGCCGACATCGGATGCGGAACCGGCCTGTTCGCGCGCTATTTGAGCGACTGCTGGGGCGCGCCGGTATGGGCCGTGGATATCTCGCCCGAGATGCTGCGTGTGGCGGAAGGCAACTGTCTCGGCGCGAATGTGAGGCTGTTGCGACAGGACATCCGTTGTTTGCGATTGCCTGAGCCTGTAGACCTGGTGACCTCGAACTTCGACGCGCTCAATCACCTGACGGGCGAAGGCGACCTGCGCGTCGCGTTTCAACGCATCGCCGGGAACCTGCGGCCTGGCGGCCATCTTTACTTCGATCTGGTCACGCCCTGCCAACCGCTCGGAGGCAGCGTGGTTTACGCGCGAAAGCTCAACGCCACGAGCCAGCAAGTGCTTCAACAAATTCGATGGGACGCGGCGCGTAGAAGCATCTCCATCGTCGTCTCGATGCGCTCGGCGAATTCGATACGCCCGGCGGTGGAAGTCCACCGCGAGCGCGTTTACTCGTTTGATGAAGTGGGACGCTGGCTGATGGACGCGGGCTTCGTCATTCGCGGCGTTCACGACGCCGCGACGCTCCTGCCGGCGAGCGGGTGTCCGGCGAGGATCATTGTCCTTGCCCAAAAAGCTATGTCGAACAAGAACCAAATCGCCTTTTCGAATTAGGGGAGAAAACAATTATGTACATACGAACAAGCGATTTAGAAGGTACAGCGATAACCCCTCAGGAAACCTGGTGGCCAGTAGGGAATCTTGGGGAGTCGGCAAGGCCAGCGAACAAATTTGAACAATGCGGCGCTACGCAAGAAACCGCAATACAAGCGGCATTCGTGAACGCTCAAACAGCCCTGAACAATGCGGCGGCAATCCTCGGTTCTGCCTATGGAAGCGGCAGAATGGCTCCAGGAACGGCGCAGCTTTTGAATAAGCATTTCCACACCACCGACCGAGATGATGTGCGCGAAATATGGCGAAAGGTGTTTCGCATCGGACAAGCCTTTCAGAAAGGTTTGGATTTTAAATGTTTGGGATACTGTGGGGCTCTCTCTCCGGGAGGGGTCCGTACGTGCGGCTATGCTTCGGCGACGCAATGGTTCGGGGGCGCTGGGAAAATCCGCATCTGTTTTGACAATCGTCCTACTACTTGTAGTTTTACGGGCTTGAACGCTCAAGAACAGGCAGCGCTAATTATTCACGAAGCTGCTCATCGGCATGTCGGGATAGATGACAAAATCTATGCGTGGGAAAACCCAACAAACAGTTCAAGAGACTACAGCAAGTTAACTGCAAAACAAGCAATGGATAATGCGGATAGTTACGCTTGGTTTTGCGTGGAATTATAGTTATGCCGTCTTACAACGCTCGGATTATACCAAGCAGTAATATTCCCAATGCTCCTATCCGCGAGCATTGTTCAGCGCACCATAGCCAGATCACTACTATAGGGCGAAATAAAGGTCAGCAAGTTCGCATAGGAAGGTACGCGCCGGACGGAGTAACGCTGGAGGATTATGCGCTCTACACAGTAATCGATCTGCACAATCAGGAGCCGGACATAGTCTTCCTGGGATTCCGGGAGCCTGAGTCGAAAAACCACGATCTGCGAGACCGCCTTGGGCTGTCCGGCGCAGACACATTCAGGGGCAAGATTGATTCTCAGGTCCCAAATCCTACCCACACGGACGCCAAGGCTGAGGAATACAGCGAACTCGTCGAGCGTCTGACTGACAATGGCCGCCACGGAGGATTGATCGCCATTGCCCCGCATGGCGGCGACATCGAACGACACACCGACGAGCAAGCGGAACGCGTTGGCAAGCAGCTTTCGTCCAAATGTGTTTCCGTATGGCTTTGCAAGGGTTTTAAACAAGGTGGCTGCGCCTTTGACAGGTGGCACATCACCTCGACGGATATTAGCGAGGAGTCGTTCCCGAAATTGAAAACGGTGATCGGGCGTCATTTCGAATACGCGGTCGCGTTCCATGGCTGGAGTGAGGATTCCATCTGCATCGGCGGATCGGCGGCGCCCGCTTTAAAGCTGGAAATCAAGACGACTGTTGAGAAGGCCATTTCGGGTTCGGGGATCGTCGTGGCCACGAGCGACGAAGGGACGTGTCCTGAAGCTTTCAATGGCGACGACCCTAAGAACATTGTGAATCGCCTTGGCGCAAGCGGTATTCAACTTGAACAATCGAAGGAGGCCCGCGCGAGCTTCGGCATTCAAATCGCTGACGCCGTCGCTGATGTTCTGGGGCCCAGGATCAAGGTCTGCACTGCGCCGGTGTTTGAAGGGTCTAGCGCTCCGGCATGCATCTTCAAGAGCCTCGGTTACAGCGCGCTGGCGATCCTGCTTGGGCGGGCGCCTTCTATCACATGCGAAATCAAGCGCCTGCTATTCCGCATTCGGAACTGCCGCAAGGGAAACACCGATCCCTGCATCGAACTATGAGAGGAGCAACCATGTATCTCTATGACAGTCCGGAATCATTCCATCAGTTTCAAAACCCACGCCCGCCCGGAACGCTCTCGCGGTTCGGAGAGCCACCCCCCGCTCCGTCGCCCGACCTCGTCATCGACGACTTCGACTTCGACCGGGCGGACCTGAAGAAATCTCACACGGACAAGATCGACAAGCTCGAACAGCAGATCGTCGACAGTTGGAAACCCGGCTCCAATCGGCCCGCGCTCGGCGTGCGCGTCGTGGGCCACACCGACCTTGTCGGAGGCGAAAAATACAACCTGGACCTTGGAACCAGGCGCGCCGAAAAGGTTCTGGGCCGACTGACCGGCTTGATCGCTGGCGGGGACATCGACATATACCGGCGAATGACCTGGTCGCGGACCAGCCAGGGCAAGGCGAGCCCCCGGTCGCCCGTCGCGGCTAAAAATCGGCGGGTGGAGATATTTATCGATTGGGGCCGGGTGAAGGCGCCGCCTCCTCCTCCTCCGCCTCCGGACCCCCGATGCGTAGCGGCCTGCAACGCCGACGAACGCCAATGTCTCGACCATACACGGTTCCCTCCCGAGTGCGGGGCGGCCCGGGCGGATTGCGTTCGGGGCTGCCGCTGACGGGGATTCCCCGAGCATCCCGGAATAGGAACAAATGATGTATATACGAACAGGCAAAAGATCAGCGCAGTGGCCGCCGCAATATAGTCTGGGCGATGCGGCCACTTGCGCGCCAGACGCCGCTACCAACGGCAGGCTATGCTCGTTCAACAGCCAGAATGGCGGCTCCACGACGGCGGTATATATTCCGGACGCAGCGCGCGGCGCCAATCCCCTGAACCTGCTGGTGTGGATCCACGGAGATCGAGTCTGTGGAGGTGAAGGCCCCAATGCGGTCTCCTACTTGAAGAGCGAGACGTTTCCTTTGACCAGGCAGATTGCGGACAGCAAGCAGCCATTCGTGCTCGTCGTACCCACCATGCAATGGAAGAGCGGCCAGAACTCTCACACCCTGGGGTCGCCGCAAAAGATGAACGCATTCCTCGAGGAGGTACGCGCCGGGCTGACCGCGGCGGGTTGGTCGCCGCCGCCTTCATTCGGGCGCTTGATTCTCGCCGGGCACTCGAGGGGATACGCCGTGCTCAACGGGTTGGCGGCGCGCGTACACGACGCGGAGTCTTCACAGGGCGCGCTCGCCACCCTCACCGACGTGTGGCTGCTCGATTCCACCTACGGCAAGTTGTACAAGGAATCGCTCAGCGCGATGTGGCTGAATTGGGCGAAGGCGAAGAGCAGCGTCAATCTGCGCATCCTTTACCGCAGGAACAGTGATACCGCGGCCGTGGCCGAGCTTATCCGCGACGGAGCGGCCAAGGCTGGTCTTTTGAATGTCTCCTTCGAAGCCTTCGATCCCGGATCGCTCAGTCACTGCGCGATGCCACGAGTCCGAATGCCTTACCTGCTCACCGGGGCCGGCGGCCGTGCGCCGAGTTCGACCGGGAACCGTGTCCCGCGTCCGACTCCCTCGCCCGCGCCGAGCGCGCTGCCGCCCACCGCTCAACCTTCCAATGGTTCTCTGTTCCAGCGGATTCAAAACGCGCTGGCCAGCGGCCAATGGTATGTGGCATTGGGGCTGGCCGTGATGTCCGGGAATCGCGACGCGAACAAACTGACCAACATTATCTTTTTTGCCCGGCATCCGGAATTGAAAGGGCGAAAGCTGTCGCCCACTCAACCAAATTTCAAACAACTCAGCCGGGAATGGTTGGACATTCGAGACGGAATGGCGCGCCCGTATCTGGCTAAAACTCCACCGGCGAAACCTCCGGCTGCGGCGCCGACAACACCGCCGACAATACCTGCGGCAAAACCTGTTGTTGGCGGCAAGCCATATCCGGAGGTCAATACGCTCCTGCCGCCAAGCGGGCCAGGCTTTATCCGACGGCAAAAAGAGGAGAGGTCTTTTGGCTTGCCGGAAACTATCCGGGCGCTCGTGGAAATCGCCGCCGCGTGGAACAAGGCGCATCCGCAAGGGCCACGTATTGTTATAAGCGACATCAGCCCTCCGGGAGGCAGCCTGGGCAGGTTCGAGCCTCACAGCAGCCATCGCGTTGGGCTTGATGTAGACCTCAATTTGGAAGGTGGAAATGCCTCCTGGCAAAACAAGAAGGGGGCGAAGGTCGACAATCGCTGGCATTGGGTGGATAACCCCACCTACTCAAGGTCTCTAACCATGGAGTTGGCGCGCCTGATTGTCGATCATCCAAAAGGCGGGCTGAAGGTCAAATTCATCCTGTTTGACGACCCTGAGGTCTGGAAAGTTTCCAGTAAGGTCAGGATGGACAAGAACAGTCCGCACCGTGACCATCTGCACGTGCGGTTCTGCGCGCCGCCCTATTTCTATTCGAAAGTGAAGATGTACCAGTGCGAATCATAGAGGGTATATGTACATCCATGACCATCAATTGCGGTCACGTAGGATCTCGGCTGCCGAGGGATAAAATGGAAACAGCCAGTCGCCAAACTATTTTGATCGTCGAGCCAAACAGGCATCTCCGCGAAGAGGTATTCAATTTCCTGCTTTCGGCCGGCTACGAAATGACTGAGGCGACTGACAACCTGACCACGGCCCTTGATAAAATTCGCCAATCGGCCTATGAAGTCGTTGTTGCAAACGCCGGCGAGCCTCTGACCACCGGATTGCAATTCGCGGCAGACCTGGCTGGAATCACTCTCAGCGCCAGGATCATTTTTATGATCGACGCTGAAGACCAGCAATCGTGGGATTTGATCGCGGCGCGCCTCGGTAATATTCGATTTCTGATCAAGACCGACTTTGCGCGAAATTTGTTGTACTTGCTCGAAGAAAACATGCAGCCGTAAAGCCATCAGCAAATGTCATCGTCCATTTAAAAAAAATCGAGCGGATGGTAATCCGAGAAGGAGTTCAGCCACTTCTCTTTTGTAGATCAATTTGCCAAAGGCCCTCTGATACAAGAGAAACCATTATGAAATCCGCATCCTCCGCCGCCATTGCTTCAGTCAGCGATCACCAGATTTTCAATGCCTTAATGGAGAACGTGAGCGAAGTTGTTTTCGTCATCGAGCCTCACACTCTGCGCGTCCTCGACGCGAGCCGGGAAGCCGCCGTCAGGTTGGGGTATTCGACCGAAGAGCTGGTTGCGCTCAAAGCAGACCGCGTATTTCCCGATTGCGCGAATCTTTTGCGAGCCGCCGCCGCCGGCGAGGCGCCGGTTACGGAGAACAGGCTGGTGGCGAAAGACGGCCGGGCGATCGATTGCGTTTTGACCGTTCGGCAGATCGAACATCTTCCATGTCCGGTGGCGCTCCTGATCGCCCGCGAATCGACGCGCGGCCTTTCGTCCGAACATCTCTCCGTCAGGGCGGGCGCGGCCGATGCGGGTCGAGAAGACCTGATCGAAACCAACCTCAGCTTCCCCAGCATCATCGGGCAAAGCCCTCAAATACGCGAGGTCTGTCGCCTGATCGGCCTGGTGGCGCAGACCGAGGCCACGGTTCTGATTCAGGGCGAAAGCGGGACCGGGAAGGAACTGGTCGCCCAGGCCGTCCATTTTCACAGCCGCCGAGTCGCCCGGCCGCTGATCAAGGTCAATTGCGCCGCGCTGACCGAAACGCTGCTCGAAAGCGAGCTGTTCGGGCACAAGAAAGGCGCTTTCACCGGCGCGATCCAGGACCGCAAGGGCCGCTTCAAACTGGCCGACGGCGGAACGATCATTCTCGACGAGATCGACAGCCTCTCGCTGCCTGGCCAGGCGAAATTGCTGCGTGTGCTGCAGGAGAAAGAATTCGAGCCGGTCGGGGATTCGACTACCATGCGAGTTGATGTCCGCGTCGTCGCTATCACCAACGCCGACCTGACCAAAGCCATTGATGAAGGCCGGTTCCGCGAAGATCTGTATTACCGGCTCAACGCCTTCCCGATCCGCCTGCCGCCGCTGAGAGAGCGGCGCGAGGACGTCCCATTGCTCATGCGCCATTTTCTACAAGGCTACTCGATCTCGTTGAGAAAGCGGATCATTGACATCGACTTCAACGCGCTCTCTTTGATGATGGATTACGCGTGGCCGGGAAATGTGAGGGAGTTGGAGAACACGGTCGAATACGCCGTCATTCTGGAGAAGGGGCGGAACCTGGGTATGGCCAGTCTGCCCGACAAACTCAGACGCGAAACGAAGCCTGACCGTTCGTTGAAAAGACGCCTGGAGATCGCCGAGAGACAAATCATCCTGGAAGCGCTGAGCGCGACCAAAGGCGTAAAGAACCACGCAGCCACCCTGCTCGGAATTGACCGCCGCAATTTCAGCTACTTCCTCAATAAACACGGCATCGGCTGATTGCGGATTGCGGATTGCGGATTGCGGATTTTTTTAACCTCAATCGGCAATCTGAAATCGCAAAATGCGGAGAACGTAATTGTAGAATCTCTTCAATCCGCAATCCGCAATCCGCAATCCGCAATCAACCGCGCCTGTTCTCGGTCAAAAACGACATCGCTTCGATGCGGGTGCGCTCGTCTTTTCTGAAGACGCCGCGCACCGCCGAGGTAATCGTGGTCGCGCCGGCCTTTTTGACTCCACGCATCGTCATGCACAGATGAATCGCTTCGATCACGACCATCACGCCTTTCGGTTGCAGATCGCCGTGATAGAGCAGTTCGGCGATCTGAGTGGTCAACCGTTCCTGCACCTGCGGGCGGCGAGAGTAGATGTCGGCGATGCGCGCCAGCTTCGACAATCCGACGATGCGCCCGTCTTTCGGGATGTAGGCGATGTGCGCGACGCCAGTGAAGGGAAGCAAATGGTGTTCGCACAGAGATGCGATGGGAATGTCTTTGACCATCACTATCTCGTCGTGTGTCTCAGCCGGAATGACTTTGATCTCGCCGGTAGGATCTTCATGTAATCCGCCGCAGACCTCCGCATACATCTCCGCCACGCGCCGGGGCGTGTCGAGAATGCCGGCGCGCGCGAGGTCTTCGCCGATCCCTTCCAGGATCAGCCGCACGCCGGCCTCGATCTTCTCCAAATCCATTCCGTGATTTGCGCTCATCTGGCTTTCCGCTCTCTATTCTCTCTATTTTTGATGATCAGGAGTAACGAGCATTATCGGCGGAGGATCGGCGATTTGTGAAGGGGCTGATTGCGATGGATGTTACCAACTCCCGCTCGCCCCATCGCCAGAGGAACTCCCGCCGTCAAAAGAGCCGCTGGATGAACTGCCGCTATCAAAAGAGGAGCTGCCGCTATCGAAAGCGCTATATTGGGAATTGTCGTAACTCGATTGGGTAGGAGGGGGAAGCATTGGAAGAATAGCCGTCTCACAACGGCGAAATCCACAATGGTGGCAATCTTTATCGATTTGTTTTTCTCCGGGCGTGACGTGAGTCGGATGGACCGTAATCGACTCGCTGACTT
>Ga0137409_10006460_pt1 | contig 12186 bp, 10 predicted proteins | sample CZODoug1_16funga_FD_122059 | JGI IMG/M metagenome (GOLD analysis project Ga0137409, IMG submission 122059) | Vadose zone soil fungal communities from Angelo Coast Range Reserve, California, USA - CZODoug1_16fungal (Hybrid Assembly) | ecosystem: Environmental > Terrestrial > Soil > Vadose zone... | reverse complement strand
CTGATGGGGAGCGTCTCCACCGAGATCCGCGGCGCGGTCGCGATCGTCACCCTGGACAACGCGGCGCGCCGCAATGCGATCGACGCCGACGTCGCCTCCGGGCTCGCCGCCGCCGCGGCGGCGCTGAGGAAGCGCAGGGACGTCGGCGCGCTGGTGCTGCGCGGCGCGGGCGAGATGGCCTTCTCCGCGGGCTTCGATCTCAAGTTCATGCAGCAGTTCAAGAAGCGCGGCGAGGGCTTCGCCGCGATCGAGAAAGGCGTCGAGGCGTTCTGCACCGGCATGGCGTCGATGCCGTTCCCGACGATCGCGATGCTGCACGCGAACTGCTACGGCGGCGGGGTGCAGCTCGCCGCCTCGGCCGATTTCCGCTTTGCGGACGATGTGCTGAAGCTCTCGGTGCCGGCGGTGCAGAACCGCCTGTACTACTCGATCACGGCGCTCGAGCGCCTGCATACGATCATCGGGGCGACGCGCACGCGGCGCGTGATGCTCGCCGGCGAGACGCTGCACGCGAAGACCCTGCTCGAGTGGGGATTCCTCGACCACGTCTCGCCCGCCGCGGAGCTCGAGCGCGGCACGCTCGCCTTTGCGGCGAAGCTCGCCGAGCAGCCGCGCGACGTGGTCGCGGTGTACCAGGAAGTATTCCGCGCGCTCGACGCGGGAAAAGCCGCAAAGGCGAGAGCGCTGCGCCTGCGGGCGAAAGCCCGGGCGGGGAAATAGAGAGGAGACCGATGGATCTGAAGCTCTCAGGGCGCACGGTGCTGGTCACGGGCGCGTCGAAGGGAATCGGCCTGGGCATCGCGCAGTGGTTCGCGCGCGAGGGTTGCGGACTGCGCCTCGCCGCGCGCTCGAAGGAGCTGCTCGAGCGCGAGGCGGCCGCGATCAGGACGGGCGCGAAGGTCGACGTGCAGGCATTCGCGGTCGACCTCGCGAGCGAGGAGGGCAGGAAAAAGCTCGTCGAGGCCTGTCCCGAGGTCGACGTGCTGGTCAACAATGCGGGCGCGGTGCCGCCGGGATCGCTCGACGACATCGACGACGCGGCATGGCGTGCGGGTTGGGAGCTGAAAGTGTACGGCTACGTCGCGCTGACGCGCCACTATCTCGCGAGGATGAAGGCGAGGCGCAAGGGCGTGATCGTCAATATCATCGGCGCCGCGGGAGAGCGCCCCAACTCCGCGTTCGTGTCGGGCTCGATGGGCAACGCGGGCCTCATGGCGATGACGCTCGCGCTCGGCGCGGCGAGCCCCGAGCACGGCGTGCGCGTCGTCGGCGTCAACCCGGGCCCGGTGGCCACGGATCGCGTGGTGGAGCTGGCCAGGAAGCGCGCGCAAACTGCGCTCGGCGACCCCGAGCGCTACCCGGAGCTCCTCAAGAAGAATCCCTTCGGCCGACCGGCGACGGTCGACGAGATCGCTGCAAGCGTGGTGTTCCTCGCCTCCGATCTGTGTTCCTATACCAGCGGTACCATCGTCACCATCGACGGCGGGTCGTCCAAGCGCGCGGCGGCATGACCGGCGGGAACTGCTTCGCTTCCTCCCGGTCCGATGGGATAATGCGCGGTCATTTCTGGGGAGGAGCGACCTTGTTTCGGAGGAGCATCATGCGCTGGATAGCGTTTGCCGTGCTCGTGGCGGCGAGTTTTTCCGCCACGGCGGGCTCCGTCGACGTCAACCTGTCGAACGACACCATCGAGGCCAAGTACCAGGGCCCGGCGTCGGGCGCGGCCGACTGGACTTTCGGAGCGTTGTACAACCGGGATCAGAAGGATTACGCGCTCAACATCGGCGTGCTCGCGACCGGCGACACCAGCGCCGGAAGCTCGCGCTTCGAGGGCGGCGTGGGCGGCAAGCTGTATACGGTCCACGTGGCCGATTCCAGCGTCGTCGCGCTCGCGCTCGGCGGCCAGGTGCGCTGGTTCCCGGGAAACGGCTCGGTCGCGCTCGGGGGTTACGCCTTTTTCGCGCCCAAGGTCGTGACCTTTATCGACGGGACGCAGTTCTACGACACCGGCCTGCGCGCCGAGGTCGAGGTGATCCGCAACAGCTTCGTTTACCTCGGCTACCGCTGGACGCGAGCGAGCCTGGACAACGGCACCGATCCCTACGTCGACAAGGGCGGCTTCGCCGGGATACTCGTGAAGTTCTAGAAGCCTAGAAGCGCATTCCCAGAGTCAGCTCGTGCGCCATCAGCTTGCCCGTGGCGCCGTCGTAGCCGCTGACCGGATCGGCGTCGACCTTGAGCTTGCCCATGCTGATGTAGCGGTAGCCGATGTCGAGCATCCAGCCCTCCATCGGGATACCCACGCCGGCCATGAAGGCCGCGGCGAAACCGGTCGTCGATCCTCCGGGAACCGAGCCGGCAAATCCCGCGCCGTCGTCGAAATCGACCGACCCGACCCGGTTGCGTGAGACGCCCACGCCGAGGCCGAGGTAGGGGCGGATCCCCGGGCCTCCGAAGTCGATGTAGCCGTTCGCCATCGCCGTGAGCGAGGTCACGTCGGCCTTGAAGCGCGTGGCCGGCACCGAGGCGTCCGTGTCGTTCAGCCTGGAGAAGCGGTATCCGAAGGTGATGTCGCCGCGCAAGCTCTCGGAGAAGCGGTAGCCCACTCCGAGGCTGAGCACCGGGCCGCCGCCGACGTCCTTCAGGCTGCCGGGAGAGGTGCAGGCGGGATCGCCGCAGATGATTCCGGTGTTCGCGAAGTTCACGTCCTTAAGATCCGCCCCGGTCGACATCGAGTAGCCGGCGTCGAACCTGAAATAGACCGGCTGCCTGATCGTGGTGGGTCCAGCGGTGAGATCGGGCCTTGGCGGCCGCTCCTGAGGCGGCGCGGGCGGAGCAGGCGGGACGAAGCGGGCCTGCGCGAGCGCGTCGCGACCCTGCGCGTCATTCATCAGGCTGATGTCGGTCTGCACCGCGGTCATGCCGTGGACCGCCTGCACGCGCAGGTAGTAGGTCCGGTCTGCGGCCGCCTCGAGCTCGAACGAGGCGATGACCTGCTCCCCGGTGCGCACGAACACCTTTCCGGGGTTGACCGCCGCCGAAGTGAAGCTGCCGTTCTCCAGATACCCGACGAGCTCGGTATTCACCACCACGGGCACCAGCGCGTCTCTCGGCTCGGTGTCGCTGCGCACGATGTGCAGCAGCGCCTTTCCGGGCGGTGGCGAGCTCAGCTGCGCGCCCTGCGCGTACGCGCCCGGCGAAGCGAGCGCGCCGCAAAGGACCGCGAGCAGGAGGGCAGCGCCCACCGCGAAGACTGCGCGAAGCTGATTCATCGATGTATCTCCCTGTTTCTATTCCGCTTCCCGGGAGGCCCGAGATGGCGGCGCCTATTGTAGGGTCCGGCAGGCGGCGAGCGCAATGCAGACGTCATATCTTCGCGGGGCGCCGCGCATTATTTCCCGGCAACCAGCGGGCAGTTACCCTCGCTCATCGGCCGGAAAGCCTGCTCGGCCGGGATGGTCGAGATCACCTTGTAGAAGTCCCAGTCGCCCTTCGACTCCTCCGGGGACTTCACCTGCAGGAGATACATCGGGTGCAGCTTGCGTCCGTCCTCGCGGATTCGGCCCTTCCCGAAGAGCGGATCGTCGGTCGGCATCGCCTTCATCGCCGCGACCACCGCCTTGCCGTCGGCAGCTCCGCCGACCTTGTCCACCGCCTTGAGGAAATGCAGCACCGCGGAATAGACGCCGGCTTGCATGTCGTTCGGCATCGCGCCGTTGTGCGCGCGCTTCTGGAAGCGCCGCGAGAAGGCGCGCGTCTGGTCGTTCATGTCCCAGTAGAACGGGTTCACCGTGAGCACGCCCTGCGAGGCCTTCAAGCCCAGCGCTGGCACGTTGTTCAGCGTGAAGATGAGCGACACCATGCTCTGCTTGCCGGTCAGCCCGAACTCGGCGGCCTGCTTGAGCGAGTTGGTGGTGTCGCCTCCCGCCACCGCGAGCGCGACGACCTGCGCCCCCGAGGACTGGGCCTGCAGCAGGAACGAGGAGAAGTCCGGCGTGCCGAGCGGCGTGCGCACGCCGCCCACCACCTTGCCGCCGTCCTTGGTCAGCTGGTCGGTCGCCTGGCGCTCGAGGTCGTGGCCGAAGGCGTAATCGGCGGTGATGAAGAACCAGCTCTTGCCGCCGCGCTGCACCACCGCTCTTGCGAGCGAGTGGCCGTAGGCCCAGGTGTCGTAGGTCCAGTGCACGGTGTTGGGCGAGCACTTCGACCCGGTCAGCTCGGAGGTGCCCGCGCCCGAGCCGATCATCACCCGGTTCTTCTGGCGCACCACCTCGTTGACCGCGAGCGCGACCGCCGAGTTGGGCAGGTCGACGATCAGGTCGACGCCGTCCTCGTCGAGCCACTTGCGCGCGATCGCCGATCCCACGTCGGGCTTGTTCTGATGGTCGGCGAAGACCACCTCGACCTTGCGGCCGGCGGCCTTGCCGCCGTAGTCCTCGACCGCCATCTGCGCGGCGAGCACCGAGCCCTTGCCCTGGAAATCGGCGTAGACGCTCGACTGGTCGTTCATCACGCCGACGCGGATCGGCTCCTGCGCCTGGGCGAGCGCGGCGAAGGCGAGCGCGGCGGAGAGGAATATCGTTCGTGTCATGGAGGGCTCCTTCAAGGTGCGGCGAGGATGACTTCGGAAGAGGGCGGGTCGGCGTGCAGGCGCTCGACCGCCTCGGCGCGGCGCTCGAGCACCGCGCGCTGGTTGATGTAGCCCTTGTCGGTGATCTCGTTGGCGTCGATCGAGGGCGCTTCGCCCATGACGAGGGCCCGCGCCGGATGGGTGGAGCTGCCCGGGCCGCTTTCCGCGGCGAGGTTCCGGAGGGCGGCGCGCAGGTGCTCGCGCGCGGCGAATTCGGATAGACCCTTCGCCTTCATCGCCTGGGTGTTGAGGAATACGAGCGCGCCGACCTCGTCGCGGCCATGGCCGGTGATCACGGCGTCCTGGATCAGGGGATCGCCCGCCGCGATGAGCTTCACGCGCGCCGCGCCGACGTGAACCCAGGTGCCGGTGGAGAGCTTGAAGTCCTCGGCGATGCGCCCGTCGAAGGCAAGCCCCCGCTCCGGCTTTCCCGGGTCGGCGAACTTCAGCGCGTCGCCGATGCGGTAGTAGCCTTCCTCGTCGAACGCGGCACGCGTGAGATCGTCGCGCGCGTAGTAGCCCGGGGTGACGTTCGGACCTTTTACGCGCACCTCGAGCTTGCCCGCCGCCGGCACGAGCTTGAGCTCGCAGCCGGGAACGGGCAGCCCGACGACGCCGGCGCGGTCGACCGCGTAATGCACGCAGGTCGCGAGCGGCGCGGTCTCGGTCGAGCCCCACGCGGAGATCAGCGGCAGCGGCGCGCCACGCTCGGCCGTCGCAAGCGCTTGCATCCGCTCCCACAGGTTCTGCGGCAGCGCCGCGCCCGCGTAGACCATCCAGTCGAGGTTGCGGAAGAAGCTCGCGCGCAAGCCCGCGTCCTTCTCCAGGATCGGCAGCAGCAGGTCGAAGCCGCGCGGCACGTTGAAGTAGATCGTCGGCGAGACTTCCTTGAGATTGCGGACGCTGATGTCGACCAACCCCGGCGCCGGCTTGCCGGCGTCGATGTAGATCGTCCCGCCGTTCCTCAGCATCATGAAGAAATTGCTGTTGCTGCCGAAGGTGTGGTTCCACGGCAGCCAGTCGACGATCACGTGGTGGCGGTCCTCGAGAAACGGCCATACGAGAGCGTATTGCTCCTGGTTCACGGCGAGCATGCGGTGGGTGTTGATGACGCCCTTGGGCGTGCCCGTCGAGCCGGAGGTGAAGAGGATCTTGGCGAGCGTGTCCGGCCCGACGCGGGCGAACGCCCGGTCGACTTCGACGCCGGGCGGGCGCGCGAGCAGATCCGCGACCGGCGTCGGGACGGCGCCGACCGCCGCGAGCGCGGGCGCGAACTTCGCGGGATCGGCAGTCCACACCAGCCCCGGCCGCAGCAGCTCGAAGATCGACTTGAGCTTGGCGAAGTCCTTCGACATCAGCGAGTACGCAGGCGAGATCGGCGCGACCGGCACGCCGACGTGCATCGCGCCGAGCGCGAGCAGCGCGTGGTCGAGCGAGTTGTCCGAGAGAATCGCGACCGGCCGGCTCGAGTCCAGGCGGCGCTCGAGCAATCCCTGGCCGATGCGGCGCGCCAGCGCGAGCGCCTCGCGGTACGTGATCTCCTTCCACGCCTCGCCCTGGCGCTCGGCGAGGAAGACGCGATCCGGCGCCTCGGCCGCCCAGCGCAGCAGCCACTCGCCGACCGCGCGCGCGTGCCCGCCGAGCTTCTGCGGCGAGCGCAGCAGGATCGCCCCGTCGCCGCGGCGTTCGACGTCCATCCGCGCGGGCGCGAGGCGCAGGCCGACCTCGAGCGCTTTCCCCATCCCTCCTCCTTCGGGCGTTCTGCGGCCCTATCCTAGCTCACTCCGGCTTCACGCCCCCGGCCTTCACCACCTTTGACCACAGCGCGTAGTCGCGGCGGATGAGTGCGTCGAGCTCCTCGGGCGTGCCGCCCACCGCGATCGATCCCTGGGCGAGCATGCTCTCCTTCGTCTCGGGGGCGTTGACGATCGCCGATACGTCGCGCTGGATCTGGCCGACGATCGCGGGCGGAATGCCGGCCGGGCCGAGCAGCGCGTACCAGTAATCCATCTCGAACCCCGGCAGCCCGGCTTCCGCCGTCGTCGGTACGTCGGGCAACCCGGGATAGCGGTTGCCGCTCGCGAGCGCGAGCGGCCTGAGCCTGCCGCCCTTGATCTGCTGCATCGCCGAGAGCACCGCCGCGTAAGTGACCTCGGTCTCGCCCGCGAGCATCGCCGTCATCGCGGGCGCGATGCCCTTGTAAGGGACGTGCGTCATGCGGATCCCGGTGAGCTGCATCATCAGCTCGCCGCCGAGATGCACCGGCGTGCCCACGCCCGAGGACGCGAAGCGGATCGCACCCGGATGCGCGCGCGCGTATTCGATCAGCTCCGCCAGAGTCTTCGCTGGCGCGGAAAGGCTCGTCACGACGAGCACCGGCGCGGTCGCGACCAGAGTGATGCTCGAGAAGTCGCGGGTGATGTCGAAGGGCAGCGCGGGGTAGAGCGCCGCGTTGCTCGCGTGCGAGGAAAACGCCATGAGGAGCGTGGTGCCGTCGGGCGCGCTCTTGGCCACGGCCTCCGTCGCGATGTTGCTGGCGGCGCCGGGACGGTTCTCGACGATCACCGCCTTGCCCCAACGCACGGTGAGCTTCGCGGCGATGAGACGCGCTGTGATGTCGACGCCGCCCCCCGGCGCGAAGCCCACCAACATGCGCACCGGCTTCGTGGGATACTGGCCCGCGACGGGAAGAGACGCGATGGTCAAGGCGAAGGCGATCAGGAATCTTTTCATTTCCGTTCCCGAAGCGACGTTTGGACAACTCTAGCACCTACGAAGTCTTCGCGATCAGGTACGCGACCCTCGGCAACCGCAAGGCGAGCGAGAACTTCATCGGCGGCGATCCACACGACGCGGGAAGCGACCTCGACTACTACGTGTGGCTGGCGCGCTCGGGCTCGCGCGTCTTCGTGATCGACACGGGCTTCGACGCCGCGGTCGGGGCGCGCCGCGGCCGCAGGACGCTCACGCCGCCCGCGCAGGCGCTCGCGCGCCTGGGCGTGGACGCGAAGAGTGTGAAGGACGTGATCATCACCCACCTGCATTACGACCACGTCGGCAACTGGGCGCTCTTTCCCGCCGCGACCTTCCACCTCCAGGACGACGAGATGGCCTACGCCACCGGCCGCCACATGGCGGAGAAGTCACACAGCCAGGCCTACGAGGTGGACGAGGTGGTGGCGATGGTGCGCGAGGTGTACAGGGGGCAGGTGCGCTTCCACGACGGCGACGCCGAGCTCGCGAGCGGCATCTCGCTGCACCGCGTCGCGGGACACACCAAGGGGCTCCAGGTGGTGCGCGTGCTCACCCGCGCCGGCTGGATGGTGCTCGCCTCCGACGCGAGCCACCTGTACGCCAACATGAACGACAAGCGCCCCTTTCCCATCGTCTGGGACGTGCCGAAGATGGTCGCGGGCTATACGAGGCTCGCCGAGCTGGCCGACGCGCCGGGCCTCATCGTGCCCGGCCACGACCCGCTGGTGATGCGGCGCTATCCCGCGGCGGGCGCCGGCCTCGAAGGCGTTGCCGTGCGCCTGGCGTAGAATCCGATGCCGATGAGAAGACTGCCCGCCATCGTCCTCGCACTGGCCGCGTGCGCCTGCGCCTACGCGCAAAACTATCCGTCTAGGCCGGTAAAGATGGTCGTCGGCTTTCCGCCGGGCGGCGGCACCGACGTGGTCGCGCGCATCATCGCGCCGGGTCTCGGGGAGAACCTCGGCCAGCCGGTGGTGATCGAGAACCGGCCAGGCGCGACCGGCACCGTCGCCGCGGCGATGGTCGCGAAATCGCCGGCAGACGGCTATACCATCATGATGGGCCACGTTTCGGTGAACGCCATAGCGCCGAGCCTCTTCCCGAACCTGCAGTACGACGCGATCCGGGACTTCGCGCCGGTGACGCTCGCCGCGTCGGTGCCGCATTTCGTGGTCGTCCATCCCTCGCTCCCGGTGCACTCGATCCGCGAGCTCATCGCGTACGCGAAGGAGCGCCCGGGCAAGCTGTCCTTCCCTTCCGCCGGCAACGGCAGCACGCCGCACCTCGCCGGCGAGATCTTCAAGGCCATGGCCGGCGTCGACCTGGTGCACGTGCCTTACAAAGGCACGGGGCAGTCGGTCGCCGACCTGCTCGCCGGCCAGCACCAGGTCGGCTTCGACACCGCCCCCGCCTCCGCGGGCTATGTGCGCTCGGGAAGGATGCGCGTGCTCGGCGTCTCGAGCGCGAAGCGCCTCCCCGAGTACCCGGACGTACCGACGGTCGCCGAGGCCGGCGTGCCGGGCTACGAGGTGATCACCTGGTACGGCGTGTTCGCTCCGGGCGGAACGTCCCCGGCGATCGTGGGCCGGTTGCACGCGGAGATCGTCAAAGCGATGCAGGCGCCCGCCGCGCACGCGCGGCTCGCCGAAGCCGGCGCCGACGGCAGCGTCACGCGCACGCCCGAGGAGTTCGCCGCGATCGTGCGCGCCGATACCGCGCGCTACGCGAAGATCATCAAGGAAGCCGGACTGAGGATCGACTGAGGCCGGGATGCGCATAACGGGCAGCGGAGAGGCGCTGGGGGCAACGATCGAGGACCTTGACCTCGCCGTGCCGCTTTCGAGCGACGAGTTCGACCGCGTGGTGCGCACCCTGGGCGAGCGCGGGGTGGTGCGCTTCCCCGGGCAGAAGCTCTCCGGTCGGCAGCTCGCAGACTTCTCCGCGCGCTTCGGCGAGCTCGAGGTCAACGTCGCCTCCCAGGCCTACCAGGAGGCCGGGTTGCCCGAGGTGATGGTCCTCTCCAACATCGTGGAGAACGGCAGGGCGATCGGCCTCGCCGACGCCGGGCAGGACTGGCACACGGACATGTCCTACAGCAGCACCATCGCTTTTGCGAACGTGCTCTACGGCATCAAGATCCCGCGGCGCGACGGCCGGGCCTTGGGCGCGACCGAGTTCTCGAACATGCACGCCGCGTACGAGGACCTGCCCGCGGAGATGAAGCGCGACCTCGAGGGCATGACCGTGCTGCACGACTTCAACAAGTTCTGGGAGACGATGAGGCGCGAGAAGGGCAGCAAGCGGCCGCCGCTCACCGAGGCGCAGAGGAAGGCGAAGCCGCCGGTGTCGCACCCGATCTTCCTCACGCATCCGATCACGCAGCGCAAGGTGCTCTACGCGAACCCGGGCTACTCGATCCGCATCAACGAGCTGCCGCAGAAGGAGAGCGCAAAGACGCTCGCGTTCCTGTTCGAGCACCAGCTCAGGCCGCAGTACCGCTACGCCTTCCGCTGGGAGGAAGGCGACGTCCTAATGTGGGAGGACATCGGCACCATCCACAACGCGGTCGCCGACTACGGGCCGGACGAGCACCGCCTCGTCAAGCGCTGCCAGGTGATGGCGACGATGTTCCAGCCGGAGACGATGGAGGAGAGATGAGAAGAATACTCGCAGCGCTTGCGCTGTCGGCGCTCTGCGGAACGGCCGCGGCCCAGGGCTACCCGGCGAGGCCGATCAAGATCGTGGTCGGCTTCGCCGCCGGCGGCCCGACCGACGTGATCGCGCGCATCCTCGCGGCCGACATGAGCGCCGCAGTGGGCCAGTCGTTCATCGTGGAGAACCGCCCGGGAGCGAACGCCATCATCGCCACCGAGGCGGTGGCGCACTCCGCGCCGGACGGCTACACGACGCTGTTCTCGTCGCTGTCGCTGCTGGTGAACCCGATCCTGCCGGGAACCAAGGCCAAGTACGATCCGTTCAAGGACTTCGCGCCGGTGAGCAACGTGGCCGCGCTTCCCATGGTCGTCGTGACGGCGCCGGGCGCCCCGTTCAATTCGATGAAGGAGCTCGTCGACCTCGCCAAGGCCAAGCCGGGCGAGCTGAGCTACGGCACCTCCGGGATCGCCGGCTCCTCGCACCTCGCCGGGGCGATGCTCGAGAACATGACGGGCACCCGGATGATCAACGTGCCGTTCAAGGGCAACGGCCCCGCGCTCGCGGAAGTCATGGCGGGCCGTGTGACCTTCATGTTCTATCCGATCATCGGCATCGCCGGCCAGATCGCCGGCGGCAAGCTGAAGGCGATCGCCGTCGGCACCGCCGCGGCCGATCCGGATTTCCCGAGCGTTCCCACGATGGCGCAGGCCGGCTATGCGGGGCTCGAGGTGACGGCGCCCTGGGTGGGGATGCTGGTGCCGGCCGGCACCCCCGTGCCGGTCGTGAACCGCCTCGCCGACGAGATCCGCAGGTCGCTCGCGAAGCCCGACATCCGGGCGAAGATGAAGGAGCAGGGGGCGGTCATCGTGGGCGACACGCCGGCCGAGTTCGCCGCGTTCCTGAGGAAGGACCAGGAGCGCTGGGCGCAGGTCATCAAGGCTTCGGGAGTGAAGGCGGAATGAACACGGTGAGCGACATCGGAAGCGTCACGGGCGCGACCGCGGAATCGTCCTGCCCGTCGTCGCGGCGGGCGAGGCGGCTTGTGCTGCGCGCCTGGAACATCGGCGACCTGCGCGCGATGGCGAAGCGGCGCCTGCCGCGCGCGGTGTTCGACTTCTTCGACGGCGCGGCCGAGGACGAGATCACCCTGCGCGAGAACCGCGCCGCCTTCGAGCGCGTGCGCATCGCGCCGAGGATGCTGACGGGTGTCGAGCGGGTGGAGACCTCGACGACGCTCCTCGGCGGGCGCTCGAAGATGCCAATCGCGGTGGGGCCCACCGGTGGCATCGGCTTCGGCTGGCCCTTCGCCGACGTCGGCGTCGCGCGCGCGGCGGCGGCGGCCGGCATCCCGTATACGCTTTCGACCATGGCGACCGCGTCGATCGAGCGCATCGCGCGCGAGGCGGGCGGGCGCCTGTGGTTCCAGATCTACATCTTCCGCGACCCCAAGATGACCGCCGGCCTCCTCGAGCGCGCGCGGCAGTGCGGCTACGAGGCGCTGATGGTCACGGTCGACGTGCCGGTCGGCGGCAAGCGCGAGCGCGACTTCTACAACGACTTCGCGATCCGCTTCCGCTTCACGCCCCGCAATGTGCTCGATTTCGCCACGCGCCCGCTATGGTGCCTCGACATCCTGCGCCACGGCATGCCGCAGCTCGAGAACGTGGCCGGGCTCGCTCCGGAGGCGAAGAGCACCGCCGAGATCGCCTCCTCGGTCGGCCAGTTCTGGGACGCGGATTTCGACTGGGACGACCTCAAGGCGATGCGCGACAAGTGGCCCGGAAAGATGCTGGTGAAGGGCACGCTTCGCGCCGACGAAGCCGAGCGACTCGCTTCGATCGGCGTGGACGCGGTGGTCGTGTCCAACCACGGCGGACGCCAGCTTGACGGCGCGGTCGCGGGGCTGGACGCGCTGCCGCCCGTGGTGCGCGCCGTGAAGGGCAAGATGAGCGTGCTGGTCGACGGGGGCGTGCGCCGCGGCGTCGATGCGATCAAGGCGGTGGCGCTGGGCGCCGAGGGCGTGATGCTCGGCCGCGCGACGCTGTTCGGCGCCGTCGCCGCCGGCGAGGCGGGGGCGCGGCGCGCGATCGAGATCCTGCGCGACGAGCTGGTGCGCTCGATGCAGCTCTCGGGCGTGCGCTCGATCC
>Ga0137409_10006459_pt1 | contig 12187 bp, 12 predicted proteins | sample CZODoug1_16funga_FD_122059 | JGI IMG/M metagenome (GOLD analysis project Ga0137409, IMG submission 122059) | Vadose zone soil fungal communities from Angelo Coast Range Reserve, California, USA - CZODoug1_16fungal (Hybrid Assembly) | ecosystem: Environmental > Terrestrial > Soil > Vadose zone... | reverse complement strand
CACCGGCATTGCGGCGTGATTCAAGTTCATGCTGTTCATGTCATGGTCGCGAAGCTCGCGAACATCGTAGGCCGCCTGCGGCCGCTGCATCTGTTGCAATACGTTTTGAGCGGCGGCCTCGATTCGCTGTGTAAAAAACGGCGACCCGATGCCCATCCAAAGAATAATTGCGGCCATCAAAAACAGGATGCCGCGTTCGCGCATGCCCGCATCCGGCAGCGCGCTGTTCTTCTCCCTGGTGATCGTTCCGAAAAAGACGCGTTGGTACGACCAGAGCAAATAGACAGCCGAGAATATGACGCCCAGCGCCGCCCAGGACGCCCACGCCGCATGTTTCTGAAAAGTTCCGGCAAGGATCAGGAACTCTCCGACGAAACCATTGAGCATTGGCAGTCCAGCCGAGGCAAAGCACGAAAACAAGTAAAGCGCCGCGAGCACCGGCATCGGGGTTGCCAGGCCGCCGTATTCCGTAATCAGGTGCGTGTGGCGGCGGTCATAAAGCATCCCGACGCCGAGGAAAAGCGCGCCGGGATCGGCGGCTGATCCAGGGCGTCTGCGGAGCGCCCTTGAAACGGTTGAATGACCCGTTGAAGAGCTATATCATTGGCCCGCCAACTTCGGAGATTATTCGATGTCTACACAAGTCCTCAACTACCTTGATGCGATAGCGCATTTACCCGCTGGCGACACGCTGATCCTGACTGATGTTCCCTGGGAACAGTACGAGCAACTGCTTGCCGACCTGGGGGACAACGCTGGCAGAAGGATCACTTACGACAACGGAAGGTTAGAGGTCATGAGTCCCTCGTCCAGACACGAAAATCTTACGCAACTCATCAGCACACTTGCGTTAATCGTTGCCGAAGAAACCAACATCGTTTTTGAGAACCTCGGTTCCACAACTTACAAGCAGGAGCTGTTGTCCAGGGGGGTCGGGCCGGATGCCTGCTTCTACATAGACAACGCCGCGGCCATCATCGGCAGAGAAAAGATCGATCTGCGGATCGATCCTCCTCCGGATATTGTTGTTGAAATCGATGTCTCGCATGAGTCTGCCAGCAAGCTGCCTATCTATGCCGGAATGAGAGTGCCCGAGGTGTGGCAGTACGATGGAAGGCGGGTACGGTTCTTCCGGTTAACAGGCCAAGATTATTCCGAAGTAAATGCCAGCCGCATTTTGCCCGTTCTTACTAACGTCCTGGTCGGGCGATTTCTGGAGTTGGGTGAGACGGCAGGACAAACTGCGGTCAGGCGATCATTTCGCGAGTGGTTGCGCGCGCAGGCCGCTTCGTCGCGCTCGACGAGCGTCACGTCGAGGTGACGCGCGAGTACGCCCGCGACGTCCCGTCGATTCAGGCGGACAAGGACGCGCTCCACCGCGTGTTCGTGAATCTGATCGCCAACGCGCTCGACGCGATGCCGCGCGGCGGCCGGCTGACCGTGCGCGCCGGATGGGCGGGTACGGGGGATGCGGTGCGCTCGGGCCGGCGGCGCCCGGCGAACCGGGTGAAGGTGGAGATCGAGGACACGGGCGTCGGGATCAAGCCGTCGGACACCGATCGGGTCTTCAATCCGTTCTACACCACGCGCGACAGCGGGACCGGTCTCGGTCTCGCGCTCGCGCACAAGATCGTCGAGGACCACGGCGGGACGATCAGCTTCCGGAGCGTGCCTGACCGCGGGACGACGTTTACGATCGTCCTGTCGCTGATCCCGGAGCTGCCGAGCTCCTACGGGGACGAGGCGCCGCGATGACCGAGGGCGGTGCGGTGTCCGCGCGCGACCAATCGGCACGGCTCGAGGAGGCGCTGGCCGACAACGCGACCCTCCGCCGGCACGCGAGCAGCGTCGCCCACGACTTCAACAACCTGCTCGCCGTCATCACGGGCTACACGGAGATGATGCTGAAGCGGCTGCGCGCCGACGACCCCCTGCGCCGGAACGCGGAGGCGATCAAGCGCGCGACCGAGTGGGGCGCGGCGCTGGCGCAGCAGATCCTCTCCGGGAGCCGCCGCGCAGCGCCGGCTTCGGTGCCGGTCGATCTGAACCAGCTCGTGGGGAACGTGACGCGCGTGCTCCAGCCGCTGCTCGGCGACTCGATCGAGCTGGTCACGCGGCTCAGCCCGAGCCTGGCGCGAGTCAGCGCGAACCCGCACCGCATCGGTCAGGTCATCATGAATCTCGTGGTCAACGCGCGTGACGCGATGCCGGGCGGCGGCCGGCTCACCATCGAGACCAGCAACGTCGGTCAGGCGGTGATGCTAGCGGTGGGCGACACCGGATGCGGGATGGACGACGAGACCCGCGCGCGGCTGTTCGAGCCGTACTTCACGACGAAGGAGCCCGGGCGCGGCAGCGGGCTCGGCCTCGCGTCGGTGTACGACGTCGTCACGCAGAGCGGCGGCCAGATCAGCGTCACGAGCGACACCGGCGCCGGCTCGACGTTCAAGATCTACCTGCCGCGGGTCTCGGAGGCCGCGACACTGGTCGCGACGGCGGCGCCTCCGCCCGCGCCGTCGGCGCCGGCGACCGAGAGCAAGACCGTGCTGGTGGTCGAGAACGAGCGCGAGGTGCGGGACCTGGTCCGGGAGATCCTCCAGCTCCAGAACTACGTGGTCCTCGAGGCGGCGGATCGCGACGAAGCGCTGGCCCTCAGCGAGCAGCACGGCAGCCGGATCGACCTGATGATCGTGGACGTCGGGATCCCGCCGTCGTTCGCCGACGAGTGGGTGGTTCGCGTCAGGGCCTCGAGGCCGGAAATCAAGGTACTCTATATCTCGGGATATCTGAGCGACAGTGCGTCGGCCGACGCACCCAAGCTCGGTCCGCTGCTCCAGAAGCCGTTCACCGTCGGGGCTTTCACGAAAGCGATTGGGCTGGTGCTGGGCCGGGCGAAGTAGCGATGGAGTATCTGATCGTACGGTTTCCCGAGGCGCGGGAGGTCCAGGTCGACGGCGTCCCGCACGGCCGAACGAACATCGTCTTGCAGTTCGAGGCGGGCATCCACGACGTGACGCTCGGGCCGCCCTGGAACTTCGCGCCGCTCGCGCAGAGGGTCCTCTTGCTGAACACTGCGGCGCTCGATCCCTACCGGGTCGAGTTTCGGATCCTCCCGCCGGCCGCGATCCCGATCTCGCCCGGAAGCCCGCCGTGACGCTGCGGGCGCGGCTCGGCGCTCTCGTTCTCCTGTCGGTCGTCGTCGTCGGCTGCGCCCACTACCCGCTCAACACGCCGCTCGCCGCGGGCGGGGATCCCGCGATGGGCTATCGCTTCCCGCCCATGGTGGTCGCTCGGCCCGACCCGGCCGATGAGATCTTCGTGTGCCTCGCGTTCTCGGGCGGCGGCACTCGCGCGGCGGCCTTCGCGTACGGCGCGCTCCAACGCCTGCGGGACATCGACATCGGGCGGGGCGGGAGCCGGCGGAGCCTGCTGGACGAAGTGGACTGCATCGCCGGGATCTCGGGCGGGTCCTTCACGGCGGCGTATTACGGCCTGTTCGGCGCGCAGACCTTCGAGCGGTTCTACGATCGATTCCTTGTGCGAGACATCCAGCGCGAGCTGGCGCTGAGCACGCTCAATCCGGTGAACCTCGCGCGCGTCGCCTCACCGTATTTCAGCCGGATCGACCTCGCGGGCGAGCTCTACGACACCACGGTCTTCGAGGGAGCGACCTACGCGGCGCTGGCGAAGCGCCGGCGACCGTTCGTCATCCTGCACGCGACCAGCATGGCGAACGGGGCGCCCTTCGAGTTCACGCAGGACGAGTTCGATTTCCTCGGCTCCGACCTCGGCTCGTTCCCGGTCGGGCGCGCGACGGCGGCGTCGTCCGCGTTCCCGTTCCTCCTCAGCCCGGTCAGCCTCCGGAGCTACCCGCCCGCCGCCGGCTTCGTGATCCCGCCCGACGTCGCGCGCGCGCTGGAGAGCCGGGAGGTGAATCCGTCGCGCTACGCCTGGGCGCGCCAGCGTCTCGATCTGATGGCCGGCAAGGACGAGAAGTGGCTGCATCTCCTCGACGGCGGACTCGCGGACAACATCGGCCTGCGCTCGATCCTGCGCGCCTATGACCGTTCAGGCGGGTTCATCGCCCAGCGCATCAACGCGGGGCACATCAAGCGGCTGATTGTCATCGCGGTGAACGCGCGTACCGATCCGCCCGAGCAGCTCAGCCGGCAAGAGCGGTCGCCCGGGCTCGCCGACGTGTTCTTGAAGACCGCGACCGTGAGCATGGAGTCCCTGAGCGCCGACACGATCGACTACGCGATCAACCGTCAAGGCGAGCGCGAGCAGGCGCAGACCACCGTGCGTCTCTGCAACCAGCGGCTGGCCGGCTGCGGCGCCGAGCTGTTTCCGACCTTCGCGCAGGAGATCCGCACCTGCTTCGTGGAGATCTCGTTCGAGGGGATGCCGTCGCCGGCGCGCGAGGAGCTCCTCGGCCTGCCGACGACGTTCGCGCTCCCCGAAGACACGGTGAAGCGGTTGATCGAGGTGGCCGGAACCCTGCTCGACTCCTCGCCGAGCTTTCAGAAGCTGCTCCGGGCGCTGCGGGGCGAGCCTGCCCCCGGCGCCGGGGTGGGTGAGCGCGGCAATTGCTCGTGAACCGGGCCACCGGCTCCGCGTCAGCGGAACCGCGGGATGACTTCGCGGGCGAAGAGCTCCATCGAGCGGCGTACGCGATCCTGAGCTAGACCGCCGAAGTTCATCCAGCAGAGCATCTCGCCGACGCCCAGCCGCCGGAACTCCTCGACCCGCGCGGCGACGGTGTCCGGTGACCCGAAGGCGACGCTTTCGGCCACGAGCTGTTCGTACGACACGTGCGCGAAGCGTTCCTCGAGCGCCCGGAACCCCGGCTGGAGCAGCGGGTGCACGCGATCGATCCGCTCGGGGATGAGGAACCGCCGCAGCGACTCCTGGTACCACATCTCCGCGTCCTTGGCCTCGGCGAGCGCCTGGGCATCGGTCGGCGCCACGTAGACGTGTCGCGACACGCCCCAGCGGCCCAGCAGGCTCGCGGTCTCGTCGGCGCTCCGGCCCGCTTTCTCGCACGCCTTGACGTAGGTGTCGCGGCTCTTGGCGAGCTGCTCGGGCCCTCCCCGCAAGAGCGAGTTCAGCATCGGGGCCCCGCGGAGCGCGGTCGCCTCGATCGTGTCCGGGCTCGTGCACACGACGTACACGGGTGGGTGCGGCCGCTGGAGGGGCTTGGGGATCACCCGGACCTCGGGAATCGAGAAGTGGCGCCCTTCGAACGCAAAGCGCTCGAGGGTCCACGCCTTGAGCATGATCGCCAGGCATTCCTCGAAGCGCTCGCGGTTCTCGATCTGGGGCACACGATAGCCCTCGAACTCGACGGGGCGGTTGCCGCGGCCGACGCCGACGTCAAGCCGTCCCTCGCTCAGGATGTCGACGATCGCGAGCTCCTCGGCGAGCCGAACCGGATCGTGGAACGGAAGGATCGCCGCGGCCAGGCCGATGCGCACCCGCCGCGTCCGCATCGCGGCGGCCGCGGCCAGGACGGCCGGCGAGACGGACAGGCCGTAGTCGATGAAGTGATGCTCCGTTAGCCAGATACTGTCGAAGCCGAGCTCCTCGGTCCACACCATTTGCTCGATCTCGCGCCGGACAACGTCCGGATGGGTGATCGAGGGCGGGGCCTGCAGGAAGTAGTACGTTCCGAAGCGCATCGGGCCCCTGACTCTAGCTCATCTAGCTCTGGAGATCGACGAGCAGCGCGGCATGGTCGCTGAGACGACGGCCCGCGCGACCGACGGGCCGGCCCCAATCGTGGCGGACGTCCCGAAGGCGAGACCGCAGCTGGAGGTTCACGAAGGCCTGATCGAGGCGAAATCCGTTGCCACCGTTCGGCGAATACCAGGTGTACGCGCGCCTCGTTCCTCGGAGGATGCGAAACGCGTCGTGCCATCCCGATTGCTCGAGCCCGGACAGCCACGCCTCCTCTCGCGGTCCGAACACCGGCGTTTCTTCGTCGATGCCCGGACGGCCGGAGTTCGTGTCACCGAGCACCACCGTGGGTCCGCGCCGCCATCGGTTGAGCACCGCGAGCACCGCGGCGTAGAACAGATCCTTCCGTCCGGTGACGCGGTTCGGGACGTGCATCGCGCCCAGAGTCAGGGGCTCCGGGGCCTCGACCGAGGCGAGGAGGAGGAGCCGGCCGGGATCTCCGGGCCCGACCCTCAGACGCAGCCGGCGCATCGGGAATCGTGTCGCGATCAGCAAGCGATTGGCGTTCGGCTGCGCGGCCTCGGCCGTCGTGCACTGGTAGGCGAGTCCGAGCGCGGCCAGCGAGCGGGCGAGCTCGAGGCTGGGCGGGGTCGCGCGGAACTCGCAGAGCGCCACCGCATCCGGGGCCCACCGCTCGAGCTGCGCGGCGATCCGGCCGACCCGCACGCCGCCGCCGGCCCGGATGTTCCAGAAGACGATACGCATCGAGCCCGTTTCCTATCGCTTGCCGAGCGAGGTCTCCAGGAGCTCGAGCGCCCGCTTCGCGAACGCCCACATGTTCTTCTCTCGGTCTCCGTGGCCCGTCTCGAGCGTGAGCGCGCGTTCGACGGGGCCCGCCACCGCGATACACGCGTGGCCGGCCGCATCGCCGTAGCGGTTGCCGGTCGGCCCGGTGGCTCCGGTCTCGGCGAGCCCCCAGGTGGCGCCCAGGAGCTCGCGGATAGTCCGCGCCTTGAGCAGCGCGTACGGCTCGCTGCTCGATCGGATGCCCTTCACGGCATCGTCCGGCACGCGCAGCAGCCCGCGCCGCGCCGCTTGCGTGTAGATCACCCCGCCGCCCAGGAAATAGGCCGAGGCGCCGGCCACCGAGAGGAGCGCCGCGGAGATCAACCCTCCGGCGGAGGACTCGGCCACGGCGATGGTCTCTTTTCGTTCTTTCAGGAGAGCGGCAATCGATCTGGCGAGGGCGTCGAGCTCGTTCATAGGGCTGCGACGTTAGGGGCGCGTCCTCGGCTTGTCAAGTCGCAGCGGGGTCGGGCGGCGCGAGCGGCCCGGACCTCAGGAGAGCCGGCGCGAGGGCGCCGTCAGCTCGCACTCGGCGATCTTGTTGAGCAGCGTCTTGTAGCTGACCTTGAGGATCCGCGACGCCTCGGCACGATTCCAGCGCACGCGCTCGAGCACCTCTGCGAGGGCGTGGCGCTCGGCCTCGCGCGCGCCGCGCCGAGCGATTTCCCGCAGGCTCTCGCTGACCGACTGCTTGGGCGGCGTGACCGCGCCGCGTCCAGGCCGGACGCGCGCCACCTGAGCCTCGAAGTCTCGCTCGCCGTCCACGAGCACGACCATGCGGCGGATCATGTTCTCGAGCTCACGAACGTTACCCGACCACGGATGCTCGGTGAGGAGGGCGAGCGTCTCGCGTGACAGCGTCTTCTGACGGCCGTACTGGGCGTTGAACTTCTGCAGGAACCACGCGGCCAGCGCGGGGATCTCCTCCCGCCGCTCCCGCAGGGGCGGCACCTGGATCTCGACCACGTTGAGGCGGTAGTAGAGATCCTCGCGGAACTCGCCTTGCGCCATCGCTTCCTCGAGCCGCCGATTGGTGGCGGCGATGACCCGGGCGTCGACAGCGATCGGCGCGTTTCCACCGACGCGTGAGAACTCGAAGTCCTGCAGCACGTGGAGGAGCTTGGCCTGCAGGGCGAGCGGCAGCTCGCCGATCTCGTCGAGGTAGATCGTGCCCTGGTTCGCGAATTCGAACTGTCCGGGCTTGCGCCGGTGCGCGCCGGTGAACGCGCCCTTTTCGTGACCGAAGAGCTCTGACTCGAGCAGCTCCTGGGGGATCGCGGCGCAGTTGACCTTGACGAAGGGCCCCTTCCCGCGCGCGGAAGCGAAGTGGACCGCGCGAGCGATCAGGTCCTTGCCGACCCCGCTCTCGCCACGGATCAAGACGGTTGTGTCCGTGTCCGCGATGCTCTCGATGATGGAGCGGATCGCCCGCATCCGGGGGTGACCGTCGAAAAGCGGAGGCTCGGGCATCGGTACGGGCTCGACCAGATCAGTTCCCACTGTTCCCCTCCCGGATGGAGTTCATGACGCCGGAAACGGTATGCAAGGAAAGTGCTAGACGAAGAGAACTAGATTTCAGGTACTTAGCGTCACCCCGAGGGATCAAATTCTCGCCGCTGGTAAGAAACTGATTGATCAACTGGCTCGATCCTTACCGCTCGATCCTAGACGGGGCTTGTGACACCCCGGGCACGAACCCATGAAGACTCGACGACAGCAGGGTCGAACGGACGCTTACGTACGCGGGAGCAGGACCGTGAAGCGGCTACCCTTTCCCTCGCGGGATTCCACGGTCACGCGCCCACCGTGGGCTTCCGCGATGCCGCGTACGATGGCCAGGCCGAGTCCGGTGCCCCCGCGTTCCCGATGCGCCTGCCGGTAGGCATCGAAGATGTGCGGCAGGGCGTCCGCCGGGATGCCGACCCCCGTGTCCTCGACCTGCAGCTCGAATTCCGGCCCCGCGTCGATCACGCGTGCGACGACGCGGCCGCCGGGCGGCGTGAAGCGGATCGCGTTGGCGCCGAGATTCACGATCACTTGATGGAGGCGCTCGACGTCGCCGGAGTAGACGAACGCCGCTCCGATGCGCTCGCACTCGAGCGTCACCGTCGCCTCCGAGGCCAGCGGGTGAAGCTCCTCGACGGCCCGATCGACCAGCTCGGCGAGATCGAGCGAGCTCCGTTCGAGCTCCACCAGCCCGGCCTGGAGGCGCGACATCTCGAGAATCTGATTCACGAGCCTGAGCAGACGCCCGGAGCTGACCGAGACGATGTCGGCGAGCCGCTTCTGCTTGTCGGTGAGGGGACCCGGAACGCCCTCGCGAAGGAGCTCGGCGGCGCCGCGGATCGATGTGAGCGGCGACCGGAGCTCGTGCGAGACGGTGGCAAAGAAGTCCCGTCGTGTCTCCTCGACCCGGCGCAGCTGGCCGACCATCGCGTTGAACGACCGCGCGAGCGACCCGATCTCGTCCCGACTCTTGATCACGATCGGCCCGCGGAACTTGCCGGCGGCGACCGCGGCCGCCGCCGAGGACAGGACGTCGAGGGATCGCGTCATCCGGTGGGCGAGAAACGCCGCGCCGAGCAGCGCCAGGGCCACCGCGCCGCCGAGTGCGATCAACACCGAGGTCCACATGCGCCGCTCGACCCGTGCGGCGTCGGCCTCGACCGAGAGGACGCGCGTGTGGGTCGCCGATATCAGCGCGCCGAGCCGTTCCTCGACGCGCTCGGCCAGCACCCGCGCGTCGACGTCGGTCAGGCGTACGGCGCCGCGGTGGTCACCCATCTGAACGAGCGCGCGCTCCTGCGCGACGACACCTCGGTATCCGTCGAACGCCGCGCTCGCTTCGCGCAGGTAGAGCTTCTCCCAGCTGCTCAGCGCGTACTCGCCGAGGCGCTCGAGATCGTCGGCGACCTGCGCTGCGCGCTCGGTCCACGCCGTCGTGTAGTACGGGTCGCCGAGGACGACCGCGTGCGCCTCGAGGCGTATCAGCGGCTCGATCGCTTCGCGGGCGGCCGCGGTCAGGCGAAGGGCTGGAACCGTGCGCGTGACGATGTCCCGGTTGGCCGACACGAGTCCGTTGATCGCGCGCAGGCTCAAGGCCGCGACACCCGCGAGCACGACGATCACGACTGCCGAGGTCAAAAAGATTTTCGACGCCAGCCGCATGCATTCTCTCCCCGAGCTCCGACCACGGCGATCGCCGAGCGCGATCGACACGGAGCGGTGGCTCAGTCGGTGATTACGCGAGGTCCCGGCGGGATCTCGCGTGTTTCGGGGCGCCTACCGGAACGAGTGAGGGGAGGGCTGGCGGTCGGTCAGAAGACGCCGCGACCGAGAAGCCGAAATGCCGGGGGGATGCTCGTCGGCCTTTCCACGAGAGCGAAGTCTATAAGGCTTGGCGCGGGCCTGTCAACTATCGAGTTACAGGTACACCCGCTCGGCCCGGCGAAGGGCGCGATAACGCTCGAAAGACTTGCGCTCGTCCTCGAGACCCAGGATGGACCTGATAGTGGTTCCCCTGAAGGTGTACCGCAGCATCTTGAGCCCGTTACGCAGCGCGAAGAGGGGTGTGTGGATCAGCGCCACCGGAAGATGCTTGAGCTTGATCCAGCGATCGGCGCGCCATCTCAAGAACTCGATCTCGTCCGAGTCGAGATGCGCCGTCCGCACCACGGCGGTGGTGCCGTCATAGTCCTCGAGCCGCTCGTTGATGATGAGTCCCTGGTCCCGGAACGTCTTCGTCATCGGCGTCCTGGGGTACGGTGTCGGGTGCTGGATGTACGGCACGTCGACGTAGCGGCGGACGAAGTCCAGATTGGTCTCGATCGAGGCGCGGGTGTCCGTCGGGTTGCCGACGATCATCCCGCCGACGACGTACATCTTGTTCTGGTGCAGGTACTCGATCGCCGTCACCGCGGCGTTGCCGCCGCTCGCGCCGTCGCCACGCCGCCGGTTCTTTGCCTCGGCCCGGAGGAACTCGAGGTCCTCGTCGAGAATGTTCTCGATCCCGAGGAAGACGTACCGGAAACCCGCCTGCCGCATGAGCGGCGCCAGGGTTTGGCCGTGGTTGGCGATGGCCGAGGTCATCGCCTGCACCGTGTAGTCGAGGTCGTTGAGCCCCGCCGCGATGATCGCGCGACAGAGCCCCTCGAACCGCCGCACGTTCAGCGTGATGTTGTCGTCGACGAAAAAGATCGCCCGGGCGCCGTGCGCGCGCGCGTCGCGGATGTCCGCCAGGACGCGGTCGAAGTTGTAGGTGTGGAAGTTGCGCCCACGCATCTCGATGATCGAGCAGAAGCTGCAATCGAAGGTGCAGCCGCGGGACGTCTCGATGACGTCGACCTGCCGGCCGACCATCGTGTAGCCCTTGAGGACTCGTGCGCCGCGGTTGGGCAGGCGCACGTCGCCCTCGTCGAGGCCGTTGACCGGCCGGTCCGGATTGTGCGTGAAGCGTTCGCCGCACTTGAACGAGAGGCCCGCCACGCTGGTGAGATCGGCCCCGCGCTCGAGGGCCCTCACGAGCTCGCGAAACGTCAGCTCGCCCTCGCCGCGCACGATGAAGTCGACCCCCGCGCTCGGATCCGTGTAGGCGTCGGGCGCCAGGCTCGCGTCGTAGCCGCCGACCACCACGCGGGCCGCCGGCCGGAGACGCCGCACCAGCTCGATGATCCGAAGCGCGGTGTGCCGCTGGAAGGTCATGACCGAGAGCCCGACCACGTCCGGCTCCACCTCGCGCACCAGTCGCTCGATGGTCTCGCGGACCCGGCGCTGGACCAGGATCAGGTCGGCGACGGCGACCCGATGGTGGGGATCGACGTTCCCGGCCAGCGAGGTCAGGGCGCCGTTGGGCATGCGGATCGCGACGGACGGCATGTGCTCGAACGAGTCGGGCATCGACAGCAACAAGATGTTCATCGGTGTTCGTCCCACGAGCGGCCCTCGAGCCCGATCGCGCGCGCCACGGTCTCCAGGTGAAGCTGCGCGTCGCCGAAGTCGAGGCTCGCCGCCTGGATACGTTTGTGGAGAAGGTGAAGCGGGTGCTCCTCGCAGTAGCTGATGGCTCCGAAGATCTGGTGGCCGCGTCGCGCCACCGCCAGGCATGCTTCACCGGCGTAGGCCTTGGCCAGCGCCGCGTCGGCCTCGGCGGCCCGGCCCTCCGCGTCCTTCCAGGCCGCCACGTAGAGCAGCGCGCGCGCCGCGTCGACGTCGCGGACGAGGTCGGCGCACGAGTGCTGGATGGCCTGATAGCCCCCGATCGGGCGTCCCCCCTGGACGCGCGTCTTCGCGTGCTCGACGGCCAGCTCGAGCACGCGCTGCGCGCCGCCCACCATCTCGGCCGTCCGCGCCAGCGACCCCGCCCGCAGCGCGCGCTCGAGGAGCGCGCCGCCGCCGCCGACCGGGCCGAGCAGGTCGTCGGGGCGAATCTCCCCGACGTCGACCTCGCCTGGAGCGGAAACGAGCGGGAGCTAGCAGCGCTACGCGCGAAGGCCGTCGAATGGTCGAAACGCGCAGCGACGCTTTCGATCGGACGATATGAGATCGAAGATGGAATCGTGCTGCTGCACCGAGCTGCCGCTTTCGAATCCGACGCTGGAAAGCAGGCCGAGCTTTGGGTAGAGATAGGACGCGCGAACGCACTCAGATTCGACGGCGAGGCGTTCCG
>Ga0137409_10006458_pt1 | contig 12187 bp, 11 predicted proteins | sample CZODoug1_16funga_FD_122059 | JGI IMG/M metagenome (GOLD analysis project Ga0137409, IMG submission 122059) | Vadose zone soil fungal communities from Angelo Coast Range Reserve, California, USA - CZODoug1_16fungal (Hybrid Assembly) | ecosystem: Environmental > Terrestrial > Soil > Vadose zone... | reverse complement strand
GGGGGTGGACCAACCAAGTAACAGAAAGAGTGCTGCCGTCTTCAAAGGACCTCGCGGGCGTCAGAATGCGGCTTACGGCGGGCAGGTTTCGGGAGCTGCATTGGCACACGGCGGACGAGTGGGCGATTATGCTATACGGAAATGCTCGCGTGACCTGCCTTAACCCGGATGGAACTGTGTTCATCGGCGATGTCGGAAAAGGCGATCTCTGGTACTTTCCTGCAGGATTCCCTCACTCGATTCAGGGATTGGAACCGGATGGTTGTGAATTTATTTTGATTTTCGATCAAGGTTCATTTTCTGAAGACAACACCTTCCTTCTTTCGGACTGGGTGAGGCGTACGCCGCCATCGGTGCTGTCCAAGAATTTTGGGCTGCCGGTAAGCGCTCTCAAAAAATTGCCGAACAAGAGCCTATATATCTTTGCTGCGGACTTGCCCGCATCTTTGGCACAGGACAAGGCTGCAGTTGGCGGTCGTCGCGTCGAATCCGCTTACGAATACACCTTCAAGATGTCGACTATGGCCCCCACGCAGCGAACCAAGAGCGGTGAAGTTCGTATTGTTGACTCGCGCAACTTCCGGGCTTCGAAAAACATCGCGGCAGCATTGGTCATCGTTAAGGCGGGCGGTATGCGCGAACTGCATTGGCATCCAAACGCTTCCGAATGGCAGTACTACCTCGCCGGTAAGGGGCGCATGACAGTCTTTACTAGCGAAGGAGCGCGCACGATGGACTTCAACGCCAATGACGTCGGTTTTGTACCGGCCGTCGCGGGTCACTACATCGAAAACACCGGCAATACGGACCTGGTGTTTCTCGAAACGTTCAAGGCCAGAGAGTATATGAATTTTTCCCTGAATAATTGGCTAAGGCGCCTGCCTCCGGAGACGGTCACATCGCATTTGAATCTGGATGCAGACACGATAAGTAAAATTCCTGTAGAAGCGCTCGACGTTCTTCCTGGCTAGCCTTGTCGCTAACTGTGCAGCGTCGAGGTGACCGGCCCTTCAGTGTGGGGTCAACAACTAATCAGGGCAAAGGTTTAATGTAGTGATTTCGATGAGAACGCACACCTCCCTGCTGCTAGCCCTCTTCCTTGGCATGAGCATGCTTCCCGATTGGGCGCAGGCACAAACGAACCCTAAATCAAGTCCTGCACCCAGCCCACCTGCAGTCGACTCAGATCCTCCGTCTTGGCTGTTTCCTATCGACAAACTCGACGAGTCTTTGCCCAGTTGGCTTCACATTGGCGGCGAGTATCATGATCGTCTCGAGGGCCCGATAGGTATCGGTTACAGGGGTACAAACGATTTTTACCTGCTGGACCGCTTACGCTTGAAAGTAGCGATTCAGCCCAAGGACTGGCTGAAGTTTTACGGGGAAGTGCAGGACGCTCGTATCTTTTTCAATCACCACATCGCCAACGCTAACCCGTTCGAGGACAGTTGGACCCTTTGGCAAGGCTACGCTCAGGTCGGTAGTTCCACATCAGGTTGGGTCGATGCCCTTGCAGGGCGCCAAGTCCTCCTCTTTGGTGACGAGCGCGTAATCGGTCCGTCCAACTGGCTCAACGTCGGCCGCACTTTTGACGTCGCGCGCGTCGACCTTCATCATCCCCGGTACGAAGTGGCAGTCTTCGCTTCTTCGGTTGTGCCCGGCAGCAATACCTTCTTACACCGAGCGATTCCGGGGAACAACTTCTACGGAATCTACGGAAGCTTCAAGAACATCGTTCCGCGCGCTACCTTCGACCCGTATGTTCTCTGGCGCCTTGCACCGGGGAACTCTGCTCTTCCAGAAACGGTCGGCCGTGGCCACCTCAATGAAGTCACTATCGGCCTACACCTGAAGGGCACTCTCCCCGCGGAGTTCGACTACGACACTGAGTTTGATGGACAGACGGGTTCTCTTGGCGTGTATTCCATCGGCGCATGGGCCGGCTACGCCAGCCTCGGGAAAACGTTTCGCAAGGTTGCCGCAGCGCCGCGGGTCTTTATCGAGGGCAACTACGCCTCCGGAACGAAAAATCCGGCGGGCCGTGACTGGAATACCTTTGACCAGCTCTATCCTTCTAATCACGACAAGTACGGCTTCACCGATCAAGTCGGCCGCAGGAATCTTGTGCAGTTCCGGGTCGGCGTGGAGGAAAACGTCGGTAAGAAATGGAAATTCAAGCAAGCCTTTGAAGGCTACTGGCTGGCCACTTCAAATGACAATTTTTATGCCAGCAGCGGAGCGATTTCGGTTCCCGCACACCCCGGTGCCAGCCGCCATATCGGCAACGAACTCGATTTGGTTGACGAATACCAGTTGAATAAAGGAATCAGCTTCGGGTTTGGCTATGCCCGCTTGTTCGCCGGACAATTTCTCAGGACCGCCACGCAGGGACACGATTACAGCTACCCATACGCTTATGTTGAATATAACTTTTCCAAGTCTGGCTTTCATTTTCCGATTACTCCGAATAAACCGGACTAATAACATGGACGTCCTTAAAACAAATTGCAACTAACTAAGCAGCGTGGGCAGTGGTTCGGGCAATTTCCCGTTCCATCTGGTGTTTTTCCCAGCAGCTTCCCTCCTGTATGGCGAAGGGTTCAGAGTGGTAGCGGTGGTAGCTTGGATCGCGGCCATTGAGCGCGGGGTCGTAAATCTTTTCCCGTACCCATCTTTGCCCTGAGACGATTGACGATCGGCAGTAGTCGCATTGGTGCGTGAAGTAAGCGATCATTTGTTCCTCCCGGCTGGGATCGCATCCCTCGAATTGCAATCGCTGTGCCAATCTAGCGGCGGCCCAATCACTTCGCAAATAGTTAAGCGGGAAGACATACAGGAGAAGAAGAAGCGTCAGCGCGTCCTATCGTGCCGCCCGCCGTGGTGATGACAGGGTGACGGCTATCGGCGGGTGGACACTGGCGATTGACATTTTCAAGGGATCAAGACTTGCCGGATTGCTCTTTCACCACCTTGCGCGGGTCCTCAGCATCTAGTAATCCCACAAACCGTGAGTGCCTGAAGTGACGGTTTTCCGTCCATTTCCAAAACTCGATCCCGCCGCATCGACCAGAGCTTTCTCAACGAACGCTTTAGTTTCGCGGCTACAGTGTCAGTTGAAGTGTCAGAACAGGCGCCCCGTGTCCAACATTTCGACACATGCATTCAGCTCTCGCGGCTTCTCCTTCGGATCTTCATTGTTAATCAAGCACTTGCGGCGACGTGTGCCGCATCGATTTTGGTACGAAGGGTGCCTTTCCTCATGCTGCGGCAACGATCTGGCAACGGTGGACCACTTCAACTTGGCCGACGAGACGCAGGGTGCGCAGGCGGATTTCTTCTGGGCGGTGGGGGCGCCGAGTCCGTTTCCTTTCCGCAGAGGAAGAATGTTCAGGTGATCCAGGTGGCGTATGCGGGGCTCGGGCTGGGTCCGAATAAACGCTACATTTTCTTGAGGTTGCTGCGGCAAGTTCACTCGCGCTGAAGCAGGACCGAAGGGTTTTGAGGGGCGGTGGCCATTGTGTGATCAGCGAGGAGATGATTGGTACGCTCTTGGCTGAATTGCGAAGAGGTAGAGGAAATGCGAATTAGGGGCTCCTCCAATTGGCGCATGCCGCTTGCAGTGCAGGTCATTGTTCTCCTTTGTGTCCCGGCAGGCGCTCTAGCAGATCCTGCGGACCGCTCTTTCAGTCCAACAAATATTTTTGCTCCCGTCTCCACGCCGGCCCATTCGATCCTTGGACTCTCACTTTTTGTGCTTGCGGTTACGGCAGCCATATTCGTCGCCGTCTTTACTTTGCTGGCCTACTGCGTCCGGAAGTTCAGAAAACGGGACAACGACGACATCCGTGAGCCTCCGCAAGTGTACGGCAGCAATCAGATTGAGCTCGCTTGGACCGTCATTCCTATTCTGATCGTGTTCGTCCTGTTTCTCGCTACCGCCCGAGTCATTCACGCGATACAGGATGCACCGAAACCCGCGACGGCGGTGGAGGTCACCGCCATCGGGCACCAGTTCTGGTGGGAATTTCGATATCCGGCGCTCGGCATCGTAACCGCAAACGAACTGCACATTCCCGTAAGCGATCCCGTCCGTCCTACGCCCACATTCCTGAAATTGCTTTCCGCCGACACCGATCACAGCTTCTGGGTTCCTCGGCTTGCGGGAAAGACCGACTTGATTCCGAATCGCGTTAACGAGATGTGGATAGACCCGCAACTGACGGGCATCTATCTGGGCCAGTGCGCGCAGTATTGCGGCACGCAGCACGCGAAGATGCTTCTGCGGGTGTCGGTGGACAGCCGCGAAGACTTCGAGGCGTGGGTGCGTGCGCAGCGGCAGTCCGCAAATCAGGACGAGAAGGAGAACGCCGGCAGGCACGTTTTCGAGACGACCGCGTGCGTGAATTGTCACGCGGTCGCCGGCACGAACGCAACGGGACGCTTCGGTCCCGATCTGACGCACCTGATGAGCCGTCGGACTATTGCGTCCGGCGCGGCCGAGAATACACCGGAGAAACTTCGCTTGTGGATCCAGAACCCGGACGCAATCAAGCCCGGTTCACTGATGCCGGCCATGAAATTGAGCGACCCCGATCTGGACGCACTCGTGCGTTATCTGGAGACGCTGCGGTAGCCGAAGATTTTGGGAGATGATCTATGTCATCGGATGTGATGGCCATTCAAACCCGGGAAGTCGGGGGCCGGCCATGGGTTGAAAGGCTGCATGAGTGGGTGACCACGGTCGATCACAAGCGGCTGGGCATTCTCTACATCCTGTACGCTCTCCTCTTTCTCCTTATTGGTGGAATTGAAGCCATCATCATCCGCGTCCAGTTGATGCGGCCGCACAGCGACTTTGTGTCGCCGCAGGTCTTCAACCGCATGTTCACCATGCATGGGACGACCATGATTTTCTTCGTGGTCATGCCCGTCATGTTCGGATTTGCCAACTACCTGGTTCCGTTGATGATCGGCGCACGGGACATGGCGTTTCCCCGGCTGAATGCTTTCAGTTTCTGGCTGACGGCGCTCGGAGGAATTCTTCTTTATTTCAGTTTTCTTGGGGGAAGCGGACTCTACGGCGCGGGAAATGCTCCGGACGTGGGATGGTGGGCGTACGCTCCCTTGACTTCGCGCGCGTTTTCCCCGGGTCACAGTACCGACTACTGGACCATCGCGTTGGTGGTCTCTGGCTTCGGCAGCATAGGGACGGCAATCAATATCATTGCCACGATCCTCTCCATGAGATGTCCTGGCATGAAGCTGAGCCGTATGCCGTTGCTCGCATGGCTCACTTTAGTGATGTCCGGCCTGGTCCTGATTTCGCTCACCCCGCTCTCGGCGGCGCAGATCATGCTGCTCGTCGACCGTTATTTAGGTGGCCATTTCTTCGATACGCAGGCCGGTGGGTCCGCGGCCCTCTGGATGCATTTTTTCTGGATCTTCGGGCATCCGGAGGTGTACATCCTGGTTATTCCTGCCTTTGCGTTTGCGTCCGAGATCATTCCGGTATTTTCGCGCAAACCGATTTTCGGCTACCCGGTGATGGTGGCGGCAACGATCTGCATTGGGTTTATCGGTATGAGCGTCTGGGCCCATCACATGTTCACGGTCGGCATGGATTCCAACGCCAACACCTTTTTCGTGCTGACGACGATGGCTATCGCTGTTCCGACCGGCATCAAGATTTTCAATTGGCTCGGCACGATGTGGGGTGGGAAGATCCAGTTCAAGACACCGATGCTTTTCTGCATCGGATTCCTGTTCCAGTTCTTGATTGCAGGTCTCACCGGCATCATGCTGGGTAGTGCGCCTTTTAATTGGCAGCTTAGCGGCTCGTACTTTGTGGTCGCGCACTTTCACTATGTGATCGTGGGCGGAATACTGTTTGCGCTCTTCGCCGCATTCTATTACTGGTACCCGAAAATCACCGGAAGAATGCTGAACGAAAGGCTTGGCAAACTTCATTTCTGGCTGTTCCTGATCGGCTTTCACCTGACGTTCGACGTGATGCACATCCCGGGAATACTCGGCATGCCGCGTCGCATCTACACCTACGAGCCCGGCCGCGGATGGGACACGATGAACTTTCTCGTGACCATCGGCGCATTCGTTCAGGGCATCGCCACGCTGGTGTTTGTAGCGAACCTTATTATTTCTTACTTCAAAGGAGCGAGGGCGGGGAACGATCCTTGGGACGCCTGGACTCTCGAATGGTCGGTAAGTTCGCCGCCGCCCGTCTACAACTTTGCTTCAATCCCCACGGTGGCCAGCCGAAGGCCGTTGTGGGATCTGAAGCATCCGGAAGACCCGGACAGCCGCTATGAGTGAAGGAAGCGATCAATGAGCGCGATTACAACTCCGATCGCTCAGCCGCCCGAAGCTTGGGATCTCCCTTATCGGGGAAAGGTCGGGATGGCCTGTCTAATTATTGCGGAGTCGGCCATCTTCACGATTTTCGTTGTGGCCTATCTCTTCTACCTGGGAAAGAGTCTCACCGGGCCGACTCCCCGTGAAGTGCTCGAGACACCCATCTTCTACACGATTTGTTTGTTGTCCAGCAGCCTGACGATTCACTTCGCGTCACGATTTCTCGAACGCGCCAACCGAGGCGCGTTCCTGGGTTTGTGGTTCGTCACGATCGTGCTAGGCGGTCTCTTTCTTTATGGAACGGGGCAGGAATGGCACCGGCTGATCTACGAACACGGCCTGACCATCTCCACGAATCTTTTTGGAACGACGTACTACGCGCTCGTTGGCCTGCACGCCACGCACGTCACGGTTGGTCTGCTCATGCTCGGCATCGTGTTCCTCTTTGGTTTGGCTGGGCGTGTTGGCCCGGAGCAGTCTGCTCGCGTGGAAGTGCTTTCGCTGTACTGGCATTTTGTGGACGCCGTGTGGGTCGTTGTTTTCACCGTGGTCTACGTTCTCGGGCGCTAAGGAGAGGCAATGGCAAGGCCACTATCCGCGGAACAAATGGAGCAAAGCCGTCGTGCCCCGAGCGAGATCGAAGTGCCAGCATCGACCGCCTGGCCTCTGGTTCTGGCTTTTGGATTCACACTGATGTTCGCAGGGCTCTTGACGAGTGCATCGGTGAGCGTCCTGGGCGCAGTGCTTGCGATTGCTGGTTGCGTTGGCTGGTTCCGGGAAGTCTTGCCTCACGAGCATAAAGAGATTCTGCCGGTGATCCCGGAGGATGTGTCAGTTTCAACCGAGCGCCGTGTCGTCGAACGGCTTGCGGCTGCGGCGGATCTTGTGCGTGCGTGGCTTCCTCTCGAGACCTATCCGGTGTCCGCCGGTGTGAAGGGAGGCGTGGCTGGAAGCGTAGCGATGGCCATGCTGGCTTGTGGCTATGGGCTGCTGAAAGCCGGAAGCATCTGGTATCCCATCAATCTTCTTGCCGCGGTGGTCTACTCGCAATCGCTGAGGCTTGAATCCGGCCACCTGAATTCGTTTCACGCAGACAGCTTCGCGATAGCGCTCATCCTGCACGGTCTCGTGTCCACGCTTGTGGGGCTGCTGTATGGTGCGATGCTTCCGATGTTTGCACGTCGGCCGATTGTACTCGGAGGGCTGATCGCTCCAGTGTTGTGGTCGGGTCTGCTGTACTCGATCATGGGCCTCGTGAATCCTTTGCTTGCGAGTCACATCGACTGGTTCTGGTTTACGGTTTCGCAGATTGCCTTCGGCATTGTCGCGGGCCTCGTGGTCGTGCGGCAGTCGCGCGTGACGACGCGCGAGAACTTGCCCTTCGCCGTGCGCGCCGGAATTGAAGCTCCGGGAACGATTCCACCACGAGGAAGCGGAGAGTAACAGCTGTGAAGCGACTTCGATATCTATGTGCATCCGCGGCGCTGGGCGCGACGCTGCTCTCGGGTTGCGGTTCGCCGCACGGGCAGCCGCGCAAAGGCTCAGAGACTCCGGCGCCGAAGGAGGTTTTGGAGTTCAGCACTCTGTACGCGGAGAACTGTGCGGGTTGCCACGGTACGGACGGGCGGGGCGGAGCGGCCATCGCCCTCGCCGATCCGGTCTATCTGGCCATCGCGGACGATGCTGTGATGCGCAAAGTCATCACCACCGGCGTGCCCGGAACCGCGATGCCGGCCTTCGCCGAGAGCGCCGGAGGAATGCTGACGGACAAGCAGATTGATGTGATCACGAGGGAAATCCGATCGCGCTGGAGCCGACACGGAATCCTCGACACGGCCAATCCACCTTCCTATGCCTCGAAAGCCGCGGGCAACCTCCTGCAAGGCGAAATCGCTTACAAAACGTACTGCGAGTCCTGCCACGGCCCGAGCGGTCGAGGAGGACAAAAGGGCAGTGCCATCACCGATGATTCTTTTCTCGCGCTGGTTAGCGATCAGGAACTACGCACGGTTGTCATCGTTGGCCGTCCCGAACTAGGGGCTCCCGACTGGCGCGGAAACGTGCCTGGGAAGCCCATGTTCGATCAGGAAATCACCGATGTAGTTGCTTGGCTGGTCTCGCGGCGCGCCCATAACCCCGGGCAGCCATATCCAGACTCGAAGAACGTGCAACATTAGGAGCATCACGATGTCGAATGAAAATACATTCTCCCGCCGCGGGTTCTTCATGAAGATGGGAATCTTGTTCAACGGCTTGGTAGCAACCGCGTTGGCGGTCCCGATCGTGCGATTTATTCTCTCCTCTGTCACGCGTGGGCGCGCGAACGCGTACCTTTCCTGGGTGCCGCTCGGGCCCGTGAGTAAGTTTCCAGAAGGCGAGACGCGTTTGGCCACGTTTCGAAATCCTTACGTGATGCCGACAGACGGCAAGACCGTGGACACGGCGTGCTGGGTGCGGCGCGTGGAAGGGGATCAATTCCAGATATTTGCAATCAACTGTGCGCATCTTGGTTGCCCGGTCCGATGGTTTCCGCAGTCCGGCTTGTTCATGTGCCCGTGCCACGGCGGGGCGTATTACCGCGACGGTTCGCGTGCTTCAGGTCCGCCGGAACGCGGCCTGTTCGAATATCCGTACAAAGTGCAGAACGGACTCATCACCATCGAAGCAGGTGAGCTGCCCACACCGGGGGCACCGACTGCAGCTCTCGTTGGAAGGAAGCCGCCGTGCGCCGCCTGATTACTCAGGTCGGGGAATGGTTCGACCGGCGTTTGCAACTGGCCGCTCCGATTCGCGAGGTGTCGGAACACCCCGTACCGCGCAACACGGCAAGTTGGTGGTACGTGTTCGGCAGTGCTGCTCTCGTTGTGTTCCTTCTGCAACTCGTCACCGGAATCCTGCTCGCGATGATTTACGTTCCATCGGCCAGCGAGGCGTGGAGCAGTCTGCAAGCTCTGAACCATGACGTAACACTCGGTTGGTTCATTCGCGCGTTGCACGGATGGGGCTCGAACTTCATGGTGGCCATCGTTCTTATTCATATGGTCCAGGTCTTTCTCTTCGGAGCCTACAAGTTCCCGCGGGAGCTTACCTGGATCGTCGGCGTTTTTCTTTTGCTGATGACACTTGGCATGGCCTTCAGTGGACAAGTGCTGCGTTTCGATCAGGACGCATATTGGGGGCTTGGGATCGGTGCATCGATCGCCAGCCGCGTTCCGATTGTAGGTCCCGTAATCGTGAAATTGATGCTGGGCGGCCCCATCATCGCTGGCGCCACGCTCTCTCGATTCTTCACGCTGCATGTCTTCGTGATTCCGGGGATGCTGATCGGATTCGTGGGCCTTCATCTGCTGATGGTGTTGAAGCTGGGGATTAACGAATGGCCGATGCCCGGCCGCCTCGTGAAAAAGGCAACTTACGCAACCGAGTACCACGAATTGACGAAGAAGGATGGCGCGCCGTTCGTTCCCTACGCCGTTTGGAAAGACCTGTTCTTCGCGGCATTTATCCTGTTGGCGGTCGCTGCATGCGCGCTGTACTTCGGTCCATTCGGTCCAACGGGCCGCCCGGACCCGACGATCATTCAGACGGCGCCGAAACCGGATTACTTCTTCCTGTGGCTCTATGCATTGCTCTCGTTGCTGCCTCCTTCGATGGAGACGCCCGCACTCCTCATCGGCCCGGTAGTCGCAATCATGGCTCTGCTGCTTCTTCCCTTCCTGTCTGGTGAAGGGGAAAAGAGCTGGCGTCGACGGCCAATCGCGGTTCTGACCGTGCTCCTGATTGCGGTAACGTTAGGGACATTTACGCATCTCGCCGGCTTTACTCCTTGGAGTCCGCACATGAATGCCTGGAGCGGTGATCCCGTGCCGCAGAAATTTCTTCATGGAACCACCGCGCTCGAGAGGCAAGGCGCGCTCGTTTTTCAGGTCAAGCAGTGCCGGAACTGCCATTCCCTTGGGGACGCGGGCGGGCAGAGAGGTCCGGCTCTCGACAGCGTTGCTGTCCGGCTGACACAGGGCCAACTCATCCGTCAGGTGATTCAGGGCGGCGGCAACATGCCTGCTTACGGTAAAAATCTTAGTCCGGCCGAGACGACTGCTCTCGTGGCATTCCTTCAAACGCTACATCCGGCGGGACAGGCGCCGGCACGGGACGCTTCCCGAGCCGTGGCATTCGAAGGAAGCGGGGAGAATTCTTCGGCGGTGCGTCCCTCAAGTCGCCCATGACACCTGCAATCCAATCCTCATTCGCACCATGGTCCATCTCCCTCCCAGTTACGCTTGCATTGTTTCTTGCGGCATGCGCCTACGTACGAGGTTGGTTGCGTCTCCGGCGTACGATTCCAAACATGATTTCGGCTTGGCAGCATGCCGCTTTCATGAGTGGAATGTTTGCAGTCTGGATTGCCTTGGGTTCACCACTGCGAGCGCTCCGCCATGAACTACTCTCGATCCATATGTTGGACCACGTTCTACTGATGGCCGTGGCTCCGCCCTTGATTCTGCTCGGTGCCCCGTTCCGATCGTTGGCGTTCGGCTTACCGCAATGGTTCGTTCGTGGGGCGCTGGCCCGGTTTCTGCGTTGGTCCCCCGTGCGGCAGCTGGGACGGGTTCTGGGTCATCCGATGCTTTGCTGGCTTGCCGCTACGGTCGCCCTCATCGGATGGCATGTTCCGTCTGCCTTCGAATTGGGCATGCGGTCAGATTGGTGGCACGAAGTTGAGTACGCATGCTTTTTCGTGACCGGACTTTTCTTCTGGTGGCCAGTTATCCAGCCTTGGCCGAGCGTCGCGCGGTGGCCGCGGTGGTCCATTGTTTTATACCTTTTCTTCGCCACCTTGCCGTGTGACATGCTTTCAGCGTTTCTTACGTTTTGCGACCGCGTTGTCTATCCGTGCTACCTGTCCGGGAATCGGCATTTGGGTATTTCACCTCTCCAGGACCAGGAGTATGCGGGCGCCCTGATGTGGGTTTGCGTGACGTTTGTTTATCTGGTCCCTGCGGTGGTAATTTCAACGAAATTGCTCTCCACTCCTAGCCCCCACGATCCGAACCCAGGACGAGGTGACTCGCCCCAAGTCATGGCACGGCCACTGGCTGGGCCCGGTGTAGAGGTCGTCTGAAGATGGCAACGGAATCCTCCATTGCGGCGCTGGATGTTGCGGAGGCGCAGCGAAAGGACGTTGTGCGCTCGAAACTCTTAGCCGATTATTGGGCGCTTACGAAGCCAGAAGTGAACTTTCTGATTCTAATCACAACCTTCGCGGGTTTCTGCTTGGCTCGTCCAGTGGAGTCTTATGGTTTCCCATTCCTGTTGCTGTTACATACCTTGGTAGGTGTCTTGCTGGTGGCCAGCGGAGCCGGCGCACTGAACCAGTTTGTCGAACGGCGCTTCGACGCCCTTATGCGGCGGACGGCACGCCGCCCACTCGTTTCCGGCAGAGTAGAACCTGTGGCCGTTCTCTGGTTCGGGATCTTGCTGTCATGCGCAGGTGGAGTCTACCTAGCGGTAGCCGTGAACGCCCTGGCCAGCCTGCTCGCAGTGCTCACGTTGTTGATCTACTTATTCTTGTACACGCCGCTCAAAAGAAGAACACCGCTATGTACGCTGGTCGGCGCCTTTCCGGGGGCCATGCCACCACTGATCGGATGGGCTGCAGCCTCGGGTAGGTTGAGCTTAGAGGCATGGATGCTCTTCATCATGCTCTTCCTTTGGCAATTCCCGCACTTCATGGCCATCGCATGGATGTATCGCGAGGACTACGAGCGGGCGGGCTATCTGGTTCTTCCTCGTGGGAAGCGAAGAATTCGGTTCATGG
>Ga0137409_10006457_pt1 | contig 12188 bp, 10 predicted proteins | sample CZODoug1_16funga_FD_122059 | JGI IMG/M metagenome (GOLD analysis project Ga0137409, IMG submission 122059) | Vadose zone soil fungal communities from Angelo Coast Range Reserve, California, USA - CZODoug1_16fungal (Hybrid Assembly) | ecosystem: Environmental > Terrestrial > Soil > Vadose zone... | reverse complement strand
TCGGAGAAGCCGATCACCGCGTTGAGCGGCGTGCGCAGCTCGTGCGACATCGAGGCGAGGAACTCGTCCTTGTGCCGATTGGCCGCCTCCAGTTGCCGTGTCTTCGCCTCGAGCTCCTTGTAGAGGCGAGCGTTTTGAATGGCGAGCGCGGACTGACTTGCATACGTCCTGAGCAGCTCGATCGTCTGCGTGGGAAATTCGCCCGGCTCGTTGCGACTCACGAGGAGACTGCCGACGATGTGCCCTTCGTGAACCATCGGGACGGCAAGGAGAGCACGAATTCCCGAGGCGATCAGATTGTCACGAAGCCGGCTTTCATAGGCGCCCGGTATCGAAATGTCCGGCACCTGAACCGGTTCCAGGACAACGGCCGTACGCCCGAGCACCCCCTCGCCTTTACGGATTCGCGTACCGCGCCGGGCTTGCGCCAGCTCGCCGCCGGCTTCCGTCGCCGCGCGCTGGACAAACTCTTCACGGACGTCGTCGTATTCGAAGACCACGCCGCCATCAACGCCCGGGAGGTGTACGGCGCGCGACACGATCGTGCTGAGTACAACGTCCAAGTCGAGCGTCGAGCTGACGGCCCGGCTCACTTCTTCGAGCGCCTTGAGTTGCTCGACGGAGGTGAGAAGTTCGCGGGTTCGTGCGCGTAGGTCGTTGAACAGCCGCGCATTCTCGATCGCGATGACGGCCTGGTCCGCGAAGATCTGGACCAGCGCAATCTGCTTCGCGGTGAACGCGCGCACCTCGAGCCGGCGGATCGTGATGACGCCCATCACGTCGCCCTCGCGCATGAGCGGGACGGCCAGGATGGTGCGGAAGCCGGTGGTCTCTTGCAGCGCTCGCGCCTCGAGAAGATCCCCGTGAGCAAACTCCTCCAGGATGTCTTCGATGTGAACCGTTCGACGCTCGATGATGGCGCGGCCGGTCGGCGTGTCCGGTGTCACCCGACGCGCCTCGCTGGCCGAGGCGATCGCGCCGAAGTGGGCCATCCGGCGGATCATGTCCCCGTCCACCCGCATGATCAGTGCGTCGAGAGCGCCGCACAGTCGGGCCGCGCTCTCGGCGACCGCATCGAGGACGGGCTGGACGTCGGTCGGCGAGCTGGAGATCACGCGCAGGATCTCGGCCGTCGCCGTCTGCTGCTCGAGCGCCTCGGTCAGCTCGTGCGTGCGATCGTCGACCTTCTGCTCCAGCGTGGCGTACGACTCTTGCAGCTGGCCGGCCATGCGGTTGAACTGCTCGCCCAAGTCTTGAAGTTCGTCGCGCGTGCGCACGTCGATCCGGTGCGCAAGCTCGCCGCCACCGATGCGCGCGGCCCCCGCGTGCAGCGCCTCGATCGGGCCCCCGATCTTCCGCGCGAGGGCGAGACTGGCGATCACGGCGACGAACACGCCCAGCAGCATGAGCAGACCGGTGCGAAGAATGGCTCCGCGGAGGGGCGCGAACGCCTCGGTCAACGGCTGCTCGACGAAGACCGTCCAGCCGAGCGGCGCGATGACGGTATGCGCCACCAGCGTGTTGCGCCCCGCAAGATCGGTGGACAGCATGGCGTCGGTGGCGCCATCGCGGGCGGCCCGGACATGAGGCTGGGTCGAGAAATCGGTCTTGCGCAAGACGAGGCTGATGTCGGGATGCGCGATGAGATGGCCCTGCTGATCGACCACGTACGCCTGGCCCAGGCGGCCGACGCGGATCTGCGAGACGACGTCCCAGATGAACTTCAGATTGACCTCGGCGGCGGTGACGGGCGCCGTGACCGACGTCCCATGCGGCACGGCCAGCGTCATGTACGGCTCGGATTCCTTGCGGAAATACACCGGCCCGTACCAGACGCGCCCCCCGCGAGTCTCACGGAAACGCGGCTCGCCGGAAACGTCGGCGCCGCCGGCCACCACGTCCATGGCCAGACGGGACATGCGCAGCTGCTCGCGCCCGCGCCCGTCGAGGAAGGCGACCTCGGTGATCGGGGGCACCTGCCGGAGCAAGCGGACGTAGTCGATTTGCCGTTGCTCCGGCGCGCCGGGAACCGCCACCACCTGGGGCTGCGTCGTCCAACCCATCTGGCGCTCGATCTCGCGCACGAACTGCTCGATCCGTAGCGCGGCGGCGCTCGCTTTCTCGCGCTGGATCTGCGCGAGCTGCGCGCGCGATTCCTGATAGGTGAAGTAGATCTCGACGAGGCCGTTGGTCAGCAGCGCCCCCGAGACCACGGCGACGAACGGCACGACGTACTTGCGGAACAGCCGATTCCGCATCCAGGGATCGAACCAACGGCTCACCGCCACCACCGCACGAGCATACCGCCCTTCGGGGCCCCTTCGGATGCTCAGCAGCTCAATTCAGGCCGGGGCCCGCTGGCACCGTCGTTGCTCACCCTGGTCTCCATGAGCGAGCGAGGGGCCTGATGATCGTCACCATGCGTCGCGCCACGCTCGTTGTCGCTGCCGGCGTGGCGATCGCCGCCTGCGCGCGGGTGCCGACGGGACCGAGCGTCATGGTTCTCGCCGGGAGTGGGAAGCCGCTGGAGCAGTTCCAGACGGATGCCCGGGCTTGCCGACAGCCGGCCGCCCAGGAAATCGAGAGCGCGAAGCGCAGCGGGCTACCCGCCCAGCGCCGTTACGATATGGTCTACATGCAGTGCATGTACGCCAAGGGGCACCAGATCCCGGTCCCGGGCGGACGGCCAGGCTACACATCGCAGTCGAGCGCTGGATCACCGGCCCCGGCGCCGAGTAATTAGCCGTCCCCCTTGTAGCGGTCGGCCATCGCCATCTGGTCCATCACGCCGATGAGCCGGTTGAAGTCCGAGAAGTGCATGTACCGGTCGGTCAGCGACAGCACGTCGTCGCGCTTGCGCACCTCGGCCAGGAACTCGGCGATGGCCCGTACGCCCACGAGCAGCGTGTCCACGGGCAGAAGGATGATCGCGAAGCCCAGCTCGCGCAGCCGCGCGAAGGGCAGCAGCGGCGAGCGGCCGCCGGGCGCGTAGTTGTAGAGCAGGGGCGTGTCGAACGCGCGGGCCACACGCTCCACCTGCTTCTCGTCGCGCGGCGCCTCGACGAAGAGCACGTCGGCGCCGGCCGTGATCGCGGCCTCGCCCCGGCGCAGCGCCTCGTCGAAGTCCATCGCGGAGATCGCGTCGGTGCGCGCGATGATCAGCAGATCGCGATCGGTGCGGGCATCGGCGGCCGCGCGGATCTTGCCGGCGAACTCGCCGCGCGGGATCACCTGGTGGCCGGAGAGGTGCCCGCAGCGCTTGGGCGCCACCTGGTCCTCGATGTGCAGCGCCGCCACGCCGGCCGCCTCGTACGCCTGCACCGTGCGGCGGACGCTGAGCGCGTTGCCGTAGCCGGTGTCGGCGTCGGCGATGAGCGGGATCTCGACGGCCGCCGCGAGATTACGCGCGTGGTCGGCCATCTCGGCGAGGCCCGCGTAGCCGAGATCCGGCAGGCCGAGCCGCGAGGCGGAGGTGCCGTAGCCCGTCATGTAGACGGCGGGAAAGCCCGCGCGCTCGACGAGGCGCGCGGAGACGCCGTCGTAGGCGCCGGGAACGACGAGCCCGTTCTTGGCTTCGACGAGACGGCGGAGGTCGGCGCGGCGGCTCATGATGACTCCTCGCTGGTGGCGCTCACGCGACGGCGCGGGCGCGGGCGATGCGACGGTCGAGCGCGGGATGCGAGAACAGCAGCGCTTCCTTGAGCGGGTGCGGCCGGCGCTCGGCGAGGTTCAGCGCGGCCAGGCGCTCCATGGCGCCGATGAAGCCGGCCGGGTCCCGCGTGAGCGCCAGCGCGAAGTCGTCGGCCTGCCGCTCGACGTAACGTGAGAACGCGTTGACGAGCGGCGTCAGCACGAGCCCGAGCGCGGCCAGCACCAGCACGAGCCACGGCAGGCCGGCGGGATCGGCGACGCCCGCGTAGCCGAAGCGGCCGACGCCGGCGCGCAGGGCATGACTCGCGATCCAGAACGTCGCGAGGCTGAGCGCGCCCTGCACGAGCAGGCTACGGCGCAGGTCGCCGTGGGCGTGATGGCCCAGCTCGTGCGCGAGCACCGCCTCGATCTCCTCGGGCCGAAAGCCGGCCGTGAGCGTGTCGTACAGCAGGATGCGTCGCGTGCGCCCGAGCCCGATCACGGCGGCGTTGGCCGTCCGGCTCTTGCGTGACTGATCGGCGATCCAGACGCCCACGGCGCTCACGCCGGCGCGGTCGGCCAGCGCCAGCAGCCGCGCGCTCAACGTCGCGTCGGCCAGCGGCGTCAGCCGATAGAAGAGGGGCAGGACCCAGACCGGCAACACGGCCGTCAGCGCGATCGCGAAGGCGAACGCGAGCGCGGCCGCCGCCAGCCACCAGAGCGGCGTCACGCGCAGCAGCGCATAGAGGACCTCGACGCCCGCCAGACCGATCGCCGCGCCCAGCGCGGCGGCCTTCGCGCGGTCGGCGAGCCACGCGCGGAGCGGCTGGTGCAGGAGGCCGTAGCGTCGCGGCAGCACCCACGACGAGAGCCACGCCGTCGGCAGGCCCAGCAGCGCGTGACCGGCGCCGAGGGCGGCCGCCACGAGTGCCACCTGACCCGCGGCGCTCGCGGTGACCCCGGCGGCGAGCGCGGCGAGGGCCTGACCGCCGCCGCCGAGCAGCACGGCAACGAGGTAGGCGGCGGCCAGCGCGAGCCTCGTCAGCCCGAGCAGCAGCTGGAGGCGGTGATAGCGGCGGGACTCGGGAGCGGCCATGCCGCGATTGTACACAGCCGCCGGGCGCGGCATACTCGGCGCCGCACCGCTGCTACAATGAACCGGCATTCACTACTCAATCTTCGCGTAAGAGGAGCCCCATGTTCGACTCGGTCGAGGACGTCCAGCAGCGCTTCAAGAACGCGCGGTACATCGCGAGCCGACGGATCTCCACCGTCGTCTACCTGTCGGAGCGCATGGGACGCCCCGTCCTCATCGAGGGGCCTGCCGGCGTGGGCAAGACGGAGCTGGCCAAGACGCTCGCCGAGATCACGAGCCGGCCGCTCATCCGGCTGCAGTGCTACGAGGGGCTGGACGAGGGCAAGGCGCTCTACGAGTGGAAGTACGCCAAGCAGCTCCTCTACACGCAGCTGCTGAAGGATCGCATCGGCGAGCTGATCGCGGACGCGCCCTCGCTGCCCGACGCGGTCGCGCGCATCGCGGGCCAGGACGACGCCTTCTTCTCCTACCGGTTCCTGTCGCAGCGGCCACTGCTGCAGGCGATCCAGTCCGACGCGCCGGTCGTGCTGCTCATCGACGAGATCGACAAGGCGGAGCCGGAGTTCGAGGCGTTCCTGCTCGAGGTGCTGTCGGACTTCCAGGTCTCGGTGCCGGAGCTCGGCACCGTCAAGGCCAAGCACATCCCGCTGGTCGTGCTCACGTCAAACAACGCGCGCGAGCTGTCGGACGGCCTCAAGCGGCGGTGCCTGCACCTCTTCATCGATTTCCCGGCGCCGGCCGACGAGCTGGAGATCATCCGGCTCAAGGTCCCGGAGATCCCGGCGAAGCTGGCGGCGGCGGTGGTGGCCGCCGTGCAGAAGATCCGGGCGCTCGAGCTGCGCAAGCCGCCGTCGGTCTCGGAGTCGCTCGACTGGGCGCGCTCGCTGGTCATCCTCAACGCGCAGGCGCTCGATCCGGTGCTGGTCGAGTCCACCCTGACGATGCTCGTGAAGTACGAAAAGGATCTGGAGCGCGTCAAGAGCGCACTCGACAAAGTCCTGGCGCCATGACCGCGGGCGCCGAGGCGCGTCAGACCGCGGGCGCCGAGGTGCGTCTCCGGCCGGCGATTCGCCGACCGTCGGGCGGCGGAGCCCTGCACAGCCGCCCCGACGCCAAATAAGATGGACGAGAGGATCCTCGAGTTCATCGGCGACCTGCGCCGGGCCGAGCTGCGCATCTCGCCCTCGGAGGCGCTCGACGCGCTCGCGGCCAGCGCGGAGGTCGGTCTCACCGACCGCGAGACGTTCAAGGCCACGCTGGCCACCACGCTCGTCAAGGAAGCGCGCGACCTGCCGACCTTCGATCGCCTCTTCAACCTCTACTTCCTCGACCTCGAGGCGCTCGGCGAGGGGCTTGCCAAAGCGCTCGGTCCGCAAGATCCTCGCGTCCAGGATCTGCTGGATCGTCTGGCTGATGAAGAAGGTCTCGAGCTCGACGATCTGACCGAGCTCTTGATGCGCGGCGAGGGGAGCGAGATGGAGATGGCCATCCGCGCGGGCGGCCAGAACGCGGGCCTCGAGCGGCTGATGTACTTCCTCCAGGTCGGCTACTTCTCGCGGAAGATCTCGGACAAGTTCGACTGGTCGGCCATCGAGCGCGACATCGAGAAGATCATGCGGATGCTCGAGGCCAAGGGCCTCGATCCCGGCCAGCTGGCGCGCATCCGCAACTACCTCGAGCTGCGGCTGGAGGCCTTCAACCGGATGATCCGCCAGCATGTCGAGCGCGAGCTGGAGCGCCGCGCCTATCGCCAGGGCGAGAAGCTCACGCGCGAGGTGCTGTCCGACAAGCCGCTCTTCGCGCTGACGCCCGACGAGGTCGCGCAGATGAAGAACGTCGTGGCGCGGCTGGCGCGCAAGATCAAGGACGCGCTCGCGCTGCGGCAGCGCCAGGAGCAGAAGGGGCGGCTCGACACGCGGCGGACGATCCGCAAGAGCCTCTCCTACGGCGGGGTGCCGATGGAGGTCTTCCTCAAGCGCCGGCACCGCGAGAAGCCCAAGCTCATCACGATCTGCGACGTCTCGGACTCCGTGCGCAACGCCTCGCGGTTCATGCTGCAGCTCGTCTGGAGCCTCCAGGAGTGCTTCAGCCGCGTGCGCTCGTACGTCTTCGTCTCCGAGATCGCCGAGGTCACGCAGGCCTTCAGCGCCTTCCCGGTGGAGCGCGGCATCGAGTGGGCGCTCAAGGCGGCGCCCGTCGACTACCACTGCCGCTCGGATTTCGGCTTCGCCTTCAGCCGGTTCGCGAACACCGAGCTGGAGTCGCTCGACCGGAAGACGACGATCCTCATCCTCGGTGACGCGCGGAACAATTACAACGACCCGCAGGCGTGGGCGCTGCGGCTCATCCGCGAGCGCGTGAAGGGCATCATCTGGCTCAATCCCGAGGGCCAGTGGGGCTGGGGCATCGGCGACAGCGTGATGCCGATGTATGCACCGGCCTGCGACCTCGTGCGCGAGTGCCGCACCATCGGCCAGCTCGGCGAGGTGGTCGACAACCTCGTCTATCACTGGTGGCGCCGCGGCGGTCGCTGATGGCCCCGCCGTTGCACCATCGTTCGGCGGTGCGGCACTTCGTCATCGCGGTCCTGCTCGTGCTCGCCGGCGCACTGCCGGTCATGCTCGTCGCCCCGCCCATCGTGCCCGCCGACGACGATTGCAAGCTGATCGACGACTTCGGCCGGGCGAAGGTCGGCGAGTTCCCCGGCGACTGGAAGCCGCGCAAGGATGCCGGCAAGGGCGTCTACGCGGTCCAGGAGGAGAGCGGCAAGCGCTTCCTGCGCGCAACCTCCAAGGGGCTCGGCATCCAGGCCGCGCGCGAGGTGGAGGGCTGGGACCTGGCGGCCTATCCGATGCTCGCGTGGTCGTGGCGGCCGCGCGAGTTCCCCAAGGGCTCCGACGAGCGGGAGTCGGGCGGCAACGACAGCGTGCTCGCCGTCTACATGCTCGTGCCGCACTCGCGCATCGCGGGACCGAAGGCCGTGAAGTACATCTGGAGCGACAAGGTCCCGGTCGGCACGCACCTCGTCTCCAACGCCGGCCTCACGCAGGTTCGCGTGCTGCGCAGCGGTACCGCCGGCCGCGGCGAGTGGCGGCAGGAGAAGGTGAACGTGCTCGAGGACTACCGGAAATTCTTCGACGTGAAGGAGCCGCCCAAGCCCATCGGCATCGCCGTCCTCACGGACTCGGACGATACCAAGTCGTCGGCCGCCGGCGACTACGCGGATTTCACAATCTGCCGGAAGTGACGCTCAGCGCCGCGGTCTGAGCGGGGCCAGCGCCGTTCGCAGCGCGCCGAGCGTGTAGGGCTTCGCCACCACGAACGCGACGTGGCTCGCCTCCTCGGCGCTGAAGTCCGCCGAGCTCGTCCAGCCGCTGATCAGCCCCACCGGCAAATCTGGCCAGCGTGTGCGCAGCGCGCGCGCCAGCTCCCAGCCCGTCATGCCGGGCATCCCGAGGTCGGTGATGACGACGTCGACGCGCTCGCCACCGTCGAGCAACGCGAGCGCGTCGCGACCGCTGGCGGCGCGCAGCACGGTGTGGCCGTCCTCGACGAGGGTGTCGGTGAGCGCCTCCAGGACGGCGGGCTCGTCGTCCACCACGAGGATCTTGAGCGGGGCCGCCGGCGACGGCGTGAGCGGCACCGTGTCGGGCGGCGGCGTCACGCCGGGACGCGGGATGCGCAGCGTCACCGTCGTGCCGGCGCCCTCACGGCTCTGGATGTCCATCTCCCCGCGGTGCCGCTGGACGACGCCGAGCGTCACGCTGAGTCCGAGTCCCACACCCTTGGGGCCTTTGGTGGTGAAGAACGGCTCGAGCGCGCGCTGGCGCGTGTCGGCGCTCATGCCGAGGCCGCTGTCGCCGACCGAGCAGTAGACCCAGCCCTCCTCCGTCCACGTGCGGATCGCGAGGCAGCCGCCGTCGGGCATCGCGTCGAGCGCGTTGAGGACGAGGTTCATGAGGACCTCGCGCAGCGGCGCCGGCTCGCCCACCACCACGACGTCGTCGCCCGGCTCGAAGCGGATGTCGACCATCGCCTGGCGCAGCTGGGCGGTGTCCTGCCAGCGCGGCCGCGTGAGCTCGATCACGTCGGCGGCGATCTCGTTGAGGTCGACCCGGATGGTCTCGGGCACCGGCTGGGCGGCCGAGAAGCCGAGGACGCGGCGCACGACCTCGGCGGCGTCGCCGACGGCGCGCTCCGCCGTCTCCAGCGGCTTGCGCAGGGCGGGGTCGTGGGCGCGCAGCAGCAGGAGCTGCAGGCGGCCCGAGACGACGGCGAGAAGGTTGTTCAGATGGTGCGCCATGCCCGAGGCCATCTGGCCGAGCGCGCGCACCGTCTCGCCCTCCACCAGCCGCGTCTGCGCCGTCCTCAGATCTTCGACGACCGTCTGCAGCCGCTCCGTGTTCAGCCGTGCGTCCTCGAGCAGGCGCGCGTTCTCGAGGGCATAGGCGACGTGGGCCATGAGCGTGCTCAGGAACTGCAGGTCCATCGGCGAGAACGCGCGCGGGTCGATGGGCGAGGCCGCACCCTTGGCGAGGTTGACCACGCCGATGATGCGGTCCTCGACGCGGATCGGCAGCCAGACGACGGCGCCGTCGTCGACGAGGGTCGCCTCGCCGACCTGCGCGACCTTGCCCGCCACCCCCTCGCCCAGCGGCAGCTCGGCACCGACGGGAGCGTCATCGCTCCCGCCGCGCGCGGCGACCACGCGCAGGACGCCGCGATGGCGGTCGAGCAGCATGATGGAGCCCGTGGCCGCGCGCACCGTGCGCATCGTGCGCTCGAGCACGAGCGCGAGCAGCTGCGGCATGTTCGGCACGCGCGCCGCCAGCTCGACGATCTCGTTCAGAGCGCCGAGCTTGAACACCAGATCCTCCAGCCGCTCCGTGGAGCCGCGCAGGTCGTCGAGCATGCGCGCGAACGCGTCGCCGATCTGGCCGATCTCCGTCACGCGGCCCAGGCCCGGGACGACGGCCCCGTCGCTCTGGCGGGCGCTCGCGCCCGGCCCGACGAGCGCGCCGGCCAGCTGCGCCACGCGGCCCACCATCAGGCGGAACACGACGAAGCCCAGCACGGCCAGCGTGACCGCGAGCAGCACCGAGATCTGGGCCTCGAAGCTCCAGAGCGCTCCGGAGCGGTGGAGGACGAGGACGACGAGCAGGAGGGGCAGGAGCGTGGCCAGCGCGAACACGACCGACGCCGCCTCGCGCAGACCGACGCTGCCGGCGGGGCTTTGGGCGGACTTCATGGAGAACCATTGTAGGTGACCGCGCCGTCGCCACGCGCGGTTATGATGCGCCCGGCTAATCCCTCTCGGGCGATCGCGGAGCGCGCTCGCGAAGGCGGGCGCACTGATCCACGTTGTCGGCGCGCGCGGTGAACCACACGTAGTCGAACGGCAGCCTCGACGCGCCGAATCGCGCGGCGTAGTCCGCGGGCGCCGTCCAGCCGTCGGCGACCTCCAGGAACGCGACGGCGGCCACGTCGGCCTCTGGCGCCAGCACGGCCAGCGCGCGCGGCACGCCGTGATCGGTGCGCACGTGGCCCGCGCCCGCGATCAGCACGGCGCCGTCTCGCTGGCCGGCGACGAGGCGCTCGGCCATCTCCGCGTCGCGCGCGCGCTGCGCCGTCACCATGCCCGGCACGAGCGCGTCGGGCAGCGCGCCGCAGTGGGCGGCGCGGATCTCGTCCTCCAGCGCCGCCTGCGCGGGCGCCGGCCGGTCGAGCGCGTGGCGGCGCACGAGCGCGGGATCGAGCATGGCGAGGTCGCCGCGTGCCACCGCGCGCGCGGCCGTCGTCGGCAGGTTGGCGGCGACGATGGGCAGTCCCGCGGCGAGCGCCGTGACGGCGATCGGCTGGTAGTGGCGCCAGTCGGGCCAGCCCGAGGCGCCCCAGCCCACGGCGTCGCCGAGGCCCGCGGCGTCGCGCGGCGCGGCGGCGAGGTGGCGCGCGAGCGCCGGCGCCTGCGTGGTGTCCAGCATCTCGAAGGCGAGGGCGGGGCGGCGACCGCTCTCGACCATCCGCCGCAGCAGCCACGCCTGGAACTCATGGTGCTCGGGATGGTCGTGGCGCTCGCCCAGCAGCGCAAAGCGCGCCCCGCTCACCGCGGACGCGAGCGCGTTCAGCGGAACGAACCGACCGCGCGCGACGTCCCAGATCCGCCCGGCGAGCGGATGGTCGTGCCCGAGCCCCGGGGGCGGCGGCTCGGCCGCGCGCGCGACGGACGCGACGGCAAGGAACAGCGCAAGGGCGGCGAGCCGGCGGGTCACGAAATCAGCATACCGCGTGGCGTGATAGCCTCTCGGTGTGAGCCGCCCCCGGAGTCGCGGATCGGAGCCACGCCGCATCTCGAACAGCCCACCCTCGGCTCAAGCCGGCCTCGCGGACCCCGCTACAACAAATCCCGCTACAACCGACCCCATCGAGGCGCTCTACGACCGTGGTGTGACCGACGGATTGCCCGTGGTGCCACCGACGCGTGAACGCGTCGAACGGGCCGTCGCGGCGAGCGGCCGGCCGGGCGACGCGCTGATCGCGCTCGTCCCCCCGAACTTCGGACGCGCCACCGTGGAGAAGATCGCGATCAACGCCGTGATGGCGGGCTGCCGTCCGGAGTACTTGCCGGTCGTGCTCGCCGCCGTGGAGGCGGTGTGCGACGAGGCCTTCGACCTGCACGGCGTGTCGGCGACCACCAACGCCCCGGCGCCGCTCATCGTCGTGAACGGGCCCATCCGCCACGTCCTGGACATCAACTGCGGCGCCGGCCTCTTCGGCCCGGGCTGGCGGGCCAACGCCACCATCGGCCGCGCGCTGCGCCTCGTTTGCGTCAACGTCGGCGGGGCGCGGCCGGGCGTCGTGAGCATGTCGACCTTCGCGCACCCGGGCCGCTACACGTACTGCATCGGCGAGCACGAGGAGGCCAGCCCGTGGGAGTCACTGGCCGTCGAGCACGGGTTCGCGCCCGGCGATGACACGGTCGCGCTGCTCGCCGCCGACGCGCCGCTCACCGTCTACGACCAGCGCAGCCGCACCGCGCCCGACCTGCTCGCCACCGTGGCCGCCAGCATGGCCGTGATCGAGCACCACAAGATGACGCACTGGGGCGACACGCTGCTCGTACTCTCGCCCGAGCACGCCGCCATCGTCGGCGGCGACGGCTGGTCGAAGGCCGACGTGCGGCGGTTTCTCTTCGAGCGGCTGCAGCGCCCCGTCCACGAGCTGGTGCCGGGCAAGAACGGGGGCGACGGCCTGCCCGAGCACGTGCTGCGCAAGTTCACCGATCCCGAGCACGACGCGACGCCGATTCCGAAGTTCCGCGCGCCCGAGCACATCAAGATCCTGGTCGCCGGCGGCACGGCCGGCCGATTCTCGGCCGTGGTGCCCGGCTGGACGTTCTCGAAGGGCAGCAATCTCGTGATGAGGAGGATCCGATGACCGAGTACCTCGACCCCACCGACTCCGT